>ENA-UOJP01000094-UOJP01000094.1-human-gut-metagenome-genome-assembly--contig:-C102-NODE-94-length-191650-cov-9.502075_pt1 | contig 191650 bp, 157 predicted proteins | sample MGYA00242353_ERZ723900 | MGnify/ENA metagenome assembly ERZ723900 | reverse complement strand
CGAACACATTGCGATAAATCCTTTGTTTTCAAGGCTTTTGGAGGATTTTATTAAAGCACTGTAACCTCTGTTGAAAGGTCATAATTTACTGATATTCAAATTACAATTGTTCTTGCAGAACATATGATATATATGCTAGGGTACTCTTTAAGGAAAGTACCCATGACAGGGCGTTAAGCATCTGGGGGCACTTGCTTAGTACCGATGACGGCTTATGAGATCATTTCGATTTTCATTGGGATATTAGCATTGCTGATGTCCTTTGGTAGCTTGATTGTAGCGTTGCTTGCCTTTCTCGATAAAGAGAAAAGATCTTCGAGGAAGATCAGGCGAAAATAAAAATGCCTATCCTGTCTGATCCACAGGATAGGCGGTGTCCTTAAGGACATTCATTAACCTAAACTCGGAGCATCCACCTGAGACCGTTTCAAGTTTTGTGTAAACGTTAAAAACTGATATAAGATTTGTGAATAGTTACAAATGGGCAGAGCCGCTTTTTCAGGTTCTGCCCATATCTGCATTATACAGAAGTTTTTAGGCATGTCAATAAGACCTGCCTAAAACAAGCTGTTTTTTACAGGTTTCGTCCGGTCAGACGTTCTTCAAAATAGATTTCCAGCTGGGAATGAATCTGTCCCCAGTCCTGCCGGTGACCTGTCCATTTTTTCGTGATGTCCATAGTTGCTAGATATAGCATTTTTAAAAGACTGTCATCTGACGGAAAAACCGTCTTGCTTTTGGTCACTTTCCGAAGCTGACGGTTGAATCCTTCAATGGCATTTGTGGTATAAATCAGGCGTCTTACTGCCTCCGGATACTTGAAATAAGTGGACAGGGTTGTCCAGTTATCATGCCAGGATTTATAGATTTTCGGGTACTTGGACTCCCATTTATCTTTGAACAACTCTAATTCATTTAAAGCTGTTTCTTCTGTTGGAGCCGCATATACAAGCTTCAGATCAGCCATCAGTTTTTTGATGTCTTTGTATGAAACAAACTTTGTTGAATTACGGATTTGATGGATAATACACTGCTGGATTTCTGTTTTTGGGTAAACAGCCTCGATTGCCTGTGGAAATCCATTCAAACCATCAACGCATGCAATCAGGATATCCTCAACTCCCCGGTTTTTTAATCCATTCATGATAGAAAGCCAGAACTTCGCACTTTCGTTTTCTCCAACATACATTCCAAGGACGTCCTTTTTTCCATTCATATCGATACCAAGAGCAATGTAAACCGCACGTTTTACAATACGTCCTTCACTGCGGACGTGATAGTGGATGGCATCCATAAATACTACAGCATACACTTCTTCCAGAGGGCGTTCCTGCCATTCTTTTACAATAGGCAGGATTTTGTCTGTGATTCTGCTGATTGTGCTGTCTGAAATATCAATATCATACAGTTCACGCATATGAGACTCGATATCTCCAGTCGTCATTCCTTTGGCATACATGGAAAGTATTTTTTCCTCCATGTCCTGGGTTACTGTATTCTGATACTTTCTAATCAACTGAGGCTCATAGTCACCATTGCGATCTCTTGGGATAGCTACATCCATGTCTCCATAGCTGGTGTGCATGGTTTTGTTAGAATGTCCATTTCTACTGTTGTCTGTTTCTTTGTTTCGGTAGTCATACTTGGAATATCCTAATTCCTCATCCAGTTCTTCATCCAAAGCACCTTCCAAAAGAACAGACATCATGTCACGCATGATGCTGTTCACATCCGTACCATCTTTGATGTTGATATCATTATTTTTCAAATAATCACGCATCATTTCTCTCATTGCTGCTTTTTGTGGACTGTCTTTTCTTCTTGCCATAAAAATAACCTCCAAACTGAGTAATTTTATCTTACATCAGTTTGGAGGTTTACACAAACTTTGGGATGCGCCCATCCACCTTTGGAGTGGGTGCTTTCTGTTTAATTAGATATTATTATCTTATGTCCAATAATTCAAGAGGTTTCACTAATTTGGAAAAATTTTTACAGTAAGGCGGTCAGTGCCTTTTTTGACAACCATACTGTCATCAAGCAGGTGTTGCTTGATTTCTTCGATATTTTCATTGATATGTTGCAAATTGTCAGCATACTCTTCTTCTGAATATTCATCTTTAGAATTTATCATATTTTCACGAATTTCCAAAGCTTTCATATAGGTACAGAGTTTTTTATTGATGAGATTGTTCTTAAAGGACAGTTTAACAGTAGCAGGTTTGAAATTGCCCTCATCGTCCTTATCTGCCTCAAATTTCATATCAATCTGATCATCCAGTTTAAACAGTAATGATAATACATCAGAAACTGTTTCTATATCAAAATCCATGAAAATGTTAATGCTGATGCCTAGCGCATTGGCGATTTTTAAAAGCTGGTCAGGCTTTGGATTACGGATTCCGTATTCATATTTTTTTATTGTTGCGGAGTTTATGCCGGACAACTGACCAAGCGTTTCCTGCGATATTCCACGCATATTGCGAAAGTATTTAATCTTTTCTCCAGTAGTCATAAAAATGCTCCTTTATGATTTATTACCCCTATTCTATCACAACGGGACACATTTGTGTATAAAAATTTGATTAAATTGCTTGACAGACACAAATGTGTACTGCATAATACGAGTAAATAAGGTCACAAAAGTGTACTGAAATAAAAATAGGAAGGAGAACACAATATGGAGAATACGATGAAGATGTATGTAACAGCAGATGAAGCTGCACAGATTCTTGGAGTATCAAGAGGATATGCTTATAAAATCATTCGTGGTCTTAATAATGAATTGAAAGAAAAAGGCTATCGAGTGATTTCAGGCAAGGTACCTACAAAGTATTTTAAAGAAAAGTTTTATGGTATGGCAGTTGGTTAATGGAGAGGAGATGATGATATGCCAGCTACAAGAGATGGTAAAACATGGCGCAGTCAGTTCTATTATGAGGACTGGCAGGGTGTACGCCATAAAAAGAACAAAAGAGGCTTTAAGACAAAAGCAGAAGCAGAGGAGTGGGAGCGGAACTTCCGTCAACAGCAGAGAAAAGATTTGGATATTAACTTTGAGAATTTTGTTGAAATCTATTTCTCTGATGTGGAGAACCGGCTTAGAGAAAGCACAATCAAGAATAAAAGATATGTGTTTGATTTAAAGGTTACACCTTATTTCAAAAAGAAAAAGATGTGTGAGATTAAGACTTCAGATATCCGGGCTTGGCAGAATGAATTGATTAAGCAGGGGTACGCACCGACTTATCTTAAAAGTATTAATAACCAGTTGGCAGCACTATTCAATTATGCGGTCAGATATTATGACTTGAACGATAATCCATGCAGGAAAGCAGGAAGTATCGGGAAAAGCAAGGCTGATGATATGGAGTTCTGGACAAAACAGGAGTTTAAGCAGTTTATTCCGTCTATGGACAAGAAACCGGAGGCGAGAATGGCATTTATGCTTCTGTATTGGACAGGAATGCGTATAGGAGAATTGTTAGCACTCACCTATGAAGATATTGATTTGGAAAAAAGAATTATAAGCATTTCTAAATCATATCAGAGATTGGATGGAAAAGATGTAATTACACCACCTAAGACACCAAAGAGCAATCGTAAGATTACTATTCCACCATTTCTGGCAGAAGAACTAAAAGAATATTGCAGTCATTTATATGGAATTATGCCAAATGAAAGAATGTTCCGGTTTACAAAATCTTATATGGAGCATGAGATTGTACGAGGCATAAAGGAAACAGGAGTTAAGAGAATCCGTATTCATGATTTGCGTCACAGCCACGCATCACTTCTGGTGGAACTTGGATTTCAGCCCTTGGCAATAGCAGATCGGCTGGGGCATGAAAAGATAGAAACAACATTAAATACTTATTCACATTTATATCCGAATAAACAGGCAGAACTGGCAAATAGGCTAGAACTGGAGAATGAGGAGGACAATTTATGAGCGGAGTACACAAACATCCGACAATCAGCTTTCGTGTATCGGACAGAGAGCGGGAAATGATTGAAGCCAAGATACTTGCAAGCGGTATGCAGAAAAAAGATTATTTTGTCCGTTCCTGCATTTATAACAGAATATGTGTTGTAGGAAAGAAAGAGGTAATTTACAAGCTTGTAGAGGAATTACAGAATATGCAGACAAATATTTCTGTACTTGTAAAGCAACTGGAACAGAAGGAGGTAACGCTAACGGCTGATGGTCTGGCAGATATGCGAAATGACTGTATGGATATATTACAGGCGATTATTGCAATGCTGGATGGTGCAAAGTATTTCTGGCAGGGAGTACAAGTTGATAAAGAAAAAAGTCCTGACAGCGGCAACTGTTAGGACTTGCGGTAACAAAAGAAGACCTCTGTTACACATATAAATACAACTAGAGTATAGCAGAGGTTCTTCTAAGGAGCAAATAAAAGATTGGAAAATGGAGGACTTTTATGGAGGAACAGAAGACAGAATTAAAGATGATACGGATGTCGGAGGTTGAGTCACAGGAAGTGAAATGGCTGTGGTATCCGTTTATACCATATGGGAAGCTGACAATTATTCAGGGAGATTCGGGTGATGGAAGGCAAATGAAGAGAGAACTATAGCACAACAAGAGAAGGAAGTACTGCTTGCAGGTAATCAGAATTTGAGGATGGAGAATACAAGGCTTGAAAGTCGCAAGGACAGACTTCGCATGGAAAATCATGATTTGAAGCAGAAGCAGCTACAGTTGCAGACAGATAATGAAGAACTGGAACAAAGGAATGAAGATTTACAATATAAGAATAGTAAATTGAAGAATGTGAATGATCAGTTATCTGCTGACAATCACACTCTGGAGCAAAGGAATGATTCATTGAAATCTGATAATCAGGTATTAAGACAGAAATACAATGATTTGCAACAGAATAATGTTCAACTTGAAAAGCAACAGAATGAGCTTAAGAGCCATATAGAGCAGATGGTGCAGTCGGAGCAATTATTGCAGCGTGATGTAAGGAAGTATGATGAAGCACCGGAATGGCAGTTGCCGGAACCGGGAGCATTTGCAAGTGCTAAGTCATTTCGGGATAAGGTAGTCATGCCATTTGTGAATAAGCTTAAAACACTGATAAAGAATCTGACAATCCAGTGTGTAAGGCTAAAAGAGGAAGTAATACAGCTTCGAAAGGAAAAGAAGAGATTGTCAGATGATGTGGAGTTTTACAAGGGCAAGATTAAGAATATGAGTGATAGGACAGAGCTGTTGCAGGAAAAGGCTGATGATCTGGAGCGTGTGAAAGATATGCCGGTGCAGAGCAGATTGATACGATTATTCGTAAGGTAAAGGAACCGGAGCGTACAGAGCAGCAGATAAGGCAGTATGACAGGTCTTATGGGACAAGATAATGGGAAGGATGGATTGAGAATAATAGTAGAATGTGGTAAAATATCTATTGTATTAGGGTCTATAACGTAAGTTATGATTTCCACTTAGGAGATAACGTAATTAACAATCTGTAAAGATTTTATAGGCTTTCGCATGAAGGTATCGCACTTAGTATATAGAGACCCTAATACATTTTTTAGGAGGGTACAACTTGGAAAAATATAAAGATTTATCAGATCAAATATGGACAACAAGAATTTCAAGAGTTAATGCTGAAAAAAGATTGATAAACAAAGAAGCTTTTTTTCAGGGAATTAACATTTATTATTCATGTGTTACGATTATATTTTCGATACTTACATTACTTAATAAAAATGAAAAATTAAGTTTGATGACAGTGTTTATGACAATATCATTGCTTATTGTTATTTTATATTTGAATGGACAAAAATATCTGGAGCATGCAAGAGAATATAGAAAGAATTATACAGAGTTGCAAAAACTTGAATTTGAATTAAAGAATATTGAGAGTGATGATGTAGAGTTGTTTAAGAACATATATAATAGATATTGTGATTTACTAGATTCAAGTAGTAATCATATATCATTTGATTATTATGAGACAGTTCATGGTAGCTCAGGTGAATATAGAAATAGGAAATGGAAAAATGTAAGGTGCAAATATTATTATAATGTTATTTGGCGTGTGCTTTTAAAAATATGTGTTATATTATTGCCAGTGGTTTTATATTGGATATGTGGGGTTTTATAGATGCAGGCATCGTATTTATGGAAAAAGTTGTTCACAAAAAAACATCTTATTGAACATTATGAAGAAAAAGTAAAAGATAAGCCGTCCGTTGGATTGGATAAAGTGTCGCCTCGAAAATTTGAACAAAATTTGGATGAGAATATTGAAATTATTATTCGAAAATCTATGAATGGCTCTTATCATTTTACAAGATATAAGCAACTACTATTTACGAAAGGACCTACAAAACCGCCTAGAGCGATTTGTGTGCCGACGCTAAGAGATAAGTTAACAGCGTCAGCGTTGAATGAGTTGTTGGTTGGGGTATATGGGGATAAATGTAAGACCATAATGCCACAACTTGTTATAGATGATATTACAAAAAAAATTCCAATGTACACACATTTTATAAAATTGGATGTGAAATCATTTTATAGTTCAATAAATCAAGACAAGTTGATTAAAATAATAAAAAGAAAGATACACAAACCAGAAATTATATCAATTATATGGAATGCAATTAGAACAGAGGCACTTCTTTATCCGATAAAGGAAAAGACTGTAAAAAAGGAAAGAATATTGGGAGTTCCAGAGGGATTACCTATTTCAAACACTTTAGCTAACATATATATGCAGGATATTGACATAAAATATAGAGAACTTGACTACATATCATATTACAGATATGTTGATGACATATTGATATTGGTTAATGAAGATAAATTTTTTGATGTAAAGAAAAATATATGTGATGACATAAAAAAGCTTGGATTGGAATTAAATGACAAGAAAGATGAGGGACTTGTAACAGAATCATTTGAATATTTAGGTTATGTTTTAAATGATAGTGAAGTAACAGTAAGAAAAAGCAGTGTTTTAAAAATCGAGCAATCTATCGAGGAATTATTTAGAACGATAAAGAAAGATAATATTGGATATTTGCAATGGAAATTAAATTTAAAAATTACAGGTTTTATTCTTGAAAGCCATAAGTACGGTTGGTTATTTTTCTATTCTCAAATAACTGATTTGAGTTTACTTTTCCACTTAGATGATGTTGTGCAAAAATTGATTAAGCGTTATAAATTAGAAGGTAAGATTAAAATAAAGAGATTTGTTCGGACATATGCGGAAATTCATATGGCATTGCATGAGACTAAGTATATTCCGAATTTAGATGATTTGAAATTAGAAGATAAGAAAGCTATTTTATCGGACATATATCAGATGGATTTGACTGACAAAGATGAACGCTTTGTTGAAATACAGTTTCATAAAATAATGAAGCGTGAAATAAGAGACATTGAAAAGGATATTGAAAATATATCTTAATGTTCGGAATATGCAAATATTACCGTATGATTATGCAATGAATTTGAAGTGGCTCCATTTTGGCTCTAAAAATTTTAGACGAGGTACACAAAAATGCACAATAGGATGAATATGAAGAATAAAACACACAAATGTGTACCTGAAAACAGCCAGATAAATCTCTCAGCCCAAGAGTTTGAATAATGAAAACTGTTAAAGGGCAATATGGTTTATCGTCTTTAGGGCAAAAAACTGTATTGTCAACAATAAAATAAAAAATATCAGAGACCATAAGATGAGTTCAAGTTTTCCTCATCTTACGGTCTCTTTTTTGCATCTTATATAAATAAACCGCCTGCTATGCAGGTTTGCCTACAGACGCATTAGCTTACAGTAAAAAACTCCAATGTTATACTAAGTACAGGTTTGCTAACCATACTAAAGATAAAGGAGGTAAGATACTAAAGGAATGCTTGGTGGAAAAACAGGAAATCGTAAAAGAACCAACGCAACAAAAATCCATGCATATGCAAGAATATAGAGTATCGAGAAAATACAATATTAGTATCGAATTGTAATTTTTAGAAAGAGAGGCAGATATGAATATTACATACAAAAAAGAGGAGATTATTTAATACCAAACTAATGTCTGATTTGGAGCCGGAAGGAGAAGTGAGATAATTTGAGTTTATAAGAAAAAATTATCTGAAAGAGCGGCGAAGATTGTGAGAGCAACGCTGTTGCAATGATGATTATGCAATATAATAGAAGACAGGTTTCAATGAATCAGCCTTCTGTAGGGTATATATCAATATGTTTGCAAATACTAAATCAGTGTAGGAGATATTGGCAGATGAAGGAGGTAAAGAACATGGAAGATATAAACATTTACGGATATATGAGAGTGTCATCAAAGGAACAAAATGAGGACAGACAGAAGATTGCATTAACAGAGATAGGAGTTCCTGAGAATAACATTTATATGGACAAACAGTCAGGTAAAGATTTTGAGAGAACACAGTATAAACGATTGTTGCAAAAACTGAATGAGAAGAGTGTACTATATATTAAATCAATTGATCGTCTGGGAAGAAATTATGGGGAACTGAATGAACAATGGCGTATTATCACAAAAGAGAAGAAGGCAGATATTGTAGTTATTGATATGCCGCTATTAGATACTCGCAGAGAAAAAAATTTGCTTGGAACATTTATCAGTGATGTAGTTCTGGCTTTGCTTAGCTATGTGGCAGAAAATGAACGTACCAATATCAAGCAAAGGCAAGCAGAGGGGATTGCTGCAGCAAAAGCAAGGGGAGTAAAATTTGGTAGACCGCCATTACCAATTCCTGAGAACTTCTATCAGATGCATAAAGATTGGAGAACAGGGAAAATCACAATAGAAGAAGCCGCAAAGGCTTGTAATATGTGTCCTAAGACGTTTTATAGCAAATCGGTAAAATACGAAAAATCTAGTTAAATAGGTTATTTCTTTTAACTGAAATGGTATACATTTCCAGTACTCGTATACATAAAACCATTCTTACATATTGTATCACGAAATTAGTCAAAATTCAGTGATTTTCTGTAAAAATTTCGTGGAATTTCACAGTTACAAATCCAAATTTTCCTTATGAAAAAAAGTATACATTTTTTCCAAGCAGGCTATCAGGGATAGCCTGCTTTAGAAATGAGGATAAAAATGGATAAGTTAATTGATATGAATGTTTATCCAGTCAGTAAAAACCTTAAAGCATTGCTGAAGGATAAGACAACAAAGAAAAATATAATATTTGCTACACCAGCATATAGTTCCGAAGGAAATCCTATCAAGGAAACGGAGCAAATGACGGAGAAAATTTTAAAAGGATTTGCGCAGTGTGAGATACAACCAAGGGTGTTGAAGAATAGGGAACAACAGCAGGAACGTACCAGAGCAAAAGCTGAGGTATTTACACCATCGTGGATTTGCAACAAAATGAACAATCAATGCGATGAGGAGTGGTTCGGAAGAAAAAATGTATTCAATATTGAACAGAATCAGGGATGGCAGATAAACACAGAAAAAGTGAAATTTGACACGAAAGATGGCTGGAAAAAATATGTTGATTCCAAAAGGCTGGAGATTACCTGTGGAGAGGCTCCGTATATCGTATCACGCTATGATGCAGCTACCGGAGAAATCATAGAGATTAAGCGACGGATTGGTATTTTGGATAGAAAACTCCGAGTAGTAAATGAAAACACAGACAATGAAACAGAATGGTTCAAATGGGTGCTTCGAGCATATCAGAGTGTATACGGATATGAATTTCAAGGAGATAACCTTTTAATTGCAAGAATTAATTTACTCATAACTTTTGTGGACTATATGCAGGACAGATGGAATCGAGTTCCAATAGATGCCGAACTTAAAAAAATAGTGAATGTTATAGTCTGGAATTTTTGGCAGATGGATGGGATATCTGGGATGATTCCTCTTGGAAGACCCAAAGAGGAATATCATCAATTCAGTCTATTTGACTTTGTTGTAGCAGATGAGTCGGATAATCAGGATACAGAAAAAAACGAAGAGGTGTACTGCAGGATTTATGACTGGCGTAGCGATAAGTCACTAACGTACAAAAGTATGAAGGAAGGTAGATGAGATGAAGTTTGATTTTGCAATAGGAAATCCGCCATATCAGGAGGAAACAGAAAGTGATAGCACTAGAAAACCGCCAGTATACAATTTTTTTATGGAGGAAGCTTATAAAATTGCTGATGCTGTAGAAATGATTACGCCTGCAAGATTTTTGTTTAATGCTGGATATACACCAAAAGCATGGAATGAAAAAATGTTAAATGATGAGCATTTTAAAATTGGGTACTATGAAATGGATAGTTCCCAAATATTTAGTAATACAGATATAAAAGGCGGAATAGCGATTTCTTACAGAGATAATAATAAAATATTTGGTTCAATTGGTACATTTACAAAGTATGCAGAAGTAAATGATATTTTAAGAAAAGTAAAGATGAAGGAAAAATACTATATGGATAATATAATTCATTCTCCATTATGTTTTCAGTTGACAGATTTGATGAAAAAGGAACATCCAGATTTGCCAGATAGATTGAGAACGAGTGCTTTTACAAATTTACAAGCAATTTTTTATGAAAAGGTGCCGAATGATGGAAATGCATATATTGCAATGCTGGGATTGCTTAATAATAAGAGGGTGGTGAGATATATACGGAGAGATTACATAAAGGATACATCGGGTACTTTAGAAATGTATACTCTTTTAATGCCGAAGGCGAGTGGCTCAGGTGTATTTGGTGAATCGACAGGAACAACTGTAATTGCAGAACCAGGGATGGGATATACACAAACTTTTATTAGCATTGGTAATTTCGAGACGGTTACAGAAACCGTGAATGTGCAAAAATATATAAAAACAAAATTTATGAGAACTATGTTGAGCGTATTAAAAATTACGCAGGACTGTCCTGCGCCTAAGTGGAAATATGTCCCACTTCAAGACTTCACTAGCAAGTCGGACATTGACTGGTCAGTATCCATAGCAAACATAGACAAGCAGCTTTACAAAAAATATGGGCTTTCTGAGGAAGAAATCGCATTTATCGAAAATAATGTAAAGGAGATGGAATAGTATGAATAGACCAGATATTCAGACAACCAAACAGGTAGTTCCAATGCTTTATGGCTATTCCACTCCAGAAGTGGTTCGCCATAATGGATGGACGAAGATAGGATATACAGAGCAGGATGTAGAAACTCGCATCAATCAACAGACACATACTGCTGATATTAAGTGGCAGCTTGAATGGAAAGGAAATGCTACTTTTGATGATGGCTCAGGGGAGACGTTTATAGATAAGGACTTTCATGTTTATTTGCGAAAATCTGGTATAGAGCAAGAAAAGGGAAAAAATAATGAATGGTTCCATGTGGATGGCACCACATCAAAACAAATGTTTCGTGATTTTAGGGAAAATCATGGTATCTTAAAAACGACAGATGCAGTTATTCCGTACAAATTGCGTGAGGAGCAGCAGAGTGCAGTTGCGATGACGGTTGCGTATCAGGCAGCTCATAAAGATGGAGAGTTCCTTTGGAATGCCAAGCCAAGATTTGGAAAAACATTATCGGTCTATGATTTTGTGCAGAAAACCGGTGCAGAAAAAGTGCTGATTGTGACAAATCGACCAGCGATTGCAAATTCATGGTTTTCAGATTATGCCAAATTTCTGGGGAGTGAATCAGGATATCTTTTTGTAAGTGAAGTTGACGCATTAAAAGGGAAAATAGGTGTGTTGACGAGAGAAGAATATACACATTTTCTTATAGGAAAAGATAGTGAGAATATAAAATGTATTGAATTTGTATCCTTGCAGGATATGAAAGGCTCTATTTATTTTGGAGGTCAGTATGATAAATTAGGTGAGGTTGCAAATATGGAGTGGGACATCCTTGTTATCGACGAAGCACATGAGGGTGTGGATACCTACAAAACAGATGTTGCATTTGAGCGTATTAAGCGTAAATTTACGTTGCATTTGTCAGGAACACCGTTTAAAGCACTTGCCAATAATAAATTTGCGGATGATGCTATCTACAACTGGACTTATGCAGATGAACAGAAGAAAAAACGTGACTGGGATGTCTCCACAGAGGAAGAAAATCCGTATGCAACATTACCACAGCTTAATCTCTATACTTATCAGATGTCAGAAATTATCAAGGATGAACTGCAACAGGGTATAGAAATCGACGGTGAGACAGAAGAATATGCATTTGATTTGAATGAGTTTTTCGCGGTTGTCAATGGTAAGTTTAATCATGAATCATCAGTTGATAAATTTCTCGATGCCATGACAAGACAGACAAAATTTCCATTTTCTACGGAAGAACTACGTGATGAATTAAAGCACACATTTTGGCTGCTCGACAGGGTAGACAGTGCAAAGGCGCTGGCAAAGAAATTAAAAGAGCATCCGATATTCAAGGAGTATGAGATTGTTCTTGCTGCGGGTGATGGAAAACTGGATGATGATGACGAAACCATGAAATCTTATGATAAAGTGGTTGAGGCTATTGCACAGCATGAAAAGACCATTACTTTGTCGGTAGGGCAACTTACGACAGGAATTACTGTTCCAGAATGGACGGCAGTGCTAATGCTTAGTAATATGCAATCCCCTGCACTTTACATGCAGGCGGCATTCCGGGCACAGAATCCTTGTCTGTTTAAAGTTGGGACATCTTTCAAGAGAAAAGAGAATGCTTATGTATTTGACTTTGATCCGGCAAGAACACTTACCATATTTGAGCAGTTTGCCAATAACCTGAATCCTAATACTGCCAAAGGTGGAGGTACCGCAGAGGAACGCAAAGAAAATGTGAAAGAGCTGTTAAATTTCTTCCCAGTAATCGGCGAGGATGAACAGGGAGAATTGGTAGAACTGGATGCAGAAAAGGTACTGACGATTCCAAGAAAAATCCGCTCTGTTGAAGTTGTGAAGCGTGGGTTTATGAGCAATTTCCTGTTTCAGAATATCAGTAACATCTTTGGGGCGCCGAAGGAAGTCATTGATATTATCACAAAGTTTGAACCAATAGAAGAACCAAAGAGCAAGGTAAATCTGACGGAGGAAGTGAAGAAAGATCTATCGCTGGATGAAAATGGGGAAGTGGCTCTTAGTGATGAATTTGTGATTGGAAGAACACATGATGTTTTTGGCAATAAAATTTATGATATGACATCTCAGGTACAGGAAACTATGACGCAGATGAAGCAAGCACCGGACAAGGCGCAGAAAGCCATCGACAAACTGAAAGAAGCGGTAAAACAGAGTGCAGTCAAGGCGGTTGTGGATACTGCGCAGTCTACCTATGGCTCTGATATGAAAGTGGCAGATAAAAGACAGATTGAATCAAAATTGAGCCATGAAGCTGATCGAATGATTGATAAGTTACATACCAATTATGAGATTGAGCGTAATGTCATAGAAAATCAGCGTGTAATAGAACAGCAGGCAAGATATGAAAACGGAAAAACATCAGAGCAGATTGATAAAGAATTTGAACAGAAACAGAAAGAAGCTATGGAGAAATTCAATGCAGAATTGACAACTGCTATTTCTGATTTTGCAAAAGAATGCACAAAAGAGACAGTCAAGACCGTAGAAACCAAGAAAAAGGAGCGTGAAAAGGAAACAATTGAGGACGGTGTCAGAGATCATCTGCGTGGTTTTTCAAGGACAATCCCGTCATTCCTTATGGCATACGGAGATAATACGGTAACACTTGCGACTTTTGATACGATTATTCCAGATAAAGTGTTTCTTGAAGTGACAAGCATCACACTGGATCAGTTCAAATTTCTGCGTGATGGTGGCGATTATGTAGAGAAAGAAACCGGACAAACCAAGCATTTCGATGGACAGCTATTTGATTCGGTGGTATTTGATGATTCGGTAAAAGAATTTCTTGCCTTAAAGAAAAAACTGGCAGATTATTTTGATGAAAAGAGTGTGGAAGATATATTTGATTATATTCCACCACAGAAAACAAATCAGATATTCACACCAAGGACAATGGTTAAGAAAATGGTGGACATGCTGGAACAGGAGAATCCTGGTTGCTTTGATATGCCAGATAAGACCTTTATTGATTTGTATATGAAATCTGGTTTGTATATTACAGAGATTGTGAAGCGGTTGTACCAGAGCGATGAGATGAAAAAGCAATTCCCGGACAGTAAAGAACGTCTGAAACATATCTTTGAAAAGCAGGTATATGGATTAGCTCCGACGGAAATTATCTATAAGATAGCAACAAGTTACATATTGGGCTTTGATGAAGATACAAAGGATATCAAGCATAATTTCAGACAGTTAGATGCTTTGCCTTATGCAAAAGAAGGAACGCTGGATGAAGTGTTGGATAAGTTGTATTCTAAAGAGGAGTAGATGAGAGGATGCACCCGGAGACGGGTGCATTTTTGAAATTAGAAAACATACATTGTTTTTCGAGCTTTTTTTGAATATAATAGGAATTGTGGAGGTGTAAAGGCAATGAAAAATAAATATAGACTGTCAATTATGATTGTTTTAATAATCATGTTGTTTATGTATATGATGAATATAGTTGGGATAACAGAAGAGACAAATTTTGCATTTACATTGGCGGCACTAATACTGAGTGTTTCAATGGCTGTTGATACGTTTGCAAAGCAAAATCGAATTGCACAAGTAATTACATTTATTATGGAGGTTTGCACATTATTAGTAATAGTTTTATTCCCAAATTTAAAAGATTTTATGTTTTTGAAAAAATTGATGAGTATATTAGATACCAATGTTTTATTGCTGTTAGCACTTTTTTTTACATTTGCAGGACAGTGGGCTACGGAAATAAAGATAAAAGACATTGAGAATAGAAAGGGGAAATAAGATGTATTCGAGTGGTGAAAAGTATGAAGTAGTATTAAAGAGTGTTACAGACATTAATATGTCTAACTGGCAAATAACGAAAACGTTAGATACTATGACGATGGTAAATAACAAGTTTGTAATTCTTTCTATAATTAATAATTTAATAAATGAAGGAATAGATAAAAAAGACATTTTTGTAACCGACAAGTCATTTTTAATTTCTACAAATTATAAAACATATTTTGAAAATGGAAATGAATTTTGGGGAAAACAAAAGGATATAGTAAAAATGTATAGTTTAGGACGTTTGATTTCGATGGAACCCAATGAAGATATTTTTAAAATGAATTGTCTTTTTGAATTTTATAAAAAACTTAATTCTATAACGAATAAATATTTAAAATGTAGAATTAGAAGCACTTATTTAGCTGATAGTTATGACATTTTATTTAGGAAATCAATAGAACAAGCTTATGAGATTTTGTTAGAGGGAGCGAAGAATCAGGTATGTGATGTATTTGAAAGACATATATCTCCAGATATTAATAAGAAAGATATGATAATTAAAACTCTTGAAAATCAAAAGGATTTATGTTTAGAAAAAAGCCGAAAAAAATTTAAAAAAATAATGAAAGATAGTCGAAAAAAATTTACATATACATACAATCGTTTTGACAGACCAGTTGTAGGAATTTATCATCCAGATGGACATTACATGGAGATTATTAATGCAGATCAAATGTATAAAAATGGGGAAGAATCTGACACGCAAATTAAACTTAAAAGAATTACAAAAAATAGTCCTGTTGCAATAGCAATGTTGGTTACAGGACCAATGGTAGCATTTCTTGGCTATTTGTTGTATAGAGAACATAATGTAAATAGTCAGATAGATATAGAAGATTTATTTGATATTCCGCAAGACGATGAAGGAGCAATTAATAATATTCTTGGTAATGATGATGGAAATCTTTTAGATACAGGCAATGTTAAAGCAGTTGATGCACAGGTAAAGGAAATGGCGCATTACAATTTGAATAAACTAGAAATAGCAACAAATAAGCGGGTAGTGCATTTAGAAATGAATATTGAGAATAAGATTACTATTGAAACAAAGTAAAAGAGATATAGGTATTAGTATAAATATGCAAGGTTAGTGCATTAGTTTATGGCTTGTAGGTCTTTTAGTCTAGTGCATTAAACCAGAATATAAGAGATGATTTAACATATTTTATATCTTAGATTGGAAATATCGCACTGGACTTTGAGGGTTTAGTGCGAATTTTTATGTGTGCGCCTAGCGGCGCACGTTTCTAACGGGTTAAAGTCCCGAATCCACTCGGTAGTGGGAAGGATATAGCCGAAGGCAAGGGTGTCCACCGTGAGGCGGAATCTGAAGGAAGCCGGATGTGAGGAACATACTAACTCATGGGCAAATCTCTGGTCTGACGAACAGAAATCTCATATGAGGTTATGCATGGGGGTAAGGTTGCAAGTCAAATCGAAGCCCAATAACTACACGGAATCATGCATGATAAATGAGGCAGATGGATGGAGAGGAAGAAACGTGTGGTACCTAGGGAGGTCTGTGCGGTACGCCTTGAAAGAGGTAACCATTGCATAAAGCAATGCTGAACGCATAGAAGTCAGCAGAGGTCATAGTAGCCGAGAGGTGAAGGACCGAATCAGTAGGAGTCTTGAGTATGACCGAGAAAGGAGGAATGACCGTTTATGGCAGAAAACATTGAAAATAATGGCTGTTTGCAAAGAGATAGTGCGGAACACGAAGGGTATGCAAAAGCGTCTAGGTCATTCAATCGGATATGGAAAGAAAGAGACAGTGTACAGCCGAGACTTTTGGAAGCGATACTGTATAAAGACAACTTTAACAGAGCGTATAAGAGAGTTAAGGCAAACAAGGGAGCGCCGGGAATTGATGGCATGCCCATTGAGGAGGCTCTTCCATATCTAAAGGAACATCAACAAGAGATAACCGACCGCATTTATCGTGGAAAGTATACTCCGTCTCCAGTAAGACGAGTTGAGATTCCCAAACCAGATGGTGGTGTGCGAAAGCTTGGCATACCAACAGTGGTAGACCGTACACTTCAACAGGCAATAACCCAACAGTTAGTGCCAATCTATGAACCGCTGTTTGCAGAGGGTAGCTATGGCTATCGTCCGAACAGAAGTGCAAAAGATGCAATACTTAAGGTTAAGGAGTATGCCGAACAAGGCTATACATTTGCTGTAGTCCTTGACTTGTCAAAGTATTTCGATACTCTTAATCACGAAATTCTCATCAATCTTCTCCGAAAGAATATAAAAGATGAACGTGTAGTACAGTTGATAAAGCGCTATCTGAAAAGCGGTGTAATGGAAAACGGAGTAGTCATTGACACAGAGGAAGGCTCACCACAAGGTGGAAATCTATCACCATTGCTGGCAAATGTCTACCTCAATGAGTTCGACCAGGAATTCCTGAAAAGAGGTGTTCCATGCATAAGATATGCAGATGACATCGTGCTTCTTGCAAAGAGCAAGCGAGCATCAGAGAGACTCTTGGAAAGCAGTACAAAATATCTTGAGGAGAGGCTGAAACTTACAGTCAACCGAGAAAAGAGCCGTACTGTCAGCGTATTTGCAATCCGAAATTTTAAATTCCTTGGCTTTGCATTGGGAAGGAACGGAAAAGGCATTTATGTCCGAGTTCATCCGAAGTCATGGAAGAAGTTTAAGTTTAGACTGAAGGAGTTATCTTCCCGTAAGCGATGTCAGTCAATCAAGCCAAGCCTTGAGAAAATCAAGGTGTATGCGAGGGGATGGCTTAACTACTACGGAATTGCAAGTATGAAGAACAACATAGATGACATCAACGGATGGCTCTATCACAGAATACGTATGTGTATATGGAAACAGTGGAAGAAACCGAGGACAAAGGCACGTAACCTCATCAAGATGGGAGTGCCCGAAGACTTGGCAATGCAAGCGGGTAATACCCGACGTGGACATTGGTTCGCAACGCATACAGTTGCAATAAACATGGCAATGACAAAAGAAAGACTGATAAACAGTGGCTTTTATGATTTAGCCACAGCCTATCAGTCTGTGCACGTCAACTATTGAAAGCGCCGTATACCGAACGGTACGTACGGTGCTGTGAGAGGACGGCGGTTAGTCAACGCCTCCTACTCGATTGTCAGGCATTCGGAAGGAGCTGCCGGTGGTAGGTTTTGTAGGTGAACGAGCGTTTGTAAAGAATTGTTAGAAGTGGATTTACAAGAAGGGGTAGAAGCATTTATAGCGTTATATGAAAAATATCGGGATGATATTACAAGCCTGGCAAAAGAAAGTCTTGAAAAAATAACACAGAAGATAATTGAAGACAATTCGGATTTCTATTTTATTTCGTTTAATGGTAAGAGAGTAGGTGGTGTAATAGAACGATTATTTGAAGTGTATTCTTCTGATACAATAGAATGGCGGTTAGATACTATTAAGCAGGAAGAAAAAAATTGCTATTTATATGAAAAATGTGGATTTGTCAGAGTCGGCAATGAAACAGTTATAAACGAAAAAATGACTTTAGTTGAGTATACAAAAACTTGTAAAAAATCATGAGGCAGAGTGACCTAAGGAGGCAGAAAAATAATAACAGAGGCATTTGATAATTCAGAGGCAATAATTAGACTGGAGGATTTTTATGGGGAGAAAAAGCAGTTGTGTGATAAGTGTATTATTATTTTTTCAGAGCAGATATTTGACTATATGCTGAAAACATATGCACATGAGCAGGCTGGTACAATAAAGTGCTGCAATGGAATTACAAAGGTATATGTTTTTGAAATAGATAATATGAAAATTGCGGCATACTTAAGCCATATAGGTTCTTCAATGGCAGGGAGTGATGTGATAGATGCAAATTGGCTGACGGACGCAAGCAGGTTTATTATGTTTGGTTTAGCAGGTTCGCTGGATAGTGACAAGACAACAGGAAAGTTTGTTATTCCAATAGAAAGTTACCGGGAAGAAGGAATGAGTTATCACTATGCAGAACCATCAAATTATATGAAAATTAGAAATTATCAGATTGTGAAATTCATATTTGATAATTTAGGACTTCCTAATGTGGCAGGAAAAGTCTGGACAACGGATGCAATATATCGGGAAACTAAAACGAAGATTGACGCAAGGAAAAAGGAAGGATGCATTGCAGTGGAGATGGAATTGGCTGGAGTTCAGGCAGTCTGTGATTTTTATGGTTGGGATTTATATAATTTTCTGGTTACGGGCGATGTGCTGGATCAGGCAATTTATGATGCAACTGGGCTGGCGGCAGCAAATCATGACGTGGACAAATTATATATCGCAATTGAACTTGCCAAGAGAATTTGACACGTTGATATTTATTGATGAATCCAGTAGTAAAATATTATTTATAGATAGAAAAATCAGACAATTTGTCAATAAAAGGGTTGCAATTTGTAAAAAATAGTCGCATAATATCTATATCATATTTGGGAGAGTGAGTTATGAGAAATGAGCGCAGATATTATAATAAGAAAAAAATTAGAAGTTCACAAAAGAGACAATGCTTAGGGTGTTGGCTTTTTTGTGGACTTTTTTGTATTTAAAATTTGCAAAAATAATAGAGTAATTATTAAAGACAGTACTATAAGTGAGAGAGGTGATAAACGTGTCGGATGAAACAAAAATTTCTATCGCAAATACACATGTACCGGATAAATTATATGGTTATGGATTGCAGGTGCGTCAGATGTTATTTGAATTATTAAATTGTGAAATTAACAGCGTGGTAAGTGTCGAAAAATTCGATGATATAGGTATTGAAAATGGAAAAGAAAAAACAGCTATACAAACAAAAAGTGCATTGTCAAATAGAAATCCTGTTTCAGACAGGGCTATTGATTTGTGGAAAACCTTGTATAATTGGCTTCTTGCACTTAAGGAAAATGAACTGCCTATAGGTTTTACATTATTTACATTGGTTATTAATGTGAATAAAAGTGGAAATATCGTTACATGGTTAAATCAAGCACGTAATGAAAAAGAAGCAGAAGTGGAATACAAAAAGATAAGAGGAGAATTTATAGGAAAAAGTGGAGAATATATTAAGCAAAATGATTCTATTAATAATTATATAATGACATTTTTGGCAGAGAAAAACAAGAAGTATGCATTGGATATTATTGAGAAATTCAAATTAGTTGTAATAGGTGAGGGGCACACCGATAAAATATATGATGAATTTAGAGCAAAGACTTATTTGGCATCAGATATACAACAATTAGTTTTTGATAAAATGTTAGGCTGGATTGATAAAACGACAGCATTGCAGATTGAGAGTGGACAAGTTATGCAAATATGGTGATGTGAAAGGGGTCAATGAAGTTTGCGTATGGAGAAAGGGTGAAAAACTGATTCCTGCAGAGTGGATTCAATAAAGCTTGAAGTAGTAGAGTTGGGAGAAAATAAATAATGTATATTTAAAAATTTTGATTGAAACAGAAAAATAAAGTTGTAAATTTACAATATACTTTGAAAGTGCGTGAATAATACATAAATGATTAAAAAGCAGAAAAAATAATTAAATAATTTTTTTGGTTGGAGGTGCTTGTTCTATGGCAAAAGAAGAAGATATAGATCCATTTGTTTCTATGCAACAGGAATTGTGTGATATGTGGAGAATTAACAATCAAAAAAAGTATGTCTTCTATTATGATGAAAGTAATAATTGTAGAAAGTTTTGGATTGATGATAGCAAGCAACAGTTTAATAGCGATTACAAAGCTGATTTTGTGCTGGGAGGATTAGTTAGAAAAGAGGAAGAAAAAGTAGAAGCTTCGATAGAAACATTCCGAAAACCTTTAATGTTGCAAGCGAATGTAGAAGAGATTAAGTTTAAAAACTTATATGCCAAAGGTAATTTTTTGCAATGCGTGCAGGAAAGACGATTATTTGAAACTTTATCATGGATAGATAAATCGCCCTTTTATATTCATTACACTAATGTGAACAATTTATTTTATACACTTGTTGAAATATTCGACTCTATTGTAGAATTTGATGAAATAAGTGAATTTGGATATGACTATTTTAAGTTGAAGAGTGTATTTTATTACATGTTTGAAGGAAAAGCAGATACATTACAAGCATTGATGTTTAAATATAAGTATCCAAATATACAGAAGGAAGAGATAGGATCATTTTGCAATGACTTACTGTTCCTGCTTGGGAGAAGGAGAGAAATGAGAGAAGAGGAAAAATTTCTTGCTGGAATGCTTGCTAGGGCTGCCGAGTTAGATGAATTAATATTTTTACATGAAAATGATGATTATGTTATGCAGGATAATTATGTAGAATTCTATATTGACCCTATCCGAAAATATCAGAAGTCAAAGCATATATTTGATGAGGAAACGACAGTGCAGGACATGGTAAAAAAACAGATAGCAATGGGGGATAATATGGCAGATAATTTTGAGTTTGTGAAATCTGAGACTGATGTATTCGTTCAGCTATCAGATGTTATAGCTGGAATTTTAGGGAAAATGTTTAAATATATAAATTCCACAAGTGTAAATCAGCGTAGAAAAGACGTTGAAAGTTTGGCAAAGCTTCAGATTGATAATATTTTATTGATTGATAAGTTGCGTACGGAGGCAAACAGGGAAAATTCTGGGTTTTTATGTTCGATTGGTCCATGTGATGCGATAGGAACACTTGATAGATTTTTTGAAATGGTAAAGGTAGAAAGGAAAAGTAGATTAAATAGGGAGCCTTGATAGTATGAATGCCTTTGCAATAGAAAAAAGGAAGGGTATTGAAAATTTCAGTGGATGAATTTGAAAAGTAGACATGTTGCAGATTTTCTTATTACAGAACCAAGAAAAATAAAAGACTTTCAATATATGTAATTTGTTCGAAGTGCGAAAATTTAATACTAATTGTTAGTTTGCATGGAGAAAAAAGGATATGGTAAAACATATGATAATATTGTTTGAAGTAAATTGTAGATAAAGGAGAGGTTATGAAATGAAAGCAATTAATTTAGCAATACTGTGTTTGGGAAGAAATTTACAGAATTTTTGTGAATATAAAAATTCGATGGCTGAGTGTTATAAGGAAAAAAGGGTTAAAAAGGATGAAATTGAAACTTTAATGGATTTTGTAAAGGCACTATCATTAAAAGGATTAGAAATGTCTGATTTGGATAATTTTTTTTATGGTTTTGCTATTCCTCAAATTTCTAAGGAATTTGATTTACTAAAAATATATGAAGACGGACCGGTTGTAAATATTGAATTAAAAAGTCGGGAGATAGAAAGTGAAAGGATTGAATATCAGTTAAAGAAAAATAGATATTATCTTTCTCATTTAAATAGAAAAATATATACTTTTTGTTATATAAAACATCAAAAAGTATACTTATATGATGGTAATAACTTGGAGAAAGTAAGTATTGATAATATAGTAAAATTGATAAAGTGTAGCAAAAGGTGCATTCAAAATAATATAGAAAAGTTATTTACAGCAAAGGATTATTTAATCTCACCAATAAATATGCCGGTGAAATTTTTACATGAAAGTTATTATTTGACTGCTCAACAAGAAGAAATTAAGAATAAAATTATTAATGGTATTAGAAGCGGGGAACAAAAGATATGGGGAATTTGTGGAACTGCAGGAACAGGAAAAACTTTATTGCTTTATGATATAGCCAGAACTTTAGGGGATGAAATGAAAGTATGTATTATACATTCAGGTATTCTTTCACAAGGACATATTGAACTAAAGTCTAGACAGAAGAAATTTGATATTATTTCAGTAAGGGATTGTAATGAGGATGTAGTATCAAATTATGAATGTGTTTTAATTGATGAGTCACAAAGATTGTATCAAATTGATTTTGATTGTTTAATAAAAGCTTTTAAAGAAAAAGGAATCAAATGCATATTTTCGTATGATTTTTTTCAGGTTCTTTCATATACGGAACAAAACCGTAATATTCCAGAACAATTAAAACAACAAGAGGAATTTGTTGAAAATAAATTGTCTGATAAAATCAGAACGAATGCGGAGATAGTATCTTTTATAAAAAATGTTATTGATTTGAAAAATAAACCCAAACGATATATTGATTATAGCAATATAGAAGTATTATATGCAGATAATTATGAAACCGCAAAAGAAATAGTAAGGCATTATGTAAATGATAAAAACTATAAGTTTATATCATATACACCTTCAAGGATTAGGTCGGATATAGATCAATTTAGAGATTATGTTAATACACACCATATAATTGGACAAGAATTTGATAATGTAATTTTTTCTATGGATAGAAATTTTCGATATACAGCAGAAGGAAGATTGCAAGGTAAGAAGCATCCGAATCCTGACTATATATTTTATAAACTATGGTATCAGGGAGTTTCTCGCGCAAGAGAAAAATTGTGTATTCTAATAATTGATAATGAAGAATTGTTTGAAAAAATTTTAAGTGTTAAATTGCAATTTGAAAATTAGGTTGAGAATAACAGTTGATACAATACCTAGAGTTTTTTATTATGAAAACGTCTGGTGAGGGAGAAAGTGAACGGGTGAAATATACAGTTTCAGATGCAGTACGACGCGGGTGGATAAAATCATATTCAGATGAAGGAATGGAAAACAATTATAAACCATGAACACAATTTGCAGAGATATCTTCCGGGCCATTCATGAGAGAAAATGGCTCAGTATAGAGTACAAAAATGGAAAAGATGAAGTAACAAAATATTGGATTGGAATTATGGAGATAGACCCTATCCGGAAATCCATGCATGTAATGGGACTGCATTTGGGGCAGTATACCACAATGAGCCTTTACATTTATATTGATTCCATACTGTCATCGGCAGTAATAGAAGGCTCTTATTTTGAAACAAAGCAGGAGCTGATAGATGATATTACATATAATCAGGGAAAATACCGGAGAATCTTTGATAATGTTGCAAATCTGAAGGTGCTCAATTATCTTGTTGACTGCAATAAAATGGATTCTGTACCTTACAAAACAGATTATGTACTCATTGAGCATCTGGATGGTGAATGGCAGGGGACTTATAAGCTCACACCGGAGCAGTTTAGGCAGATTGTATCAAAGTTTCAATATGGAGCAAAGGATGCCGCTTCCAAGAAGAAAATGAAGCAGCTGGCAATAAATGTATTAAGTATACATACGCCCAAAGGCGTATATGTGCTGGCATACCGAAAGCTGCGGCTGGATGTGCAGAAGAAGACCTTAAGGCAGGATGAAGAAATAACCGTCTGCATGGAGTTTGCGTTGGAGAAGAATAAGCCGGAAGCAAAATTCGGAATAAGGAAATTCCTAGATGCAGATGACTATGAACTTTTAAATGATTTTGAAAAGAATCAGGAACTGATAAAAGATAAAATAACGAAGTCCAATTCCCAGATAAACGGCGTGGATGATATGCCATATGTAATTGCAATCGGCAGGGATTTGCTGGTGGACCTTCATCAGGAGTATGAAGCAATTCATAAAATGTATGAAAAAGATGAAGTGACCATTCCGATAAAAGCATTTTTTGGAGAACTGTTAAAACAGGTAGACCGGAGAAAAAATTATCCGATAACACTTTTAGACCGGAAAATCAATCTGGACCAGTTACTGGCAATTCATAATGCCATGAAATATCCGCTGGCATATATCCAGGGACCGCCGGGAACCGGCAAAACAAATACCATCGTAAATACTATGGTGACTGCTTTCTTTAACGAGAAAACGGTCTTATTTGCGTCTTATAACAATCATCCCATTGATGGAGTGTGCGATAAATTAAAGTCCATTCCTTATCGGAATAAGGGGATGATACCATTTCCGATTATCCGCCTTGGAAATGATAAGTGCGTGCTGCAGGCACTCGATGATATTCGGGATTTGTATAAGCGGACAAAGGATATTTCCATATTTGACAGTACCCTTGAGAAGAACAAGGACGATAGGACGAGAAGGACGGAGAAGCTGACCAAGCTTTTACAGAGGCATGAAGAGAGAATCGAATTAAAGGAGCGGGAAGAAGCGATTCTTAAAATGATAGAGACTAATCAGCATCTGACTTTTCAGACAGAATTGCAGGGTGTTCAGCTTCGGGAGGTACGGAAAAAATTAGCAGAAATTGGTGAGATTACAGATGAAGAAGCATTGAAACTTGTAGTGGAAGATGAGGAGCTGTTTAAGAAATATCTCTACTATACGTCTGCAAAATATATTCAGCGTCTGAAGGAACCGAAAAATCAGGATTTGATGGAGATTGTAAACTGTCCGGATGAGGAAAAGAAAGTCAAGCAGTTTAATACCTATATCCGTCAGGAAGAAAATTTGAAGAAGTTCCAGAGAATTTTCCCGATTATTGCAACTACATCCATATCGGCACATAAGATTGGTGAGCCGGGAACTTATTTTGATATGGTCATCATGGATGAGGCAAGCCAGGGAAATATTGCCATGTCATTAGTGCCGATTATCCGGGGCAGAAGTCTTATGTTAGTAGGTGACCCGCAGCAGTTGAGCCCGGTAATTCTGCTGAATCCCATAGATAATGAGAAGCTTAAGCGGATTTATGGAGTGACAGATGAGTATGATTATATAAAGAATTCCATTTATAAGACCTATCTGGCATGTGATGCAGTCAGCGAGGAAATTCTGCTCAGCCACCATTACCGCTGCAATAAAAAAATTATTTCATTTAATAATAAAAAATATTATAACAACAAGCTGATTATCAACAGTCCGGATAAAGAAGCTAATCCGCTGATCTTTAAGAATATTCCAGCAAATACCACCAACTATAAGAATACAGCGCCGCAGGAAGTGGAAGAGATTATTTCGTTTATCAAAGAACATCCGGATAAGAGCATTGGTATCATTACTCCGTTTACCAATCAGAAAGAGCTGATTAACAAGGCGTTGAAAGACAATGGGATGGAAAATATTCCCTGCGGAACGGTTCATGCATTTCAGGGAGATGAAAAAGATGTTGTGCTTTTTTCGCTGGCAATCACCCAGCAGACTTATCAGGGAACTTATGACTGGTTGAAAAATAATAAAGAACTGATTAATGTGGCAACCTCCCGGGCAAAAGACCAGTTGATAATATTGTCGGATATCAAGGAACTGAAGCGTTTGCATTCCGCTGGGGATGATGATATTTATGAGCTGGTAGATTATGTCCAGACCAACGGTGAGGCGCAGGTGACAGCAAGAGAGACTTCTTCCAGGGCATTGGGAATCAAGCCGTACAGCACGCAGACAGAGGCTGCATTTTTAACTACATTAAATCATGCACTAGATAATGTGCTGAATACAAATAACCGCTGCGTTGTGCAGAGAGAAGTCAGCATTGCACACGTATTTCAGGAAAATGAATCCTATGACGACCTTTTTTATACCGGAAGATTTGACTTTGTGGTATATGAAAAAGGATACCGTGGACAGGACATGCCGATACTCGCCATTGAGTTAGACGGAAAAGAACATAAAGAAAATGCCATTGTGCGGGCGAGAGACGAGAAGAAAAATGCAATTTGCCGGGCACATGGATTTGAGTTAATCCGGGTGGAAAATTCTTATGCCAGAAGGTATAATTACATTAAGAATATACTGATACAGTATTTTAAGAGTGTAAGGTGACGAAAACCCCCTTGACATCTCACCCAAAACTAATTATATTTATAACAGTGTTATATAACACTGTTATAAATGAAACGGAGGCATCAGTGACTAAACCAATCGAAGGCGTATCGGAAAGAATTCTTTCCTGCGCAACGGAAGAATTTTTAGAAAAGGGTTATTCCGATGCATCGCTTCGCACCATTGCGGCGAAAGCGGGAACAACCACAGGCTCTATTTATTCCAGATTTAAAGACAAAGAAGGGCTGTTTGCAGCAATTGTAGGACCGGTGGCAGAGTATATGATGAATCTTTTTGTGAAGACGCAGGAAGAATTTCATGCAGTAGAGCCGGAGCGGCAGCCAAAAGAAATGGATGACTATGTAATATCCGGAATGGATGAAATGCTGGATTACATCTATGATAATTTTACCGCATTTCAGCTGTTGTTAGAGGCGTCCTATGGAACGAAGTTCCAGAATTTTGTAGAACAGTTGGCAGAAGTAGAGGCAGAATATACCTACAAGTTCATGGAGGTTATTCATTTTCAGAATGAAGATGGAAATGAAGTGACGGAAGAGTTCATCCATATCATGACAAGGGCATTATTTGACAGCATGTTTGAAGTTGTGCGTCACAAGATGGAGAAAGAAACTGCACGGAATTACGTTCATATGCTGGAAAAATTCAACTATGCAGGCTGGAATACCATTTTAAAATTCGAAGAATAGAGATAGTAAGACTGCTTATCTTGTAACAGCAGGAAAGCAGTCTTTTCTTAAAAGTGCTGGTTAGTTGAATCTAATTCATATTAGACAGCACTATGCGATAAAAATATCAAAAAGGTACATTCCAGAATCCAAGAAGTCAGTTCTTCTGCCTGAATACCAACAGTGAGGTGGCACTTGGCTGTGAAAATATGTGACAGCGGCATACCGGGAGCAGTTTTTAAAACAGTTTTCGTTTCAATAAGTAGAAAGAATCAATTATTTTTAAAGGAGGAGAAGAAAAAGTGAAAAAGGAAAGTTCTTTATCAAAGCTTTTAGCCTATGCCGGTAAATTCCGATATCTGACCATAGCATCCTGGATTTTATCGGTAATCAGCGCATGTCTGGCTTTGATACCATTTTATTACATCTGGAGAATTATGAAAGAAGTGCTTTCTGTGGCACCGGATTTTGGCAAAGCAGCTCATTTAAAAGAATATGGCTGGGCAGCCGTTGGATTTGCCATTTTATCCATGCTGGTTTATGTGTGTGCACTGATGTGCTCCCATCTGGCAGCATTCCGCGTCCAGGCAAATATCCGCACCAGCCTGATGCGGCATATCCTGACACTGCCAATGGGATTTTTAGATAAAGACGGAACCGGCAAAATCCGTAAAATCGTCAATGAATCCAGCGCAGCAACAGAGACCTATCTGGCGCACCAGTTGCCGGATCAGGCAGGAGCCATTGCAACACCGGCAGGTCTTTTAGTATTGCTTATGGTATTTGATTTCCGGCTTGGTCTTTTGAGTCTGATTCCTGTGGTGGCAGCATTTTTGATTATGGGAACCATGACCGGACAGCGTATGAAAGATAAGATGGAAGAATATCAGAATGCATTGGACGAAATGTCCAGCGAAGCAGTGGAATATGTCCGTGGAATCCCGGTAGTAAAGACTTTCGGACAGTCGGTATTTTCATTCAAACGCTTTCAGGCCTCTATCAGGAAATATGAAAAATGGACGATTGCGTACACGAAGGAAATGCGGATACCAATGACGGTGTATACAACAGTTATCAATGCGGTATTTGCGGTGCTGATTGCAGCAACCTTTTTCTTTACACGAAATGGAGCCGATAATACCTTTTTATTAAATCTTTTATTCTATATTATCATTACGCCGATTATCACTGTGACCATGAATAAAATTATGTATTCCAGTGAAAATCAGCTGATTGTAGCAGATGCAATTTCCCGTATCGAAAGTATTTTAGAAAAGAAACCGTTACCGGAAACCGTCCATGCACAGGAGCCGGAGAACAACTCCATTACCTTTGAAAATGTATCCTTCCGTTATGAAGATGCCGGAAGAGATGCACTGCATCAGATTAATCTTGCCATCAAAGAGGGCGAGCATGTGGCATTTGTAGGACCGTCCGGCGGCGGAAAGACGACGCTGGCAAGCCTTGTGGCACGATTCTTTGATATCACGGAAGGACGCATCCTGATAGGAAATAAGGATGTGAAGGAAATTCCTTCCAAGCAGTTAATGGATATGGTATCTTTTGTATTCCAGGATAGCAAATTATTAAAAACTTCCATTTTGGAAAATGCCCGCATGGGAAAGAAGGAGGCAACCAGAGAAGAAGTCATGCAGGCGTTAAAGGAAGCCCAGTGTGAAGATATTATTGCGAAGCTTCCGGATGGAATTGATACAGTAATCGGAAGCAGCGGAACCTATGTATCCGGTGGAGAAGCCCAGCGGCTTTCCATTGCAAGAGCCATGTTAAAGAATGCACCGATTCTGATTTTGGATGAAGCAACAGCCTTTGCAGACCCGGATAATGAAGCAAAGGTGCAGGAAGCGTTTTCCAGACTGTCTAAGGGCAAGACCGTAATTATGATTGCCCATCGTCTGTCCTCTATTGTAGACGCGGACCGGATTTGCGTTTTAAAGGATGGCAGTATTGCAGAAGAGGGAACCCATGAGACATTACTTCAGAAAAATGGTGTATATGCCCATATGTGGGAAGAATACAACAAATCGGTACAGTGGAAGGTAGGTGCGTAACATGAGCTGGAAAGAAAAATTACAACATAAATATGCACTTTCAGAGCAGGGTGCAAATGACATGATAAAGGCATTTCTGACAGCAACCGTTTCCAATATTGTGTTGATGTTTCCGGTGGGACTGCTGTATTTTCTGGTGGAGGATTATCTGAATGATAACTTGAGCGGCAGAGGCGTGTTCTACCTTGTGGGAAGTATTCTCTGTCTGGTTCTGATTGCAGTGACAACGTATATCCAGTATAACTGCACCTTCCTTGCCACCTATGTGGAAAGTGGTGTGCGAAGAATTACGCTGGCAGAAAAATTAAGAAAGATTCCATTATCTTTCTTTGGCAAAAAGGATTTATCCGATTTGACCAGCACCATTATGGCGGACTGTGCCACGATAGAAACGGCATCCTCCCACTATATTCCGGAACTTTTTGGAGCCTGTGTATCCACGGCAATTATTGCTATCAGCTTATTTTTCTTTGACTGGCGGATGGCACTGGCTGCGCTGTGGGTGCTTCCGGTATCATTCCTCATTGTGCTGAGTGCCGGAAAATTTTTAAGATATCTTAGCAGAAAACAGATGAAACTGAAAATGGCCTGCGCAGATGGTATTCAGGAATGCTTGGAGACGGTCCGGGATTTACGGGCAAATGATGCACAGGAAAATTATATGGTTGGACTTGAGAAGAAAATTAAAGCAGTAGAAAAACATGCAGTGGCGGCAGAACTTGGAAATGCTGTTTTTGTATCCGGTGCCCAGATGATTTTAAAGCTTGGAATTGCGACGGTAGCACTGGTTGGCGGAATTTTACTTTCGAAAGGAAGTATTGATTTACTGACTTTCTTTATGTTCTTATTACTGGTATCAAGACTTTATGACCCGATGCAGATTTCCCTGCAGAACCTTGCTGCCATAATCAGTGTGGATGTGCAGTGCGAGCGGCTGGATGAAATTTTATCCCATCCGGTACAGAGTGGAAGCACCGAGATGAAATATGACGGATATGATATTGCATTTTCCCATGTGGGATTTTCCTATGACAGTAAGGAAAGTGTGTTGAAAGATGTTACTTTTACTGCAAAACAGGGCGAAGTCACAGCATTAATCGGACCATCCGGCGGCGGTAAGACCACGGTCTCAAGACTTGCCTCAAGATTCTGGGATATCGATAAGGGAACGATTATGGTAGGCGGCATGGACATTTCAAAGATTGACCCGGAAACACTGATGTCTCTTTATTCCATTGTCTTTCAGGATGTTACACTTTTTAACAATACGATTATGGAAAATATCCGTATTGGACGTTCCGATGCAACAGATGAGGAAGTCATTGCGGCAGCAAAATTGGCACACTGTGATGAATTTGCAGATAAACTGCCGGAGGGCTGGCATACCATGATTGGGGAAAACGGTTCTGAATTATCCGGCGGAGAACGTCAGAGAATTTCTATTGCAAGAGCATTTTTAAAGAATGCACCGATTATTTTCTTAGATGAAGCAACTGCATCCTTGGACGTAGATAATGAAACACTGATTCAGGAGGCACTGTCCCGGCTGATTCAGGATAAGACGGTTATAATTATTGCACACCGCATGCGTACGGTGGCAGATGCAGATAAGATTGTGGTATTAAAAGATGGAGTGGTAGCCGAAGAGGGTGCGCCGGAAGAACTTACAGCAAAGGATGGCGTTTACCGGCATATGGCAAAGACACAGCTTCAGGCAGCAGGCTGGAAATTGTAAAAAGCAGTTGACCTCCCCTTTGTTCCGTCATAAGATAAAAAAGATAGCGAGTATGCTATTGCGGAAATAGATAACGGAGGAAAAAAGAAAATGAGTTTTTCAGAAAGAAAAAACACAAAAGATGGTATGGCAGCAGGTCAGAAAGCCAGCGTAGATAATATTTATTCGCTGGATGGCAAAGTGCCGGTTTTAAATGCAATTCCATTTGGCTTGCAGCATATTTTAGCTATGTTTGTAGCCAATATTGCACCGATTCTGATTGTGGCAGGGGCCTGCGGAATGGATGCAAAGAATACGGCAATGATTATTCAGAGTGCAATGATGATTGCTGGAATCGGAACATTGATTCAGTTATTCCCAATCTGGAGAATCGGTTCGAGACTTCCGATTGTCATGGGAATTTCCTTTACCTTTGTATCCATTGCCTGTGTCATTGGCGGACAGTATGGCTATGGAGCAATCATGGGAGCGGTTCTTGTTGGAGGTATCGTAGAAGGTATCCTTGGACTTTTGTCCAAATACTGGATGAAACTGGTAACACCGATTGTAGCAGCTACCGTTGTAACAGCAATTGGATTTTCCCTGCTTGAAGTAGGTGCAGATTCCTTTGGTGGTGGCAGCAGCAGTGCAGATTTCGGATCTGCAACCAACTGGATACTTGGAACTGTGACACTGGTATGCTGTATCGTATTTAATATTGTAGCAAAATCCTATTTCAAACAGTTATCCGTACTGTTTGGACTGATTGTAGGTTATATTGTGGCATTGTGTATGGGTGTGGTAGATTTTTCAGCACTTTCCGATACAAGCCTTCTGGCACTGCCGCATCTGATGCCATTTAAAATGGAATTTCATGCAGATGCTATTATCGCATTTGTTTTGATATTCTTAGTGTCAGCAACCGAGACAATTGGAGATACCTCGGCACTGGCATCATCCGGCTTAAACCGTGATGTCACCCAAAAAGAGACTGCGGGCTCACTTGCCTGTGATGGATTTGTCAGTGCATTATCTTCGGTATTTGGCTGTATGCCGATTACATCCTTCAGCCAGAATGTGGGTCTGGTTGCCATGACCAAGGTTGTAAACCGTTTTGTCATTGCAACGGGGGCCATAATTATGATTCTGGCGGGAATTTTCCCGGTAATAGGTGCAGTACTTGCCACACTGCCAAGTGCAGTTCTGGGCGGATGTACAATTATGATGTTCGGAACTATCGTAATCAGTGGACTGCAGATGATTGGAAAATGTGGATTTTCCCAGAGAAATATTACCATATCGGCACTGTCCTTAAGTATCGGATTAGGCTTTACCCAGCTGCCGGATTTATTTGCAATCTTCCCAGGCATTATCCGTTCTATCTTTGCAGAAAACTGTGTAGCAGTTGTATTCCTTACTGCCATTATTTTAAATCTTGTATTGCCTAAAAATATGGAAGTAGAACGTCAGGAAAAGTAGCAGAGGAGAGCATATGAATATAGCAGTATATTGCGGTTCATCCGCAGGAAGTAAAGAAGCATATACCATCGGTGCAGTAGCCCTTGGTATGTGGATTGCAGAGAACGGACACACGCTGGTATATGGTGGAGCTCGTGGCGGATTGATGGGAACCATAGCCAATTCCGTCTTATCCAATGCTGGGAAAGTAATCGGTGTACTGCCGCAGGTGGAATCCATTCAAAACCGCAGACACCAGTTTTTAACAGAGTACATAGATACGAAAGACATGGCAGAGCGGAAAGCGAAAATGATAGAATTAGCGGATGCTTACATTGCACTGCCGGGCGGACCGGGAACCTTAGACGAGTTATCGGATATCATATCCCTGCAGCGTCTTCACATCAATGAGAATCCATGTATTCTTTATGATATTGATGGCTTCTATCAGCCACTGAAAGCATTTTTCGAAGAAATGCAGACCTCAGGCTTTGCAGCAAAAGAAGATTTTAACCGGGTACTGATTTCAAAGGACTTATCAGAAATTGAGACATTTATTCAGAGTCGTTGAAAGAAGATTCTGGAAAGTCAGGGCAGAGGTCAGCAATATAAAATACAGACAGAAAAGAAAACTTATAGAAGAAAACTCATAGTAAATTCCGACTGGGAATCTGCTATGAGTTTTCTTTTATCCTAGCAACTGTTCTACATAATCTTTAATTGCCATATTGTCTTCCGGCATCTGGCAGCCGACGATATACATGCCTTCGTCGTCGGAACTTCGGATAATATGACCTTCCAAAGCAGCCTGATCTGGTAAATCAAAAGAAAGGATATTTAAGAGAATATCAGTCCCTTTGCTATCTGCAAAGAACGGTGCATCGCAAAGGAAAGCAAATCCGTTGGCACTGATATTTTCCATACGTCCCTGGAAGGTTTCTCCGGTGTTCTTAACTGTAATATTACAGAAATTGGAAAGGTCGGCACGAGGATATTTCCGTCTGTTTAAAATATTTGGACTGTTGGTGATTTCTACGACGAAATCAGAGGTTATTTTATCTACATGGATGGAAGCATTATCCCAGCAGTATAGTACATTTCCAACAGTAATCTGGATGGAACAGGATTCACTGTTACGAAAAGAAAGCTTTTCTTCCAGGGAAAGTATAATCTGGTTGGAATACTGTTTCAGAACTTCACCATGGAAATCATGGTCGGGGTTTTTCGTCAGGCGGATAGTTGCTTTCATACCAGGATTGATATCTTCAATACCCATGAAGCCGCCGATTCCAAGCTTGCACATTAACGCCTGGATTTCATTTTCTATGCTGTTAATATTGTTAGCACTTTCATCATATTTACTTACCATACGCTGACTGATATCATCAGAATCATGAATGCAGAGTGTCATGGTATCGACAATTTCAGAAATATACTTCATATTTTCTACTAACTGGCGGTTTGATGTTTCCACTTCTTTGATTGCATTGTCAATGACCTGTATATGCTCACCCATCTGAGATGAGTCAGCGGTAATTTTATTTACGTTTTCACCTGTCAGTGTGACTTTCTCAAGAGTAAGCTGAATAAGTTTTAAGGTCTCTTCAATGGATTTTGTCATCTTGCCGGAGATTTCATCCAAACGCATCAGCGCATCCTGGATCTGTTTGGAAGAAGCCTTGGTTTCAGTGCTCAAGGTACGGATTTCCTCAGCAACAACAGCAAATCCTTTTCCTGCTTCTCCGGCTCTTGCAGCTTCAATGGAAGCATTTAAGGCAAGGAGATTGGTCTGACCGGAGATATTGTCGATGGTTCCGGTTTCGGATTTTACTTTTTCAAATTCAGAGGTAAATTCTGTCAGAACCTGTTCTACTTCATTGGAAAGTCTGGACATGGTTCCTGCAGTTGTAACAAGACTCTCCAAGTCAGCAGAACTAACCTGTGCATGATGAATGGATTCATTGGTAAGAGAAACCATTTCCTGAATCATGGAGCCGACATGTTCTACCTGGGAATTGATGTCAGTTGTCATATCAAGGGAAGAAGTCGTACGGTTCTGTAATTCCTGATTGTTGTTGGTCAGATTGTTCATTCCTTTTAAGACAACGTCAGAACCGTGTTTATTTTCATTAGCCAGTTCCCGGACAACGGTGATACCGTCCATAACGTTATTGCTGGCAGTTTTCACCTTTTCTACGGTATTTACCACACGATGTAAATCATCCTTGATACTGTCTGTCAGTGCACCGTCAGCCTCATTTAAATGGCGGATGGACATGATATAACAGATATAGCACAGAATCAGGCAGGATATCTGCAGCTGATAATTCTTTACATCAGTAGCAGTGGTGCAGCTTAATACCATATAGCGGTAAATAATACTGATCACTACGCTGATAGTATTTGCAATACCGCACTGCAGCATGAATTTCCGGTCTTTAAAAATAATTAAAAGACTGGTTACCGGCAGAATGTAGGTAAATGCAATTGGAGATGCTGTGGTACATAAAAGATAAGTATAAAAGATACCGTAACCAAGCACCAGTATATAGCGATAGATGTCAGTAGTTTTGCCTTTGATTTTTAGAAATAATTCTCCAATAAAAAATGGAATCCAGCAGAGCAGAACAAAATAGAGATACTGCTTCGATGGATAGAGACCGTTGGACATATCGGCACCATAGTTAGCGGTCAGCAGCAGGGAAAATACAAGCCAGATTCTGCGGGCTTTGATATTGGCCTTGGCTTTAAAAACATTTTCATCATAATTCATAGATATTCTTAATCCTTCTCTTTCGCACAATGATATAATAAGCTGATTTAATTCTAAGCCATTTTTTTGTGGTTTTCAAGGTATTTTATGGAAAACATAGCTTGCTTTTTTGTGGGGAATGTGTATAATGAAAATCGTTGAAAAACGGGGTGCTCGCACAGGCGGGCTGAGAGTAAGCAGAAGCTTTAACCCAGAACCTGATTTGGATAATGCCAACGTAGGGAGATAACGAAACGCAGGTGCGATTACTTAGTGTGCAGGAATCTTTTTTACAGAGGTCCTGCACTTTTGTTTTTGCAGGTAGTGAGGAGAAATCACATATGAATATTACAAGAGAACAGCTTCTTCTTTATGCCGTTACCGACCGTAGCTGGCTTAAGGGAGAGACCTTATATGAGCAGGTAGAAAAAGCATTGAAGGGCGGAGTTACTTTAGTGCAGCTTCGGGAAAAAGAATTATCTGAGCCGGAATTTGAAGCAGAAGGCAGAAGCCTTTTGGAACTCTGCCACCGTTATAGGGTACCATTGATCATCAATGATAATGTGGAACTGGCAGAAAGGATAGGAGCCGATGGCGTGCATGTGGGGCAGTCCGATATGGAGCTGACCCGTGCAAGAAAAATTCTTGGAACAGATAAAATCATCGGAGTGACTGCGAAAACAATAGAACAGGCACAGGCAGCAGAAAAAGCCGGTGCAGATTACTTAGGAAGCGGAGCCGTATTTGGCAGCAGCACCAAGACTGATGCAAAGCCGATGGAACTAACCCTGCTGCAGGAAATCTGTCAGAGCGTCACCATCCCCGTGGTCGCAATTGGCGGCATCAACCATGATAACATCCTGAAATTAAAAGGATGCGAAATTGCAGGAGCAGCAGTTGTAAGTGGAATCTTCGCATGTGAAGACATCGAAGAGGGAACGAAAGAACTGTTGCAAAAAGTGAATATGGTAGTAAAAAATCATGAATAAGATAGGGCATAAAAAAGTCTTACTTATATAAAGTGCAGATGATGATTTTTGTGAATAAGGGATTCGGGTTGTTCTGATAATACCATTTCTTTGGCTGTTAGAGGCTATTGGATTTCCCTTATGCAACAGGCAACGCCGGCATCATGGATGTGCCGGCGAGGCGGAATGGAGCATGGATGCGACTTTTCGCCGTTTGCCGGAAAAAAGATATACTTCCGGGAAATCCTAGAGCCTCTTATAGTCAAAGAAGGTATTTCAGGACAAGCCGAAGCCCGTATCAGAAAATGATTCATCTGAACAATTCAGCGGCAGATTGGGGGCACCACCTTAGGTCGCTATACAAAATTAATGCAAAGGAGACAAATGTATGAACACAGCATTAACAATCGCTGGAAGTGATTCCAGTGGAGGCGCCGGCATCCAGGCAGATATTAAGACGATGACCGCCAATGGCGTATACGCCATGAGTGCGATCACGGCACTTACTGCCCAGAATACAACCGGCGTAACAGACATTATGGAGGTAACTCCAGAATTTTTGGCAGAGGAGCTGGATTGTATTTTTACGGATATATATCCGGATGCAGTGAAGACCGGAATGGTCTCTTCCAGTGCTCTGATAGAGACAATTGCGGACAAACTGACAGCGTACCACGCAAAAAATATAGTCGTGGATCCTGTTATGGTAGCGACCAGCGGAGCAAAGCTCATCAGCGATGACGCTATCGGTACATTGAAAACTAAATTATTGCCTCTGGCAACTGTTATAACTCCAAATATCCCGGAAGCGGAAGTGCTTTCCGGTATGGAGATAAAGACAGAAGCAGATATGGAAAAAGCAGCAGAAATCATTTGTAAAACCTTCGGTTGTGCCGTGCTGTTAAAAGGCGGACATCAGTTAAATGATGCCAATGATTTGCTCTGGCAGAAGGACAAAGAGCCGGTATGGTTCCACGGAAAGAGAATTGACAATCCAAACACCCACGGAACCGGTTGTACCTTATCATCTGCCATAGCATCTAATCTTGCCAAGGGACGCAGCCTGGAAACATCCGTGCAGTACGCAAAGAATTACATATCCGGCGCACTGGCAGCCATGTTGGATCTTGGAAAGGGAAGCGGCCCGATGAATCACGCATTTGCAATAGAAGGAGAATATACCAATGAATGAGAAGAAGACATCTGTATTCAGTAACGGATTAATCTGGTTTGGAGCCGGCGTATCCATAGCTGAAATTTTAACCGGAACTTATTTTGCACCACTTGGATTTGGCAAAGCCATGGCAGCTATCTTATTAGGACACTTAATCGGTGGACTGATGATGTTTGCAGCAGGGATGATTGGTGCAAGAGAACGAAGAAGTGCCATGGAAACTGTAAAAATGAGCTTTGGAGAGAAGGGAAGCCTTCTTTTTGCAGCGTTGAATGTATTGCAGCTGGTAGGATGGACAGCCATAATGATTTATGATGGCGCACTGGCAGCCAATGGTGTCATTCCGGTAGCAAACTGGTTCTGGGCAGCTATTATAGGAGTCCTCATTATCCTTTGGATTCTGATTGGACTTACCAATCTTGGAAAGCTCAATACCGTAGCAATGACCGCATTATTTATCCTGTCACTGGTATTGTTTAAAGTGATTTTTATTGGAAATGGAGCCATTCCGGCAATTGTGGATGATGGAAGCCTTACCTTTGGCGCAGCCGTAGAGCTTGCGGTAGCAATGCCACTTTCCTGGCTGCCATTAATCAGTGATTATACAAGAGAAGCAGAAAAACCATTTGCAGCAACCGCAGTCAGCGTTGTTGTATACAGTCTGGTCAGTATTTTCATGTATGTCATTGGTATGGGTGCAGCACTTATTACCGGTGAATATGATATTGCACAGATTATGTTAAAGACCGGATTTGGTATCGTAGGACTTGTGATTATCATTTTCTCAACAGTAACAACGACTTTCTTGGATGCTTATTCTGCAGGTGTTTCCAGTGTATCCATTTCTGAGAAAATCAATGAGAAATGGGCAGCAATTATTGTAACGGTAATCGGAACTGTTGCAGCAATTGTATATCCAATGGATAACATTACAAATTTCTTATATCTTATCGGTTCTGTCTTTGCTCCGATGATTGCCGTACAGATTGCAGATTACTTTATTTTAAAGAAAGCCAATGCAAAAGACATGGCATTTCAGTGGCGTAATCTTGGTGTCTGGCTTATCGGATTTGTGCTTTACCGTGTGCTGATGCACATTGATACTCCGGTTGGAAATACACTTCCGGATATGGTGGTTACCGTCATTCTCTGCGTGATTGTGGAAAAAGTTGCAGAAGCAGTAAAGAAAAACTAAGAGGTTCCCGTCCTCTCGGATGGGAACAGAAGAGAGGACAAAATGAATCACAAATCAAACTTAAAGAAATTAACCGTAACAGCAATTTTTGCAGCAATCGCAGTCGTAGGAAGCCTGTTTTCATTTCCGGTATTCGGCTCAAAATGTGCCCCGGTACAGCATCTTGTAAACGTATTGTGTGCTGTTCTGGTAGGACCTTGGTGGGGACTTGCCCAGGCATTTATTGCATCCTTAATCCGTAACCTTTTAGCATTGGGAAGTCCACTGGCATTTCCGGGAAGTATGTGTGGAGCACTTCTTGGCGGACTCCTTTATAAATATGGAAAGAAACTCCCATTTGCATATATCGGTGAGGTAGTAGGAACCGGAATTATCGGTGGAATGCTTTCTTATCCGGTTGCTTATCTGGTAATGGGAAATACAGCAGCTGCATTATTTACTTTTGTAGTACCATTCTTAATCAGTACATGTGGCGGAACCATTATTGCAATGATTATTACCATTCCTTTAAAGAAATCAGGAATGTTAGCAAAAATGAAAGACAGTCTGGAGAACTAGAATATGGAATTAGAAGCCGGAAAAATTGCAGAACTGCATCATGAGATAAAAGAGAAACGTCCGGTCATTCACTGTATAACCAATGCGGTGACCGTCAATGACTGTGCCAATATTCTGCTGGCAGCAGGCGCATCTCCGACCATGGCACATCATCCGCTGGAAGTGGAAGAGATAACAGAAGGGGCAGCAGCCTTAGTCTGCAATCTTGGAGCTATTGCGGATTTTGAAGCTATGGAAAAAGCCGGAAAGAAAGCAGATGAAATGGGACATGCCATTGTATTAGACCCGGTAGGAATTTCCGGTTCTACTTACCGGCGGATGCAATGCCAGACTTTGATAAAAGAAATTCACCCGACCTGCATTCGGGGAAATTATTCTGAGATTCGTGCACTGTTAAAGGACTGCAATACCGTAACCGGTGTGGATGCATCAGATAAGTCTATTGATGTGGAAAGCATGAAACAGTATGCGAAAGTACAGAAGACCATACTGATTGCATCCGGTGCAGTGGATGTGATTACGGATGGCGTAGAAGTCTTTGAATGCAGAAGAGGCCATGAAATGATGGCGCATATTACCGGAAGCGGTTGTATGTCATCGGTTATGCTGGGTGCATTTCTTGGAACAGAAGCAACCATAGAAGCGGCAGCAGCCTGCTGCAGTTTTATTGGATTGTGCGGCGAGGCAGCCGCAGAAAAAACAAAGGAATGTCAGGGCGGTACCATGACATTCCGAAATGTTTTCATCGATGAAGTTTCGTTGATGACACCGGAGAAAATTTATGACCGGTATCAGGAAAAGTAGTTTTGTATACCGGATGATGCATTAATCATTTGGAGTATTGTGAAACCGGCCTTCCAATTCCTCCGTCTTTACAATATTGATAAAGGCGTGTGGGTCGATGGAACGTATCATAGGAATTAACTGGCGCTTAGCCTCCGTATTAATGACGGAGTAGATAAGCGTCTTTTCTTTTTCTTCATAACAGCCAATGCCCTGAAAGAGGGTGGCATCATGGTTGGTGGTTTCCCGGATCGCATGATAAATTTCATTGGATTTATCAGAAATAATAAACAGAGTCTCTTTCTTGTAACGCTTATAAAGCATCTGAATTACCTGGGTGCTGCAGAACTGGTAAATAATGGAATAAAGTGCAATAGACCAGCCAAAGAGAGCACCTGCAATGGCAAGGATAATGACATTGCCAAGGAGAATATAATTCCATGCATCAATTCCCTTCTGGGAAGAAAGATAAATACTGATAAAATCGGTTCCACCGGTAGTAGTTCCAACGTTTAAGCACAGGCAGATGGCAAATCCGTTTAAAAGACCACCGAACACACTGATTAAAAGAACATCCTGTGTAAATACATAAGCCGGCAGCAGGTCTACGAAAATACTGGATAAGAAAATCGTAAGAATCGAGTACCAGGTAAATTTTTTCCCAAGGAACCGGAAACCGATATAGATTGGGAAAATATTTAAAACCACGTTGAAAAAGGTATATGGAATATCAATATGGAAAAAGGTCAGCCCGATTTTCTGTAAGAGCAGGGACACTCCGGCAAAGCCGCCCGGAAATAATCCGGCAGTTTTCGCAAAACAACGCAGGTTCCATGCATACAGAATCGATGCAAAAAATACGATGAAAACCCGGAAGACCTGATAAAATTTTGGATGTTTGGACTCAATGGAAAGAAACATAATGATTACCTCCTGTTATCAGATTTTTTTATAGGGACTGTGTCCATAACACTTCTCACAGACCCGGAACGGATAACCTACCGGCAGCGTTACGCCGCAGTATTTACAGGTGCGGATATAATCCTTCTTATCTTTGGTAAGAAGCTTCATAATTGTATCTTCTGTCTTTTCCCGTTCCCGGTTTAATCGCTCGCTATCAGAAATTTTTCCCATTCTGGTGGAAAACTGATGGTACAAGTCCAGCATTTTATAAAAAGTTTCGTAACGCATCAGTCCCTTGTCATTACACATAATCAGTGATGGAAAATGAAGGGAGACATCAGCAGTATAGGTTTTACAGTAATAGAGCCACAAATCAACGATATCCCGGTTTTTGATATCAATGGAGCAGGTCAGCATCCGGTAGAGGGTATGTTTATCCTCAAACCCATCGATTTCTTTACGGGCTTTATATGCCTTATCATATAGAAAGAGAATTTCGTCAATGCTGATTTTCTCAAAAGGAGCAGAGGGTTCTACGGATTTCCATATTTTTAAAATGGCATTTAATGGCTCGTCCATATCTAAAAGGATATGTGGGAAACCAAGGCTGACCTTCTTAATAACCGGTTCCGGCTGGTCAAAACGTTTGGCAATATAATTTCTGGCATCCTCGCCCATGGCATTGACATAACCGGTGTCATACATGCCAAACCGTCCGGCACGTCCGGCAATCTGCCGTATCTCCGGAATATTAAGCGGGCGGGTGGAAATGCCGTCATACTTTTCTGTCTGGATAAAAACAATTCTTCGTACCGGAAGATTCAGTCCCATACCGATGGCATCGGTGGAAACCACTACTTTTGTTTCGTGGCTTAAGAAAAGACGAATCTGTCTTCTGCGGATTTCCGGTGGAAGACTGCCGTAGATGACACTGGCACGAATTCCCTCACGTTCTAATCGTCCGGCAATGTCTAGGACAGCACGCTTGGTAAAAGTGATTAGTGCATCACCTTCTGTGACATCATCCGGGAAAACAAATGCCTCTTGTTCACAGACCAGTGCAGTTTTCCGTTCATAGTGGCGAACCTCAAAGGTATCCTCGCAAAGGGCTATGAGGTGGGTAACAACTTCCTCGGCAGCAGGACTCATGCAGATATGGATTTCATCTGCTTTTACCCCCAGAATAGCGCGGGTCCAGGAGTGCCCACGGTCACGGTCTGCAATCATCTGTGCTTCATCAATAACGGCAATATCATAGTGCTGTTCCATGTCTAACATTTCAATGGTAGAAGAAGTAATCCGGTTGTTTTCCTCCGGAATGCATTCTTCTCCGGTAAGCATCGTACAGGCAATGCCGGCATCTTTCATTTTCTCATAGATTTCCAGCGCCAGAAGACGCAAAGGACCAAGATAGACTCCGCATGAAGCCTCTTTTAAACGCTCTAATGCGTGATAAGTTTTGCCACAGTTGGTAGGACCAACATGCAGGATAAAATGCCGCTGCATGCCTCTGGTCTGTGGAAATTCTGTTTCCGGTTTCAACGGAACCATCCCGACAATCTGATGACGCATTCCAAATTGTCCATACTGATGGCACAAATCCTTTAAGGTGCGCCGGCAGATTGCAAGGGGCATTTCCTGATATAAAAAGTTTAAGAAACGCTCTGTAATTAATTCCGGTTCCTCGTCCCGCAGGGAACTGATATCAAGACGGACCAGCTCAGCAACAAGATAAGTCTCAAACTGCATAATATAAATGGGATTGGCATCCCGATAAACAAAATAGGCAAGATTACGGAGCTGACGGTGATAATTTTCCAGCTGCGGCTGTTTTATCTTCGGAGAATGGATAGCCAGCAGTTCCTTGGAAAGCCGCTGTATCCGCTTCGGATAGGGACCTGTTTCCGGTATCGCTTTTTTATGCTTCTTTTTCGCAAAGGTTTTATACTGGGCACAATAGAATTGTACCAATTTATCTGTCTGTATCATACGACCTCCATATCTATGCTAAGTATACCATTCTTTGGGTATGGTTGTAAAAGACATATTTTTCATATGAAATCTCTTCCACCGCTGGTTTGACTTCGGAGAAAATGGGTGTTACAATCGTTCGGTATGAAATGCTTTATGCAGGCGATGGGGAAAGCTTATAAGATAATACAAAATCATTGGTTATTCAGCAATTGCCTGTTTGGGACTGGAAAATCCCACAGTTCTAAAGTACATGTTTTTCTTTTTGCCATGAAAACAGTCTTTTCCATGTTTGACAGTAATACTGCACCGTTCGCTGAAATACGGATGCATTTTAAGGACTGTTAGGGGCACTTGGAATTTCGTCTGGCAACAGGCAACGCTGGTACAGGGATGTACCAGCGAGGCACAGATGAACATGGATGTGAATTTGTGCCGGTTGCCAGACTGGGCAGATTGCAAATCGAAATTCCCTAGTGCCCCTTGCAGGACTTATGTGGCATCCGTATCCAGCGGACAGTACAGTATTCCAGTCAAAGCAGGCAAAAGACAGTTTACAATCAAGAAAAACATGCACCTAAGAACTGTTGGCATTTTCCGTTAAAAAACAGTTAATTGCTGAATAACCAATTGATTATATATATTAAGTTTTAATCTTTCCCCCTCGCCGGAGAAAGAAAGGAGACCGTGATGGAACACACAGTAGAAACTACGAAGAATCCGCTGGCGGAAGAAAAAATCGGGAAACTGATTGCCCGCTTTGCAATACCGGCAATCATCAGCATGCTGGTAAGTTCCCTTTATAATATAGTAGATCAGATATTTATCGGACAGGGCGTTGGCATGCTTGGAAATGCCGCAACAAATATTGCATTTCCGGTATCCATTATCTGCACGGCAACGGCATTGTTACTTGGAATCGGAAGTGCATCCAATTATAATCTGGAGACCGGAAAAGGAAATGTAGAAGAAGCAAATAAGATTGCAGGAACAGGACTGGGTCTTCTGTTTATCTGTGGAGTGATAATTGCAGCAATCGCATTGCTTTTTTTAAATCCGCTGTTGTACTTATTTGGTGTAACACCGGATGTGCTGCCATATGCACAGGATTATACATTTATTACAGCCTTTGGAATCCCGTTTCTGGTATCTACAACCGGTGGAACGCATCTGATTCGTGCGGACAGAAGCCCGACCTATTCCATGACCTGCATGCTTGTGGGCGCAATTATCAACACGATTTTAGATCCGTTATTTATTTTTACATTTAACTGGGGAATCAAAGGAGCCGCATGGGCGACTGTAATCGGACAGTTTGTATCAGGTCTGCTTGTTATTATATATTTTGTAAAATTCCGAAAAATGGAACTTCGGTTTTCCATGCTTCGTCCAAGGGTAAAATATATGAAAGCGATTGCAGCATTGGGAATGGCTTCCTGCATCAACCAGATAGCCATGGCAATCGTGCAGATTACCATGAATAATACGTTGCGTCATTACGGAGAAATGTCTGTATATGGAACAGATATCCCCCTTGCCTGCGTTGGAATTATCTCAAAAGTAAATATGGTATTTATGGCAATCTGTATTGGAATTTCCCAGGGCTGCCAGCCAATCTGGGGCTTTAATTATGGAGCGGGAAGTTTTGGGAGAGTAAGAAAAACATTTTGGCGTGCCTTTGAGATATCCGTGCTGGTGGGTGTTGTATTTTTTATTGTATTTCAGATATTTCCACATCAGCTGGTGACGGTATTTGGTGATGGAAGTACAGAATATTTCCAGTTCGCAGAGCGGTATTTCAGAATTTTTATGTTTATGACATTTATTAATGGAATCCAGCCAATGTCTTCTGGTTTCTTTACATCCATTGGAAAAGCCAGACTTGGTATTGTTGTATCACTGACCAGGCAGGTGCTGTTTTTACTGCCGCTGATTCTTATTTTCCCTTTGTTTATGGGAATCGACGGAGTAATGTATGCAGGACCAATCGCAGATGCAGCTGCAGCTGTCGTTGCCATTTTCTATGCACTGCGTGAATTAAATATCATGAAAAATTTAGAAAAGAAAGCAGTATAAAAAATATCAATATAAAAAACGTCAAAAAGAATCCCATGGAAAACAGAAATATTCTCCATGGGATTTTTGCTATTTCCGGACATCTGCAGGAATTTGCCGGTGGCAGGTCCTACAGGTTATGAAATAGCGGTATAAAACGGCAAAAGGCAGGTCTTTGGGATTAGAAGCTGTGACCGCCGCCACCGCCGCCACCGCCGCCACTGCTACTGCCACCGCCACCGCCGCCACCGCTGCTGCCACCGCTGCCGCTGCTGGAAGGCGGACTGTAGACACGGGATTGCCGGATAAAGCGGACATTTGGATTAGCAATATTGCACTGTGTAAATACCTTTCCTAAAAGATCTGTTTTCGATGGTCTCTTCGCACGGGAGAAGGAACGTACCAGAAAATAGTTTAACAACAAAGCAATGATAACTGCTAAAAAGGCATTACTGATATATTTCATCGGCTGCGCAATTTTTCGCCCTTCGAGCAATGTATTAATCTGACCAAAAGCGGTAAATGCACAGGTGTAATAATCACCATCAGAGGCATATTTGTATACATTATCGGTGATAGTGTTGGCATAACTTTTCGTAATGGTTTCATAAATGGTTCCGTTGCTGTGAATCCAGATGTTCCGATTGTCCATATCAATGAGAAATACGGTTGCACTGGTGGAACCGAAGGTGTCGCGGTAATAGCTTCGGGTATAATCCTCAGTAGAATAGTAAGGATTGTAATCGATGGATTTAAAAGCAACACTTCCGTAAGTGGTAATCGGAGCCATCTCTTTTCCAAGGGTGGTTTCTTCCTCGTCTGTTAAAAGGTTGGCATCGTCCTCAACGATAACCTGATAACCGGTGCTTTTATTGGTATAGGTCTTGGTTTCGGCTTTGCAGGTAATACTTCCGTTAAGTAAGAGGAAGAAACATGCAAGCAGGCAGCCAAGAATTATTTTTGCAGAAAAAGAGCTGTATTTCTTCTTATATGTATCAGGCACGGTCATCACCTCCCTGTCGGTTAAACTGCGGCAGTTTCCGCATGGTAAGCATATTGTATTCCTTTAAAATGCTAAGAAGCGTAAAAATAATACCGGCAAAAGATACAATTGCACCACCATAGTAATAAAGGTCGGAAACCGGATGCAGGAAAGTAATCATTCCAGCAGTAACAATGGAAATTAAAGCTCCTAGGAATCCCGGAATTTTTCCACGGGTGGTTGTTTCGCTGAACTGGGAAAATCCAAACAGCGAAGTCAGAACCCCACCGCCGATAACAATAAGCATGACAATTTTAGAAAATGAAAAACCGCCGGAACTAAAGATTCCCATTAGAACCTGAATTGCAAATACACCTAAAAACAGATAAGGAATTATGTTTTCAAATTTAGATTTCATGCTTTTATGGGGCTTTAAGTTTACTTTTACTTTGGCTTCTTTCTTGACATTTCCCTGTTTGGACTGGTATCCCCTGTCATTCTCATAGGTTTCCTGACTATGGATTTCGCTCAGCTCCACAAAATAAATAATGGAGGCAAAAAGTGCCAGTGCCGCAGAAAGTATCAGGGTTGAAGCAGGCCGTATGGTAAAGAAAAGATTTAAAAGCAGAAAAACCGGGATAGCCAGTAGAAAGGAACCGAGTAAAAATTTACGGCTATCTACCGGAATATCAGCAGCAACCTTTCCGGTCTGTCCATTGACCGTAGCGTAGGCAACGCGGTCTTTGTTACGGTAAGATAAGAACCATACCGGAAGCATGGCACTGGCAGCTTCCTTGCATTCCGTATTTAATGCATAACTCATATAATGTTCTGTTTCCGGATAAATAAAATTAAATTCCTGGAAGGCAGGTATTTTTTTGACTTTGGAATAAGTCTGTTCATTGGCAATGGCTTTTGCGTCCTCCAGATAAATATCACTGTCCACATCGGCAGTATCAGCATAGAAACCACACAGAATGGACGGAGTAAAACTTTTCATGCCGCGCACATCAAAGGGAGCAATATTCTCGCTGATAACATCCGAAAAAGAAGAAGACGCATCATAAGAGAGCCCTTTATAATAGGCATCCGTCTGGCAGAGCAGATTATAGTGGTCGGTTACAATATAGTTACCTTCCCGGTGGCTTTTTTCAGCCGGCAGCTGTACCGTACCTTCGTGGGTAATGTTATATACCCAGTAAGGCATATAAATCCCACGGAAATTGTCTACATTGCGCGGGTCTTTCAGTTCCTTAGGGGCAAAAATGGCATGGCGCATCATTTTGCCATAAGCCTTCTTACAGTCCTCCTTGGTAATCTGGAAAGGAACAATGTAGTCCGGACGTTTTTCCCTGGCAATCCGGCTGTCAAGAATCGTAGAAGCACCACAAAAACTGCAGAATCCGGTTGCAGCATTCTCGGTACTTAAGATTTCACCGCCGCATTGCGGACAGGTGAAAATGTTGACATCATAAGTAGATGTCTCCACAGCATCGTGATCCTTCTGATAGCTGTAAGGATTCAGCTGTGTGTGACAGTAGTCACAGAAAAGTGATTGTGTTGGAATATCAAACCTCAGATTTCCTCCACAATTGGGACATTCATACATAACATTCTCCTCTTTTGATTTAATATACTTAGGTATTGACCGCACAAGGATACGTTGTCCCCAGAAAACTTCTGGTATCGAAGACCTTTGTTTTAGATATAAAAATACCGAATTTCTAATGTGTGTGTTTCGCTTTTGGTTATAAAAACTATCTTTCCAATGTTTGACAAAATCGCTGTACGGTTCGTCGAAATGCAGATGCCTTATAACGACTGCTAGGGGCACTTGGAATTTCGCCTGAAAACCGGCAACACTGGCACAGGGATGTGCCAGAGAGGTGCATATAAGCACGGATGTGAATTTGCACCGGTTGCCGGATAAAGCGATATATTGTCCGAAATTTCCGGTGCCCCTTGCAGCCGTTAGGTGGCATCTACAATCGACGGACAGTGCAGCGATTCCGTCAAAGCAACGGAAAGACAGTTTACCATCAAGCGAAACACACACATAAGAAATGCAGGTATTTCATATTATAAAAACAAAAGGTTCTTCGATACCAAAGTTTTCCGGTATCAACTTATCTCGTTGACAATGACCTAATGTAATATACTAATATGGTAATGGAAATATAACAGAAAGTAAATACATTTTACTTTATATTTTCAGAAAATTGAGTTATAATATACATAACCAGAAGTAATACGAGAGAGTTGTCATACGACCGTAGAGGAGGGGTGCTCATGAGACAGGAATTTACTTATAACCAGATTGCACACCTGAATGCAGCGTTACATGAACAACGCCTGCCATACCGTATTAGCTTTCATGATGCGGAGACAGCCGTTGTAGAACCGTTAGGATTTTGTGCATGTGATGGTAAAGAGGGTATGCTCAAAGCGGCAATTGAAGCATTTTTTGAAAAAGAGGGAATGACCGTAACATTCTCTGACCATTGCGAAATTATTTCACCGGGATGCCGGACCGTTTCTGTGGCAGCCTGCCAGTAGAAACAGGTGAGACCGGAAAGGTGAGCAGATTAGAAGGAAGAAGCCGGAATTCAAAAATCTTTGAGATGGGAACAGATTTTTGAAAATACTTTCTCTTTTAAGTCCTCATCAGAACAGAACATTTGAATCGCTATATCCACTGCTTTCGGAGAGAGAGCAGTGGATTTTTTGAGCCATGAAATATCAGCGGCAGACTCTGTCCCTGTAAGAAAATGATTTACAATTTCATTTAACCGGTGGCAGAATTCCATCAGGGAATGATAATCATGAATCATATCTAAAAGGTTGTGCCCATAAAGTTCCTGTTCAAAGGAACAGGTAGAAATTACCTGCATGCAAAGGTGCAGTTCACCGGTAATATCAGAAGCTTCCATCAGAATGTCCGGGCGTTTCGCATAGCTTTCCATGAAAATGGACTGGGCTTTCTGGTAGTCGCCATCCGCAAAACATTTTGCCAGAGATTCCCGGAGCATTCTTGTTTCATGCTTTTCACCGGACATCCCCACCATACATTCATAGGTGGAGAGATTCTGCTTCGCAATGTAGACGGTCAGCAGAAACTCCGACAGGAATCCAAACAACCGCTTACAGTAATTATCATAGCTGCTGATATCGACCCGGCACTCTACTTCAAAGAGAATGTCAAACAGCCATTCACAGTAGGCATCAAATCGTTCTTTTGAAGTAATGAAAATATTCCCAAAATAAGTATGTACATCATGAACCATATGGTGAAAAACAGGCACATAGTCCGGGTATTTTTCAGAAATGACCTGCTCAGTAATCAGCAGATCCTTCTGGTGATGGTTCTGGCTGAAACCATTAAAATACGAAGTATTTAAAGTCAGAAGCTTTGGTGTGATCATGTCATGATTCTGAAGCAGCCGCATCAGCTCTTTTTCCGTGAAAATAAGTCCCTGTCTATTTATGAGATAGCGGCGGTAATGACAGATGCCGATATAATCGCAGGCATGGTAATTTTTCCAGAGCCAGTAAATGCCGGTCAGCTCGCAGAAACTTTTGTTTTTCCGGGAAATATTATCTCCGGTATCATCTGCAAGATAGCCCAATTCCGGAGAAATTGCATGTCCGACCTGCAGAGGAACATACATGGAATCGGTGGGAGCTTCAAATTGTTTGTGGGTCATAACGAATATTTTAATGGACATAATACACCTCGCAAAAACATGCTTTTCCCTTACTGTATACGCAATCGCATTCCTTGACAAGAGCAAATCAGGGAACCAATCAACATTTTTGACATAAACTAATACGAAAGTAAGAAAGAATGGGAAGAGGTCAGCGTGAACTGCAGCAATTCAATCGAACATACCGTGGAAGCGGGGGATACATTATACAAACTTTCCCGGCAGTATAAGACGACGGTATCCTCTATTATTTTAAGCAATCCAAGGATAAATCCTTACAATTTACAGATTGGAATGAAGATAGAAATATGCCCGGGCAGAGAATACACAAGACCGGAAATGCCGGGAAATACAGGAGATTCCGGGATTCCCAATAACAATGGAAAAGGAAATTTAAAAGAACTGATGAGGATGGCATGGCTGAATCATACCTACCTGCTCCGGATGCTTTTGGTCAGCATGGCAGCGGATTTGCCGGATCAGCAGGAACTGGTTACTGCATTAATTGACAATGCAGAGGAAATAGCAGACCTTTTCGGCAGATATTATCCGGAAAATACGGTGAACAGCCTCAGAGATTTACTGGTGCGCCAGGTAGAGCTTACCGGTGGACTGATCACCCAGAAAAAAGAAGGAAGAGCGAAGGATACGGAGGAGCAGGTACGACGGTTAAACGAAAATGCAGACCGCATCGCAGAGCTTTTGGCATCTGCAACACCGGAATATGAAGAAAGTGTATTAAAAGAAATGTTCCGTATGCACGTAGACCTGACCGGACAGGAAATCAATGAGCGGCTTGCCGGCAATTATGAAAAAGATTTACAGACATTCTGGAATATCCAGCGGCAGATTATTGCCATGGCGGATTATTTTGCCAACGGACTGGAAACAGAGGCAAAGGAATCCGGGCTTCGTTAAAGAAAAGGCATTAAAAAGTATTGTTTCTTATGGTTTCACAGCAGAAGCGGCTGTGTTATAATAGAAAAAAAGGACAAAAATAACCGAGGCTGTCCGAATGCAACTGCGGACAGCCACAACATAAAAGTACAGAACAAAAACAATAGTAAATAGAAGGAGACAGCAAAAAATGACACCAGAATTTTTAAACAGCACATTAGAGCATTTATATGAGAGAACCAAAGAAGGAAAGCAGCACTGGAATGTTGAGATGAAGACTAGCGAATATAAAGAGAAATCCGAAAAGCCGGTTGTAGAAGCCGACGGAAAGCAGTGGGTAGTAGATGAGTGTTATACAGCCTATTCCTGCGAAGAGCATGGAAATGAATTTGTAATGATTACTTATGAAAATATTGAGACTTGTGGAGAAGAAGTGCGGAGCACCAACATGGTATTCCTGCCGGATCCGAATGTCCGCTATTTTGATTTGGACCGGCTGGCCCAGTATGCAATTCTTCCAAGCCAGAAATTGATGGAGACCATTCATCAGTTATTTACTCTTCTGCTTTCTCTTCAGAAGGAAGAAAGTGCCCAGGTAGAGTGGAAAATCAGCGAATAGGAAATGGCATCGCAGACAGATTGTAATTACATATGTTTCTTGTAGTTGTTTTAACAATTTAAATAAAACTGAAAATTCAGATAATTTACACAATATATGTAATATAATAAAGTAAATACGAAAAATAATTAAGAAAATTCTAAAAATAGTATTGACAAATGAAGTATAGTTAGATATAATCAAATCATCAAAAGAAACAAATGAACGGAAACAAAGTAAGGAGGAGATTCCACCAGAAAGAGAAGGAACAAACTCATAATAATGTAAGAGGAGGTCGATACCACCAGGATATTAAATCAGAATCGGACAAGCGTTTAGACGAAGAGAAACGCAATAGTAAGAAAGGAAGGTACGGTCCAATGCAGAGCTGACAGATATTATGAAACCTAACATAATAAATAATAAAATCAGATTCAGTTCATGGATTCAGAATCGGAAGGAAAACCTGAGGTAAATACAAAAGAAAAGTGGATGGAGAATCAGAATGGCAACGTAAAGATATGGTTCCAGTCCAACAGGACTCAGAAGCGAACGGATTCAGGAGGAAGGGTTCAGGGATTGAAGACGAAATATACGAAATGAGGTAAAAGTCCAATGGACGAAATAGTATGAAAGGGCATCATCTTAAGAAGATTTAGATGATGCCCTTTTTCACTTTACAGGGAATTGCTTTCCTGTAAAGTGAAAAACGCTCCACGAGGATGCGCACTGCAGCGTACAAGGTAGATGTCGCAAGCGACCGCCGCAGGCGCGGGAATGTGCCAAGGCACATTCTTTGTTCTGTTATGATTCTTTTTTCTGCGCTTCAAGGGCTGCTAAGCATGCCTGGGCAAGCTGGTCGCCACAGGAAGTGGATTTGAATCCACAGGTGATGCCCTTTAATTTTTCTTCTACTTCTTCTACCGTTAATCCCTCTACCAAAGAAGAGATAGCCTTTAAGTTGCCGTTACATCCGTTGGTAAAGGTAACATGTTTTAAAACATTTCCTTCTAAATCCAAATCGATCTGGGTGGAACAGGTTCCTTTGGTTTTGTATGTGTAATGCATAAGAAACTCCTTTCTATACCTGGACTTGTTGCCAGGCGATTGCAAAATGAAAAAAATACATTTGTGAAGTGATTTTCAGGGAGAAAGACGTCCCTTCTTTTTTATAGATATGAAATATCCCGTAATTCTTAGCACTTTATTTTTCTTGTTTGCAGGCTGTCTTTCCGGTTGCTTTGACATAGGATTCCAGAACTGTCCGCCGGTTGCGGATACAACGCCAAACCCGCAAGGGGCACTAGGAATTTCGATGAAATCATGATTATGTCCGGCAACCGGTGTATATTCACATCCATGTTCAGATACACCTCACTGGCACATCCCTGTGCCAGTGTTGCCGGTTGCCAGTGAAATTCCAAGTGCCCCTAGCAGCTTTGCCAAGGCATCCACACTCCGGCGAACAGTCCTGAAATTCTTGTCAAACATTGGAAAGACAGTCAATATAGCAGAAAGAAAAATAAAATGCTTAGAATTATAATATTTCATATCTGAAAAGAAGGGGAGCCTTTCTTCCCTGAAAATAAGTCATATTGCATTTTCCATTTTGCAATCGCCTGTTCAATCTTTGCCTATTATAGCATCTGTTTGTAAAAAGTCCACTGATTTAACAAAAAGTTTATAAAACGTTCATTGGATTAGATATTGTGAAGAAAGGCAGATAGTGGTACAATATTTCATAGTTGCGTAAGCAAAATTATGGATAGGAGCATTATATGAAAGCAATAGAAAAAATCTTTGGAACACATAGCGAAAGAGAATTAAAAAGAATTTATCCGCTTATAGATAAGATAGAGTCTTATCGGCCTGCCATGCAGGAACTGACTGATGAGCAGTTAAAGGATAAGACAAAAGAGTTCAAAAAGAGACTTGCCGATGGTGAGACACTGGACGATCTGCTTCCGGAAGCATATGCAACCGTTCGTGAGGCAGCAAAGAGAGTGCTTGGAATGGAACATTACCGTGTTCAGCTGATTGGTGGTATTATCCTGCATCAGGGACGTATCGCTGAGATGAAGACCGGTGAAGGAAAAACATTGGTATCTACCCTGCCGGCATACTTAAATGCATTGGAAGGAAAGGGCGTACATGTTGTAACTGTCAACGAATATCTGGCAAAACGTGATGCTGAGTGGATGGGACAGGTTCATGAATTCTTAGGACTGACTGTTGGCGTTGTGTTTAACGGCATGGACACTAAGGAACGTCAGGATGCATATAACTGTGACATTACTTATATTACCAATAATGAATTGGGATTCGATTACCTGCGCGATAACATGGTGATTTACAAGGAACAGTTAGTACAGCGTGGGCTTCATTTTGCAATTATCGATGAGGTCGATTCTGTGTTGATTGACGAGGCAAGAACACCACTTATCATTTCAGGACAGAGTGGCAAATCCACCAGCATTTATGAGGCATGCGATATTCTGGCAAGACAGATGAAACGTGGTGAAGATCAGAAGGAATACACCAAGATGGATGCTATCATGGGAGTGGAAATCGAAGAAGATGGAGACTTCGTGGTAAATGAGAAGGATAAAGTAGTCAATCTGACATTAGAAGGTGTAAAGAAGGTAGAACAGTTTTTCCACATTGATAACCTTGCAGATCCGGATAATCTTGAGATTCAGCATAATATCATTTTAGCACTGCGTGCACACAATCTGATGTTCCGTGATCAGGATTATGTGGTAAAAGATGATCAGGTACTAATCGTAGATGAATTTACCGGACGTATTATGCCGGGCCGGCGTTATTCTGATGGATTACATCAGGCAATTGAAGCAAAAGAGCATGTAAAAGTAAAACGTGAGAGCAAGACCCTTGCCAATATTACATTCCAGAACTTCTTCAATAAGTATGATAAGAAAGCAGGTATGACCGGTACCGCTTTGACAGAGGAAAAAGAGTTCCGTGACATCTATGGAATGGACGTTATCGAGATTCCTACCAACAGACCGGTTATCCGTGTGGATAAAGAGGATGCTGTTTATAAGACCAAGAAGGAAAAATTCCATGCTGTTGTGGATGAAGTAGAAGAAGCATACAAGAAAGGACAGCCGGTTCTGGTTGGTACCATCAATATCGATACTTCTGAGCTGGTAAGCTCCATGTTGAATAAGCGTGGTATACCACACAAAGTCTTGAATGCAAAATTCCATGAGTTAGAGGCTGAAATTGTAGCACAGGCCGGTGTACATGGTGCGGTTACCATCGCAACCAACATGGCTGGTCGTGGTACTGATATTAAGCTGGATGATGAAGCAAAGGAAGCCGGCGGTCTGAAAATCATCGGTACTGAGCGTCATGAATCCAGACGTATTGATAACCAGCTGCGAGGACGTTCCGGTCGTCAGGGAGACCCGGGAGAATCCCAGTTCTTCATTTCACTGGAAGATGATTTGATGCGTCTGTTTGGTTCGGAGAAGCTGCTTGGCATGTTTAATGCTTTGGGTGTGCCGGAAGGTGAGCAGATTCAGCATAAGATGCTGACCAGTGCAATTGAAAAGGCACAGAAGAAGATTGAGGGAAATAACTTTGGAATTCGTAAGAATCTGTTGGAGTATGATCAGGTTATGAATGACCAGAGAGAGATTATATATGCAGAGCGTCTCCGTGTATTGAATGGCGAGAGTATGCGCGATGTTATCTATAAGATGATTACCGACAGAGTGGAAAATACAGTAGATACCTGTATTTCACCGGATTTACCAGCGGAAGAATGGGATATTAATGAATTGAACCAGTTACTGATTCCAATTATTCCACTTCAGCAGGTGACACCGGAACAGGCAAAAGAATATAAGGATCAGAAGAAATTAAAACATGCTTTAAAAGAACAGGCTGTAAAACTCTACGAGGAGAAGGAAGCAGAGTTCCCAGAGCCGGAGGCTGTTCGTGAATTAGAGCGCGTTATCTTACTGAAAGTCATTGACCGTAAGTGGATGGATCATATTGATGATATGGATCAGTTACGTCAGGGTATCGGTTTACAGGCTTATGGCCAGAGAGACCCGCTGGTAGAGTATAAGATGAGCGGTTATGATATGTTCGAAGAGATGATTAACAGTATTCAGGAAGATACCGTACGTCTGTTATTCCATGTCAGAGTAGAGCAGAAGGTAGAAAGAGAGCAGGTTGCAAAAGTAACCGGAACCAATAAGGATGAAACAGCACAGGGCGTGCCGAAGAAACGTGCGGCAGCAAAGGTTTACCCGAATGATCCGTGCCCATGCGGAAGTGGTAAGAAATACAAACAGTGCTGCGGAAGAAAAGCTTAAGAATAAAAATACAAGAATTAAATCGACTTATAATAATTAAATTGCATTACATTATAACAGCAAATATGGCAAAAGGAGAAAAATAGATGCATTGCACAAGAAAAGTAACAGAAGATATCATTTGGATTGGTGGAAGTGACAGAAGACTTGCTTTATTTGAAAACATATTCCCGATTCCAAGAGGGGTATCCTATAATTCCTATCTTTTAAAGGATGAAAAAACAGTATTGTTAGATACCGTAGACCGTTCCATTACAGGACAGTTTTTAGAAAATCTGGCATTTGCACTGGATGGAAGAAATTTGGATTACATGATTGTAAACCATATGGAGCCGGATCACTGTGCTTTAATCGAAGAAATCGTAAGACGATATCCGGAAGTAAAGGTTGTGGGAAATGCCAAGACCTTTGGCATGATACAGCAGTTCTATACCTTTGATATTGCAGAACGTTCCGTTACTGTGAAAGAAGGCGAGACATTAAATACCGGAAAACATACCCTTCACTTTGTGATGGCACCGATGGTACACTGGCCGGAAGTAATGGTAACATATGATGAAACGGACAAAGTATTATTTTCAGCAGATGCATTCGGAACCTTCGGTGCATTGAACGGAAATATTTTTAATGATGAAATTGATTTCGACCGCGACTGGCTGGATGACGCAAGACGTTATTATACCAATATTGTTGGAAAATACGGCGGACCGGTTCAGACAACCTTGAAGAAGGCAGCAGGACTTGATATTTCCATTATCTGTCCACTGCATGGCCCAATCTGGCGTTCCAATCTTGGTTATATTCTGGATAAGTACAATACATGGAGCAGCTATGAGCCGGAAGAGAAGGCAGTTATGATTGCTTATGCGTCCATGTATGGAAATACAGAAAATCTTGCAAATGTACTCGCAGCAAAACTGGCAGAAGCAGGCATTCACAATATTGCAGTATATGATGTATCCAATACACATGTTTCCACTTTGATTTCAGAAGCATTCCGCTGCAGTCATATTGTACTGGCAGCACCAACCTATAATGGAAATGTATATCCGGTTATGGAGAATTTCTTAAATGACATGAAAGCACTTGCAGTTCAGAAGCGTACCGTTGCGGTTCTGGATAATGGTACCTGGGCAGCAACAGCTGGAAAACAGATGGCAGATAAGATCACAGAAATGAAAGATATGAAGATTATTGAACCCAAGGTAAGTATTAAATCTTCATTAAAGAACGAACAGCTGGAACAGCTGGATGAGCTGGTGGCAGAGATTAAGAAAGATTTCTAAAGCACTGGAAGTTATCAGAAGAGAAAATGAAATAAAATAAAAACGAACAGAGTAAAAATAAGTACAGAACAAACATTCGGTTTTGTTCTGTACTTTTTTGCTATGGGGTGCTATAATGAGCGGAGAAACGTGGTAATACTAAAGGAAGAGTAAATGAACAGAGGAGAAATTGAGTGGATCATTTTAAATTAGTTTCCAAATATCAACCCACCGGTGACCAGCCGCAGGCAATTGAGAAGCTGGTGAAGGGATTTAAAGAGGGCAATCAGTTTGAAACACTACTGGGTGTAACCGGTTCCGGTAAGACATTTACCATGGCAAATGTCATTGCCCAGATGAATAAACCGACATTGATTATTTCACATAATAAGACACTGGCGGCGCAGCTCTATGGAGAATTCAAGGAATTTTTTCCCGAAAATGCAGTAGAGTACTTTGTCTCCTATTACGATTACTACCAGCCGGAGGCATATGTGCCATCCACGGATACTTATATCGCAAAGGATTCTTCTGTGAATGATGAGATTGATAAACTGCGTCTGTCTGCTACAGCAGCATTGACGGAACGGCGGGATGTTATTGTCGTTTCCAGTGTATCCTGTATCTATGGACTGGGTGAACCGGAGAACTTCCAGAAGATGATGGTATCTCTGCGGCCGGGCATGGAACGGGATCGTGATGATGTTATCCGGCAGTTGATTGATATACAATATACAAGAAATGATATGGATTTCCAGCGAGGCACCTTCCGGGTACGGGGAGACGTTTTGGAAATCTTTCCGGCAGACCGTGGAGAGACTGCTATCCGGGTAGAATTCTTTGGCGATGAAATAGACCGGATTACAGAAATCGATGTATTGACCGGCGAGATTAAGAATAGTCTTAATCATATCAGTATTTTTCCGGCATCACATTATGTAGTGCCAAGAGAGAAAATCCTGCGTGCATGCGATACCATTGAAGCAGAGCTGGAAGAGCGTGTGAAATACTTTAAGGGGGAAGATAAGCTCTTAGAGGCACAGCGGATTGCCGAGCGGACGAATTTTGATATTGAAATGTTAAAAGAGACAGGCTTCTGTAGTGGAATTGAAAACTATTCCAGACACTTATCCGGACAGCCGGCAGGTTCGAGACCGTTAACACTGATTGATTATTTCCCGGATGACTTCCTGATTATGGTAGATGAGTCCCATATTACGATTCCGCAGATTCGTGGAATGTATGCGGGAGACCAGTCCAGAAAGACAACACTTGTGGATTATGGCTTCCGTCTGCCTTCGGCAAAAGACAACCGGCCAATGAATTTCGAAGAGTTTGAAAGCCAGATAGACCAGATGCTGTTTGTATCTGCAACGCCAAATGATTATGAAGAAGAACATGAACTTTTGCGGGTAGAGCAGATTATCAGACCGACAGGACTTTTAGACCCTGACGTGGAAGTGCGTCCGGTAGAAGGCCAGATTGACGATTTGATTGGAGAGGTCAATAAAGAGACTGCGGCAGGACATAAGGTGCTGGTAACGACACTGACCAAGAAAATGGCAGAGGATTTGACAGAATATATGCGTGAAGTGGGTATTCGTGTGAAATACCTGCATTCGGATATTGATACTTTGGAAAGGGCAGAGATTATCCGGGATTTGCGGCTGGATGTATTTGATGTGCTGGTGGGAATTAACCTTTTGCGGGAAGGACTTGATATACCGGAAATTACATTAGTGGCAATTATTGATGCGGACAAGGAAGGTTTCTTGCGTTCCGAGACTTCACTGATTCAGACTATCGGACGAGCGGCAAGAAACAGTGAAGGTCATGTTATCATGTATGCAGATAAGATTACAGACTCCATGCGGGTTGCGATTGATGAGACAAAGCGCCGCCGTGAGATTCAGCAGAAATACAATGAAGAGCATGGCATTACGCCGACTACCATTCAGAAATCTGTCCGTGAGTTAATCAGTATTTCCAAGAAGGTAGCCAAGAATGAAATGGAATTCAAGAAAGATCCGGAATCCATGGATAAGAAGGAATTGGAGAAGCTGATTGCAGATATTCAGAAGAAGATGAACCATGCTGCTGCAGAGTTGAACTTTGAGGCTGCGGCAGAATATCGTGATAAGTTAATTGAGTTAAAGAAGATGCTTCGCGATTTGTAAGGTAGAGAAAGAGGAAGAAAAAGTGGCAAAGAAAGAGAGAAAATATATCAGGATTCGTGGTGCAAGCGAACACAATTTGAAGCATATTGATGTGGATATACCAAGAGATGAATTTGTGGTACTGACAGGACTCAGCGGCTCCGGTAAATCCTCACTGGCATTTGATACGATTTATGCAGAGGGACAGCGGCGTTATATGGAGAGCCTGTCTTCTTATGCAAGACAGTTCTTAGGACAGATGGAGAAACCGAATGTAGAGAAAATAGAAGGTTTGTCTCCGGCAATTTCCATTGACCAGAAATCCACAAACCGTAACCCGAGATCTACTGTAGGAACGGTAACGGAGATTTATGATTATTTCCGTCTGCTCTATGCGCGGATTGGAATTCCGCACTGTCCGAACTGCGGCAAGGAGATTAAGAAACAGACCGTAGACCAGATGGTAGACCAGATTATGAAGCTGCCGGAGCGTACCAGGATACAGCTTTTAGCACCGGTAGTCCGTGGAAGAAAGGGTGAACACCAGAAGCTCTTTGAACAGGCAAAGCGAAGCGGCTATGTGAGAGTACAGGTGGACGGAAATACCTATGAACTGACGGAAGAGATAAAGCTGGATAAGAACAAGAAACATAATATCGAAATCGTAGTGGATCGTCTGGTGGTAAAGGAAGGTATTGAAAAGCGTCTGACGGATTCTATTGAAAATGTGTTAGAACTTTCAAACGGACTTCTGATGGTGGATATCGTTGATGGAGAGACCATGCAGTTTTCCCAGAGCTTTTCCTGTCCGGATTGTGGAATCAGTATTGATGAAATCGAACCGAGAAGCTTTTCCTTTAACAATCCGTTTGGAGCCTGCCCGGAATGTTTTGGACTGGGTTACAAGATGGAATTTGATGAAGAACTGATGATACCGGATAAGAGATTGAGCCTTGCAGAGGGCGCAATTCAGGTGATGGGCTGGCAGTCCTCTACCGATAAGAAGAGCTTTACTTATGCAATCCTTAAGGCACTTTCTGAGGAATATGGCTTCAGTCTTGATACACCATATAAGGAATTGCCGGCAGAAGTCCGGAATATGCTGATTCATGGAACCAATGGAAGGCCTGTAAAGGTATATTATAAAGGTCAGCGTGGAGAAGGTGTATATGACATTGCCTTTGAGGGACTGATTAAAAATGTGGAACGCCGCTATCGTGAGACCGGCTCTGATACCATGAAACAGCAGTATGAGGAGTTTATGCGGATTACACCGTGTAAATGCTGTGGAGGGCAGAGGTTGAAGAAGGAGTCACTGGCAGTAACGGTTTCCGGTAAAAATATATATGAGATAACAGCAATGTCCATCCGTAATCTGGATGCCTATTTAAAAGAAATGGAACTGACGGAACAACAGCATCTGATTGGTGACCGGGTCTTAAAGGAAATCCGGGCGCGTGTAGGCTTTTTGATGGATGTGGGACTGGATTATCTGTCACTGTCCCGCGCAACCGGAAGCTTATCCGGTGGAGAAGCACAGCGAATCAGACTTGCAACCCAGATTGGTTCCGGACTTGTAGGCGTGGCTTATATTCTGGACGAGCCTAGTATCGGTCTGCATCAGCGGGATAATGATAAACTTTTGAATTCCTTAAAGGGGTTAAAAGACCTTGGAAATACACTGATTGTAGTAGAACATGATGAAGATACTATGCGTGCAGCAGATTATATTGTGGATATCGGGCCGGGAGCCGGTGAACATGGCGGAGAAGTCATTGCTACCGGAACAGCAGAGGAGATTATGAAAAATAAGAACTCTATCACCGGTGCTTATTTAAGCGGAAGAATCAAGATTCCGGTACCGAAAGAAAGACGGAAACCAACCGGATTCATTACTGTAAAAGGTGCAAGAGAGAATAACCTGAAGAATATTGATGTGAAGATTCCACTGGGTATTATGACCTGCATTACCGGAGTGTCCGGCTCTGGAAAGAGTTCACTGACCAATGAAATCCTCTATAAACGTCTGGCAAGGGATTTAAACCGGGCAAGGTGTATTCCGGGTGCCCATGATGATATTGAAGGTCTGGAACAGTTAGATAAGGTAATTGATATTGACCAGTCTCCAATCGGAAGAACACCCCGTTCCAATCCGGCTACTTATACCGGTGTGTTTGATATGATAAGAGATTTGTTTGCATCCACTCCGGATGCCAAGGCAAGAGGATACCAGAAGGGAAGATTCAGCTTTAATGTGAAGGGTGGCCGGTGTGAAGCCTGCTCCGGCGATGGTATTCTTAAGATAGAAATGCATTTCCTGCCGGATGTATATGTTCCGTGTGAAGTGTGTCAGGGCAAACGATATAACCGTGAAACACTGGAAGTAAAATATAAGGGCAAGAGTATCTATGATGTGCTGAATATGACAGTGGAAGAGGCACTGGAATTCTTTCAGAATGTGCCTTCTATTGCAAGAAAGATACAGACCCTTTATGATGTGGGCTTATCCTATATCCGTCTGGGCCAGCCATCTACTGAACTGTCTGGTGGAGAAGCACAGAGAATTAAGCTTGCAACAGAATTAAGCAAACGCAGTACAGGAAAGACTATTTATATTCTGGATGAGCCGACAACAGGACTTCATTTTGCAGATGTCCATAAATTAATTGAAATTCTGAGGAGATTGTCTGATGGTGGCAATACAGTAGTTGTAATTGAACATAATCTGGATGTAATCAAGACGGCAGATTATATTATTGATATGGGGCCGGAAGGCGGAGACGGTGGCGGAACTGTGGTTGCCCAGGGAACGCCGGAAGAGATTGCCAAAGTACCGGAATCCTATACCGGACAATATGTAAAGAAATATCTGGAACAGTAATACCGGATAAGCATAAGACAATGAAAAATGGCATCTGCAAGAAACTGTCAGTGGCGGGTTCGGCAGGTGCTATTTTCTATAGGCACATTCTTTGTTCCTGTTATGTGCACAAAAAAACTGCTGAAACATTCAGCAGTTACGATCTTGGGGAGTACCCTCCGGACATCCCGAGGGACATCCGAAGGGCTGAGTTATGAAAAATTATATTAGCTTAATAGCTAGTACATAAATGATACTATAGAAGACCTGTGACTATTATGTGAACAAAAAGTTAAGACAATTAGAAAGCAAAAGAAAGTTAAGAAGATGTTGCAATTTCATTAAAAATAAGTAAAAACAGAAAAAAAACCTTTGAAAAATGCCATTTATTGTATATAATGTGATTATATATGTAAGAATATGATTGAATGCGTAGTCTGCCTTTTTTTGTAGATTACTCCACATATAATGAAACAGATGAAAGGGGAAACATTGACATGGTTTCAACAGATATTGGAATTGATTTAGGAACAGCCAGCATATTGGTTTATATTAAAGGAAAAGGCGTAGTTTTAAAAGAGCCGTCCGTAGTAGCGTTTGACAGAGATACAAACAAGATTAAAGCGATTGGTGAAGAAGCAAGGCTGATGCTTGGTAGAACACCGGGCAACATTGTAGCAGTAAGACCACTCCGCCAGGGTGTTATTTCTGATTATACCGTAACAGAGAAGATGATTAAGTACTTTATTCAGAAGGCACTGGGAAAGAAAACATTCCGTAAGCCAAGAATCAGTGTCTGTGTACCAAGTGGTGTAACAGAGGTTGAGAAGAAGGCGGTAGAGGATGCAACTTATCAGGCAGGAGCAAGAGAAGTTGCAATTATTGAAGAACCAATTGCAGCAGCAATTGGAGCAGGTATCGATATTGCAAGACCTTGTGGAAATATGATTGTAGATATCGGAGGAGGAACCGCAGATATTGCAGTAATTTCACTGGGCGGTTCGGTAGTAAGTACATCAATTAAAATTGCCGGAGATGATTTTGATGAGGCAATTGTCCGTTATATGAGAAAGAAACATAATCTTCTGATCGGAGAAAGAACTGCAGAAGATATTAAGATTAAGATTGGAACCTGTTTCCCACTGGCACAGCCGGAAACGATGGATGTCCGTGGACGTAATCTGGTAACAGGACTTCCTAAGACAGTAACTGTTTCTTCTGAAGAGACTGAGGAAGCATTAAGAGAACCGACTTTACAGATTGTAGAAGCGGTACACAGTGTTCTGGAAAAAACACCACCAGAGCTGGCAGCAGATGTTGCAGACAGAGGAATTGTGCTGACAGGTGGCGGTTCATTGCTTAGAGGACTGGAAGAGCTGATTGAAGATAAGACAGGAATTAATACAATGACAGCAGAAGAACCAATGACCTGTGTAGCAATTGGTACAGGTAAATTCGTAGAATTCTTAGCTGGTAAGAGAGACGACGATTAAGATTTCGGGAGGACTGTAGATGGTAAAAGGATTATATACCGCATGGACCGGAATGTTAGACGAACAGAACCGTCTGGATATTCTGACAAATAATCTGGCAAATGCCGACACAACCGGATATAAGAAGGAAGGTACCACAAATCATACATTTGCTGATACACTGGCAATTAAGATTAAGGATACTTCTGATTATGGGCAGCCGCGGGTACTGGGAAATATCAGTATGGGTGTGCATATTGGCGAAGTATATACCGATTTCAGCCAGGGTAGCTTTAAAGTGACAGACAGAAGTACCGATATGGCATTGGATGGAAATGGTTTTTTTACGGTATCATTTACCAATAAGAATGGTGAAACATCTATGAAGCTTACCCGGGATGGAGCATTTACACTGACCAGAGAAGGCTATCTGGTGACCAAAGACGGTGATTATGTGCTGAACCAGAATGGAGCTTCCACTGGCAATCCTGGTGCAGAGAATTATATCCGGATTAATCCGAATCTGGATTTTGAAGTGCTTTCCGATGGAAGTATTATGCAGAATAATCAGGTGGTTGCAAGACTTGGTGTGGTAGATGTAGATAATTATGACTATATCAGCAAATATGGTGAGAATCTCTATGATGTAGTAAATGGCGGACAGCTTGTGGCATCGAATGCGAGAGTAGAGCAGGGTGCATTGGAAGCTTCCAACATTAATGTAGTATCCGAAATGGTAGATATGATTACAATCACCAGAGCTTACGAGGCTGGACAGAAGATTATCCAGACGATGGATTCAACACTGGACAAAGCCGTAAATAATGTAGGTAAAGTATAAAAAGAACTAAAGAAAAGTGCAAAAGAAGCCGATATAAATAAGTAGGAAACAGGTACGTTTCATAAAAGACTGGCCACGGATGGTGCAAGAGAGATAAGGAGCGCAGGGCTTATGATGAGAGCATTGTGGACTGCTGCATCAGGAATGATTGCACAGCAGACAAATATTGATTCGATTTCTAATAACTTATCGAATGTAAATACAACAGGTTACAAATCCGAACAGGCAGAATTTAAATCGCTGCTGTATCAGACACTGCAGTCTAAGACAACTTCTGCAAATGGTGATGAAAAGCCGGTTCCGGTTCAGGTAGGACTGGGAACCAGAGTAGCCTCTATTACATCTGATTTTACCAATGGAGCATTAATTGCCAATTCCAGCAATACGGCATTTGCGTTGGAAGGAAAAGGATTTTTCACAGTGCGTGGAGAAGATGGACAGACATACTATACCAGAAATGGTAAATTTGGCTGGGCAATCGGAACTAATGGAACGACACTTTGCAATGAAGCCGGCCTTCCGGTATTAGATAGTAATGGAAATGAAATTGTTCTGCCGGATGGTGTGACGGCATCATCTATCGAAGTATCAAATGATGGAAAGTTCTATTATAAAGATGCGGCAGGCAATACCATAGATATGAACAGACAGATTGGCGTATATCAGTTTACCAATCCGGCTGGACTGGAAAAGGATTCCGGAAGTCTTTTGGTTGCAACAGCAGCATCCGGTAATCCGATGAATGAGCTGACTACTCCGGGACTGACCAGAAGCAAGGTATGCCAGAATTATCTGGAAGCATCCAATGTCCAGGTAGCAGACGAGATGGTTAATATGATTATTGCACAGCGTGCATATGAATTAAACTCTAAGGCGATTCAGGCAGCAGATGAGATGCTTGGACAGGCAAATTCATTAAGAAGATAGTTCTAAAGGCAGGGTAAAATATGAGTATATCGATGGATAATATTTCGACATTACTGAATACAACTGCATCACAGGCAAGTAACAGTTCCAATGGACTGGAGAAGACATTGAATTCAGATTTATCAGGTGCAACGGATGATGAACTGATGGATGTCTGCAAGGAATTTGAAGCTTATTTTTTGGAACAGGTTTATAAGGAAATGAAGAAAACCATTCCGGAGAACGAAGACCAGGATGCCAGTATGAGCCAGATGACGGATTATTTTGAAGACGAGATGATTCAGAAGCTGGCAAGCCAGTCAGTAGAACAGAGTGGCGGAAGTAACAGTCTGGCGCAGCAGCTGTATGAGCAGATGAAGCGTAATTATAATATGGAATAGAATTTAGAAAAGACGATAAAAGGGGCTGTCATTATATGACAGCCTTCTCTTACTTTACAGGAAATTGCTTTCCTGTAAAGTAAAAAACGCTCCGCGAGGATGCACACTGCGGCGTATAAGGCAGATGTCGCAAGCGACCGCCGCAGGCGCAAGAATGTGCCAAGGCACATTCTGTGTTCGATTGGAAAGGAAAGACGATGGAGACGATAACCGGTTATGTAGATCATATCATATATCGAAATGCTGACAATGGCTATACGGTACTGGTGCTGGTTTGCGAAGAAGAAGAGATTACCTGCGTGGGAATCTTTTCGGGAATCAGTGAGGGAGAGAATATCGAAGTGACCGGTGAATATACGGCACATCCGACCTATGGAAAGCAGTTTAAAGCTGAAAGTTATGTGGAGAAAGAACCAACCGATGAACTGTCCATTGAGCGTTATCTTGGCTCCGGAGCAATTAAAGGGATTGGTGCGGCACTTGCAGCAAGAATTGTAAGAAGATTTAAAGGCGATACCTTCCGGATTATCGAAGAAGAACCGGAGCGGTTAGCGGAAGTGAAAGGAGTCAGTGAACGGAAAGCAATGGAAATATCAGACCAGGTTTCTGAAAAACGAGATCTGCGTCAGGCAATGATATTTTTGCAGCAGTATGGCATTACACTGAATCTTGCGGTGAAAATCTATAAAGAATATGGACAGGAAGTATATGGCATCATTCAGGAGAATCCATATCGTCTGGCGGATGATATCAGTGGTGTGGGATTTCGGATTGCAGATGAAATTGCTAAGAAAGTCGGTATTCATACAGATTCTGATTTTCGAATCCGAAGCGGTATATTGTATACACTTTTGCAGGCATCCGGAGAGGGACATACCTTTCTGCCGGAGGAAGAACTGACAAAGCGTGCAGGAGAGCTTCTGGGTGTAACAGAAGAAGCAATCGAAAAGCAGTATATGGATTTGTTGATAGAGCGGAAAATCATTATGAAACAGGAGGGCGAACAGGTTCAGATTTATGGTGCACCACTCTATTATACGGAAGTAAATACAGCCATGATGCTTAAGAATCTGGATATTGCCTATGATGTGTCAGATGCAGAGATTACCCAGCGAATCCATAAGATTGAGAAGCAGACCGGCATGGAACTGGATGAACACCAGAAAGAGGCTGTTTCGGAGGCAGTAAGAAACGGACTTTTGGTAATCACCGGTGGACCCGGAACTGGTAAGACGACGACAATTAACAGTATTATCAAATATTTTGAACTGGAAGGCCTGGACATTTTCCTGGCAGCACCTACCGGAAGAGCTGCAAAGCGAATGAGCGAAATGACCGGATATGAAGCTAAAACCATACACCGGATGCTGGAATTAAACGGTGGAATGGAAGGAGCGGTAGGATTCGAACGAAATGAAAGTAATCCACTGGAAACGGATGTTGTAATTATCGATGAGATGTCTATGGTGGATATCAGCCTGATGCAGTCCCTTCTGAAGGCAATGGTAGCCGGAACAAGACTGATTCTGGTAGGAGACGTAAACCAGCTTCCGAGCGTAGGACCGGGAAGCGTATTAAAGGATATTATCGACAGCGGACAGTTCCATGTGGTACAGCTTACCAAGATTTTCCGACAGGCATCCCAGAGTGATATCATTGTCAATGCCCATAAAATCAACCGGGGAGAAGAAGTAGTGTTAGATAACAAGAGCATGGATTTCTTTTTCCTGAAACGATATGATGCAGATGTGATTATCAATGTGGTACTGCAGCTGATTATGCAGAAACTGCCTAAATTTGTAAATGCACAGCCTTATGATATACAGGTGCTGACTCCGATGAAAAAAGGAAATCTGGGCGTAGAACGATTGAATGCCATCCTGCAGCGATACTTAAATCCTCCCGCTCCGGATAAGAAAGAAAAAGAGTATGGCGATAAAGTGTTCCGCGAAGGGGACAAGGTCATGCAGATAAAAAATAATTATCAGCTGGAGTGGGAGGTCTTGAGTAAATATGGATTTGCCATTGACCGTGGAACCGGTGTGTTTAATGGGGATACGGGAATTATCCGTGAAATCAATGATTATAAAGAGACAATGACCGTGGTCTATGATGAAGACAAGGTGGTAGAGTACTCCTTTAAAATATTAGAGGAACTGGAACTGGCATATGCCATTACAATACATAAATCCCAGGGTAGTGAATATCCGGCAGTTGTAATTCCGCTTCTTGGGGGACCGAGAATGCTAATGAACAGGAACCTTTTGTATACAGCGGTAACCCGTGCAAGAAAGTGTGTAACACTTGTGGGAAATGAAATGTGCTTCTATGAGATGGAACAGAATATTACAGAACAGACCAGATACAGCGGTCTGCGGGCAAGACTGGAAGAAAATGTGTAGAGGTGGTTGACTGTACAGACATGTAGAACCTTCCTCCGACCGCTTCTTACGGGTGCCTGGAAAGAAAAACCAGCCGAAATGCTGTATTTTGCAGAATTCCGGCTGGTTTTTGCGTGTCTGACAACTTGCAAAGCAAATCATTTGTCAATTTTCGTTTAAAAACCGGCAGATACCAATTACTTGGATAATAAAGCTTTGTCATTGGCAAATTCTTCGCCACTGATTTCTTCAAATTTCTCTAATAAATCTTCTACGGTAAGATTCTTTTTCTCTTCTCCGGAAATATCTAAGATAACCTGACCTTCATTCATCATAATCAGACGGTTGCCATGAACAATTGCATCACGCATGTTGTGTGTTACCATCAGAGTGGTAAGGTTCTGCTCTGCAACTATTTTATCCGAAAGAGTAAGAACCTTTGCAGCAGTCTTTGGATCCAAAGCAGCGGTGTGCTCATCTAAGAGAAGCAGTTTTGGACGGTTTAAAGTAGCCATAAGAAGAGTCAGTGCCTGACGCTGACCACCGGAAAGCAGTCCGACTTTAGAGGTAAGACGGTTCTCAAGTCCTAAATCCAGCTCTTTTAACAATTCTTTGTAATGTGCTCTTTCTGCCTTGGTAATACCGCTTCCAAGACCTCTGCTTTTGCCACGACGGGCAGCGAGGGCAAGATTCTCATCGATTCCCATGGTAGCAGCAGTTCCCATCATAGGATCCTGGAATACGCGTCCTAAGAAACTGGCACGTCTGTGCTCGGACATTCTTGTAACATCTACGTCATCAATAGAAATGGAACCTTCATCTACAAGAAAGACTCCTGCAATGGCATTTAATAAAGTGGATTTTCCGGCACCATTTCCACCGATGACAGTAACGAAATCACCTTCGTTTAAAGTAAGGGTAGTGCCGTTAAGAGCGGTTTTTTCGTTAATGGTTCCCGGATTAAATGTTTTGTAAATATGATCAACTTTAAGCATTGGTTTTGGCTCCTTTCTTTACTGGTTTTGTAAAATATTTCTTCTTCCAGTAAGGAACTGCAAGGAAGAAAGCAACCACAAGCGCAGATAACAGCTTTAAGTAGTTAGTATCAAGACCAAGCCAGATAACAATCTGAAGTACAGCGTAGTAAATAACAGCACCGATAGCGACAGATAAAAGCTTCAACGCAAAGTTGTGGAAAATCTTTTCGAACAATACAGTACCGATAATAACGGCAGCAAGACCGATTACGATAGCACCACGTCCTGCATTGACATCAGCAAATCCCTGATACTGTGAGTAAAGAGCACTGGCAAGACCAACAAGACCGTTGGAAATCATTAAACCGATTACGGTATTGAAATTTGTGTTGATACCCTGGGCACGGCTCATATTCGGGTTGCATCCGGTAGCACGGATAGAACAGCCTCTTGCAGTTCCGAAGAACCAGTACAGGATAGCTATAATGGCGATGACAAAGATAGCAACGATAAATATGGTGTTTTTATAAAAAGCCACATTTTTTACATATCGTAAAGATACAATTAAATCGTATTTGTCAGCGCTGATTGCCTGGTTGGATTTGCCGCCAAGAATCTTTAAGTTAATGGAGTATAATCCAAGCTGGGTTAAAATACCTGCAAGGATTACCGGGATTCCCATTTTTGTATGGAAGATTCCGGTAATTAATCCTGCCAGCATACCGGATATGGTAGCGGCAAGGATTGCTACCCAGATATTCTGTCCAGAAGCAATCAGAGTAACACAGACAGCACCGCCAAGACTCATGGTTCCATCCACGGTTAAGTCTGCCACATCCTGTATTTTAAAAGTGATGTATACACCGATTGCCATAATACCCCAGATTAATCCCTGGGCTACAGCACCGGGCATAGCGTTTAATAAATCAGCAATTTGCAATTCCACAATAAGTTCCTCCGGTTTCTAAATAAATAATTCAAAAGTAAAAATTACTCAGACATGTCTAAAGCTTTGTAATCGTCTGGGACAGTGATGCCAAGCTTCTCACAGATGTCAGGGTTGTACTGTTTGGTAACTGCTGGAGCAAATTCAACTTCCATAGTGGATGGGTCTGCACCATTTACTAAGATTTCGTATGCCATTTTACCTGTCTGATATCCAAGGTCATAGTAGCTGATGGATAAGGTAGCAACACCACATCCTTTGCAGATACCGGCTTCACCTGCAATAATTGGAACACCGGCTTCCCCTGCAATGTTATTGATAACTTCTGTATTGGAAGCTGCAGTGTTGTCGGTAGGAACGTAAAGAACATCGTTATCATTTACAGCACTCTGGACAACACTTGCAATATCGTTGGAATCAACGAAAGAATATGCAGTACAGGTGTAATTTAATTTTTCTAATTCTTCTTTGATAACATCAATCTGATACTGTGAGTTTGCTTCTGCGGAGCAGTAAAGCAGTCCGACATTTTTAGCATCCGGGAATAATTCATTTAACATAGCTGCCTGCTCGGACAGAGGAGCTAAGTCAGAAGTTCCAGAAATGTTACGTCCTGTTGTGCCTGACCAGTCAGAAATGTCAAGAGCGGTTGCGTAATCTGTTACGGAAGTTCCAAGAATAGGAATATCTGTAGTTGCAGCAGCTGCAGACTGAAGAGGAGCAGTTGCATTTGCAAGAATCAGGTCTTCGTTTTTGGAAACGAAGGAGTTGACGATAGTTGCACATGTGGCAGAATCACCCTGGGCGTTCTGCTCGTCAAAAACAACGTCATCACCTAATTTCTCGGTAAGATAGTCTTTGAATCCTTTTGTTGCAGCATCTAATGCCTCATGCTGTACGAGCTGACAGATGCCAACGGTGTACTTTGCGTTGGATGAACTTTTCTCTGTAGCGTTGGATGAACTTTTCTCTGTAGCGTCAGCGTTTTGGGTATCTCCTGCTTTGGAGCCACAGGCGGTCATGCTGAGTGCAAGAACTGCTGCAACTGAAAGAGAGAGAAATTTCTTCATTTTTTTCATAATAATTTCCTCCTGAAATATGTAATATTTTTTTGATTTAACGCGTTCGTGCGTCTGTGCGTTTATGCATTAAAGCGTTAATTCGAATAGACTAATTATAATAAGTAGAGAAAAATAAGTCAATAAATTAAATCCTATTTTTATCAGGAAAAATTAAGAGAATGTTAATGTTTTTGCAAAAGGGACTGTGCTAATATGTGCAAAGAGAGTTTTGGAAAGGAAATAATGAATATACTTGATATTATATTCCCAAGAAGATGCCCACTGTGTGATGAGGTGATACCGCCGGATGGAAAAATCTGCCCGGAGTGCATCGGAAAGGCAGAACTGGTGAAGGAACCGGTCTGTAAACGGTGCGGAAAACCCATTGGGAATGCCAGGAAGGAATATTGTGGTGACTGTGACCGGAAAAAACATTTTTTTGATTCGGGAAAGGCAGTATTTGTCTATCAGGGGGCAGTGCAACACTCGCTGTATCGTTTTAAATATGCCAATCGGCGTGAATATGCAGCTTTTTATGGAAAAATGGCATGTATACAGTATGCCCGGTGGATTTCAAGACTGGGGATAGATGCAATCATACCGGTTCCGCTGCATCGGAAACGCAGGAGGGAGAGAGGGTATAATCAGGCAGAACTCTTTGCAAAGGAAATAGGAAAACGTACCGGAATTCCGGTAGAAACGAAATTGCTATATCGGTGTATAAATACCAGACCCCAGAAGGAACTTAATGACCAGGAACGCAAGAAAAATCTGAAAAAGGCTTTTACAATTGCACAAAATATAGTACAATTAAGAAAAGTTCTGCTTGTAGATGACATTTACACAACTGGAAGTACCGTGGATGCAGCAGCAGAATGTTTGAAGGTATCAGGAATACAAGAGGTTTATGTACTTTGCATTAGCATTGGCAGGGGACATTAGGAGGAGAAAGAATGGACGTAAGAAACTGCAAAGGATGCGGAAGATTATTTAATTATTATGGGGGCGTACCGTTATGTAAAGCCTGCAAAGATAAACTGGAAGAGAAGTTCCAGGAGGTAAAAGAATATTTGCGGCAGAACCCGAATACTCCGATACAGGTTGTATCGGAAGATAATAATGTTTCTGTAAAACAGATTAAACAGTGGGTGCGTGAAGAAAGACTTGTCTTTTCAGAAGATTCACCACTTGGTCTGGAATGTGAAGGCTGTGGAACAATTATCAAAACAGGGCGTTTCTGTGAGAAATGCAAACGTAAAATGGAAACGGACTTCCAGAGTGTAATAAAGAAAAAACCGGTGGAGCCTCAGTTGGATAAGAGACCGAAGGAAAGAGATAAGATGAGATATCTGTAACTGTAGATTAAGAACTGCCGCAGTGACTGGTGGCAGTTTTTTCTTTTCAGAAGATAATATCTATGTTATACTAAAGAGAGTTTGTTTAGGAGCAGAGTATGATTAGTAAAGAACGCGTCAGACATATGACAAAGCTGGCAGAATTCGAAAATGAAGAAAGTAAAGCCTGCCAGAAAGCAACACAGTATTTTAGAAGAGATTATGTTGCCATGGAGTTGATAAAAAGCTTTTTTGCCGGAACCATTGCGTTCGGACTTCTTTTTGTGCTGTGGCTTTTTTACGACATGGAGAATCTGGTAAAGAAAATTAATGATATGGATATGATTGGATTTGGCATCCGGATTGTAATGGTGTATCTGGTATTTCTGGCTGCTTATCTGATGATTACTTATATTATCTATAATCGTAGATATACAAAGGGGAGAAAACAGGTAAAGGAGTATTATAACAGACTGAAGAGGGTGAGCAGTCTGTATCGTGAGGAAGAAAATATATCTAATACGGATGACTGGGAGGTTTAGGATGACGGGTTTACTCGAACTGAAGGAGCGGTTAATCCGCTTTTTTGGAAAAAATGAAATATATGTGGTGCCGGTACTTAAGTTTATTCTGGCAACAGTGGTATTTCTGCTGATCAATCAAAATATTGGCTATATGACCAGACTGGCCGGACTTCCGGTAACACTGGTACTGGCACTGTTATGTGCGGTGCTTCCGGTCAATGCTATCCTGTTGTTTGCGTTCATTCTGATTGCTGCACATTTATTTGCACTGTCTATGGATGTATGCGTGGTAGGACTGATTCTTATGCTGGTTATCGCACTGCTGTATTTACGGTTTTCACCAAAAGATGGTTATTATGCAGTGCTGACACCGATAACATTTGCATTACATACCCCATATATCATGCCGATTTCGGCAGGACTGTTACGTACACCGGCATCTGCTGCATCTATTGTGAGCGGAACTGTGATGTTTTATTTCCTGAAGGGAATAAAGGAAAATGAGGCAGTATTAAGTGCAGTGGAAGAGGACAGCAATGCGGCTTCTAAGATGGTGGTAGCAGTCAACCAGCTGCTGGGAAATAAGGAAATGTATCTGGTACTGGCAACTTTTATTGTGATTTTACTGGTGGTTTATGTAGTGCGCCGCCTGTCCATAGATTATGCATGGACAGTGGCGTCACTGGCTGGTATTCTGATTGGACTTACTGTGCTGATTAGCGGTTTTGTAATGCTTGGAATCAAGGGACAAATCGTCTGGATTATTGTAGGAGGCGTAATTTCTACGGTGATTGCATTGATACAGCAGTTCCTGTTCTTTAACCTGGATTATAGCAGGACAGAACGGGTACAGTTTGAGGATGATGAATATTACTATTATGTAAAGGCGGTACCGAAGATTTATGTTACAACCAAGGAGAAAAAGGTAAAACGTATCGCAGCCAAGGATGAGGAAAAAGAACGTATTTCCCGCAAAGCATTGGCAGAGGAAATGGATATAGACGAAGATTTGCTGAAATAAGACAGAGAGGAAGTGGAACAGGTGCAGTCATTTTTGACAGTGTTGGAAAATTTCAAAGAAAATTATCTGGCGTGGGTAAGCGTTTTGAACATTACGGTATCAAAGACTGATATTGTAGAAATGCTTATTATTGCGTTCCTGTTTTATCACGTCCTGAAATGGATTAAGGATACACGGGCATGGATGCTGTTAAAAGGAATTCTTGTGATTTTAGCGTTTGTACTTGTGGCAGCAATCTTCCAGATGAATACAATTCTCTGGATAGCAGAGAAGACGATTAATGTAGCGATTATTGCAATCGTTGTTATCTTCCAGCCGGAGCTCCGGAAAGCACTGGAAGAATTGGGACGAAAAAAATTTATTTCATCCCTCTTTTCTTTTGATTTTGGGAAAGAAGGAGTGGAACGTTTCAATGACCATACGATTGGAGAACTGGTAAAGGCAAGCTATGAGATGGGTAAGGTGAAGACCGGAGCCCTGATTGTAGTGGAAAATGAAATTATGCTGACAGAATACGAAAGAACCGGTATTGCGCTGGATTCCCTGGTATCAAGCCAGCTTCTGATTAATATATTTGAAAAGAACACTCCGTTACATGACGGAGCTATTATTGTACGTGGGAACAGGGTTGTCTCTGCAACCTGTTATCTGCCACTGTCTGACAGCCTGGAACTGAGCAAGGATCTGGGAACCAGACATCGTGCAGCAGTTGGAATTAGTGAAGTGAGTGATTCTCTTACAATTGTGGTATCAGAGGAAACCGGAAAGGTTTCTATTGCGATGGGTGGACAGCTGTACCGTAATGTGGATGCGGAGTTTCTGCGCAGCAAACTGAAATTTCTCCAGAGCAGCAATATCGAACCAAAGCGCTTCCAATTACTGAAGAGGAGGTTACGCAATGTTAAAAAAGCTGACAAAACTGGTGACGAATAATTTTGGACTGAAGGTCGCAGCATTATTCTTCTCTGTTGTGCTGTGGCTTGTTGTTGTCAACATTGATGATCCGACACAGGCGAAGAACTTTACCACGTCTATTACGATAACCAATTCGGATTATATGACACAGCAGGGCAAATACTTTGAAGCAAAGGACAGTAATCTGCAGGTAACCTTTAAGGTTTCTACTGTGCGTTCTGTTATGAAGAACTTGAGCAATACTGACTTCCGGGCAGTAGCAGATATGGAAAATGTTGAGCAGGTAGACGGTGTATACCGGGTACCGATTGAGATAACTGCAACACGATATGCGTCTGCGGTGAACTTCCAGGGCAAAACACAGTATATGGAAGTAAATGTAGAAGATCTGATGCTGTCACAGTTTTCTATTAAGGCAAAAACAGTAGGAGATGCAGCTGAGAATTATGCGGTGGGAGATGTGCGGGTATCTCCGAACATCTTAAAAGTAACCGGACCGGAATCGGTGGTGAATCAGATTGATCATGTAGAAGCAACCATTGATGTAACAGGTGCATCCGCAGACTTGACGGATAGTGTAGTCCCGGTTGTATATAATGCAAACGGTGAGGCGGTAGACACCTCAAAGCTGAATTTTAATATTGATAAAGTGACAATTTCGGCTACGATACTTAATATCCGTAACCTTTCAGTAGAAATTGAACCGAGTGGAACAGTTGCAGATGGATTTGTATGCACCGGAGTGACGATTAATCCGAATAAGATAGCGATAAAGGGAACACCGGAAGCACTGAACGCAGCCGGAAGTATTGTGATTCCGTCAGACCAGCTGGATATCAGCGATGCAACTGGCAATGTAGTGAAGACAATTAACATTTCTTCTTATCTGCCGGATGATGTAGAGGTGGTCGATACTGACAATCTGAATGTTGAAGTAACCGCAGTGGTGGAACAGATTGTATCAGAATCTTATAGCATACCGGTTGAAAACATTGCAATTCAGAATCTGAAAGAGGGTTATGAAGCAGTCTTTGCAGAGCGTACAGTTACAATAACCTTAAAGGGACTGCGGAATGATCTGGATAAACTTATGGCAGACAGCATTAAGGGAAATGTAAATGCAGCAGGACTGGCAGAAGGTAATCATACCGTAACAGTTACCCTGGAACTGGATGACAGCTTATATTCCGTAAATGGAACACAGTCTGCAGTGATAACCATAACAAAGAAATCAGAAGATACATCAGATACCACGAATACCGGAAATGACAATGGAACCCATACGGGTTCGAATGGTGGTACAGAAACGGGAACGGGCAGTACCAATGGAAATAATACGAATAATGGAAATTCGGAGGAAGATTAGAAAATGAGCAGAATGTTTGGAACAGATGGTGTAAGAGGTGTTGCAGGAGCGGAGCTGACCATTGAACTGGCAACAAAGCTTGGGCAGGCAGGTGCCTATGTGCTGACGAAAGAGCAGGAACATCAGCCGACATTAATTGTAGGATGTGATACAAGAATTTCAGGTGGAATGCTTGCCAATGCACTGATGGCAGGAATCTGTTCTGTAGGAGCCAATGCAATCTATGTAGGGGTAATGCCGACACCGGCGATTGCCTATCTGACCAGAAAACATAAAGTAGATGCAGGCGTTGTGATTTCCGCATCCCATAATCCGATGGAATTTAACGGAATCAAGTTCTTTAATGGAGACGGATATAAGCTTTCTGATGCGTTGGAAGATGAAATCGAAGAGCTGATCCGCAATAATATGAAAGATGTTGTACTGCCGATTGGATCCGGTGTGGGAAGAATTGACTATCGTTTTGATTTGCGTGATGAATATGTGAAATTTATGAAGAAATGTGTGCCGGTTGATTTGACCGGTATGAAGATTGTGATAGACTGTGCAGAGGGTGCATCCTACTATACATCGGTTAAGACATTAAAAGACCTGGGTGCAGATCTGGTTGCTATCCATACGAAACCGGATGGAACCAATATCAATGCCAACTGCGGTTCCACCCATATGGAAGAACTTCAGGCAAGGGTTGTTTATGAAAAAGCAGACGTTGGTCTTGCATTTGATGGCGATGCTGACCGTATGCTTGCGGTAGATGAAAAAGGTAACCTGGTGGATGGCGACCAGCTTATGGCAATCTGTGGATGCCATATGAAGAAAAAAGGAACTTTAAAGAAAAATACCATTGTAGTAACCGTTATGACCAATCTTGGCTTCAGTCTGATGGGAGAGCGGGAAGGCATCCATGTAGAGAAAACCAAGGTCGGAGACAGATATGTCCTTGAAAATATGCTGGAGAATGGCTATAATATCGGGGGTGAGCAGTCCGGACATATTATATTTTTAGATGATAATACAACCGGTGACGGACTTCTTTCCGGACTTCATTTATTACAGGTAATGAAGGAAACCGGCAGGAAATTATCTGAGCTGGCAGAGGTGATGGAAGTATTGCCGCAGGCACTTGTGAATGCCAAAGTGCCGAATCACAAGAAAGAAAAATTCATGGAATATACTGAGATTGCAGAGGCAATCAAGGCACTGGAAGAGAAATTCAATGGGGAAGGAAGGGTACTGATTCGTCCATCCGGAACCGAGCCGCTGGTAAGAGTTATGATTGAGGGAAAGAACCAGAGCGAGATTGAAGAAGAAGCACAGAAGCTGGCTGAATTAATTACCAACACAATGCTGTAATCAGGAGGGGAATAGAAATGGTAAGTCAGAAAGTTAAAATAAAGAATCCAACAGGATTACATTTGCGTCCGGCAGGAATACTCTGCAAGGAAGCAATGCAGTATAAATCGTTAGTAACATTTCATTATCGCGGAAATACCGCTAATGCCAAAAGTGTTTTAAGCGTACTGGGTGCGTGCATCAAATTTGGAGATGAAATCGAATTTGTCTGCGAAGGTGATGATGAGGACGAAGCATTAAAGGCAATGGTAGAAGCCGTAGAAAGTGGATTAGGAGAATAAAAGATGAAAAAAATACTGGTAACTGGATGTAATGGACAGTTAGGAAGAGCAATTCGCAAGGAATATGCAGCAAGTGATGTGGAATTTATCAATACAGATGTTGTTGCAGGGAATGGAATTGTTTCTTTGGACATTACAAATATCGATGCGGTAATGGAGATGGTAAAGGATACAAAACCTGATATTATCATTAACTGCGCTGCACATACAAATGTAGATAAGTGTGAAGAACAGCAGGATCTTGCATATAAAATTAATGCAATTGGTCCAAGAAATTTAAGTATTGCATCTTCTGAAATTGGAGCAAAGATGATTCATATTTCAACAGATTATGTCTTTGAGGGAAATGGAACAAGACCATATATCGAATTTGACAAGCCAAATCCGATTAGCGCATATGGAAGAACAAAACTTGAGGGAGAAAATTTTGTCAAACAATTTGCTGACAGGTTCTTTATGCTCCGTACAGCATGGCTTTATGGAGATGGAAGAAATTTTGTCAAAACAATGCTCTCTTTGGCGGAGACACATGATGAATTGAGCGTTGTCTGTGATCAGCTTGGTTCACCAACCAGTGCAGTTGAACTTGCTAAAATGATTCACTTCTTAGAGAAAACAGATAATTATGGCATTTTTCATGCTACCTGTGAGGGAGATACTAACTGGGCAGAGTTTGCGGACGAAATAATGAAGCGTGCAGGAAAGACGACCAGAATAAAACATGTGACATCGGAAGAATATAAGAAAATGAATCCGGCATCTGCAAATAGACCGGCATATTCCATTCTTGAAAATTATATGTTGAAACTCACCAGTGACTATAGAATGGCTGACTGGCATGATGCACTGGATGTTTATATGAAAGAACTGTTGGGATAATAGGTGAAAGAATGGAGCCTTTAGTAAGCGTGTGTATTCCGGCTTATAATAATGCCGGGTATATTAGAGAAACAATTGATTCAATTTTAAATCAGACCTATCATAACATTGAACTTGTGGTTGTAGATGATAATTCGAAAGATAATACACTGGATGTCATTCGAAGTGTGAAGGATTCCAGAGTAAAGGTTTATCATAACGAAGAGAATCTTGGTATGGTTGGGAACTGGAACAAGTGTTTAAGCCTTACCAGTGGGGAATATATTAAATTGATATGCGCAGATGATATGTTGGATCAGAATGCAATAGAGATAGAAGCACGTGCGATGCAGCAGCATCCAACAGTGAATCTGGTGGAAAGCGATACCCGTCTGGTTGATATTAATGGAAAGAAAACAGGTGTATTTCACAGATATCATAAATCTGGAGAGGTTAATGGGAAAAAAGTTGCTAAGAAATCGTTACTGATACAGAATTTTTTTGGTGCACCTGTTAATAACATGATCCGTAAGTCCGCGCTGGAAAAAGTGGGATATTTTGATGAATCTTTTACATATATATTGGATTTTGATATGTGGGTCAGATTAGCCTGCAGTGGTGATATCTATATTATTCATCAGCAGCTGAACAGTTTTAGAATACGAAATGATTCCAATACTGGGAATTTGATTGGAGCAAATCGTGATGTTTATGTGGACGAGCATAAGCGGTTGGTAGAAAAACATGCTTCAAACGGGGTTATTAAATTATCTAAATTTGATATTGGATTTAGTGTATGGTTCCGTAAAGTGAGAAATGTGTTAATTGGAATATACTTAAAATTATTCTCGAAGTAGGGGTAATCAGATGAAGAAAATAGTAATAATTCCAGCGTACAATGAAGAAGGTGGAATTGTAAAAACTGTTACAGATGTAATGGAAAATGCAAAGGATTTTGATTATGTGGTAATCAATGACTGCTCCAAAGATAATACATTAGAAATATGCCATGAACATAATTTTAATGTTGTAAATCTTCCTGTTAATATGGGAATTGGTGGTGGAGTTCAGACGGGTTATATGTATGCGTATCGTAATGGATATGATATAGCAGTACAGTTTGATGGTGATGGACAACATAATGCCAGTTATTTGGACAGCATGTCGAAGAAACTTGTTGAAGAAAATTTAGATATGGTAATTGGTTCCAGATATATAGAGAAAGAAGGATTTCAGTCTTCCGGAATGCGCCGCATGGGAATTAAATATTTTACTGGTTTGATAAAGCTGCTGACCGGAAAGAAAATTACTGATCCGACTTCTGGTATGCGTATGATAAATCGGAAAATAATGAAACAGTTTTCAGAAGAATATCCAAAAGATTATCCGGAACCGGAGAGCATAGTGACAATTCTAAAAGAAGGGGCTAAAGTAGAAGAAATACCGGTAAAGATGAATGCAAGGGAGGAAGGTGTATCGTCAATTTCTCCGTCTAAATCCATTTATTATATGGTAAAAGTAAGCATAGCAGTCTTAATTGCTGCAATACGAAAGTAGAGGTAATCAATGGGCATTAAAGTACAGATTATTATATTAGTGATAATTATTGTGGCGTTATTATGTCTTGGTAATATGATACGGAAGAAAAAAGTAGATTTGCGGTACGCGTTGCCGTGGATTATAATGGGATGCATTATGCTTGTTTTAGATGTGTTCCCGCAGTTGCTGGGTAAAATGGCAACTCTGTTGGGATTTGAACTTCCGATAAATATGTTATTCTTTTTGGGCGTATGTTTGGCACTGGCAATATTGTTTATGCAGACAGTTGCCATTTCCAATTTGTCGGAGAAGGTAAAAAAACTGACACAGGAAGAAGCTTTAATGAATAAAACAGTTGATGATAAGATAAAGAAAAGAGAGGAAAAGTAAATGAGCAAAACAAAGGTATTGGTTACAGGTGCGAATGGTTATATTGGCAGACATGTTGTAGAACAATTACTTAATATGGGGGCTGATGTTCTTGCAGCGGATTTCAGTTTTGATGGAGTTGATGAGAGAGCACAGAGAGTGGAAACACCGATTTTTAGCGGCTTAGAAGATATTTATGAACAGATGGGAAAACCGGATGTATGCATTCATCTTGCATGGAGAAACGGATTTGTTCATAATGCAGATTCTCATATTGAAGATCTTCCGAACCATTATACTTTCTTAAAGAATATGATAGAAGGCGGATTGAAACATGTTGTTGTAATGGGAACAATGCACGAAGTAGGATATTGGGAGGGGGCAATTGACGAAAATACTCCAACCAACCCATTATCGCTTTATGGAATTGCTAAAAATGCATTAAGACAAATGGTGGAGCTTCTTGCCAAGAAAAGCGAAGTTTGCTTTCAGTGGACTAGAGGTTACTATATTATAGGAGATGACATTAAGAGTAATTCAATCTTCTCCAAAATTGTACAGGCTGAGCAGGCAGGTAATAAAAAATTCCCATTTACTACAGGAAAAAATTTGTATGATTTTATCTCTTTGGAAGAACTTGCAAAGGAAATTGCATGTGTAAGCTTACAGACAGAAGTGAATGGTATTATTAACTGTTGTACAGGAAAACCGGTATCACTTGCAGAACAGGTAGAATCATTTATTAAAGAACATAATTTTAAAATCCGTCTGGAATATGGAGCATATCCGGATCGTGCATATGATTCACCGGGAGTATGGGGAGATGCAAAGAAAATTCAGCAGATAATGAGCAAAGTTGAAAAGTAAAAGAATAGATGATATAATAACACAACAATGTAAATTAGGAGGATACTCAAAATGAGAACTTATTTGGTGACAGGTGGAGCAGGATTTATAGGATCTAATTATATTCATTATATGTTTAGAAAATATGATAATGAAATCAGAATTATCAATGTAGATGTTTTGACTTATGCTGGAAACCTGGAAAATTTGAAAGATATTGAAAACAGAGATAATTATACTTTTATCAAAGCTGATATTACAGATAGTGAGGCTATCAGTAAGATTTTTTCAGAAAATGATATTGATCGTGTAGTTCATTTTGCGGCAGAAAGTCATGTTGACAGAAGTATTAAAAATCCGGAAGTTTTTGTAAAGACAAATGTACTTGGAACAGCTGTTATGCTGAACTGTGCAAAGGCAGCATGGGAATTGCCGGATGGTACTTTCAAAGAGGGAAAGAAATTCTTACATGTATCTACAGATGAAGTATATGGTTCACTGGAAGATGACGGAACAAGTTATTTCTATGAGACAACACCATATTCCCCACATAGTCCATATTCTGCAAGTAAGGCATCATCAGATTTTCTGGTAAAAGCATATATTGATACCTATCATTTCCCTGCTAATATTACTAACTGTTCTAATAACTATGGACCATATCAGTTCCCAGAGAAACTGATTCCTCTTATTATTAATAATGCATTACATGGAAAGAAATTACCGGTGTACGGTGATGGAATGAACATCCGTGACTGGTTGTATGTAGATGATCATGCAAAAGGAATTGACATGGTTCAGGAAAAAGGTCGCCTCGGAGAAACATATAATATTGGCGGACATAATGAAAAACGTAATATTGAAATTATTAATATTATTATTGAAACATTACAGGAGATTCTTCCAGATGGTGACCCAAGAAAAGCAAATGTAAGCAAAGATCTGATTACTTATGTAGAAGATCGTAAGGGACATGACAGACGTTATGCAATTGCACCGGACAAAATTAAGGCTGAAATTGGCTGGGAGCCAGAGACCATGTTTAAAGAGGGAATTAAGAAGACAATTGCGTGGTACCTTGAACATGAAGACTGGATGAAGAATGTGACAAGTGGAGATTATCAGAAATATTACGAAGATATGTATAGTAATAAATAAAAATAAGAAATAAATAAGAAATGGAAGGGCTGCCCGATTTTAAATCGGACAGCCCTTTTTACAACAAAATCAAGTCATTGCAAAGAATGTATATTGTGAAATACAAAAGACCCGTAATTTGCTTTTTCTTTACAAAAGTGTTAAAATAAATCGATTATATTATGACGAAAATGTTGGAGGTATGTTTGATGAAAGGAATTATACTTGCTGGAGGTTCCGGCACAAGACTTTATCCATTAACAAAGGCTATTTCAAAACAGATTATGCCAGTATATGATAAGCCAATGATTTATTATCCGTTATCAACACTTATGCTTGCTGGAATTCGAGAAGTACTTATTATTTCTACTCCGAGAGACCTTCCGGTATTTGAGGAATTGTTAGAGGATGGAAGTCAATTGGGTATGCACATCGAATATGCAATTCAGGAAAGCCCAAGAGGACTTGCAGATGCATTTATTATTGGAGAAAAATTTATTGGTAAAGATGCTGTTGCATTGGTATTAGGAGATAATATCTTCTATGGACAGAGTTTTTCCAAGGTATTAAGAAGTGCTGCAGAGCGTACAGAAAATGAAGGCGGAGCTACAATCTTTGGTTATTATGTAAGAGATCCAAGAGAATACGGCGTAGTAGAATTTGATGAAAATGGAAAAGCTTTATCTATTGAAGAAAAACCAGCAGAACCAAAGTCTAATTATGCGGTTCCGGGTTTGTATTTCTATGACAATAATGTAGTTGAAATTGCCAAAACTGTGAAACCGTCAGCCAGAGGAGAAATTGAAATTACAAGTGTTAATAATGAATATTTGAACAGGGAAACTTTAAGTGTAGAGACTTTAGGACGAGGCTTTGCATGGCTTGATACAGGAAATCATGATATGCTCCTGGCAGCAGCTGATTTTGTATCAGCATTCCAGAAACGTCAGGGATTGTATATTTCATGTATTGAAGAAATTGCTTATAAGAGAGGCTTTATAGATAAGGAACAGCTTGTAAAACTGGCGCAGCCTTTGTTGAAAACAGATTATGGTAAGTATTTGATGGAAATTGCAGAAGGATTATAAATAGAAAAGAGGAAAACAAAATGGGAAAAATTAAAGTAACAGATGATTGCAATGGTATCAAAGGATTAAAAGTAATTGAGCCTGCAGTATATGGAGATGCCAGAGGTTATTTTATGGAGACATATAATTATAACGATTTCAAAGAGGCTGGAATTGATTGTGAATTTGTGCAGGATAATCAGTCAGCATCTAAGAAGGGTGTTTTAAGAGGACTTCATTTTCAGATAAATTATCCACAGGACAAGCTGGTTCGAGTTGTAAATGGTACTGTATTTGACGTGGCCGTAGATTTAAGAGAAGGCTCTGAGACATTTGGAAAATGGTTTGGTGTAGAACTTTCCGCAGAAAATAAGAAACAGTTCTTCATTCCGAAAAATTTTGCTCACGGATTTATTGTTTTGAGTGATTATGCAGAATTCTGCTATAAAGTAACGGATTTCTATCATCCAAATGATGAGGGCGGATTATTATGGAAAGATCCGGAAATCGGAGTTGAATGGCCAATGCCGGAAGGCATGACTGAGGCAGATCTTATTTTATCGGATAAAGATAAGGTTTGGGGCGGTATTAGCACATTTAAGAAATAGAGGTTAATATGCGACAGTATATAGATACATTCATGAGATATCGGTCTTTGCTGACAGAACTGGTCAGCAGAGACCTTAAAACTAAATACAGAAGATCTGCATTGGGATTTATGTGGTCGGTGCTGAACCCATTGGGAATGATGGTTGTATTGACTATTGTATTTTCTACAGTGTTTCAGCAGGCAATTCCAAATTTCCCGGTTTATTTAATGTGTGGACAATTAACATTTAACTTTTTTAATGAGGCGAGCAATATGGCAATGACCTCTGTGCTGGATAATGCACCTTTGATTAAAAAAGTATATGTGCCAAAATATTTATTCCCATTATCAAGGGTGTGTTCATCTTTGGTAAATATGTTGACATCATTTGTTGCGTTAATGATTGTTATATTAATTACAAGAACACCAATTACATGGACTATTTTTTTGTCAGTATTTCCAATTTGTTTTGCAACATTGTTTTCCCTTGGAATAGGACTTATATTGTCTGTGGTTGTGGTGACATTTCGGGACATGAAACACTTATATAGTGTTATTACAACGGCATGGCTATACTTGACACCAGTATTCTACCCAATTAGTATGCTACCTGATTCAGTTGCAGTAATAGTTAGAAATAATCCGTTGACATTAATTGTTGAAATTTTAAGATATAATGTATTGTACCATCAGGTAGCTCCGTTCGTATTGGTATTAAAAACATTGATTTATTGTGCTGTAGCTATGATATTGGGCTTGTGGATGTTTAAAAAACAGCAAGATACCTTCATATTGAAATTATAGGAGGAATTGGTTTGAAACACGAAGAAAATGTGATTGAAGTTGAAAATGTTTCACTTCAATTCCGTTTATATAAAGAAAAAGTTGATAGCATAAAAGAGTATGTGCTAAAAAGAGCAAAAAGAGAATTGGAATATGAAAATTTCTGGGCACTGAAAGATATCAGCTTTGATGTAAAAAAAGGTGAGGCAGTAGGTCTTGTCGGAAAAAATGGCTCTGGAAAGAGTACAATGTTGAAAGTAATTGCGGGAGTCATAAAACCTACATTTGGTGAGGTGAGAAAACAAGGCTCAGTTGCACCAATGATTGAACTTGGTGCAGGCTTTGATTTTGATTTGACTGCAAGAGAAAATATTTATTTGAACGGAGCTATTTTGGGGTATCCTAAGGAGATGCTTCGTGAAATGGAGCATGAAATTATAGAGTTTGCGGAATTGGAAAAGTTTGCAGATGTTCCGGTGAAGAATTTTTCCTCTGGTATGGTAACACGTCTGGGTTTCTCTATTGCAACAATATATAAACCGGATATTTTAATCGTAGACGAAATTTTGTCTGTAGGCGATTTTAGGTTTCAGGCAAAATGTGAGGAAAGAATTGGCTCTATGTTAGAGAGTGGAACCACATTGCTATTAGTATCACATAGTACAGAGCAGGTACGACGAATCTGCGATAAAGCTGTGCTTATAAATCACGGAAATATGCTCTTACATGGTGACGTGGATGAAGTGTGTGATATGTATACAAGACTATAGGAGTTAAATTATGATAATTGATGAAAAGAAAGTAAAACGTTTAATAGCTTATTTTATTTATGATAAACAGGGAATTGTAGATGATTATATCATTTACATGCTGTGTGCATTAAAAGAGCATTCCAGTGAAATAGCCGTTGTTGTAAATGGAAAATTAACATCGGAAAGCAGGGAAAAGTTAAATCAGGTGACACCTGTAGTGATGGTGAGAGAGAATAAAGGACTTGATGTATGGGCATACAAAACAGTTCTCGATTATTATGGATGGGATAAACTAGTTACATATGATGAAGTTATCATGATGAATTTTACGATAATGGGACCGGTGTATCCATTGAGTGAAATGTTTGAATCCATGAGTGCCAGAGATTTAGATTTCTGGGGAATTACAATGTATCATAAATATGAGAAGGGTGATCCATTTGGAACTATTGAATGTGGCTACATTCCAGACCATATTCAGTCTCATTTTATTGCAGTACGAACACCTATGTTAAAAAGCATTGAATTCCAAAGTTATTGGAATAATATGCAGGAAATTAAGGATTATCGTGATGCAGTAGGATGTCATGAGGCGATGTTTACAAAACGCTTCTCGGAAAAGGGGTTTAAATGGGATGTTTATGCAGATATGGGAGATGGTTATAATAATCATCCGATTTTGTGTGCAACAAGAGAAATGCTGGAAGAAAAACGCTGCCCTATTTTTAAAAGAAGATCATTTATGCAGGACTACTCCAACATTATTCATGATACAGTAGGACAGGAAGCTATCGAAGCATATGATTTCATAGATAAGCATACAGATTATGATGTGAATCTGATTTGGGATAATATTTTACGTCTGGAGAATCAGGCAGATATTAAGAAAAATATGCAGCTTAATTACATACTGGACAGTAAACATGGTACAGATATATCAGAAGTGTTAAAGAAAAAAAGAGTAGCACTTGTGCTACATTTCTATTTTGAGGATTTAGCAGAATACTGTCTTCATTATGTACAGTCAATGCCAAAAGAAGCAGATATTTACGTGACGGTTGGTTCAGAAAAAAAGAAAAAAATTATTGAAGAGACTTTCTCGGTATTAGAAAACAATGTGAAAGTGATTTTGATTGAAAACCGGGGAAGAGATGTTAGCGCTCTTTTAGTTGGAACAAAGGATTTTATCATGGATTATGATTATGTTTGCTTTGTTCATGATAAAAAGGTAACTCAATTATCGCCACAAACGGTTGGGGCTGGTTTTTCATACAAATGTTTTGAAAATTTATTGCCGACAAAGGAATTTGTTCAGAATGTAATTCGGACATTTGAAGAGAATCCAAGAGCTGGATTGTTGACACCGCCACCGCCAAATCATGGTGATTATTATATTACTTTGGGACTTGAATGGGGCAAGAATTATGATATTACAGTAGAACTTGCAGAAAAATTAGGCATAACAGTTCCGATTGATAAAAAGAAAGAGCCGATTGCTCCACTGGGAACAATGTTCTGGTTCAGACCGAAGGCCTTGAAATTATTGTTTGACCAGGATTGGGAGTATAAGGATTTCCCGGCAGAACCAAATAAAATTGATGGAACGCTATTGCATGCTGTGGAACGGATTTATAGCTATGTAGTACAGCAGGAAGGCTACTATCCGGCATGGATTTTTTCGGAAAAAGGTGCTCAGATTGAAGTGACTAACTTAAACTATATGGTGCGTGGATTAAATAATGCAGTATTTCATATGGGACCGGGTGCGGGAAATTATGAGGATGTTCTGATTACAACAAAACGTGCATTTGGGGAATGGAGAATGTGCCGCTCGGCTTTAGGCTATTTAGAAGGAAATATTGTGCGGGCCAGAATGTATTTTAAAAATGAAAGTGGATTTTCGGAAGAAAATTCATTCCTGGCAGAGAACTCAGTGGATGAAGTCAGCCATCTGGATAATCATGAATTTTTGTATACAGATTTGGACAAACTTGGTGTGATTGAAGAATTACGTTGGGATCCGGGTGAAGTTGGCGGAATTGTAGTAAGAGATATTCATATTAAAGTATTGTTTCAAAACAACCACATTGAGGAATATACACTAAGTGATGCGGTGAGCAACGGAGTAATGGTTGATGATGGTCTAGTGTTCATTGCTCCGGATCCACAATTGTATTTCAGATTAAGGACTACAGGAATTATTAAAAAAATAGTAGTACAGTGCGATTTCATGAATAGTGTTTCTACACAATGTGCACAGAAAATTTACGATAAAATCGGTGGTAAAAAGCCGTTTAAATTCCTGAAAAAAGTGTATAGAAAAATAAAAAAAGTTGGAAAGTGAAAACAATGAAAAGAGAAAGAATATTTTATCTGGATTTTATTCGGGCATTGGCGGTAATACTTATTTTGCTTACACATTACAATGCATTATTTCTATATATGGATCCACAACCTTTGGATAAGGTAGTAATCACATATAAAATATGCAATTTGTATATCGGTGATTTTGGCGTGTCATTGTTCTTTATTATATCAGGCGCCGCATTGATGTACGTATATGAAAACAGCTGCAATCTGGCAAAATTCTACAAGAAAAGATTTGTTGCAATTTATCCAATGTTCTGGATTACTTATATAATTGCGTTTGTAATACAGAAGCTGGTATATCATGCGGATTATTCTGGAATACCAAAACAAAATATTTTGTATACGATATTTGGATTTGACAGTTATTATGCTGCTGTAAAGCCGACTTTCTTCATAATTGGTGAATGGTTTTTAGGATGTATTATTTTAGTTTATATACTATTTCCGTTACTGCGTTGGGGGGCAAATAAGCACCCGGGAACATTTAGTGCAGCAATTATTTTAGTATATCTGTTGTCAATTGTGTGTTATCAGACAGGATTGAGCAAAGCAGAACTGGTGACGGTGAGACTTCCGGAAGTATTTTTTGGAATGCTTTATATGAAATATTTTAAAAAGACAAACTGGAAAGTTGCTTTGGGAGCCTTGGCGGTGTTGATTGCGAATACCATTCTGTCACCTGCTTTCAATAGTAACATTCAGACGACTTATGTTGGTATAGCAGCATTTCTGGTATTAACATTTATTGCAAAATATATGGAATGTGGTGTTGTGAAAGCTATCTGTAGTTTCCTTTCAAAGTATGCATATGCAATTTTTTTGATTCATCATTTTATTATTTATAAAGTGACAGATATGGTTGATTTTTATAAAATATCAACTGCAGAAAGCTATGGTGTATTTGGAATTTGTGTAGGAATTATTTTAGTTACATCTTTAGTATTATATTTCTTGAATGATAAATTTATGTGGTTATTTGGGAAAATTGTAAACAAAGAGAAATAGAGGAGAGAATTTGAATCATGGAATATATATATATGCTTACTGAAATAGATGATAGTGGAATACCAATTTATAGGGATGAGTTTTTGGAAAAAAGCAAACAGAATTGTACAATATTAACTACAAGTGAATATGCAACATTTCTTGAATATGAAAATAAGAATGTTGTGGTTGTTCCGGATGAAATAATGCAGGATTATGATAAAAATTTAGATGCAAAAGGAAAGCGTTTTGTTATGATGGAAGTTTATAGAAATGAGAAATTTGAAAATTGGCTTTCTTTTGTGTTTAAAGAGAATAATGAACGTGTAGAGGGGATTGTAATCAAGTATGCATATGCAAGCGTTATACATGTGGCAACAGAAAATAGAAAGTCTGTTTTGGTTGAACAAAATAGAAAAGAAATGTCAATGAATTCTGAGGAGGAGTATCAAAAACTTGTTAGTGAATTAAAACGTCAGATAGAAATATTACAGACCGAATTGAAACAAAAAGAGGTAACGACATTAAGTTTGAGCGAAAATTTAAATTCATCTAGTCATTATATAGAAAATCTGCAGAAACATGCAACGAATCTTGATAATGAATTGAAAAAATACAAAAGTTTTTATAATGAACATAATGAAACGATTCAATTTGCTGAAGAGAGAGTGAATCATGCGGAAGCAGAGATACAACGTTATATGGAATTATATAAAAATGTGTTGTCAGAACTTGATGAAAGAAAAATAGAACTTCTTGAATTGAAGAGTAAAATAAAAAAACATTAGTATTAAGAAATAATCAGATACAAAAGTGGAGATGAAGAATGAAGAGACTGGGTATATACTTTTTCTTTGACAAAGATGGCATAGTGGATAAGTATATTGACTATGTATTGGAGGATTTGACAAAACATGTTGATAAATTAATTGTAGTATGCAATGGACAGTTAAATGAGCGAGGGCGAAAAACATTTGAAAAGTTTACAGGTAATATTATTGTCCGTGAAAATAAGGGATTTGATGTATGGGCATATAAGACAGCTATAGACAGTGAAGGCTGGAATAAGCTTATAGAGTATGATGAAATTATTTTAATGAATTATACTATTATGGGACCGGTGTATCCATTAAAGGAGATGTTTGACATAATGGATAAGCGCTTGGAACTGGATTTTTGGGGGATTACAAAGTGTTTTCAAGAAAATTCTCCAGTGGCACAACAAATCTGGCAGTGCCCTTATGGATATATTCCAGAACATATTCAGTCTAGCTTTATGGCTTTTAGAAGAAGTATTGTTTCATCCACTATTTTTCAGAAATATTGGGATGAAATGCCTATGATAAAAAGTTATTATGAATCGGGAGGGAGTCATGAACAGTATATAACAAAATACTTTAGCGATAATGGTTATAGATGGGATTGTTATACTAATTATGATGATATGGATGAAGAGATATATACATGTTGTCCTTTGAATGTAGCACCATTGGAGGTTATAAAAAATAGAAAGTCACCTTTCTTTAAAAGAAGAACATTTTTTTCTATGAAGACTGATTATAGTCAAACCCTACCAGTTGCAAAAGAGTTTCTAGATTTTTTGGAAAAAGAAACTTCATATGATACAGCTTTAATATATTCTAATTTAATTAGAACATGTCATCAAAAAGATTTAGTGGAGAGTTTCCAATTGTTTCATGTGATATAGAAAGGGGACAATCATGGCAATACTTGGGAAAAAGGTTGCATTATTTATTAATACAGAAAATTTAATATATAAAGAAATAATATGGAAAATATGCAACGAGTTTGAAGATGATTTGGAAGTATTTCAATGCAATGAAAAGTCAAATTCCTTGTTGCATTTAGGAATGAATGTGAAGGCAAATTACGATGACTTTGATTATATTGTTATAATAAATCCATTGAAAAAAAGTACTACAGAATTAAAAAGTGTATTGTTACAGCGCCAGTTGTATTATTTACAGAATATTCTTGGTAGTAGGGAACAACTTGAAAAGTCATTAAAATTGTTGGAAAACTCCAGAATAGAGGGGATGCTTGTTCCATATGTGGATTATATAAAAGCTCATAATATGGGGCATTATGATAATTGGCAGGACTATTATTCCGATATAAAGGAAATAGCGGATAAAAATGACATTCGAATAGTTTTATCCAAGGACAAATCGCCTGTAATATCAGAAGATGGCTTTGCAATTATAAAAACAGAGGCAATTCGTGGAATAGAAACAGTAAGGTGTGAGGACCTCGATGCACAGGGAATATTTTATCTGTTGTCTATATATATGCAAAATAAAGGTTTTTTGCCAGCATATATAATGAAAGAGGATTTGTTAATTAATAATCAGTATGGATATGAAGCGTTTAATGAAAACAAATTACAGTGTTTTCCACCAATTATGCAGCTTGAGAGTGAAATCTATTATGACTTCGGAGATGGCTTTGAAGTATCGAAGGTTAAAAAGATAGAATATATTTTAAAAATTGGAAAGAAAGAGGAGCTTTCTTTTAAAATTAAAGTTCCTCAAAATATAAAATATATTCGCTTTGATCCATGTGAGAAATTTATGTGTGTGTGTTCTGGAATATCTGTTAATGACATACATATTGAAGTTAATAATTTGAATGGAATTCATTTTGGAAATGAGGATTTATTCTTAACAAAAGATCCACAGTATATATTAAGCGGTGACTTTTCTGATATAAAAGAATTAGAAATAAGGGTAGAAAATCTATCTATTTTTTGGTCTGAAAATGGATTGAAAGAAGATATGGATCGTATATTTGAAGAGAAAGAAGAACTGGTTAAAGCCGTGCAGCATTTAACAAATGCATATGGAAAACTAGAGATGAGTGCTCAAAAACGGGAAAAAGAAAAGATAGAATTAGAGCTTAGAATAGCAAATGAACTTGAAAAAAATGAAAAACTAGAATTAGAACTTACACAGATAAAAAATAGTCGTAGTTGGAGAATAATAACTAAATTAAGAAAAATGAAAAATAGAATACTAAGGAAGAAAGCATGAAGAAACATACGGAGATTTCATACCTGAAGGGGATAGGTATAATTGGACTTACATATAATAAAGAAAAGTATGCTAATAATGTATCAAGATTAATTGCGGCAAGGCTGCATAGTTTCTTTCCGATGTATATCAGCCGTATGACATATGTACAGGGATGGATGCTCTAGTAAATTATTTGAAATTAAACGCAGAACCATTTGCAGGTGCATTATGGTTTATGTTCCCATTCTTTTGGGCAACCTTGTTATATGGTGTAATATATTTGGTAATATATAAGTTAAGGTTAAGTGAGCCAGGCGAATGTATTTTTAGCTTTGTATGTTGTACGTTATGTTCTGCCGTAGGTTTCTTTTATGTAGGGAAAGAGTTTTTCGTAAACAGCTTTTTTGACATCGCATTAGTAGGCGTATCAGGACCTATTTTGGTTAGAATGATATTGAAATATATGAGCAAATGAGAAGATATTTTATAAAATAGCAGGAGGCAAATGAGAATGCAAGGAATATCAGTAGTAGTACCAGTATTTAATGAAGAAGGAAATGTAAGAGAGTTACACAAGGAAATACTTGAAGTATGTAAAAAAGAAAATTATAAATTCGAAATCATCTTTGTAGATGATGGTTCAAAGGATAAGACACCGGAGATTTGCAAAGAATTAAAGCCTTTAAAGTATATTCGTATGCGTAAAAACTTTGGACAGACAGCGGCAATGGATGCAGGAATCAAGCTGGCGCAGTATGACTATATTGTGACAATGGATGGGGATAGACAGAATGACCCAGCCGACATTCCAAAGCTTGTAAATTATTTGGAAGAGAATGACCTTGATATTGTATCAGGATGGAGAAAGAACCGAAAAGATACAGTAATGAAAAAATTTACATCCAGAGTTGCAAATTTCTTAAGAGGAATTATTGTCAAAGATAATATTCATGATAGTGGCTGTTCACTAAAAATCTATAAGAAGGAGTGCTTTGACCATATTAATTTATATGGTGAAATGCATCGTTTTATTCCAGCACTTTTAAGAATTAAAGGCTTTGAAGTTGGAGAAGTTGTGGTAAATCACAGACCTCGGACAGCCGGTGTGACAAAATATAATTGGAAGAGAACTATCAAGGGGTTTGTAGATATGATTTCATTATGGTTCTGGAGTAAGTATGCTGTAAGGCCATTACATATATTGGGAGCAGGCGGTATGGTATCTATATTCCTTGGAGTAGTATGCGCAATATGGTCAATCGTATTATTTGCACTTGGTTATAAGATGTCTAATAATATTATGCCACCATTATTAACAGTATTCTTTATTATAGTTGGATTACTAATGTTTATTTTTGGATTGATGAGCGACATGATGAGTAAGACATACTATGGTTCTGGAATTGATAAATCATATAGTATAAAAGAAACAATAGAAAATAAAGAAACGGAAGAATAAAAATGAAAATACTTGCTATATCCCATGAGTTCCCACCAATTGGAGGCGGAGGCGCCAACGCGTGCTATTTTTTGACTAAGGGATTTGTGGAAAAAGGTCATGAGGTAACACTTGTAACTGCAAATTATCAGGGAATGCCTGAGAGTGAAATTGTAAATGGTGTGCGTGTTATTCGAGTGAATTCGAAGAGGGCACATAAGGAACATTGCAGCTTCAAAGAAATGTTGAGTTATCTGCTGAAGGCATACCCTGTTGCGAATAAATTGCAAAAAAGAGAAAATTTTGATGTGTGCCTGGTATTCTTTGGGATACCAAGTGGACCAATAGGGTATATGCTAAAAAAGAAGTATAAACTTCCATACGTGATACGATTTGGTGGTGGGGATGTTCCAGGATTTCAGGAACGTTTCACGAAAGTATATAAGATAATTGCACCGGCGATAAAACTTATCTGGAAAAAAGCAGACGCATTAATTGCAAATAGCCAGGGGCTAAAGGATATGGCGCTTGATTTTTATAATAAGAAACCATTTGATGTTATACCGAATGGTGTTGATACAGAAGTTTTTTATCCGAGCGTAAAAGAGGAAAGTGATGAATTTAAAATTCTTTTTGTTTCAAGGTTGATTGAACGAAAAGGGTTACAATTTATTATTCCACAGTTAAAAAAAATACAGGATAGTACGGAGAAAAGTGTAAAACTAATTGTAGTTGGAGATGGTCCATATCGAGAAACATTGGAACGAATTGCGGAGGAAAACCATGTTTCAGATATGGTAGAATTCGTAGGACAAAAGGGAAAAGAAGAGATTGTGCCTTTTTATCAAAATGCAGATTTATTTATATTGCCATCAGCAAAAGAAGGAATGCCCAATGTTGTGTTGGAGGCTATGGCATGTGGACTACCGATTATTATGACTCCGTGTGAGGGTAGTAAGGAGTTAATTGATGGTAATGGAGATATTGTGTCGGTTGAGGGATTTGAGAAAAGAATAATTGAATTAATTCGGAATGAAGAAAAGAGAGAGGCCTGTTCGAAAGTTAGTATAGTGAGATGCCAAGAGCTGTTTTCATGGCAACAAGTGGTGGACGCCTATGAGAAAAAACTTAACGGTATGTGTAGGAGAAAGTAAAGTTCATGTGTGGAATTTGTGGATATATTTCAAAAAGAAAGATTGGTGATGATGCATTAGAAGCAATGAATGACACGATGTATCATAGAGGACCAAATGATTCGGGGATTTATCAGGTAGAAGTGGAAGATACATATTTTGGATTTGCTCAAAGAAGATTATCAATTATGGATTTATCTGTATTGGGGCACCAACCAATGTTTTCAGAAACCAATGAGTATGTGATTGTTTTTAATGGGGAGGTTTATAATTACAGAGATTTAAGAGAAGAATTAATCGAAAAGGGACATATATTTAAATCTGATTGTGATACAGAAGTAATTCTTGCAGCATATATGGAATGGGGGGATGCAGCAATTGAAAAGTTGGATGGGATGTTTGCTTTTGCCATTTTGAATTTAAAAACAGGAAGAACCGTATTTGCACGAGATAGAATAGGTAAGAAACCTCTATATTATTATTGGAAAGATGGTGAATTGATTTTTGGGTCAGAATTAAAGGCTATTGTAAAACATCCAAATTTCAAGAAAAATCTTAATGAAAATGTTATTAAGCAGTTCTTGTGTTATCAATATATTAATGAACCAAATACAATCTATTGTGATACATACAAATTACCCGCAGGACATTATATGGTATTTAAGAACGGTCAAATAGAAATTAAGAAATATTGGGATATATATGAAAAGTATATTGATGGTAAAAAAAATGTTATTTTAGATTACAAAGAATGTAAGGAAGAATTAAAGAATAACATTTATCATGCAGTTAAAAAGAGATTGGTAGCTGATGTGCCGGTTGGCTCTTTTTTGAGTGGTGGAATAGATTCAACGCTTGTAACAGCTATTGCAAATGATATTGTGAAGGAAAAAATCAAAACTTTTACAATTGGGTTTGAGGATAAGAAAAGAAATGAGGCACAATTTGCAAAGGAGTCATCACAGTATCTGGGAACGGATCATTATGAAGTATATGTTACTGAAAGGGATATGCTAAATTTGCTGGATGACATGTGTTTTTATTTCGATGAGCCGTTTGCTGACCCATCTGAATTGCCAACAATGTTAGTTTCAAAAGTGGCAAAAGAGAAGGTTACAGTTGCATTATCAGGAGATGGTGGTGATGAATTTTTTTGCGGGTATTCAATGTATGATTATGTTTACTATTCACAAATGCTTGATAAATTGTCTGGAGTAGGAAATAAGTTTATTCCCAAATCAATAAAGAAAAAATTACCAGCAGAAGTCGTTGCACTTCTTAGTAATAGAAATCCTAACTATAAGGTTCAGTTGTTTTCAGATTTGCCAGAGATGTTTGTCTCAAAAATGATGAAGAACAACGATGTGGGAATAAAATTTAATAAAGAAAGATTGATTGATACAGAAAATTGGCAAGAAAGAAGAATGCTCTTAGATATGTACACCTACTTGCCGGAAGATGTATTGACAAAAGCAGATAGAGCATCGATGAAATACTCTTTGGAGATGAGATGCCCACTGTTAGATACGAATGTTATGGAGTATTCTTTTAGAGTCCCACATGAGTATAAGTATAAGGCAAGAAATAAAAAGTACATATTAAAGGATATATTGTATGATTATGTCCCAAAGAAAATGATGGATAGACCTAAGAATGGTTTTGGAGTTCCGCTTGGTAAATGGTTAAGAACCTTTTTGAAGGACGAGATTAATCGTGTCTCTCAAAAAGATTATTTAGACAAACAAGGGATATTTAATTATGAGGCGGTACAGGAATTAATATCTAAAGTTGATAAATCGGATAAAAAACCATATCCTAAAATTTTATGGGCATTTTATGTTTTTCAAATGTGGTTTGCAAGATATATAGAGAACTAGAAAAATGAAGGAAATGATTGTAAAATGTATAATTATGAAAGGTTTATGAATGTTGCTAGAGAATATCCAGAGGGGATGATAGCTACACCACTAGAATTTGAGAAGATAATGGGAGATTGGATTGATGTTAAATAGTAATTATGTTGGAATTGCATATAGTACTGAAAAAAAATATACAGATAGAAAGAAAAAAAATTGGTTTCGTCCAGATACACAATATCCTGAAATGATGTTTGATGATTGCTCAGAACACAATCAAGTGTATGAAGCAGTTAGGGAGGCACTACATATATATCAGATGGATAATGACAATTATGGAACCGATAGATGGAATCCGTTAGGCGAATTAATTAAACCAGGAGATAATGTTATTATTAAGCCTAATTTAGTTATGGATTATAATCAGTCAAATGAAGGAACAGAGTGTCTTTTTACACAGCCAGAAGTTGTTGCACCAATTATTGATTATATTTTAATTGCCTTAAAGGGAGAAGGTGGAATCATAATTGGGGATGCACCTATGCAGGAATGCAACTTAGAAAAACTGCTTGAAGAAAGCGGATATAATGAAATGATGGAGTGGTATAGAAACGTTGGCGTAGAAATAAAGATTGTAGATTTTCGTGGCTTGACAACACAGGTTGATAGTAAAAAAAGAATAGGTGTTCGCAAACAGACAATTAGCGACAATCAGGATGGAACAGTTATTGATTTAGCAGACATGAGCCAGTTTGCCAAATATGATAAAGAACATTTAGAAAAGATGCGAATCACAAACTATTCTCCAGACCGTTTGAAAGAACATCATTGTCCTGGCAGACATGAATATTTTGTGTCCAATTATATTTTGAATGCGGATGTTGTGATTAATATGCCAAAGCCGAAGACTCATAGAAAAGCTGGCTATACGGCGGCGATGAAGAATATGGTAGGGATGAATGTTAGAAAAGAGTATTTACCACATCATACGATTGGAAGTGTGGCAGAAGGAGGAGATGAATATAAAAAGAAGAGTCTATTACGAAATATAGATGATAAGTTATATGACATAAAGAATACATTAGAAGGAAAAGAACGTTATAAAGCAGCTAAAGTTGTCTGGTATATTGCGGGTGGTTTAAAGCTTCTCGGAAACAAGGTACATCATGACGAGGCAGAGGGAAATTGGTATGGAAACAAAACTATAAGCAAAACAATAGTGGATTTGAATAAAATACTATTTTATGCAGACAAAAATGGACATATACATGATGAGATTCAAAGAAAAACATTGAATATTGGAGATATGATTATTAGTGGCGAGAAGGAAGGCCCTGTAGCACCTAGTCCAAAGCAGATTGGAGCAATTATAATTGCATTGAATGCCTATATTTTTGATATGGGTGTAGGCATTATGATGGGGGCAGATGCAACAAATTTTCCATTTGCAGAGGATTGCAAAAATGCAAATGAAAGTCTTCCATTGTGTAATTATCAAGATGATGAGTTGATATATGTTTCAAATGATGAAAAACTGAACAACAAGGATATTAAAAGTGTATCAAATGAGTTGAAATGGAAATTTGTTCCGACTAAAGGCTGGACGGAAATGTTTATTTGAGATAAAAATAGGGCATATGGCAGAGAATTTTATGCTGTCTTGTGGTTGGAAAGATAATTTTTAAAACATAATACTTATCAAGGAAAGAGAGATTAATTAAATGTTGCATAAGGTATTAAGTTGGTTTGTTTTACATTTTACAGGAAATAGAGGAGCGAAAGGACTTAGATATTCGGGTCAATTAAAAACATATAATTACTTAAAAAAAATGCAATGGAATGTAATGGAGGAGAATATCAATATACAGAAAAGAAAATTATATGATATTGTGATATTCTCCATAGAACATGTTCCGTATTATAGAGAACTAGGATTCAAAAAAGAAGATTTTTCGAAGGCGACAATATTTGACGATATAAAGAAATTTCCTATACTGACAAAAGATATAATTCGACGCGAAGGGAAAAAAATGTATCCTGATATACCAATAAGGGATTGGACATTCGAAAATGTTTCAGGAGGAACAACAGGAGAGCCGGTTAAATTTAGGCATAGTGGGAAATTTTTTGAAACCGATCAAGGAGCAAAATTGTTGTTTGATGAATGGTCTGGACGAAAAATAGGTGATTATCAAATTCGCTTATGGGGAAGTGAAAGAGATATTGTATCAGGAAAAAAAGACTGGATGAACAAAATTTATCGTTGGATGAGAAATGAAGTCTTTTTAAATACTTTTGTAATGTCTGAAGATGTAATAAAAAAATACATAAATGTGATAAATGAGACAAAGCCCAAAATGATTTTAGCGTATGTACAGTCCATTATGGAAATTGTGAAATATGCAAACTTAAACCATATTGAAATGTATTCACCTCGAGGAATTATGACATCTGCTGGAACATTGGACGAACAGATGCTAGAGGAAATTCAAAAAGTATTTAAGTGTCCTGTCTTAAATCGTTATGGCTCAAGGGAAATGGGAGACATGGCATGTAGTTGTAATAAGAATGAAGGTCTGCATATAAATACGTTTGTTTCTTATATAGAGGTGCTGGATGGTAATTATGAATCATGTAATTTAGATGAGGAAGGACAACTGATAGTATCATTGTTGAGTGATTATTCAATGCCTATAATTCGTTATGCAATAGGAGACAGAGGAGCATTAAGCTCAAAGACTTGTACGTGTGGTAGGGGATTGCCTATGCTGAAATGTGTTACTGGAAGAATAATTGACTTTTTTAAAACTATGGATGGGCGTATAGTATATGGAGATTATTTTACACACCTTTTTTATCCCTGCACTAATGTAAAACAATTTCAAGTTATTCAGGATGCAATAGATCATATTTTGGTAAAATTGGTTTTTTTCGATAAAGATGTTGATAATAAAGGTTTTTATTTTGAAAAAGAAAATGAAATAAAAAAAGCCATGGGAGAAGGAACAAAAGTAGACTTCAAGATTGTTGATGACATTCCAGTATCGAAATCGGGAAAACGAATTTATACCATTTGTCAAATATGATTGATAAAAGTCTGTAAATAGAAAGCTAGGGCTAACTTGAAAGAATTAAACTGATGATTTATGTCCTTAAACTGATTACGTAATTTTCAAATATATTATACAGCTTAAACAACAAACCATAAATATATTGTAGTAGTGGAGGAATATATGAAAAAACAAATCAATATATTGAATGACACCATATTGAGTTTAGGATCAAAAGCGGTAGGAATGATACTCTTTATGGCAACGGATATAATGATTGCGAGGTTTCTTTCGACTGAATCTTATGATGAATGGAGTTTCTTTTATGCGATTATTACTATGTGTTATTGGTTAGTCTGGTTTGGAATAAATGAGTCAGTCAGAGTTTTTGTAGCCAAAGAAAGAAAAAATATCAAAAGACAGAATAGCAATATTCGTATAGGAATAAAATTACGTTTACTAATCAGTGGATTATTTTTATTATTATTTACTATTGCAAGTATAGTATTTATCTTTGTAGAGCCTAGTAAAAATTTAAGATATCCGCATTTAAAAGAACTGTTTGTATGCGGAAGCCTTTTGTGCTTTGCTAATTCTTTGTTAGAGTATTTTAAGGCTGTTTTTATAGGTCTTGTTAAATTCAAGAATATTTTCATATTGACATTGGCGGAATTTGGTGGTTATTTTATCTTTGGTGTAGGATGTCTGGTTATATCAAAAAATATAATTGGATTAGGAATCGGATATGTAATTGCTATTTGGAATGCTGCTTTAATAGGAAGCATTTTGTTAAAAAAATATTTAAGAGAATCGAAATGCCAATACGCGGATAGTGAATATGAGAAAACTATAAGGTGGAGTATTTTTAAATATGCTATGCCAATTTTTGTTGTTAGTATTGGCTCACTTCTTTTGACAGAAATGGACTCATTGATGTTGGGAGTGATGAGTGAAACCGGAGAAATAGGGGCATATTCTATTGCAAAAAGCTTAATGGGAAAACTCACACATGTTAATCTGGCAATATGTACAAGTACAATGACTGTCTTTGCTGTTTTAACCAAAGAAAATGTAAATAGGATGAGGAAAACATTTCATAAAATTATGCTTGGAAATGTTGCGGTTATGTTGCTAATTTGCGTAGCAGTACTCTTATTTGGCCCTTATGTGATTAGAATATTATATGGGGTAGAATATAGCAAATCTGGAATTGTGATAATTTATCTGATACCTTACTATTGTGGTTATGCTATTACAATATTTATGTCTGCTTTATTGGATTACCAAGAAAAAGCAAAGCAAAGAGTACCAATTTATTTTGCTATGATATTGTTGAATTTTATATTAAACATGTTATTTATTCCTCGTTATGGGGCTATTGGAGCTGCAATCGCAACCGATTTTAGTCTGTTGCCATATTTGGTGGGGCTGATTTTTTTAAGCTATAAGGTATTTAAGGAAAAAGAATAGAATATTTAGATAAAATTACTTGGAGCAGATAATTAGAGGCATAGGAGGTAAGCGCTTAATGGGTCAAAAAATGACATCAGTGTTTTCTTTTATATCAACCAATCATATACTGGAATTGATAGGATTTATTACATTAATTTTATTAATTTTTGATTTATATTGGAAAAGAAGTAAAACAGAAAATGTATTTGAAAAGAATGAACAATCGGCTGGTTTGCTGTTTTTGTTGCAAGGCTTTCTATTATTGTGTTCATACATGATTCTTTTCTTAAGATTTAGAAATTTGGTCTACAGAAATGTTTTGAGCATTATTATTTCTGTAGGAGTAACAATTATAGTATTGGCATTAACTGTAATTGCTGTTCATGCATCAAAACAAGGTGACACTGTACGACTTAATACATCAAATTATATTCATTTAGTGAATGTGGCAATACTTATAGTTTCTGCCTGGTTGATTTATTCATATAAAATAGCTGTAAACCCAGAATTTTACAATGATGAACATTATATGATAAAAACTGCATATGGTTTGATTAATGAACATCAGTTTGCTTTGTGGGATTTTGTACATAACACAACAACAGAAAATTATAATGGGGCTATGTTATATAATTTATGCTTAGCAATTGTTTATAAAATAACAGGATTATCAGTTGTTAGTGGTAGAATGTTATCAGTAATTTTTGCAATACTCTTTATTATATCATTGTATTACATAGGGCTGAATTTATTGAAATCTACGGAAACGGCATTTTTGGCTTCTGTAATCATGCTGTTATTTCCAGGATTTGTTGAACAGGCGAGATTGATAAGGATGCATACGTTGTCACCATTAGCCGGAATTTGGTTGTTTTATTTTGGATTAAAGGTTATTGATTGCAAAAATAATTTTAAGAAGGAAAATAGATTTACACTTTTTATAAAAAAGTACTTTGACTATAATTTGAAATATGTAGCTTTGTTTTTTTTGCTATTGGTAATTAATACATATTATTTGGTATTTCAAAATCCTTGGTTTTTTTGTATTGGACTTTTTTTATATTTGATTTTTTTGATGATAATTAAGGGAGAGAAGAAGCATTTTATATTATTTAGTGTAGGGGGAATCTTAATATTCCTTGTTGTAATTGGCTGGAATTTTGAAAACATAACATGGGGGTACTATAAAGAAGTTATTGAAGCATTGAAATTACATTTGACTTTTCATTTTAATTATCCAGAAATGAGTTACATAACAAGTTTTATCAGTCATCCTTTTGGAATAATTATGGGAAGCGTTTTGATGGTATCATTTATATATATATTATGTAGAAAATGGCATGAAAATGAACAATTAATTTCAATTGTATATTGCTATTTATATATATATTATGTAGAAAATGGCATGAAAATGAACAATTAATTGCAATTGTATTTTGCTATTTATCATGTACATTTATATTTGTATTCTGTACAAGCCATATGTTCAGAATAAGATATCTCCTTTTTGTAGAACCATTATTAGCTTGTATTTTAGCTGTTTCGTTTAAGCAATTATTTGAAATAATGGAGCGATTTGGCAAAAAAGTCTTAAGAGCCTTCTTGGTGATGGGGTTGGCTTTAAGTTTATTGACGATTGCAGTGTCAGAATATAATCCGGATTTAAGTAGAACAAAATTACAAGAAGCATATTCAAAAATAGATAGTACTATTGATACAAGTAAACCATTTGCTTTTTGCTCTTTTCACTATCATAGCGAATACCTGACTGATTATTCAGAGAGTAATTATATAAAAATGCTGGATTCAGATTACTTACAGGATAGTGGCATGAAAGACTTTATTAGGATGGGAAAGGAGTATAATGATGGAGTTATAGTATTTGAAGCTGATAAAGCGCATATGGTAACACCAGTTTATGCGGACTTTCGAGATACATGGCTGGAACAGATTAGCGGTCAGAATATTGATGATACTAATGTTAATATTTATCGATATCGTTTTGAAGAAGAGGATAAATCTGTAGAAGTAAATCTAAATGACACAGAGAACTATAAGGCGGAAGTAATAGATGCCAATACTGTTTTTTTTGGAATAAGAATTAGAGAAGACATTAATGCTGATTTACTATTAATACAGTTCTTGAATTCAAATGGTGAAAAGAAAATGTGGCAATTAGATATTCCAGATGATGTAAGACCTGGTGAGGTAGTTTGTTATAAGTTAAAACTTGCTGAACCGTATTTTGATGGGGCTGTTTTACAACCTAATATGGGGATATATAATACGAATGAAGACACATTAACAGAGATATATTACTGATAATAGTGAGGGTTAAAAATTAGGAAGGAAAAATTAGATGAGGAAAATAGCATTTATAGTTTCATCACTAGATACTGGAGGAGCACAAAGGGCGGTTTCTAATATAGTGACAAATTGGCCAGATGATTGGGAAATAGATATTATATTAAATAATGCAGCAATAATTAAATATCCATATAAGGGGAATATTATTGATTTAAAAATAAAAGAACCAAAGAATAGGAAAAGTATATGGTATCAACTAAAGGTTTTTTTAAAAAGATTTCGTAGAATAAAAAGTCTGAAACGGAAAAGAAAATATGATGCATGTATAAGTTTTTTAGATAGTGCAAATATTGTAAATATTTTAACTAAAACGGCGAAAACCAAAACAATAGTGTCTGTAAGGTGCGAGCTGTCACAGGATAACTCATTTTCATATAGATATATATTAACTCCAATGGTAAAACATTTATACAATAAAGCGGATAAGGTGGTTTCATTATCAAAGGGAGTAGAAAAAGATTTAGTTAGCAATTTTGGCTTGGAACCACAGAAAAATTGTACTATATATAACTGTTACAACTTGCAAAAAATGAAAATGTTGGCAAATAGTGAAGATAATGTGTTAAATGATTTGGGAGAGAATGAGGTATGTTTTATATCAATGGGGAGATTCACATACCAAAAAGGAGGCTGGCATCTAATAAGAGCATTTGCCAAATTAGTCCACGATGGTTATAAATGTAAGCTAGTTCTTCTGGGAACGGGGGAGTTAAAGGAATATTATGAGAAATTGGTTGAAGAATATAATATAGAAAAATCAGTTGATCTAGTTGGATTTGCGGATAATCCATTTGTATATCTGAAAAAGGCAACATGTTTCGTATTTCCATCTTTATTTGAAGGTTTTGGGAATGCATTGATTGAAGCATTAGCATGTGATTTGCCGGTTATTTCTTCTGATTTTAAGTCGGGCGCAAGGGAAATTCTTGCACCAGGAACAAATATAGATTTTCATGTTATGGATGAAATTGAATATGCGAAATATGGAATTTTGGTTCCAGTATGCGAGGGAAAATATTTTGGAGCAGAAGAAAAGTTAACAAAAAATGAAATGATAATGTACAGGGCTATGACGGAAATCATTAATAATAAGGAATTGAGAGATAAGTACAAAAAAAATGCGCATCTATGTGTAGAACAATATGAACCACAGAGTATTATTAAACAGTGGATTGACTTAATTGAAGAATAGAATATAGAAAACAGATCAAATGATAGGCTAGATTGCGATAGTGTATTTTTGTGATTAGTTTTATATAAAGTGGCAGAAATGATTTATTTGAGGTTGGATATGAAGGGTAGCATTTTAAAAGAAAAATACAGTTGGATTTGGTTGGTTGTCTTGATGACAATTCTTAATCTGCTTTTTTATTGGAAATTTATTATTGGAAAAGAGTTTTTTTTAGTATCAAAAGATATGGCTATCCAACAATATTCAAGCCTGGTGAACTGGCTAAATCATATAGGAGACGGCATAAAGGGGTGGTCTTTTTCAGAGGGTATGGGAAATAGTTATGATTTTAGTGGACAGACTTTTTCTTTAAATATATTTCTCCTCCTTTTTGGAAAAGAAAATCTTAAATACACATTTATCTGGTATCATCTGATTAAAATGTATTTGGCTGCAGTGTTGTTCTATTGTGCGTTGACAAAGCTTGGAATAAAGCAAAAAGTGGCAGTATATGGTGCATTATGTTATGTTTATTCTGCTACATTTATTGTAAGAAGTTTTTGGGCAAGCTATGCATTGGAATTTGTCCTTTTTGCATTGTTGCTTTATGCATTGGAATGTTATTTTCAGGATAACAACTGGCTCCTGTTGGTGGTTGCAATTGTTTTATTGGGGACACAATTGCAATTATATCATTTAGTGGTGTATTCAGTTGCAATGTTATGCTATACGTTAATTCGTAATTATCTTGTGACAAATTATCGTGGGAAAAAGTTTTGGAAGTATATTGGAAACTGTGCATTGATTATGATCGTTTCTGTTATTATATTGGCATATCGTCTTATTCCGGAAATTATGTCAACATTTTCGTCTGGTCGTGTAGCAAATGTTAGTACACAGGTTGGAAGTTCTGCAAAGTGGATAAATTTGCTGGCATTTGCTGAACCGGATCGTCTTATAGCATCATTCAATAGCTGTTTTGCAATTTCATTGGAAGGGGCAATTGGAAATACTGCCTTTTGCCCGAATGCGTTGGATGGACCATTGTTTTATGTGGGACTATTGGTATTATTGTTGCTGCCACAATGTGTAAAATTCCTGAATAAAAAGGAAAAAAAGGTATGGCTCGGATTATTTGCATTTATTGTAGCATATTGTGTGATTCCGGCAGTTTCTTATTTATGTAATCTAGGTGCAGATGAGGACTATTTTAAGTTAAGCACAATGTGGATGCTTGCCTTCCTGATTTTTTCGACAGTCTATGTATTGGATAAGGTAGTACGCGGGGTACAATGTATAGACGGAAAATTACTTTGTATAACATATGCGGTGATTATGGTGGCTTTTATGGGGGTGAATCTGGGAATTGATGATTTTAAAAGCCGGCTCAATATGATTATGTTTGGAAAAGTAATTATTTATTTAAGTCTTTGGCTGCTGTTTCTATTGATGTTTAACAAAATAAAAAATAAAGTCATAGTGAATTACATATTTATGATAATTGTATGTACTGAAATATATTTCTTTATTCATCCGACAATGACAGCTGCAGAAGATTTGGCAGATGGATTAAAATATGTTGTAGATACCGGAGAAAATCAAAGGATGATTGATGGAATAAAGGAAAATGAACAGGAAGATTTTTACAGAATATATTTTCGGGACCAGCGTATGGCAGATTATAATACAGAATCTGTTTTGTATAATTTTAATAGCATGGGATATGGAGAACAAAGTGTAAAAAGCGGGTATGTTGATTTTCTGGAGGCTATAGAGGCAGAACCAACTTACAGACCTGTCTGGAAAAGAAGTAATGGCTTTTTGTCCAGATATATGATAGATTCCTTGGCGAGTGTGAAGTATGCAGTATTAGATAAGACAGAAACTCCACCAAGAGGATTTGAAAAGATTGGTGAGAATGAAAACTATAATATTTATCGTAATAATTATAGTATGCCGTTGGGTGTGGTAATAGACCAGACGATATCCATTGAAGATTTTGAAAAGTTATCTATCCGTCAAAAAGACGTTGCACTACTGAATTGTATTGTTTCAGATGACATACAGGAGAGTAATTTGACTCAGTATCAGAATGAGCTGAATGTCGAGTCAGAGGAAATTACCCTGGAGGAGATGTATTTAGAAGGTATAACGTTAGCCGTGAAAAATGATATGTATGAAATACAATGTGAATCAGAGGATTTTAATCGTATTTGCCTTCAGACAAAGGATATGCAGTGGACGGAGGATAATGAATATATTGTATCTTTCAAGATTTATTCTCCTACAGAAAATTCAATTTTTATACAGTGGAACGAGGGAGATGTCTGGAAACAGAAAATTATTTCAGTTACAGAAGGAATGAATAATGTTAACTTTACCATAGATTATAAAAATACAGATACTTTATGCATGTATTTTCAGAAAGGAACTTATCAGATTGGAAATCTGCATTATGAAAGCAGTAGTGAAGATGCAATTGATGAGGTATATCAATCGGGCATAAGTGGAAAATCGTTTTTGCAGATGGACACATATGAAAATAATTTGATTACAGGAACAATAGAAACAGAAAAAGATTCATTCTTATTGTTTATGATACCTTTTGATAAGAACTGGGAATTGTATGTAGATGGAAAAGAGGCACAATTACAACAGGTAGATTATGGATTTATGGGAAGCAGAATTGCAGCAGGAAACCATGCTATAAAACTTGACTATGTACCGGATAGTAATGCAATTCCGGTATACATTTCCATCGTGGGTATTATTCTTTTGGCAGGACATATACTATTGCTTAAGAAAAAAAGCCGGGGATGAATTTTGAGCCGGCTGTTATGAGAAAATTAGAACGATGGAGTAAAGAGGAAAATGAAGAAGAATACATTTATGGTAAAACAGATGATTTTGCAGATGCATACTACACGATGTTGCAGAGAATCAGAAATGATTATCCAGATGCTGAAGTTGTCTGTATGATTCCATATCATACAATCTACTCGGCTGCATTGCCGGTACTTTTGGAAGATACGGAAAAGGGGGTGGCTATTATTTCTATGATGAGAATGGCAGAATGGTGCGTAACAGCCGGATAGAATATGAAGGAAGTATGTACTATTTCAAAAGTGATGGCACACCGATGAAGGACAGGCTTACTTATCATCCGGATGGAGAACATATTATTTATCTGGATGCAAATGGAGCCATGGAGCAACAGGACCTTTTCCGCTTCGCCAATGGAAGGGATTTAGGGTATGCAAATGCTGATGGAACCCTGATGCATTCCGGGTTTTCATACGACCCATATGGAAGAATAGTTTTTTTCATTGGAATGGAATGATAGCAAGGGGATTGATTTCGGATGGTAATATTTATTATAATATGGATGGAGCGGATGGACATTATTTAGGACAATTCAGATAAGGAGATAATTATGAGAAGAGCAGGGATACGAAGAACAGGACAAAAGTTGGTAGCTTTTTTACTGGTTGTATTGCTGGTATTTCCTATGATGGTGCCGGCACAGGCGAAAGCAGCAACAACCTTGATGGGAAAAAGAGCATCAGCGTCTGACGTGGTGGAAGCAACAGCGGAAAATAAAAAAGGTATTCAGGGAGTAGAATTTTGGACAGACAGCTCTGATACAGACATGAAGAATTCTGTCCACCATGTTTATGTGAATCTGGAATTAAATAATATTATTAACACGGATGGAACGGGAACACCATATGTTTATAATGGAAAAACCTATTATTTTAATTATGAAAATTATATAAAGGTTTTTGAATGGAGAATCAGGGAACTCCGGGCGGCTGGTAAGATTATTACAGCAGAAATATTATTAGGTTGGTCGGATAATCCGGAAATACAGAAACTGATTTATCCGGCAGGAAGAGAAAATGGACATTTCTATTATGCATTGAATGTACAGGATGCGGATGCTGTAGCAACACTGGATGCAACTTTCCATTATTTGGCAGATGTATTTGGACAGTCAGATTGTTTCATACAGAACTGGATTCTTGGAAATGAGATAACAGCACCTCAGCATTATAATTACTGTGGTTCGTATGATATCAATACAAATGTTGATATTGCTGTAAAGTCTTTTGATTTATTTTATGATGCAGTGAAAGATAACAGTCCATATGCAAGAGTGTATGTATGCCCGACACATAACTGGTATGATAATCTGGCTGGAACAGGAATTCCAACCAAAACGTTTATTGACCGTTTTGCAGCAAAAGAGCAGAGCCGTAATTGGAACATAGCATATCATGCTTATCCACGCAAAATGGATAAGACGATGTGGAGCAAAGATGCAGCGGCAGATTTATCCCATGATATTACTTCTAATTTTGTATGTGCGGCAAATTTGGAAGTGCTGACGGATTATATTAAGAATACATATGGTTCCAAGCATCGGATTATTTTGTCAGAGCAGGGGTTTGATGCTAAGACCCTGGGGGAAGAAGCACAGGCGGCAAGTCTTGCTTACCTTTATTATGCAGCAGCTAGAAATGATATGGTAGATGCCATGATTTATGTACAATTTAAAGATAATCTTGGTGCTACAGGAGCAGGTCTTTATCAGGGACTTGTGAATGCTGATGGGACAGGCCGTCAGGCATATAATGTATTTAAGTATATGGATGGCCCATATGCTTCAACTGTTGTAGAACAGTATTTGAAATATATAAAACCAAATGATACAGGAACACCAATCAGCAGTTGGACAGATGATATTATATGGAAAGCGGCCCCAACATTAGCAACTATTACTTCAGCTCAGCTTTATATTCCAGATAATCAGTCTGGCCCATGTGTGCAGATGGCAATGAGTGCAACGACATCTGCATCTGCGGATTTGGAGTATCGCTGGCTGGTATACGATCAGAGTACTGCAGTCTGGAGAGTGGTCAGTGGCTGGCAGCTGAATCAGAATATATTGAACTGGTATCCGGAAAATGCTGGAAATTATCTGGTACAGGGGGAAGTGCGGGTTGCAGGAAATACGAATTCCGTAAAAACTGCAACTACTGGTTACCAGTATGGAAATGCCATTAATCCACCTGAATCTGCACCGGCTGTTTCAGGACTGTCCTCTGTTGGAATCTATCTCTGGCAGTATGAAAATGGGCTGATTGAAGGTGGGGCGGTAGTAAATGATGGTACAGATAAATCACAGCTTTCTTACCGCTGGCTGGTATATGATGTGAAAAATAATCAGTGGATTCAGGCAGGTGATTGGTCTGCAGACTATGGAATCCATTATAGTCCGTCATCAAGTGGAGATTACCTTGTCTATTGTGAGGTAAAAGATGCACAGGGAACTGTGGTAAATACCACAGTAGGAGTTAATTACCGCCATGCAATAGAAGCAATCTGCCAGATGCCTGACCCGGCAGGAAATGGATATTTAATTGGTATCCAGAGCTTTAATAACCTAGGTTATTATTATGAAATGCAGATATTAGACTGCAATCTGTATGTGCAGGGAAAGGACGCCTGGATTTATACTACCGGTAAGTGTGGAACCCAGGGAAATACCTTGTGGACGACCTGGCAGCCGGTACCGGGATACTATTGGACACTGTTTAATTTATATGATGCATCAGGTAATCTGGTTGACCAACAGTGTTATGGTTTTACAAATGCACAGTAGAAGAGTACTATAAATTTATAATTATGAAACATATGGAGGAAGAAATCTATATGATACAGATGAAATGAAAAGGTGCGGCGTAGAGTATTATTCAATTGGAAGATAATGGCGCAGGCGGTAACTTTTGTTACTGCCTGTTTTTGCATCTGCTCTTGTTAGATGGAAAATTTTGCGTTAAAATGAAAAAGATTGGAAATACAAGCATAAATTAATGGAGGAAGTGTAATGAGCAGAGGAACAGAAGAATTAAAAGGAAAAATAATTCTTGTTACTGGTGGAGCTGGTTTTATCGGTTATCATCTGAGTAAACAATTATTAGAATATGATTGTACAGTTATTGGATATGATAATCTGAATGATTATTATGAAGTCCAGTTAAAGTATGACAGATTAAAGGATTTGGAAGGAAGAGAAGGATATACATTTATTAAGGGTGATCTTGCAGATAAAGAAACATTGGGAAAATTATTTCAGGAGTATTCTTTTGATATCGTAGTAAATCTCGGAGCACAGGCTGGTGTAAGATATAGCATTGATAATCCGGATGCATATATGTCATCTAATATGGTTGGTTTTTATAATATATTGGAGTGTTGCAGACATTATCCAGTAGAACATTTAGTATATGCATCTTCCAGCTCGGTTTATGGAGCAAATAAAAAAGTACCGTTTTCGGTGGAAGATAAAGTGGATTATCCGGTAAGTCTTTATGCGGCAACCAAGAAGTCCAATGAATTGATGGCACATTGTTATAGCAAGTTATATGGAATACCGGCAACCGGACTTCGTTTCTTTACGGTATATGGACCATTTGGAAGACCAGATATGGCATATTTTAAATTTGCAAAGAAGATTATGAATGGAGAAACAATTCAGATTTATAACAATGGCGATATGATGCGTGATTTTACATATATTGATGATATTGTAAAAGGAATTGCCAATATTCTTCCAAATCCACCAGAAGAAATAGAGACAGGGGCAAAGTACAAAGTATATAACATTGGAAATAATAAACCGGAAAAGTTAATGGATTATATTCAGACACTGGAAAAGCATTTGGGCAGAGAGGCGAAGAAAGAATTTTTACCAATGCAGCCGGGAGATGTTTATCAGACATATGCAGATGTAAGTGATTTGATGCATGATTTTAATTTTAAACCGAGTACATCAATTGATGAAGGTTTAGGTAAATTTGTAACATGGTTTAAGGAATATTATAGATACGAGTAAGGAAGAGATGTACAAAATGAAGAGAATTTTAAAAAGAGCAATAGCATGTTTACTGGCAGTCCTGATGCTGGCAGGGGAAGCACCGATGCAGAAAGTCCTGGCAGCAGAAGTAGAAAGCCAGACAGAACAGCAGGAAAATGTAACGAAAGAAACAGAACAACAGACTGCGGTACAACAGGCTGAGACGGAGCAGGAACAGCAGGATAAAACCGATGTTCAGTTAGATACTGAGCAGCCGGAAGATGCAAATGATGTTCAGTTAGATACTGAGCAGCCGGAAGATGCAAATGATGTTCAGGTGGGCACTGGACAGCCAGAAGAAACAACTGGTATTCAGGTAGAAGTACCACTGCTTAATTATGTATATGTAGATAAAAACAGGGTAGAAATAGGCGACACGCAGAATATTGTACTGAGTGTGGGTGACGATACAACAGTAATAGAGTCTGCTAAGTTGTATGTTCAGAATAAGGATGGTGAACAGTATACTTTAGAAGCATCTGAAATAGATGGAAATGCAATACTGTTTGCAGAAAATTATCAGGATGAAAACCAGACAGGTGTGTATACACTTTATAGCTATGAAATTACAGTAGATGGTATCGTTTATACACAGGTGCTTTCAGAAACAGGAGTGGATGTATCTTATGGAGTAAACTGTGATGTGGAATCCACGCCGGATGCACAACTGGTAGATGAGGACACAGTAGAATCTGACATGGATGTAGTATCTTTTGACGAGGATGGTAATCAGACATCCGAAGATTCAATTGCATCAGCCATTGAGAACCAGCGTCAGGAACAGAATGAAGATGGAATTACCCGTTCTACTTATGGCAGCAACGGAAATATCGTTGTAGTACTGGATCCAGGACATGATGGTAGTCATGGCGGAACTAGCGGAAATGGTGTGGCAGAATCTGAGGTTAATCTTAAGATTGCACAGTATTGTAAAGAAGAATTGCAGAAGTATAGTGGAGTTACGGTGTATATGACAAGGGATTCACAGACTTGTCCATATGGTGGAAGCAGTGTAGGAGCGAAAACGTGTAATGAAGGCCGGGTTGCATTTGCTAAGAGTGTAGGAGCCAATATATATGTCTCATTACATAATAATTCGGCATCTTCGGAAAGTGTTTCTGGAGTAGAAATTTACTATCCAAATACGAATTATAATCCGTCTGTCAGCCAGACAGGTGAAGAGCTGGCTTCTCAGATTTTAAGACAGCTGACTGCGCTGGGACTAAAGAATCGTGGAACAAAGATCAGAACATGTAAAGATACTGTTCCGGAATATCAGTATCCGGATGGTTCCCAGGCAGATTACTATGCTGTAATCCGTAATTGCAAGAAAGAAGGAATTCCGGCAATTATCGTAGAACATGCATTTGTTACCAATCCATCGGATGTATCCAATTATTTATCGACCGATGAACAATTAAAGAAACTGGGTGTGGCAGATGCAACAGGAATTGCCCAGTATTATAATTTGAAACAGGGATTTCAGATTAATGAAATAGATTTTCAGGATAAAAACAGTTCCGTGGAAGTATCAGCAAAGTGTTCTGATATGAAGGGCATAAAGTATCGTTATCTGTATTATGACCTGGCTGCACAGAGCTGGGGTGTTATATCAGAATGGACCACAGAATCTAAAGTGGAATGGCAGCCAAAAGCTGGTAATTACTGGGTACAGGTAGCAGCAATTGACAGCAATGGAAATGGTACGACGAAGACAGTTTCCTATGCAGCAACACATAATTATACCGGCTATTATCTTGATCTGAATGGGATGTGTTATATCATGCGGGATAAGGGCATTGATGTAGGTGTAGCCTATGACAGTAATGCATCCGATGTGAAATTTAAATGGCAGGCGTATAATTTGGATAAGCAGGAATGGAGTCTGGTAGCAGATTGGACCGGAAGTAACTGGGTAACATGGAAACCGGAACAGGGAAATTTCTGGTTGTATGTGGAAGCAATGACTCCGGATGGAGAGACGAAGAATACGATTATGTGTTTTGCTTCGCAAAAGGATTATGCACATCATACATTAAATCTGAACGGAATGTGTTACAATATTTATGAGGACAGAATTGATGTTGGAATTGCATATGACAGTGATGATTCAAATGTATCCTTTAAATGGGAAGCATATAATCTCGATACACAGCAGTGGAATCTGGTAGCAGACTGGACCGGAAGTAACTGGGTATCGTGGTATCCAGATAAGGGTAATTATTGGATGCATGTTACTGCAAAGACATCAGATGGAGTGACAAAAGACTATACGATTTGCTTTAATGCAGCAAGAAATTATAATCATAAATACATATCCATTAATGGAATTTGTAGCGTGAATGATAAAGCAGCAATTAATCTTGGAGTATCTTATAATACAAATGACACATCTCCGGCTTTTCGTTGGCAGATATATGATTTGAGTACAAGCACATGGTCTACACTGACAGACTGGACTGGAAGTAACTGGGTATCCTGGTATCCTGGCTCTGGCAATTACTGGGTATATCTAGAAGCTAAAACAAGTGATGGAACGGTAGAAAACTATTGTATTGCATATCAGGTGACGGCAAGATATGAGATTATGGGAAATACCAATACCAGCCTTGCACAGATGGTTGCATATTATAATGCAAATAATGTGTATCCTGAATTTTATGCATCATCCGATGCACCGAGCATAGAGGCATTCTGCCAGATATATCTGGAGGAGTGTCAGGCAGAGGGATTGAAGGCAGAAGTGGCATTTTGCCAGGCAATGCTGGAAACAGGATTTTTAAGATATGGTGGAGATGTACAGATTAATCAGTATAATTTTGCAGGACTTGGAGCAACCGGAAATGGAGCACCTGGAAATTCATTTGGTAGTGTAAGAGAAGGAGTAAGGGCGCAGGTTCAGCATTTAAAAGCTTATGCATCTACTGCCGGGCTGAATAATCCGTGTGTAGATTCACGCTTCCAGTATGTGAAAAGAGGAACAGCACCTTATGTGGAGTGGCTTGGCATACAGGAAAATCCATACGGAAAGGGCTGGGCGACAGCTAAGAACTATGGCTATAATATTGTGAATCTGTATATAGCAAAACTGTTTAGATATTAGAAGCAAAAAGGAGGAGAGAAATGAAGCGGACGGTACAAAAGATAATTACTTTTTTTGTTGTGGCACTTGGAATATGTTGTATCAATAAAATAGATGCAAAGGCTTTCACAACGGGAGGTATTACATATATAGATGGGCAGCGTTATTTATATTCAAATGGACAGAAAGTTATTAATGATTTTGTGTTTGATGGATTCTATACTTATTATGCCCAGGCAGATGGGACACCAATGACAAATCGGTTGACCTATCATCCGGATGGGGTGCATATTATTTATTTTGATGAAAATGGACACGAGGTTTTTAATGCATTTCAGTATTGTTCAAGTGTAGGATATAACTGCTATTTTGATTCCCAGGGCTATTTGTATAAGGATCAGATTACTTATGTAGATGGAAATCCATATTATTTAAATGCCAATGGGGCATTGGAACAAAAAGGGTGGTTCCGTTTTGCCAATGGAATGGACTACGGATATGCTGAGCCTGATGGAGAATTGAGAAATAATAAGTTTGCAAAGGACAATCAGGGACGTGTTGTATTTTATCATTGGAATGGAATGGTAGCGAGAGGTCTGATATCAGACGGATTGTGGTATTATAGCATGGATACTGGTGATGGTCATTATCTGGGACGATTTAAAGCGGCTGGAGTTGCAGCATCAGATACATATCAGTTTCAGGTCCTTGACCTGGTAAATGAAGAACGGCTGAGTAGAAACATTCCGCCATTAAAGGTAAGTGAGCAGGCACAGCAGGCAGCACAGATCCGTGCAGGGGAAATCTATACTTTATTTAGCCATACCCGTCCAAATGGAACATCCTGTCTTACGGTGCTGGATGAATATGTTACAGATGGGTATATGTCTGCCGGTGAAAATATTGCAGCAGGACAGAGTTCACCACAGGAGGTAGTTGAGGACTGGATGAATTCGCCTGGACATAGGGCAAATATCTTGGATGAAAGTTATACCGCCCTTGGGGTTGGATACTATTATAATTCTTCGGGACTATATTGTTCTTATTGGGTACAGTTATTCATTGGGGATGAATACTGATAAATATTATTTGAAATAATAGGGTTGAAAACCAGCATTAGAACTGCTATAGTTTATTTGTAACTAAAAACTACATAAAAAGAAATGGAGAAAGAAGTTTATGAAAAAACAACTGATGAAAGTTGTTGTATGTTTGGGAGTTATTCTTGCCGCATTTTCTGTGAACAAGACATCTGCAAAAGCATACACAACAGGAACACTTAGTAATGATGGACACCTGTATAGCAATGGTCATATGGTAATCAATGATTTTGTGTTTGATGGAACCTATACCTATTATGCACAGGCAGATGGAACACCGATGAAAGATCGTTTGACCTATCATCCGGATGGAGTACACATTATTTATTTTGATTCAAAGGGACATGAAGTATTCAGCAATTTCCAGTACTGCCCGAGCGTAGGCTATACCTGTTATTTTGATTCACAGGGGTATATCTACAAGGATCAGATCACCTTTGTAGACAATGAACCATATTATCTGAATGCAGATGGCAAAATGGAGGATAGTGGCTGGTTCCGGTTTGCAAATGGTGTGGATTACGGATATGCTTTTGATGATGGCTCTTTAAACTGCTCTGGATTTGATTATGATCCGTGGGGAAGAGTTGTATTCTATCATTGGAATGGAATGGTAGCCCGTGGTTTAATTGCAGATGGAAATAATTATTATAGTATGTCTACAGATGATGGACATTATCTGGGAAGCTTTTCTACTGGTAACACTAATCCGTTATATGGTCCATCATACTATATTGTTGGAGTAAATATGCCGGCAGGTGAATATTTCATTGCAAATCAGGGAAATGGTTCGGCTTTCACAATTTATGATAGTAATAATGATGTAGTAAGATCTGATTGGAGTGATCAGAACCTGATTTTTACAGCAGTGCCAGGTGAAACGGTTTGGCTTTTTGAGGGAATAGCAACTCCGAATCTTGCATCCCAGGCGGTAAATCTCTCTGCCTGCAATTTAAATGCAAAAGTTGGTGTACATATTGGCGCAGGTGTATATCGTATTACAGCAGCAACCGATCCTGGTGAGGGACGTTATTATAATCTGTGGAATGATTCATCATTCTTAAATAGTGTTGCAAGCAGCCACCAGTTTACTTATGATGGAGAGACTGTTGAAGTAAGAGTATCCAATGGACAGATGCTTGATGTATGTAATGCATATGTTACTTATGTAGGACCGTAATAATAGCAGAAAAATAAAATAATAAGATATGGGAATAGCCGCTTTCTGATTATATGTAATCGGAAAGCGGTTTTCTATTGAAAAGAGGTAGATAAAGCTGATATAATATAAATGATATATGGCAATCACAAATCAAGATAAGAAATGGAGAGAAAATATGAAAAGATGGAAAAGGGGAATTGCTTTATTAGCAATTGTAGCGATGATGATGCAGGTATTACCGATAAATGTATGGGCGGAACCGGTGGCAGATGAGGTGACAGATAAGACGGGATATCTTCCGGTGGGAATTGAAGAGGTAACACTGACAGAAGAGGATGTTGCCGATGCCCTCACATTGGAAGACCAGGAATACAGAGCAGAGACATACAGTGCAGCAGCTGATTATAGTTCAAGATATTATTATAATCAGCTTTCATACGCAAAAAAAACATTGTATGACAGTATGTATTATGAATGTGAAGAGTATCTGGATACTCAGGATAATGCATATGCATATAACTCTACTTATGCAAGAACTGCTTATATTGAATGTACCGGTATGTCGAAAGAGGATTTATGGGAAGTAGTCTGGATATTTACACTTTCGAATCCACAGTATTTTTTTGTGCGTGGTACAGCAGCTATGACTGGATATCAGGGTTCCAAACAGTATGTTGCATTGCCAATTTATGCTGAGTATCAGGAGGGATATGTCCGTGCAAGTTATACGACAAAGTTTAATGAACGGATAAACAACTGGATAAATGAGATTAGCGCAGAACCTTCGGATTATTTAAAAATAAAGAAAGCACATGATATTACCTGTAGCAGCATTGTATATGATAATAATAATACGAACCAGGAAAAGCACCAGAGTAGTGCTACTGCTGTTCTTACAGGAACTTCTGTTTGTGCCGGATATGCACAGCTGTTTTCGCTTTTATGTAATGCAGTAGGGATACCTGCAATTTGTGTGACCAGTCCGGAACATGAGTGGAATGAAGTAAAACTGGATGACAACTGGTATGTGGTAGATTGTACATGGGATGATTCCGATATCGATAATAGCTGGTACTATACTTATTTCTGTAAATCTGATAGTGCAGTAAATGAAGGGTTTCATGAGGTGGAAAGTTATCTGGAAAACTACAGACCGGCATGCAATTCTGATTACATTGGAAAAATTTCTTCATATAATGGCAATACTTTTTATCGTGAGGCAGATGGAAATATTCGTTGTTATGATCGGAATGGGGCATTAGTTACCAATAAATTTATATTCGATGGAAGCTATACTTATTATATGCAGGCAGATGGAACTCCGATGAAGGATCGCCTGACCTATCATCCGGACGGGGTACATATTATTTATTTTGATACAGATGGTCATGAAGTATTTAGTAATTTTCAGTATTGCCCGAGTGTAGGTTATACCTGTTATTTTGATTCACAGGGATACATTTATAAAGACCAGATTACATTTGTGGGAGATAAGGTATATTATCTGAATGCAAATGGCAAAATGGAAAATAGTGGCTGGTTCCGGTTCGCGAATGGCATGGATTACGGATATGCAAATACAGATGGAACATTAAAGGCAGATGGATTTTCTTATGATCCATGGGGGCGGATTGTATTTTATCACTGGAATGGAATGGTAGCCCGTGGCTTGATTACGGATGGCGTTTATTATTACAGTATGGATATGACGGATGGACATTATCTTGGAAGTTTTCAATAAATAAGAGACAGGAGAAAGAGGCAGATGAAAAGAAAAATTGCTTTGTTTTTAGTAACCGCATTGACTATATCGGCAGTTACAACAGGAGAGGGGCAGACTGTTCTGGCGCAGGATGTGGATGGAGAAACATTTACTGCAGAGAGTTATCAGGATGCGTCTGTTGCAATTTATACGGCAACTGATCTGGCTGCGTACTCCGGGGGAGAGATGCGGGAAAATTATGTACTGATGAATGACATTGACTTAAGTGCATATGCGGGTGGTGTTTCCGGAATTAATGTATTTGGCTCTTTTAATGGAAACGGGCATATCATTTATGGAGTGCAGGGAGAAAATGCATTATTTAGGAATAACTTTGGCAGAATCAGTAACCTTACCGTAGAGGGAAATATGCAGATAAATAGCAGTGAATTCCGGAATGCTGCAGGAATTGCAGAGTATAATAGTGGAGTAATAGAAGACTGCATAAGCCGGGTAAATATGAATTCGTATGGAGTGAATATCCGCATGGCTGGAATTACTGCCTATAATGATGGGGATATTTATCGTTGTAAAAATGAGGGAAACCTTTCTGGTAAAGCAAGCGAACTGGCAGGAATAGCGGCTTTGAACGGTGGTACCAACATTGTTGGCTGTGAGAATAGCGGAGCAATTAGTTTTCAGACCAGTGGCTGCCATGCATACGCCGGTGGAATTGTTGGAAATGAATACCGTGCTTCATCAGGTTCACAGTTTACAATAGAGGATTGTAAAAATACCGGGGATATATATGGGGATGTAGAAAATGGTGCTGCAACCATAGGTGGAGTTATTGGAGAGACTACAAGAAAAGGAGATAACAGTAATTCTACTATAAAAAATTGTACCAATGCTGGAAATCTTTATGGAACGGGAGAAATCGGAGGCGTTATTGGAGCGGTTAATCATGGACACACTTATACCCTGAATGGAGAAGAGATTGTATCAAATGGTGATAATTTTCTGGTAGAAGGCTGTGGAAATAGTGGAACAATTACAGTGAAAAAAGGTGTAGATGGAACATCTTCCTGGGCTGGCGGCGTATTTGGCAAAGTTAATATCGCAAAAAATGGAACCGTATATATCAAGGATTGTGGTAATTCCGGCAGTATTTATAGTGAAAATGGTAAGAGTGACAGAAATGTTGACGTTCTTGGAGGAATTGGAGCTTCACTGGAGAATGTAGGGTGTGCAGATGGAACTGCAAATAGTTACATTTATATAGAAAGCTGTTTTAATAAAGGATTTGTAGATGACAGTGTAAATTACTGCTCGGATCAGATAGGTGGAATATCAGGTGGTAATACGGCAGTAACCAATTGTAACTATACCGGCAATCGTTTTCAGACAGATGCAGATGGAAATGTGCATGCATATTATCCGGATGGAACTCCGATTAGGAATCAATTTATATTTGATGGATATTTTACTTATTATATTCAGGCTGATGGAACAGCGATGAAAGATAATCTGACGTATCATCCGGACGGAACACATATTATCTGCTTTGATAATAAAGGACATGAGGTATTTATGGATTTCTACTATTGCTCAAAAGTAGGATATACCTGTTACTTTGATTCACTGGGTTATATTTATAAGGATCAGATTACATTTGTGGGTAATAAGACATATTATCTGAATGGTGATGGTAAGATGGAGAATAGCGGCTGGTTCCGGTTCGCAAATGGAAGGGACTATGGTTATGCTAATTCAGATGGAACATTAAAGACAAATCAATTCTCTTATGATGCATGGGGAAGAGTTGTATTTTATCATTGGAATGGAATGGTAGCCCGTGGATTAATTACTGATGGAGTCTATTATTATAATATGGATGAAACAGACGGACATTATCTTGGAAGCTTCCAGTAGAAACTGAAAGTTGAAGAAAAAAGAAACCAGATGGCATATTTGACCATCTGGTTTCTTTTTGATACAATACAAATAACTATGTTTTCTAAGGAGGAACACAAAAAGGTATGATGAACTATGATTTCGTGACAGAGAGCATGAGATTGCATCTGACGGAACAGAACAGAATGGTTTTTCGTGGTTTTTTCCCGGAAGATAATCCGGAAAAAAGAACACTTAAAGTATATGTGAATAAAAAAGAAGTCCCGGTAGAATTGTCCGTTGAAAAAAGCGTAGACATCAGGAGAAGATACCTACATTATCAGATGAATGTAGGCGAAGAGATTACGGGGCAGTTTATAATTCCGGAAGAAACGATTACAGAGATAAAAGTCTGTAGTTGTAGCAATGGCGAAGAAGCATTGTCTTTTCGGGCAGATGGAAAATTGTATGAAAAAATGTGCCGTTCATTAGAAAGTAACCTTGAAATGGAACGTTTGGAAGAAGATAAAATAGTACTTACCGGATGGAGTGCAGCAGGAAATATTACGAAATGTGAAGTATTGGTAGATAAAAAGAAAGTTCCGGTTGAAGTCCAGTGGAAATATCGTAAAGATGTAGTGGATGTGTTCAAAGAACTTTCGGACGATGCTAATTGTGGTTATGAGATTTTTGTGCCGGAGCAGGGCGGAAAAAAGCTTGTGCTTATATTAAGCGCTGGGGAGAAGAGCAAGCAGTATGAAATATTATTGGAAAAAGTGCGCCAAGGTCAGGAAAAACAGACAAGTTCCGGATATGTTGGAAAAGCAATTGCATATTGGAAACATTACGGTTTTAAGAAAACCGTGCGGAAGGTCATTTATAAGTTAAAAGGCGAAAAGGACTCTATGAATTATGAAGAGTTCTTAAAAAAATATGGAGTAAGTGAAAAGGAACTGGAACGACAGAGACAGGAAAATCTGACGGATGGACCGCTTTTTTCTATTGTTGTTCCATTGTATTGCACAAGAGAGAAGTTCCTGCGTGAAATGATTGGGTCTGTACAGGCACAGACATATGGAAAATGGGAATTGTGCCTGGCGGATGGCAGTGGAAGTAAAAAGAACCTGAAAGAGATTGTAGATGCATATAGAAAAGATGATGCACGTATAAGATATGTTCTTTTAAAGAGTAATGAAGGAATAGCAGGAAATACCAATGAAGCATTAAAAATGGCAACAGGTGACTTTATCGTATTAACCGATCATGATGACCTGCTTTCGCCGGAGGCACTGTATCAATGCGCCAAGGTGATTCAGGAAGAACCGCAAACAGATGTCATTTATTCTGATGAAGATAAAGTGGATATGGGTGGAAAACATTATTTTGAACCACACTTTAAATCTGATTTTAATATTGATTTACTTTGCACAATGAATTATATTTGCCATTTGTTTGTATTTCGCAAAAATGTTTTAGCGAAGGCTGGTTATTTTAGACAGGAATATGACGGGGCACAGGATTATGATTTTATTTTGAGATGTACAGAAGAAGCAAAGCATATTGTCCACATTCCGAAGGTATTATATCATTGGAGATGTCATCCACAATCTACATCGGAGAATCCGGAAAGCAAACTTTATGCCTTTACCAATGGTTGTAAAGCAGTAAAAGCACATTATGACAGAATCGGAATTCCAGCAGAAGTGGAACGGGGACCATTCTATGGCATGTATCACACAAAATATCAATGGAAAGAAGAACCATTGCTTTCTATTATTATACCAAATAAGGATCATGTGGATGATTTGAAAAAATGCATTGAGTCTGTGGAAAACAGGTCAGTATACCGTAATTTTGAATTTGTTATTGTGGAAAATAACAGTATAGAGGAAGAAACATTTGCTTATTATAAAGAACTTGAAAAAAGAGATAATGTAACGGTATTGTATTACAAAGGGGAATTTAACTATTCCAGAATCAATAATTTTGGGGTGGCTCAGGCGAAGGGAGAATATATTCTGCTATTAAATAATGATACAGAGATGATTGAACCGGAAAGCATTAAGGAAATGTTAGATGTATGTATGCGCCCGGATGTAGGTATTGTTGGAGCAAAGTTATTATATGAGGATAATACGATACAGCATGCAGGGGTTATTATTGGCTTTGGCGGAATAGCAGGACATGCATTTATCGGACAGGATAAAGAAGATAATGGATATTTTTCACGCATTTTATGTGTGCAGGATTTATCCGCAGTGACAGCGGCATGTCTTATGGTTAGAAAAAGTGTATATGATGAGGTAAAAGGACTGGATGAAGATTATCGGGTAGCGTTTAATGACATTGATTTCTGCTTAAAAGTAAGAAAAGCGGGCTATCTTGTGGTATATAATCCATATGCACAGTTTTATCATTATGAATCAAAGTCCAGGGGACTGGAAGATTCTGCAGATAAAGTGGCGAGATTTCAACAGGAAATAGCATTATTTGGTTCTCATTGGGAAGACATTTTAGAACATGGGGATCCGTATTATAATCCGAATTTAACACTTGATAAAGCAGATTTTTCCTTGAAAGAATAGATACGTATGGAGGTTTGAAAATGATTAATTTCAACGAACCACCTTATATGGAAAAAAGCATTGACTATATCCGTAAGGCGGTAGAAAATAAGAAAATATGTGGGGATGGAGAATACACCAAGAAGTGCAATGCATGGTTAGAAGAACATACAGGAACAAAAAAGGCATTACTGACAACATCCTGTACCCATGCAACAGAGCTTGCAGCGATTCTGTCAGAAATCAAGCCGGGAGACGAAGTAATCATGCCGGCTTATACCTTTGTATCCACAGCAGATGCCTTTGTCTTAAGAGGTGCTAAGGCGGTATTTGTAGATATACGGCCGGATACCATGAATATTGATGAAAAACTGATTGAACATGCAATTACGGATAAGACAAGAGCAATTGTTCCGGTACATTATGCCGGGGTATCCTGCGAAATGGATACTATTCTTGCAATTGCAAAGAAATATAATCTTCTGGTGATTGAAGATGCAGCTCAGGGTGTGATGTCTTCTTATAAGGGAAAAGCACTTGGAACCATGGGAGATTACGGATGTTATAGTTTCCATGAGACGAAGAATTACAGTATGGGAGAAGGCGGGGCACTTTTGATCCGGGATGAGAAAAATGTAGAGAATGCAGAAATTGTCCGGGAGAAAGGAACAAACCGCAGTAAATTCTTCCGTGGACAGATTGATAAGTATACCTGGGTAGAAGCAGGCTCTTCTTATCTGCCGAGCGAACTGAATGCGGCATATCTTTATGCACAGTTAGAAGAGGCAGAGAAGATTAACGAGAAACGTCTTTCTATCTGGAATCGCTATTGGGATGGATTGGAAAAATTATCTGATGAGGGTAAAATTGTCCGTCCAACGATACCGGAGGGCTGCGTACATAATGCACATATGTTTTATCTGAAAGCACGGGATCTGGAAGAAAGAACTGCGCTTATCAGTTATTTAAAGGAACAGGGCATACAGGCAGTATTCCACTATATTCCGTTGCATACAGCTCCGGCAGGTCAGCGTTATGGTGTGTTTGTTGGAGAAGACCGTTACACAACAGCGGAAAGCGAGAAACTGGTTCGTCTGCCACTCTATTATAATCTGGCACTGGATCAGGTGGACTATATCATTGATAAAGTACAGGCATTTTACAAAGAGAGATAAGGAAAGATACAGGAGAGAAGATAAAACTATGGTTATTATCATTGGAGCAACAGGATTTATTGGAATGTATACAGTAGACCGCTTCTTGGAAGAAGGTTATGAGGTGCTGGCAACTGGAAGAAATGCAATCATGAAGCAGGAACTGGAAGCAAAAGGCGTTACCTGTGTGTCATTGGATATTTCAAAAAAAGAAGATTTTGATAAATTACCGACAGAAGGCGTAGAGGGTGTTATTTTACTGGCAGGTCTGCTTCCGGCAAATGCACCGGTGGATATCAGCGCAGATGAGAATGCAGCTGATTATATCCGAATTAATGTAGAAGGAACCATAAATGTGCTGGAATACTGCCGTAAGAATGGCATTAAGAAAGTGATTTCCACCAGCAGCTATGCAGATGTAAGAAATGCATGGAAAAAAGGCGTTGCCTTAAAAGAGACAGAGCCGAGAGATTTCATGTATACCGGAGACCATGCGGTATATGTGATTTCCAAAAATGCAGCCAATGATGTGATGGAATATTATAATGAGCAGCATGGCATGCAGTGTGCATCTTTCCGTTTGCCGCCGGTATATGGAGTAGGACCTCATTCTGAGATTTATGTGAATGGTAAATATTATAAGACCGGAATCCAGACCTTTATTGAGAATGCAGAAGCCGGAAAAGACATTGAAATCTGGGGTGACCCACAGATTTCCAGAGACATTATTTATGTAAAGGATGTTGCAAGAGCATTTGTGCTGGCATTACGCAGTGATAAGACCTATGGTCTTTATAATATGACATCCGGTACAGAACTAACTTTAGAGGAGCAGGTGCAGACCGTTATTGACGTATTTGGACCGGGTAAGGGATCTAAGATTGTCTATCGCCCGGATAAGCCAAATAATACACCATCCTTTTTGTTTGACATGACAAAGGCGAAGGAAGATTTCGGTTTCGTGCCGGAATATCTTTCTTATCGTGCAATAATGGAAGATTATAAAAAAGAATTAGAAAGCGGAAGATGGGATAAGTTTATCGCAAGCCGCCGCAAGGATAAATAAGTGCCGGGAGGATGGCAATATGAAGAAAATTGTAATTATAGGAGCGAATTCTTTTCAGAATCCGCTCATTTTAAAGGCAAAAGAGATGGGATATGAGACACATGTATTTGCATGGAAAGATGGCTCTATCGGAGAACGGACAGCTGATTATTTTTATCCCATCAGCATTGTGGAAAAGGAAGCAATCTTAGAAGAATGCCGGAGGATTCAGCCGGATGCAGTTACAACAATAGCATCTGATCTTGCCAATATTACCGTGCAGTATCTGGCAGAGCAGCTTGGATTACCACATAATTCTGACAACTGTATCTATATATCTACCAATAAATTTGCCATGCGGGAAGCTTTTTCGAAGCATGGTGTGCCTACACCGGGCTTTGTCAGTGTATGTGAAGGGGATGATTATGCGGCGGCTGTAGCAGATATGCAGTTTCCAATGATTGTAAAACCGACCGACCGTTCCGGAAGCCGCGGTATTATGAGGGTGGAGAGCCTTGAGGAGATTGCTCCGGCAGTGGAAGAGGCAGTGCGTAATTCCTTTGAAAAGAAGGCAATTATTGAAGAATATATCGAAGGCAATGAATATAGCTGTGAATGTATTTCTTATCAGGGCAGACATCATGTGCTGGCGGTGACAAAGAAATATACCACAGGATATCCTCATTTTATTGAGACCGGACATATGGAGCCACCGGAGCTTTCTGAAATCGAAATGAACCGGGTGAAGGAATTTATTCCGAAGGCACTTACTGCTCTTGAGATTGAAAATGGTGCTTCTCATTCAGAATTTAAACTGGATGCCGATGGCAATGTAAGAATCATTGAAATCGGTTCCCGTATGGGTGGCGACTGTATTGGATCCCATCTGGTATATTTATCTTCCGGATATGACTTTGTCCGCATGGTAATTGAGACTGCTTTGGGACAGGAACCGGAACTGACACCGGCACATGAGCCGATGTGTGCGGGAATCCGCTTTGTGTTTACAAAGAAGGATCTGGATGTTTTGGAAGAGATTAAGAGCAAAAGTCCGGAATTGCTTCAGATGGTAAGTGAAATGGAACCGATAGGGGAACATCAGGTAGTAGACAGTGGAAGCCGTTTTGGTTATTACATTCTGGCTGGAAAAAATCAGGCAGAGATTAAGGATTGGTTGGAACGATGAGTAAAGTAGAAGGAAAGAAAAAGTGGATACTGCTGATTTTACTGCAGCTGGTAATTATGATATACACATTATCCGGTGTGGCAGCGAAGTTTGCAGCAGGATATGAGTTTTTATCCATGGGATTTATTCTGTGTTACGGAGTGGAAATCTGCATCCTTGGATTGTATGCCATTTTCTGGCAGCAGATTATCAAAAGGGTTGATTTGTCGGTAGCATATGCAAACCGGAGCATTGCGATTTTGTGGTCTATGATCTGGGCAGCACTGATTTTTGGAGAACATATTTCGGTACAGAATATTATTGGTGTCCTTCTGGTAATTGCCGGCACCATGATTGTGAATAAGGAGGGATAGAAGGATGATATACTGGCTTTTTCTTGTAGCGTCTGTTATTGTTGCCTCTTTTTCTCAGGTCTTATTAAAGAAAAGTGCAGCAAAGAAGTACGATAACGTGATTAAGGAATATCTGAATCCTTATGTAATTATCGGATACATGATGATGGTTGGAACAACGGTACTGACGATTTTAGCTTATCATGGCATTGAGTATAAGAATGGCCCGGTCATTGAATCATTGGGTTATATTCTGATTATGATTTTAAGCTTTTTCTTTTTTAAAGAGCCGATTACAAAGCGTAAAGTATTTGGAAATGCACTGATACTGCTTGGTATTATCGTGTTTTACCTATAGGAGGGTATGAAAATGGATATATCAGTTGTAGTTCCGGTCTATGGATGCCGGGCAGCACTGCATGAATTGCATAGACGTCTGGTGGAATCGGTAAGTACCATCACTGATGATTTTGAAATTATTCTGGTAAATGATGCCTGCCCGCAGAATTCGTGGGAAGTAATCGAAGAAATCTGTAAGGAGGACAGCCGTGTAAAGGGGATTGAATTATCCCGGAATTTCGGACAGATTATGGCAATAACTGCAGGACTGGATGCCTCAAAAGGAGACTGGGTAGTGGTGATGGACTGTGATTTACAGGACAGACCGGAAGAAATCCCGAATCTTTATCGCAAGGCTCAGGAAGGTTATGATGTGGTCTTTGCCAGAAGAGTACATAGAAAAGATTCTTTCTTAAAGGTATTAGTATCTAAAATATTCTATAAGATTTATTCCTTTGCATCGGATGGACACTATGACCCGGCAATCTGTAATTTCAGCATCAGCAAACGGGTGGTAATCGATAATTACTGCAAGATGCGGGAAATGCACCGTGCCTTTGCAATTTATGTGAAATGGCTTGGCTTTAAGCAGACAGCAATTGATGTGGAACACGATTCCCGTTTTGAGGGAAAATCCTCTTATAGCATGAAGAAGCGTTTTAAGATGGCGGGAGAGATTTTAACCTCCCAGTCGGATAAACTTTTGAAATTCACCATGGGCTTTGGATTTCTGATGTCCATCATTTCAGCACTGGTGATTATCGGACTGATTATCTATTATTTTACCGGTCATGTGGCAGCAGGCTGGACCAGTATCGTAGCAACTAACTGTCTCATCGGAGGAATTATTATTATGGTAGTCGGTCTGGTAGGCATTTATGTAGGAAATATCTTTATGCAGTCAAAACAAAGACCCCTTTATGTGGTACGCCAGATGCTGAATGAGGAGAAGGAAGATGCAGATTCAAGTCGATAGGAAGAAATGGTTAAAAAATGCAGCAGTATTGCTTGCAGAACTGGTTCTGATTCTTACAGGGCTGGTTCTGGTGGGAACGGTTGGAGAACGGGGATTTGACAACTGGAAAATATATTTTACTTTCCAGCAGGAAAAACAAAATCTTGAAGAAATAAAAAGCTCTGCTAATGATTTAATCCAGGATGAGGATGGATATATTACGGGAGAAGACAGTTTCTTTATTATTCCGGTAAATGCAGATAAACTCTTGGATGTTGAAATGAATCAACTGAATCAGAAAATTACAGGTTTTATCTGGCAGTCAGAAACAAAAGAATTTAATAGTGATCCAGCAACATATACTTATCAGCTGGGGCATAATCCAATTCAGGTAGAAAAAGGAACAAAGTATATTAAACTATTGATTTCAGATGTACAGGGACTGCATTATAATATTAACCAAATCTCTTATCGAAATCCATTTGAAGTGTATGTGCGAATTCATAAGAAGGCTATTTTTAAAATAGCAATTGTATTATTGCTGGTTGGAGTACTGGTAAAAGGTGTGGAATATATTTCGGAAGATAGAACAAAACTAAAAAAAACTGCTTCCATTACAGTATTTCTTTTTGTGGTTGGCATCACCGTATTATATATTTTTCATGATTATATATTTGGTGACAGACTTTTTATCTTTGCAGATATTGGATCAGATACCATCCAGCAGTATTATCCATATTACATGAACTGTGTAAGAAGAATACAGGAAGGAACATTTGGTATCTGGAACTGGGATTATGGTTTGGGAACAAGTCTGATGAACAATATTTCACAGACGTTGGATCCATTTGGATTGTTTGTAATATTAGGTGGAGTAATCGGTGGAATCTCAAAGGTAAGAAGACTGCTTGTAGTAGCGCAGATATTGAAGATTGTTTTATCGGCACTTTTATGCCGTTATTTTTTGAAAATGTTTCATGTTTCAGAAAAAGCAGCATGTGTTGGCGGATATCTTTATGCATTTAATGGTTATCTGATGTTATGGGGACAACATTATTTGCTGGGAACAATTTGTGTATACCAGATAATAATTTTGATTTTCCTGGAGAAACTGTTACGGGAAGTCAAAGTAAAATATATTGCGGGATTGGGAGTCGCAGTCGCAGCATCGACATTATACAGTTATTATAATACATATATGGCACTTGCATTTGCTGCAATATACTGTGTACTCAGGCTGATTAATCCGGAGCTGGACTGGCAATGGAAAGACAGATTAAAACGTGCGGCAACAGTCTTTGGAACAATTATATGTGGTGTATTTATGGATGCGGTGACATTATTGCCGGCAGCATCTTACCTGACTTCCAGTTCGACAAGGCTGGATTCCAGTGAGTCTGCAATTACAAAGTTTTTAAGTGGTCTGTTTTCTACTTATACAATGGATGCCAATATAGAAACAACGGGTCGTCTTATATCAAATAATACTTTTTGCATTAACCAGTTAGAGCATGCAACGGGTTGGGGAAATTATTATGAGATGCCAAATGTCTGCCTTACTGTATTTATTTTTATATTTCTGGGACAATTTCTTGTACGTAAAATAAGAGAGTGCAAAAATACAAAACAGCTGGTATATGGAATCTTTGTGACAATGGTAGGCGTATTTATTTTGTATAATCCGGGATTTGCTATTGCGTTTAATGGATTTGCATATGTGCAGGCAAGATATACTTTTGTAATCATGCCGGTAGCAGCATTGCTGGTAGCAACAGAATGGGAAAGTCTGATTGTAAGAAAAAAAATCAGTATTTTTGGATTGGCATTGGGGCTGGCGGCAAGTGTGGGAGTGCTGTTACAGACCGGTCAGAGAGCGTCTGGTGAAGTGATAAAATATGATGGACAGCTTATTGTTTTGTGCCTGATCTTTGCAGGATTGCTTGGAATTGGATATTTTTGCAGAACAAAAAAGATGTGGGGGATAGTAGAAGTTTTCCTTGGAATATGTCTGATTATTTCTGTGGGAAGGGAAAATTATATTACCAATAATGAGCGGGTAACGGCTTATGCTTCGGGAGAAAAAATAATTTATTCTGATAAAGGGATGGGAAATGATACGATAGATGCATTGAAATATTTAAAGGAGAAAGATGATTCTTTTTACCGCGTGGAGAAGACATACTCATTTTCTTCAACGTATGGAGATTCGTTGATAGCCGGATATTCTGCTATAACTGATTATAATAGTACCATAAATCGCAATTTGTCATCTTTTTATACAAATCTGTACAGTAGCCAGAAGGTGACAGATGCTCAAAGGGCATTTATTGTGACAGATGAAACAGAGATTTATCCGATGCGGTTGATTAATTTAAAATATATTTTAAGTACATCTGAAATTGATTATTCCTGGTGCCAATATGTACATAAAATAGGGGAGGTATATATATATCAAAATATATATGCAGATTCAGTTGCTTCTTTTTATGAAAAAACTATTTCACAGGAAGAATGTGAAAAAATGGATGAAGGAAGTCGCAGAAAACTTTTAGGGGATACCTTGATTGTCAGGGACAGACAGGATATGTTATCAAAGGAAGAACCTGGACAGACGGACATTGGAGATTTTAAAGTAGACGGTTCTTCACTTGAAGGTACTGTTTCGAATGAGAAGGAAGGATTTCTGCTTTTGACTATTCCGGATCAGGAAGGCTGGGAAATCTATGTAGATGAGGAAAAAGAAACAATCATAAATGGTGATTATGGATTTACTGCAGTAAGACTGAAACCTGGAGTTCATAATGTGCAGGCGGTATATCATATTCCAAGGTTAAAGGAAGGCATTATAGGAAGTGCACTTGGAATCATTGGTTTAGCTGGGGTATGTCTGATATTGCATTTAAAAGATAGAAAACGAGGTGTGGGTAAGCAGAAATGAAGGAGAAAATAAAAAAAATTCCGGTTAAATATTGGATCGCAATTGGTGTATTTTTAATAATTTCAGTTTTGATGGTAAAACATAGAAACGTATTTTATGAATCAAGACAGGATAATTATAATGATAGAAGTGGAGAGAATGATGTAATTCCAGCTGAAGAGACGATTGTTACGCAGTATTTTGAAATAAAAGAGAGTGTGCAGTCGATTGCACTTTTAATGACAAATGATTCAGGTCAGAATGTTGTTATAGATGCAGGACTTTATAATGCAGATACAAATGAATTACTAGCTAGCGCACAGACCGGTTTACCGGATTCCAGGGGGGAAGAGTCGGTAATAAGTTTTTCATTTTCATCTGGTGAGGTGAGTGGAAAACAGAAAGTATATCTTATGCTGCAGGAAGAAACTCCTGTTGATGAGGTGAATTACTGTGTACTGAAAGGGGATTATGAATCCGATATGACAGTAAATAATCAGGAGTCAGGAACAAGTCTTCGGATGTCTGTTATTTACGGCGGAGGATTAAATCTAGCATTTTTTGTTTTATTCGGATTAGGAGCAGCTGTAGTTGTTGGTATTTGTGTGTTGCCGAAACGGTTAGAACGTCCGGAGTATATATTTGTTATTTTAGCAACAGTAATGGGAATTGCAATGGCGGTAATTAATCCGCCGTTTCAGGAATGTGATGGTCCATCGCATTTTTATAAGGCAATGGATGTTTCTTATGGAAATATACTGGGCTCTTTTGGTAATTTTTCCCATGGGGATGGTGTGATAAATGTTCCTGAGAATGTGAGTGATATTTCATATCGGCAGATAACACCGAATGGAAGTGAAGGAAGTGAATATGTAAATTATTTAAAAACTCATAAATTTTCAAATGTTAAGGTTGAAATGACATATTATGAAAGTGTGACGTCAATTGTATATTGGCCACAGGGACTTGGAATTTTCATTGGAAGAGCATTGAATTTAAGTATCTATGGTGTCATTTTGATGGGAAGACTGTTTAACCTGTTAACTTATGTTATGCTTGGATTTTTTGCAATTCGTTTTATTCCCTGCTATAAGAATTTACTTGCAATGCTGGCAGTAATGCCTTTAAGTATATATCAGGCAGCTTCGCTTTCACAGGATGCGGTACTGAATGGATTTGGGTTCTTATTTATTGCGTTATGTTTATATTATGCTTTTGATGAAAATGTCAAGTTGTCATGGAAACATACGTTACTGCTGGGCTTTTTGTTACTTGGAATGTTCTTGTGTAAATATGTTTATGCATGTATGGGATTGTTGGTATTTTTGATTCCAAAGAATAAATTTGAAAGTAACCGAAAGTATTGGAAAGCATTTGCAATAACCTTGATACCATTTGCTATTTTATGCATTTATATCATGTCTCGGGTTTCAACGGGAATTAGTGGGCTTCAGGCAGTTGGTGGAGCATCCAGTGATATGACACAGTTACAGTATCTGATGGCTAATCCGCTGGCGGGTGTAAAGGTAATATTCTCTACTGTTTTGGTACAAACAAATGAATATTTGCAACAGCTTAATATACTGGGAAGCCTGAATTATCCGCTTAGTATGCTTATGATTATTGTACCGTGTTTTCTGACTACAGTTGGAATGCTGGATGGTCAGAGTATGGATGGAAAAATGAAAGTAAGACAGAGGGTATTACTAATCGTTACTTTTATAATTACAGCAGTGGCAGTGATGCTCGGACTGTATATTGCTGATGGTTATGCAAACCCGGTAGGGGCTGCTGTTGTGAGAGGAGTACAGGGAAGATATTTTATTATTCTTATAGTTCTTCCATTTATCGCATTAGTCAGTGATAAAATAAAACATAACATAAATCATTTTACAATAAAGGTATCTGCAATCATGGGAATAATGCTTCTTTATGCATTGTTTATTCTGATTAAGACCTGTTATTAAGGAGAAAGGGCGAATAGAGGAATGGGATGGAACATTGGTAGTACAGCTTTTTTTGTGGCAGCAGTGATAATAGTTTGGAGCAGTATTTTTGGCTTGTATAAAAGTGAAGAAAAACAGACCGGAGTGACATGGATAGTAATGTTGCTTATTTTATTAAACTGTTATCACACATTTTGGGCGGCGGTTTTTGATTTAGTACATATCCCGATAAATATTATATCAATTGGAATCATTGATATGATAACAGGAGGTATAGTATGGTTTTTTAATTGGAAAAAGAAGAAATATCAGAAATATGAGTTTGCGGTAAGTGATTTGATGTTTGTCGTAACAGCCGTAGTTGTTTTAATTATTTTTGCAAAAACAAGATATGGTGGAACAGCTCTTAATCTTAATTTCCTTACAATTGATCCAGCGAATCATTTCCGGGCAGCAATGGACCTTGTGAATGACGGAACAGTTACAAGTATGTTTTATGAAACTGTTTGGAATGGATTATTTATAGAGATGCTGGCACCACTGGCAACAGTGGACTATTACTACCGTTTTTATGTTTTGAGTGAACTGATTCAGGTGTGCCTTTCTGCATTTGTTTTCTATGGAATAGCAAGAAAGTATAGTAAAGACCGTTTCGGCAGGGTTGCAGCGTACATTCTTTCCTTTGTATATATGATTGGATATCCTATGTGTTCCATGATTTATGGTTTTACATATCTTGGAATGGGTGTTACCGTTGTAGGTATGTTGATTATTTTAACTGATATGTATTTAAAAGAGAATATGGGAAAATGGATGAACATCATTTTCCTGATGCTGGGGTGCCTTGCTATTTTTGAATGCTATGTGATGTTTATGCCGGTGACCTTTTTTGCACTAATTACCTGCATTTTTGTAAAACAATGGAAAATGCATAAGTTAGTATCACGAGACACCGTGGTAACCTGTCTGGCAGTGTTCCTGATTCCGTGTATTCTTGGATTTGTATATACATATGCCGGTGTATTTAAAGATGGGGTAACGGTATCCAGTGCAATTGTGAATGAAGGGGCATGCTACAGGGATCTTTTTTCTAATTTTGTTATATATATACCGCTGATTTTATTTGGATTCTATGCAATGTGTAAGAAAGGGGATAATAATCTTGTATTGTTTTTGGCACCTTACACATTTGTATTTATATTGTCACTGCTTTGGAAAACGGTTACAGGTAAGGCATCTACATATTACTTCTATAAAATGTATTTTTTGTTGTGGTTAATAGCTTTTGTATTAGTATTTTATGGAGTCGTTTATGCACAAAAGCAGACCAGAGTCCTGATAACAGGATGCTTTATTACCTGGGTATTTTTGGTTGGAATGTATCTGGGAAAAGTAGAGGAACGTATCCAGATACATAATAGTCTTATGGTTTCGTCATATAAGGCAGAAGCATATAATGATTTATTGCATTATAATTACATAACGTTTTGGATGCCAGGATATTCGAAAGAGAAAGAGGAATTATATCATTGGGTTTACAATGAACTTTTAGAACAAGGAGAGGAACTTGTTCCGATGGCAGGATACTGGGAGGATGATTTGTGGTATCAGGCAATTACGAATCAAAGATATTATGGCTGGGGACAGAGTGATCCGAATCACACAGATTATTTTAATCATTTGAATGATTCAGGAGCAGAGTATATACTGGTATTAAAAGACAGCCAGATTTATCAGGATGAACAGGCATATTTTGATTCACTGGAAAGGATATATGATACGGAAATCGGCTTTGTAGGTAAGTTAAATGAAAAGTAAGGAATGATTCATATGGATAAGAAAGTAAATGTATTATTATCGGCTTATAATGGAGAGAAGTATATTCGTGAACAGATAGAAAGTATATTGGAACAGTCTTATAAAAATATTGAAATATATGTAAGAGATGATGGTTCAAAAGATGGAACACTGACTATTTTAAAAGAGTATGAAGAACGAGGCCTAATTCATCTTGAAGCAGGAAAAAATGTTGGTTTTGTGAAAAGTTTTGAGTGGCTGATTGCAAATGGCGGTGAAGCAGATTATTATGCCTTTAGTGATCAGGATGATTTTTGGTTTTCGGATAAGATAAAAATGGCATTGGAATTGCTGGATAAAAGCCCATCGGATGTTCCTGTTTTGTATTTCTCAAATTATGATTATTATGATGGCGAGTTAAATTTTGTGGCACATAGGGACTGTAAACATCCTAATATATCTTTTGCAAATTCAATAGTAGACTGTGTTTCATTGGGCTTTAACAGTGTATTTAACCGTAAAGCTAAGGACATGGTAACAGAGCAGATGCCAAAATATTCTACCGGACACGACTGGTGGATGTATATGGTGTGTGTTGGCATGGGAAAGGTTATATATGATGAACGTGCAACCGTAAAATACCGTAGAACAGGGAGCAATGTTAGTAACAGCGGGGATAGCTTTTGGAAAGCACAAGTTTGGAGGTTTAAAAAGTTTTTCCTGAATCACTATTTTAAGTATATCAGACGTCAGATTCGTGAATATGCGGAATTATATAAAGATAAGCTGAGTGAAGAAGATAGAAAGACTCTTTATCTGTTTACACAAGAGGGATTTCATCCAATAGTAGCATTGAAAAAAGTGTTTTATCCGCATAAATTGCGTCAGGGAATGATTGATGAAATCTTTGTCAGAGTACTGTTCCTCATCGGAAGGCTATAAGTTGCAAATTTTAAGAAAACATAGTAAACTGTATAAGTTAACAAGAAGGAGCAACGATGAAATTTACTGTTTTAATCGTAACCTATCATCCGGACTGGAAGAAATTATTAGTTACACTGGATTCTGTCATGGCACAGACCTTTAAGGATTATGAAATCGTAGTCTCAGATGATGGTTCAGAAGAAAACTGTTTTGATAAGATAGAAGCATATTTTGCGGCACACCAGTTTGCAAATTATACCCTTATTCCTCATGAGAAGAATCAGGGAACAGTAAAGAACCTCATAGATGGTCTGGCAAAAGCAAAGGGTAAATATGTCCGGGACTTTGGACCGGGGGATGCATTCTATAATGAACATACCCTGCAGCAGGTGTATGACTTTATGGAAGAGAATCAGTATGAGTCCTGCTTTGGACTGATGCGGGGTTATTGCCGCAGGGAAGATGGCGGTGTAGATTATGTGGAATTTCCGCATCCCTTTGATTTATCTCCATATAAGAACTGGAATGAGGATAAGATTGTAAAGAATCTAGTGCTGTATCGGGACAATGCTTCCGGTGCATGTACCTGTTATACCGTAGACTATTATATGACTTATCTTAAGAAGATAGAGGGAACGGTCATTTATGCAGAAGATATTTTTCAGATGATGGCAGGCTTAGATGGCAGACCGATGCATTTCTTCCCGGATTATCTGGTATGGTATGAAGCCGATACCGGAGTATCTACTAAGAAGAAAAGCAGCTTCTCGGAGCTTCTTGCACAGGATGTAGACCGTTTCTATGCCATGATTCAGGTGCAGTACAGCGATAATCCATATGTGAAGAAGCAGAAAAAGGTATTGGGATTATATAAAATCAGAAATCTTTATCTTCGTACTTTGTTACGGCTGTTCCGTAATCCGGATGCCATCCGTTATCTTGTAAGCCATATGCTGCAGGTACGAAAAGGTGCATACCGGCCATCACATCAGCAGAAGGGATTTTTAGATAATCCGGAATTCAGCAAAGAAAAAGCAGAGTAAGAGTAAGAAAAGAATTAAAATAGAAAGTGAAGCACAGCAATGTGGAAGAAGGAGAATGTCCATGGAAGTGATTAAGTACAGATTTCAGCAGCATGGGGATGAACGCGGTCAGCTGGTAGCATTGGAAGAGATGCGTGATATTCCATTTGAAATTAAGCGTGTTTACTATATGTATGATACCGTAGGTGGTGTACGAAGAGGCTATCATGCACACCGGTGTCTGGAGCAGATTCTGATTCCGATTCATGGAACCTGTAAGATTCATCTGGATAACGGCAGTGAGACGGCAGAGGTCTTATTGGACAAGCCATATGAAGGCTTATATATTGCAAATAATATGTGGCGGGAAATGTATGATTTCTCCGAGGATGCAGTGCTGATGGTACTGGCATCAGAATATTATGATGAAAATGATTATATCAGGGATTACGATAAATTCCTTGCATTTGTAAAAGAGGAAAATAAGGATAAGTAAAGGAGAATTGCCATGAAAATACCATTTGTGTCATTTGAGAAAATGCATGATGAAATCAAGGACGAACTTACCGGAAAATTTCAGCAGGTTTTAGCGAAAAACTGGTTTATCCAGGGAGAAGAATTAGCAAAGTTTGAAGAAGAGTATGCCGCATATTGTGGCGTGAAATACTGTGTCGGTGTAGGAAACGGACTGGATGCACTGTTCCTTCCACTGAAAGCATATGGAATCGGGACAGGCGATAAAGTCATTGTTCCATCCAATACCTTTATTGCAACTGCACTGGCAGTTTCTTATACAGGTGCAACTCCGGTATTTGTAGAGCCGACTTTAGAGTCCTTTGACATTGACCCTGCAAGAATCGAAGAGAAGATTACCGATAAGACCAAAGCAATTATGGCAGTACATCTTTATGGACAGCCGGCACCAATGGATGAAATCATGGAGATTGCAAAACGTCACAATCTGAAAGTAATCGAAGATTCTGCACAGGCACATGGCGCACTCTATAAGGGAAAACATGTGGGAAGTCTTGGAGACGGAGCCGGATTCAGCTTTTATCCGGGCAAGAACTTAGGTGCATTAGGAGATGCCGGAGCTTTTGTAACCAATGATAAAGAGCTGGCAGATAAAGTACGTGCCCTTGGCAACTATGGTTCTGATTATAAATATCATCATATCTATCAGGGAAATAACTCCAGACTGGATGAGATGCAGGCAGCTTTCTTAAGAATTAAATTAAAGAACTTAGACCGCTGGAATGCAAACCGTATTGAGACAGCAGAGAAATATCTTGCCGGAATTAAGAATCCGGAAATCGCTCTGCCAACTATAATGCCGGATACGAAGCATGTATTCCACATCTTTGCAATCCGCTGTGCACGCAGGGATGAATTAGAGAAGTTCTTAAATGAAAAGGGAATTGGAACCAATAAGCATTATCCGATTCCAATGCATCTGCAGGGCGCATATGAAAGCCTTGGCATCAAAAAGGGAGAGCTTCCACTGGCAGAAGAGATTTCTGCAACAGAGCTTAGCATTCCGATGTATTATGGAATGACAGAGGAAGAAACCGGATATGTCATTGATGCAATCAATGCATTCAAATAGAAGAGGAGAGACTATGTTTCGATTTGAAAAATATGAGGACAGTTTAGAGGAACAGTGGGATAAATTTATCACAGAAAAATCCATAAACGGAACCTTTTTACAGAGCCGCCGGTTCTTCAATTATCATCCGGCAGGCAGATTTAAAGATGTATCTTTGGTAGTATATAATGAGAAAAATAATATTGCAGCACTGATTCCGGCATGTGAATTGGAGCAGGATGGGAAAAAGGTATTTTTCTCCCACAAAGGAACCACCTTTGGCGGTATCATTATCGACAAGAAGCATCACAATGCCAAACATGTAGTGGTATTAGTAGAAGAATTAAAAGATTATCTTAAGGAGCAGGGCTATAACGAGGCTTATCTTAAGATGACTTCCGATATTTTCTCAGAAGTAGAAAGTGATTTATTCCAGTATGCATTCCAGCATGCAGGCTATACGGAGCATAAGGAACTGAGTACTTATGTAAACTATGCTACCTATAAAGAGGTAATTCTATCTAACTTTGCACAGGGAAAACGTACCAATGTACACAACTGTGAGAAGGAAGGTCTGGAATGCAGACCGCTGACGACAGATGATGAGATTAAAGAATTCTATGATATTCTCTGTGAGAACCTTTCCAAGTATGATACCAAACCGGTACATACTTTAGCAGAGCTTTTAGAGTTCAAGAATGACCGTTTTCCGAAGGAATGTGGATTTTTTGGCATCTTCAAAGAGGATGAAATGTTAGCTGGTTCCATGATGTTTTATTTCGATAAAGTAGGCTGTGCCCATACACAGTATCTTGCTGCAAGACAGGCGTTTAATAAATTAAGCCCGATGACCTTTATGTATTATTCCATGATTGTGGAAATGAAGAATCGTGGCTATAAACGGATTTCCTGGGGAACAGCAACCGAAGATTTGGGTAATTATCTGAATATGGGACTGATTACCAGCAAAGAAGACTTCGGAAGCTCCTATTGTAATAACCTGACCTACTCCATTACATTGTAGGCACTGGAGGATAGTATGAAAGTAAGCGTCCTTGTGACTTTTTATAATCAGGAAGATTATGTGGATGAGGCATTGCAGAGTGTTTTTGACCAGAAATGTGATTTTGATTTTGAGGTGCTGATTGGTGACGATGGTTCTACCGATGGCACCATGGCAAAATTACAGAAATGGAAGCAGAAATATCCGGATAGAATGGAAATCTATGTGATGGACCGGGAACCTGGTGTGAAATACAACAGCAGCCAGCGGGCATCAAGAAACCGTCTGAATCTTTTGCAGTATGTAAAGGGAGAGTATTTTGCTTATCTCGATGGGGATGATTTCTATATCGATGACCATAAACTGCAGAAGCAGGTAGAGATTATGGATCAGCCGGAAAATGCAAAATATGCAGTCTGTGCCCACAATGTCTATGCCTATGATGAGAAGACGAAAGAAAATACACCATTTTTAAACTGCAATCATACGATGAAATTAAAGGGAACAACCTACTGGGGACGTTTCTATTTCCATCCGGATTCTATTCTGATGCGAAGTGCCTATATCAAGGATATTCCGATGGATGTGGTAGCAGATTATTTTAATGATAATACCATTACGTTCTGTTTTATCAAGCATGGGGATGTATATTATATGCCGGATATTATGGCGAGCTATCGTCAGACAGGAGACGGCATCTGGACGGGAAATTCCCGGTTTATCAACTATCTTAGAAATTTGATGGACTATGACTTGGAGCAGAAGATTGCACCGGAATTTATCCGTTACAGTCTCGTACGTCACCGGGCAGATATGAGTTTCATGCATAAATGTAAGGAACAGCCAGCCGGAGAAAAGGTGGCTTTCTATGAGAAAAAGATAAAAAAAGACGGACTTACAGTATCCGAGGCGTGGTTAGAATATTGCAAGGCCGGAAAGATGTCTGATAAAAAGGCATTAAAATTATACCGGAAGGCAATGCTTTGGTATTTTGTATGCCATGTAAAATGGCTGTTCATTGACAGTTTATTATTACACAATTAGGATATCTGGAATGGATGGAATCAAAGATGAGTGAGAAGAAAAAATTTGGCTTTGTGGTATTGCATTATTGCACTCTTGATATGACAAAGAAGTGTATTGCAGCAATTCAGGAGAAAATGGCACAGGCTGATTATGAAATTGTGGTAGTAGATAATGCGTCCGGCAACGGAACCGGTAAAGATTTAGCAGAGTGCTATAAAGACACAGAGCATGTAAGTGTTCTTTTGAGTAAGGAAAATCTCGGCTTTGCCAAAGGCAACAATCTAGGCTATGTATATGCAAGAGAAGAACTGCACTGCGATTTTATCTGTGTAATGAACAATGATGTGATTTTATTGCAGGATAACTTTGCGCAGCTGGTGGAGGCAGCCTATGAAGCACATCAGTTTGCAGTAATGGGACCGCATATTGAATTAAAGGATGGCAGGGAAAATGCCATGTATTATGAAATTGCATCCATTGAGGGTTTGAAAAAAGAACGCCATGTATATGAGACGAGATTAAAACACATTACCTCTTCCATTTATCCGCTTTGGAATCTTTGGGACAGAGCAAAGCTGCTGCTTCGCATCTTCCTTGGAAAGATTCATGTCATGCCGGAATTAAAGAAACATGAAGACTGCACAGAAGGCTCCTTGGAATATCAGGATGAGCTGGTACTGCATGGCTGCTGTCTGATTTTCTCACCGATTTATCTTACAAAATATAAAGATGCATTCGTACCGGATACCTTTATGTTCCGGGAAGAGGAACTTTTATATTTAAGATGTAAAGAAGCGGGAATACCGATGGTATACTGTCCGGAGGTAAGAATTCTTCATCTTGAGGATATCTCTACGGATTATATTTATAAGACCGAGCGTAAAAAAGAAATCTTTAATCTGGAGAATCAGATTAAATCACTTGGAATTCTCTTGGAACATTTAGAGGTAATGCAGAAGTAACAGCGAGGACATATTGTGAAAGAAGTAAAATCAATCAAATTTAACTTTATAATGAATCTGATTCGGGTTTTGATGACAATAGTATTCCCGCTGATTACCTATCCATATGCAACGCGGGTACTGAATTCTGCCGGAGTGGGACGGGCTGCCTATGTAGCATCCATTGTCAGCTATTTTCAGCTGGTAGCATCCTTTGGTGTTAATAATTATGCCATTACAGAGGGTGCAAAAATCCGTGACGATAAGGCAAAATTAAATAAATTTGCTTCGGAAATGTTTTTCATCAATCTGGTATTTACGGTGCTTGCTTATATCGGATTTGCAGGTGCGTTGTTCCTGCCGAAGTTTGACGGCTATGAAATGCTGCTGTTAATCAGCAGTTCTACGATTCTATTTACCACCCTTGGTATGGAATGGCTCTATGAACTGTTGGAAGAGTATGAGTATATTACGATTCGTTCTGTCATTTTCCAGGTAGTAGCACTTGTAATGCTATTTGTGCTGGTACGGAATGAAGGTGATGTGGCATGGTATGTGGCATTGACTGCGGTATCTACCGTTGGCTCCGGTGTGCTGAATTTTATTCACAGCAGACATTACATCCATTTATTTGAAACAAGAGTCCATTGGGCTGATATCAAGGTTCATATGAAACCGATGGTATATATGTTTGGCGTTTCGATTGCATCTGTTATTTATCTCAATTCCGATATTACAATGTTGGGATGGATGAAGGGAGATAAGGATGCGGGAATCTATACAACGGCATCGAAGATGAATCAGGTTTTGTGTACGCTGATTAAATCTCTGAGTACGGTTATCATGCCCCGGATGGCATATTATCTTGAAAATGACCAGAAGGATAACTTTGACCGGTTGTTAAAACAGGCATTCCGTTTTATGATGATGTTAATTGTACCATGTATGGTGGGTATGCTTTTGATTTCGCCGGAAGTCATTCATCTGATATCCGGTAAGAATTACAGCGAGTTTTTCCCGAGTGTTACAACATCGAGAATTCTTGCCATCAATTTGTTCTTCTCGCCGATTAACGGCTTTATTGCATATCAGATATTTATGCCAAAGAAGAAAGAGAAGATTATTTTCTGGGCAACCTTGGGTGGCGCAATCAGTAACCTTATCATTAACTACCTGCTGATTCCGGTATTAAGCTACGATGGAGCAGCAATTGCTACCGTACTGGCAGAGGCAATGGTAATGTTAATCTGCATTATCTTAGGACATAAGATGATACCGTTTAAGGGAATGATGCAGGGTGTCTGGAAATATGTCATCGCATCCGTTCCGATGGTCATTGCATATGTGCTGTTTCAGAAGGTAACTTTCAACAGTTATTTGATTTATATGTTACTGATGATTATAATTGGAGTAGTAACCTATGGCATTATGCTTTTAATCTTAGGGGATGAACTGGTGCGTGAAGAAGTACGCATGATATTTGGAAAATTAAAACACAATGAAAAATAAGGAGGATACACATGAAAATTGCAGTAGCAGGAAACGGTTATGTGGGATTGTCAAATTCCATTTTATTAGCACAGAATAATGAGGTATGGGCAGTCGACATTGTTGAAGAGAAGGTCGATCTGATTAATCATAAGAAATCTCCAATCGTCGATAAGGAGATTGAAGAATATTTAGCAGAGAAACCATTGAATCTGCGGGCTACCACAGATGCAAAGGCAGCATATGAAGGAGCAGATTTTATTATCATTTCCACTCCGACCAACTATGATGAGAAGAAGAATTACTTTGATACATCATCCGTAGAAGCCGTAATCAAGCTGGTTATGGAATATGCACCGGATGCAATTATGGTTATCAAATCTACAGTTCCGGTTGGCTATACCGAAAAAGTAAGAGCGCAGTTTGGTAGCAAAAATATCATCTTCTCTCCGGAATTCTTAAGAGAAGGAAGAGCATTATATGATAACCTCTATCCATCCCGTATCGTAGTGGGATATCCGAAAGAGGATGAAAGCTTAAGGGCAAAGGCAGAAGAGTTCGCCGGCTTATTAAAACAGGGTGCTATCAAAGAGGATATTCCGGTATTATTAGCACACCTCACCGAGGCAGAAGCAATCAAATTATTTGCAAATACTTATCTTGCACTGCGTGTTTCCTATTTTAATGAGCTGGATACCTATGCAGAGGTAAGAGGATTAAATACCAGACAGATTATCGAAGGCGTAGGCTTAGACCCGCGAATCGGTAACTATTATAACAATCCGTCCTTCGGATATGGCGGATACTGCCTGCCAAAGGATACCAAGCAGTTACTGGCAAATTATGCGGATGTTCCAAATGATATTATCGGAGCAATCGTTGCAGCTAATACGACAAGAAAAGATTTCATTGCACAGCAGATTTTAGATAGAAATCCTTCTGTAGTAGGTATTTATCGTCTGACCATGAAGACCAATTCCGATAACTTCCGCCAGTCTTCTATTCAGGGCGTTATGAAACGTCTGAAAGCAAAGGGCATTGAAGTAGTGATTTATGAGCCAACCTTAAAGGACGACAGCTTCTATAATTCCAAAGTAATCCATGACTTAGACGAGTTCAAGAAGATGTCCGATGTTATTGTATCCAACCGTAACAGTGCAGACTTAGAGGATGTGCAGGACAAGGTATATACCAGAGATATTTATGACAGAGATTAATTTTAGAAAATAAAGCTGCCTGATTAGAACGACGAGATTAGCGCAGTGAGATTAGAGCAGTGAAAAAAGGAGACAAGATGAAACTGAGCCTTTATAACCTCAGAAAAGGTTTCCGATATTTAAAAAATTATGGTTTAAAGGAATTCTTTATCCGCCTGAAAGAAAAAGGAGAACCGGAGCAGATTTCCTATGCGGAATATGCAGCAGGCCATAAGGTGACAGAAGCACAACTTAAGATACAGACAAAAGAATCTGATAAGTGGTCCTATCGACCGCTTATCAGTTGTGTTTATATGGGAGAAAATAGAGAAGATGCGTTGGCTATGTTAGAACAGCAGAGCTATACCAACTGGAATATAACCTGTATCGATAAGCTCTGTACCGGAAAAGAAATAGAACTTTCCGGGGAATATGCAGCGCTTATTGAGGAGGGTGACACCATAGAACCGGATGCTTTATACGAGCTTGCCCATGCCATTGCTTTCCCAAAAGAGACAAAGCAGTCAGGAATTCACTGGGAAGAAATCGGAAAGCCGGATTTGATTTATACGGATGAAGATGTCAGATGTCCGGATGAATCAAAGACAACAGAGACAGCAGAGCCTCTTTTAAAGCCGGACTTCAGCCCGGATTATCTGGAAAACTACTGTTATATCAGACATTTATGCTGCATCAGAAAAACGGTATTCCTGCAGACACTGAAAGAAAATGACGGAAATCCTGCAATAGAAGAACTGATCTGCCGGGCGGCAAAGCAGTCCGATAGTATCATCCATATTCCCAAAGTGCTTTATCATACAAAGGCGGAGCATGCACCGAGAGTAGAACATGCTTCTATGGCAGCGGGTAGTCACGAAAAGAAGCAGCCACTGGTATCTATTCTGATACCGAATAAAGACGAAAAAGCTTCTTTGGAAAAATGCATCACATCCATTCGGCAGGGCAGCTACCGGAATTATGAGATTATCATTATAGAAAATAACAGTAAAAGCGAAGAAATCTTTGATTATTATAAAGAGCTGCAGATGCAGTATCCGGATATCCGCGTGGTAGAATGGAAACCTGAAATACCGGGTACTTTTAATTATTCAGCCATTAATAACTATGGAGCATCCTATGCAAAGGGTGAATATCTTTTGTTCTTAAACAATGATATTGAGATTATAACAAAGGATTACATGGAACGGATGCTTACCCTGTGCAGAAAAGAAAATACCGGAGCAGTGGGAGCAAAGCTTTATTACCCGGATGATACGATACAGCATGCCGGAATTGTCATAGGCATCGGTGGACATGCCAGAGGAATTGCAGCCAATATGTGTGTAGGACAGGTACGCAGCGATAGTGGGTATATGTATAGGGCCAGCCTGCGGCAGAATTTAAGTGCAGCAACAGCAGCATTTCTTATGGTGCCGGCGAAGGTGTTCCGTGAGGTGGACGGATTCTGCGAAGCTTTATCAGTAGCATTTAATGATGTGGATTTGTGTCTTAAAATCCGGAAGAAGGGTTATCTTATTATATATGAACCATCCGTAGAAGCGTACCATTATGAATCAAAGTCCAGAGGACAGGAGGATACAGAGGAGAAAGTACGCCGTTTTCAGGAAGAGATTGAATATATGAGAACCCGCTGGATTGATATTTTAAAGCAGGGAGATCCCTATTATCATCCCGGACTGACCCGTTACCGGACAGATTATTCCCTGGGACAAAAGCACTAAGGCATTGCAGAATTTGTAAGAAAGTGGTAACTTTGTAACTGAGTATAGAGAAAAACAAGTAACAGGGAGGTAGAGTTACACATGATGAAAGTTTATATTTGTCCGAAATGTGGCTGGATACGGACGGTTTCAAGAAGAAATGAAGTGGAATGTTTTAAATGTGGAAATGAAAGGATGGTTCTGGCAAAGATTCCTTATGAGAAATATGGGAAGATGAGTGAGAAAGAACGGAAAGACTATTCGGAAAGCTGGCTGTATATTCACAGAAACAGCATTTGACAGAAGAAGAACATACTTTTTTCACAGAAAATTAAGAAAGAATTCGGTTGTACCTGACAGGGTAGGACTGGTATAATATTCCTAAAAAGATGGCTTGTATTGCATAAGAGGGAATAGATTATGTATAAAAAAGAACGAAAAAGCTGGATGAAGCATCTTGACTTTACGATTCTGGATATTATCTGTCTGGAACTTGCATATGCCTTATCCTATTTTATGCGTTTTGGAAGAAAAAATGAGTTTTTAAATGAGGAATATCAGCGATTAGCGGTAGTCCTTATTTTGATTGATATCTGCGTGGTATTTTTCGGCGAATCCTATAAGAGCATTCTGCGGAGAAAGAATACACAGGAATTTAAGCATGTTGTTGTTCATGCAACAATCATTGTTGCCGGAATGATGGTATATGGATACTGGACCAGACAGTCTGACTTCTCCAGACAGATTTTCCTGATGTTCTGGGGGCTGTCTATGATTTTTGAATTTGTCGGCCGTTCCGGGCTTAAGAATTTTATTAAGAAAAAGATGATGAATGACAGAAATCTGTCTGCCATGATAGTGGTAACGACAGATGAACTGGTGGAGAGCTGTCTTAAGGAATTTGAAAATCTGCCATATCGGGAATTTGCCGTGCACGGAGTTGTTGTAGTGGATGCAATGCGTAAGGGAGAAATTATCCGGGGCATTCCGGTGGTAGCAAATGCAGATGATTTCTTTGAATATGTAAAAAATAATGTGGTAGATGAAGTATTTATCAATGGCAATACTATAGCCAGCAGCCAGGCACTGGCAGATGATCTACTGGAAATGGGCGTTACGGTACATTTTAATCTGGTACATGCTTCCAAGCTGATGCCGAATAAAGTAATCGAGCAGTGTGGAAATTATATGGTTTTAACTTCCAGTATGTGTATTGCAACACCACGTCAGTTGTTTTTTAAACGTCTGATGGACATTGTAGGCGGTTTTGTGGGATTGGTGATTGCCGGTATTGCTACCATTATTTTTGCACCGATTATTAAGAAGCAGTCACCGGGACCGATTTTCTTTTCCCAGATTCGTGTGGGAAAAAATGGCAGGAAATTCCGCTTTTATAAATTCCGTTCCATGAATGTAAATGCAGAAGAACAGAAAAAAGAGCTGATGGGGCAGAATGAGATGTCAGGGCTGATGTTTAAGATGGAAGATGATCCGAGAGTATTTCCGGTTGGCAGGTTCATGCGGAAGTTTTCCATTGATGAACTGCCACAGTTCTGGAATATTTTAAAAGGGGATATGAGTCTGGTAGGCACAAGACCGCCGACGGAGGAAGAATTTGCCGGATATGAGGCAAGGCACCGGGCAAGACTCGGAATTAAGCCGGGACTTACCGGAATGTGGCAGGTCAGTGGAAGAAGCAACATTACGGATTTTGAAGAAGTGGTACAGCTGGATACCTACTATATTACAAACTGGTCACTGGCATTGGATATTAAAATCTTGTTTAAGACCATTCAGGTTGTTATAACAGGAAAAGGATCGAAGTAAGCAATGGGATTAACGAAAAAGGCTGCATATGCAGTTGGAATGATACGCAAGCATGGACTCCGGGGACTGGCGATTAAAGTAATGGAAACAAAATATGAGCCCATAGACCATGAATATACGAAAAACTGGCAGAATTATATGGTGACAAAAGAAGAATGGAAGGTGCAGCGGAATACGTTGTTTGAACATATGCCGCTGGTTTCTGTTGTAGTACCATTATATGAGACACCGGAATGCTTCTTACGGGAACTGATAGAGGGCATGCTGGGACAGTCCTATGAAAACTGGGAACTGTGTCTTGCAGATGGAAGCCCTACCGATAAAATCGAACGTTTTCTTGCAGAAAATTATAAAGAGGATGCAAGAATACGTTACCGCAGACTGTTGGAAAATGGTGGGATTTCAGAGAATACCAATGAGGCAGTTGCGATGGCAATGGGTGAATATATCGGATTATTGGACCATGATGATGTGCTGGCTGCCAATGCCCTTTATGAAGTGGTGCGGATGTTAAATGCCCATCCGGATGCACAGGTGATTTATTCCGATGAAGATAAAATTGATGCAGAATCCGGGATACACAGCCGGCCACATTTTAAGACGGATTATAATCCGGAATTGCTGATGCATTATAATTATATCTGCCATTTCCTGGTGGTAAAGAAGACCATGTTAGAGAAAGTGGGGGATTTCAATCCCTGCTATGATGGTGCCCAGGACTATGAACTGGTGCTCCGCCTGACGGAGCAGACGGATGCCATTTATCATATTCGAAAGATTCTTTATCATTGGAGAATACACAGTGGTTCCACGGCAGGCAGTTCCCTGTCCAAGGATTATGCCTATGATGCGGGAAAGCGGGCATTGGAAGCTTACGTGCAGAGGCGGAAAATTCCGGCAGAGATTAAAGAAGCCCAGGGGCATAATTCTTATGAAGTGATTTATGAACAGGAAGTTCCGGAGCCGGAGCTTATTAATCTTGCGGAAATAAAGGAAAAAGATGCTTTAAATGAACTGGTAGAAAACAGCACAAGGGAATATCTTTTCATTTATGACAGCCGTCGCACCAGATTGCTTGGGGAGAGAGAACGAAAAGAACTGGCACAATATGCCTGCTTAAATAAAGTGGGACTGACAGGTGTCCGGTTTAAAAAGCACCGGAAGTTAGTTTCGGCAGGCATTGGCGTATTACCGGATGGAAAGATGGGATATCTTTTTGAAAAACTTCCGGTCTGCTTCAAGGGATATTTCAACCGGGCAGTGCTACCGCAGAATGTCAGCGCCGTTCCGCTGGAACAGTGTATCATAAAGAAAGAAGCATATCTTAAGGCTGGCGGAATTGATCTGGATAAAGAACCGTTAGAGAGAGCAATAGATTTTGCCGGACGTCTGCAAAAAGCGGGATATCAGATTATGCTGGATGCAAAACTTACAGCAGTTTATAAGGGATAGAAAATGAAACATGTATTTATTATAGGCAGTAAAGGAATTCCGGCGGCTTACGGCGGGTTCGAGACATTTGTAGAGAATCTGACCGGACAGGCAGTCAGTGAAGACATTCAGTACCATGTGGCGTGCATGTCTGACCATAATGAAGAATTTACTTATCATAATGCGAAATGCTTCCGGGTGAAGGTGCCGGATATCGGACCAGCGAGAGCCGTGTATTATGATTTGGCAGCATTTCGTTACTGCATTCAGAAAATAAAAAAAGAAAAGATAGAGGATGTCGTTGTCTATGTGCTGGCATGCAGAATCGGACCATTTGTGGGGCACTTTAAAAGGCAGCTGCACCGGTTGTCTGGTACACTTTATGTAAACCCGGATGGACATGAATTTATGCGGGCAAAATGGAATAAATGGATTCGTAAATACTGGAAATATTCGGAAAAGGGAATGGTAAAGCACGCAGATTTATTAGTCTGTGATTCAAAGAATATTGAACAGTATATCAGGGATGAATATCATAAATATCAGCCGAAGACCACATTTATCGCATATGGAACACTATCTTATAAAGCAGGTGAACCAACAGAGGAGTTGCTGGCATGGTATCAGAAGTTTGATATCAGAAAAGAAAATTATTATCTTATCGTCGGAAGATTTGTCCCGGAAAATAATTACGAGACAATGATTCGGGAATTTATGGCATCTGATTCCGCAAAAGATCTTGTAATCATCACAAATGTGGAAGAAAATGCTTTTTATGAAAGTTTAAAAGAGAAAACCGGCTTTTTAAATGACAAGCGGATTAAATTTGCAGGAACCGTGTATGATGCTGCATTGCTGGCAGAAATCCGCTACTTTGCTTATGGATATTTCCATGGACATGAGGTGGGAGGAACCAATCCATCCCTTCTTGAGGCACTCAGTACCACAAAACTGAACCTGCTTTTAGATGTGGGCTTTAATAAAGAAGTGGGGGAAGATGCCGCACTGTACTGGAATAAGAAAAACGGAAATCTTGCCACACTGATTCAGAAGGCGGATACTATGGATGAAGCAGAGAGGGAAGAGCTTGGCCGGAAAGCGAAGGACAGAATGAAGAAATGGTATAGCTGGGAAGCAATTGTACAGCAGTATGAAACACTGTTTCTTACAGGAGAGGAAGAGAGAGAATGATATCGGTCTTAGTAGTAACCTATAACGGAGAAACCTATATCAGAGAACAGATAGACAGCATACTTAAAAATATCGGACTGGGAGATGAACTGGTGGTATCGGATGATGGTTCACTGGATACTACGAGGGAAATCCTTAAGTCCTATCAGGAACAGGATGCCAGAATCCGTGTTATGGAAGGACCGGGTGAAGGCGTTATTGCCAATGTGGAAGCAGGACTTAGGGCGTGCCGGGGCGATTATATTTTTCTTGCAGACCAGGATGATGTCTGGATGCCGGATAAAGTAGAGAAAGTCATGGAAGTATTCCGGAGGAAGAAAGCCATGGTTGTGGTTCATGATGCCAGAGTGACAGATGCTGCATGCAAAGAGACACTGATGCCGTCCTTTTTTGTTTACCGCCACAGTGGAAGAGGTGCGATTAAAAATATTATTAAGAATACCTATATGGGCTGCTGCATGGCATTTCGGAAAGAGGTATTGGATGCAGTACTTCCGATTCCGAAGGATGTTACCATGCATGATCAGTGGATTGGTGTGAAATGTGATTTGAAATATCACCGCACGGTATTTTTAAAGGAACCATTGATTCTTTACCGGAGGCATGAAAAGAATGTATCCGATTTTTCCCATAACAGCGTGGGTGTAATGATTAAGAATCGCTTAATTTTTCTAAAACGGATATTAAGCTATCATGGATAATATTGACACAAAAAGTGTTTTGTTATATATTAGTTTCAATTGTTTTGAAAAAATGAATAGAAACTGTTTAACATCAGGAAAATAAGATAATGGAGATGACTTATGAGTACAAGTAGTAATAATAGAAACCGTAAAAGAAAGAAAATGACCAGACGTCAGAGAAGAAAGAGAAAATTGATTCTTTTTATAGTGGAAGTACTGGTTATCTTAATTCTTCTGGCAGCATTATTTGTAATTATTAAATTAAATAAACTCAATAATACCGGTGATTTGGATGAAGATAAGCTGAATATTAATATTGATGCCAAGACCCAGGAATTGTTAGATGGTTATACGAACATTGCATTATTTGGTATTGATAACCGCAGTACCGGCAAATATGAGTCCGGAAACAGTGACTGTATCATGATTGCAAGTATTAATAATGATACGAAGGAAGTAAGACTGATATCGGTTTACCGTGATTCTTTCCTGGCAGTAGATGATGATGACGATTTAAGAAAACTCAATGCAGCATATGCAAAAGGCGGTCCGACCGGTGCAGTTGCAGCATTGAATAAGAATCTTGATCTGGATATTAAAGAGTATGTAGCTGTAGACTTTAATGCAGTTATGGAAGTGGTAGATGCACTGGGTGGAATTGAACTTGATATTAGTTCCAAAGAAGCAGAAACCATGAAAATATATATCAATGAGATGAATGAGGTAATGGGAACCAATGGAACAGCAGTTTCCGGACCTGGACTTCAGACAGTGAACGGAATCCAGGCATTGGCTTATTGCCGTGACCGTTACAGCGGTGGTGATGACTACGGCCGTACCGAGCGTCAGAGAACCGTTATCAGTAAAATAGTCGAGAAGGCAAAAGCAGCCAGTCTTCCTACATTAAATAAGGTGATTGATAAATTATTCCCGGATATTTCCACAAGTCTTAGCAGTTCTGAAATATTGGGACTGGCAGCAGGCATCAAAGACTACGAACTGGCAGATACACAGGGCTGGCCATTCCAGCTTACCACAGAGCGTATGGGAGGAAAGCTTGGCGATGTAGTAGTTCCTACAGATCTGGAAACCAATGTGAATTTACTGCATCAGTATTTATTTGATGTAGAAGATTATGAGACAACACAGACCGTAAAGAATATCAGTAAATCCGTAATCAATGAGTCTGGAAAGACTGCTTCGGATACAGTAAGAGATACAAATCCGTTTACGGCAGAGGACACAGAGGCGGATACCCAGACACAGTAAAGAAAGATAAATAAAAATATTCATAGGAAAAGCTGTCTGGAATAGGACAGCTTTTCTTTCGCAGGAAATAAGGAAGAGACGAAAAAGAGACGGAAAACGAATTCAGAAAAGTTGTTTCTTATATCATGACAGGAGGTTCTCCATGGCGGGAAGAACATCGGAAAAAGGGAATACAACAGGAAAAACAATATTCTGCTTTATCGGAAAGGTAATAGGAGCTGGAATTACAGCATTTGCAATTCTGGCGCTTTTTTGCGTATTTTATTACAACCCTCCGGTACATGAACCATGTGGAAATGGAGTGACCAGCTATGTAAGACAGGCAGATACGTTCTGGGCTAGAGGAACGGAAGGTTTTGCCATGGGAACTACCGATGACAGTGGTTATAACAACAGTTATCCGGCGGATGGAAGAAAGACTGCTATTTTAATGATGGGTTCTTCCCAGACGGAAGGACTGTATGTCAACGAGGATGATTGTGTATCTTATTTGCTAAATGAGAAATACGCCGAAGATGGAAGCAACCGGTATGTATACAACGTGGGAATGTCAGCCCATACCATTTACCGTAATATCAGTAATTTGGAAAATGCCCTTAAGGTTTATCGGCCTGCTGAATATGTTGCGTTAGAGACCGGAACACTGGCAATGAATCCGGTAGAAGCTGCGCAGGCATTGAACCATGAAATGCCTGAGCTGACAGCGGGAAGCGGAATACCGGCACTGGAAGTATTAGAAAAGAATCCTTATATCAAGCTGCTGTATCAGCAGTATAAGAATCTGCAGAGCCAGAACAATGGCGAAGCAGATGTAACGATTACGGAAAATGCCGGATATGATGTATTTGGTGATGACACCTATGCGGCCACGGAGGAACTGCTTGCCTATATCAGCAGGACAGCGGAAGAAGCAGATGTTCAGGCGGTGATTTATTATATTCCGGATATGACATTGACAGAGGATGGTAGTTATGAATGCTCTGCAAGTGTGGACACCAGAGATACTTTTGCAGAATTATGTGGAAAATATAATATTATTTTTGCGGACATGACAGATTCCGTAGAGGAAGCCTATGTGAAAGAGCATATCGTAGCCAGTGGATTTGATAATACAACAGTTGGCTATGGGCATCTTAATGCATATGGACATGAGCTTCTGGCACAGTGCATTTATGATGCAATCGGAGAGGAGGAGCAGAGATGAGTTTTGCAAGTGTAAGCTTTTTACTGTTTTTTCTTGTAGTGCTTCTTCTTTTACTTCTTGTACAGAGGGTGCTGCCTTTTGCGGAAATAAAGCGCCGCATCATATGCCAGGGAATCCTTCTGATAGCCAGTTATGTTTTTTATGGCTGGTGGAATATGCGGCTTTGCCTGCTTTTAATGGGAATTACATGGATTTCCTTTTTTACCGCGGTAAAAAAAGATGAAAAGCATCTGCGGCAGAGCCGGATTTCTCTTCTGATTGGAGTAGGCACGCCTTTGGCGGTCCTTGGAATTTTTAAATATTATGATTTCTTTGTGACTTCCTTTTGTGATGTGTTTCATCTGACACCGGGAGTGCTGAATCTGATTCTTCCGGTAGGAATTTCCTTTTATACCTTTCAGGCATTGAGCTATACCATTGATGTCTATACCGGGAAGATAGAAAAAGAAAAAAGCTTTTTGCAGTTTGCGTTGTACTTAAGTTTTTTCCCACAGCTTGTAGCGGGACCGATTGTAAAAGCATCGGAGTTTCTGCCACAGCTTAAGGAGAACCGGAAGGTTACACTTGCGGGACTGGAAAGTGGAATACAGATATTTGTATTTGGTATGTTTAAGAAAGTGGTACTGGCGGACAATATTTCTGTATTTGTGGATGAAGTATATCGTAGTCCTCAGATATTTGGTTCCGGAACGGTTGCACTGGCAGTAGCAGCCTATGCCATTCAGATTTATATGGATTTTTCCGGTTATTCGGATATGGCAATCGGCTGTGCAAAATGTATGGGCTATGAATTACCGGTGAACTTTAACCTTCCATATATATCCCATAATGTCAGTGAGTTCTGGAAACGGTGGCATATCAGCCTTTCAAGCTGGCTGATGCAGTATCTTTATATTCCGCTGGGTGGTAACCGCAAGGGACGTATTCGTACTTATGTAAACCTGATGATAACGATGCTTTTAGGGGGACTCTGGCACGGTGCAGAATGGAGCTTTGTATTGTGGGGTGGTCTCCATGGACTGGCTCTTTGTATCCACAAGGGCTTCCGGAAACTGGCTGGGTATCAGAAAGGGCAGGAGAGAAAGAAAAATGTTCTGGTGGATACCTTATCCATCCTCGGAACGGACATTTTTGTCTGCATCTGCTGGATATTCTTCCGGGCAGAAAATGTGCCGAAGGCATGGCTGGTATTAAAACAGTTATTTGGCTTCCGGGCGGGCATTACACATCCGTACAGTTTTGCCATTGCAGCAATTATTATTCTTTGCATTGCAACAGTGGCTGCATATCTCAGGGCAGCAAAGAAAAAAGAAAAGACCGTCAATGGTTTTTATCCGGTTATGGATTTAAATCATTTCTGGTCTCTTGTGATTTTCTTTGTTGAGATAGGACTTATCCTTGGTCTGGCTTATGTGAAGGGCAGTCCGTTTATTTATTTTCAGTTTTAGGTAAGGCAGTTTGTGTGTCTGCCATGGAGGTCTTTGGTGTCATCGGTTCATCAATAATGAATGGTGGACGGTTTCTGGTGGCATCATAAATACGCCAGATGTAGGAACCAATAATACCGATGGAAAGCATAATAATTCCCATACCCATTAAAAGTACGATTAATAATGAGGTATAGCCTTCTGCAGTTATAATTCCGGTCATTTTCCGGTAAATTGTAATAAAGAACAGAATGAGTGCAAAGAGAAATACTCCGGCACCGGCTGCAGTGACCATGGTAATCGGAAAGCTGGAGAATCCTATCAGGGAATCCGTGGCAAGTTTTATTTTTTTGTGAAGAGTCCATCGGGAATGTCCGATGGTTCTTTTTTTCCGGATATAAGGAACAGTTGCAGTCTGAAAGCCACTCCACAGGACCTGTCCCATAAGAGAGGTATTTTTTTCCTTCATTGCGACCAGCAGGTCAATGATTTGGCGGTCAATCAGAAAACTGTCAAATCCACCTTTGGGCATGGTGGGAAGTGCAACCTCCTTCATAATATAGGCATAAAGGGAAGAAACAGCTTTCTGTGTAAGAGGTTCCTCACGGTCAGCACGGGTAGCAAGTACTACCTTATTACCATCCCTGTATTTTTCTAACATACTTAAGATTAATTCGGACGGTTCCTGTAAGTCTGCAGCTTTGCGGACAGCACAATCGCCACTGCAGCGGGAGAGTCCTGCAAGAATGGCAGCATGTTCACCAAAATTACGGGATAATTTTAATGGGATAATATGTGTATCCAGGCGGGCAAGCTCGCAGATGACATCATAGGATTTATCTTTGGAACCATCATCAACCATGAGAATTTCATAGTCACAATCCAGTTTACATAAAACCTTTTCCCGCAGATCATTGTAAAGTGGAAGAAGGTTATCATGGTTAAAATACACTGGTATTACAATGGATAGTTTCATAACATTGGCTCCTTTCATAAAGTATTACTTCTTGATTCTTTATTATGATAACGTATGTTTTTGTAAAATCAATAGGGTAAAGAAAGTCTTAAGAAAATAGTAAGAGAACTCTTAGTTGTCTGGATAAGTTTTCAGGAGTATAATACCAACGATTCATCATGAAGAAGAAATTAATAATGAAAAGGAAATGAGAATGGAAAAGACAAATCAGACTCTGAAAAGAGGGTATTTAATATGTTTATTTCTGGCATTGACAATTTGGAGTATGGCAACTACTTCCGGAAGCGGGCCGGATGAAGCAATGAAATATGATATCTGTAATTATATAGCGTCCCATGGAAAGCTTCCTGATGGAACGGACCCGGCGCTAAGAAATCCAATCTGGGGAATATCATATGGATTTACTCCGATTCTGTCATATATGATAAGCGGAGTTTTTTTGAAAATAGCTTTTTTATTTACCACAAATGTGTATTGGCTGTATGTGGCAGTCAGATTCACCAGTGTACTTTCCATAACCGGAATGGCATATTTGATGTTTCAGATAGGAGAGTACTTATTTCAAACCAATAGAAGCAGATTTTTGTTCGTAATGTCTGGAACCCTGCTGCCCCAGGTAATGTATCTTGGAAGTTATCTGAATAATGATTCCTTTGCATTATTTACAATTGCATGGATTATTTATGCCTGGCTCAGGGGCAGGGACAGACACTGGGACTGGAAAAGCTGTATCCTATTAGGAACTGGAATAGGGTTATGTGCATTATCTTATTATAATGCCTACGGTTATCTTTTGATGAGTATACCGTTTTTCTTTATTTCCTACTGGAAGGAAAGGCAAATAGAAGGTGAAGGAAAAAGAACTGACATGCATCGGATGTTCAGGATGGCAGCAGTAATTGCTATTGTAGCAATACTTTTAGCTGGCTGGTGGTTTATCCGGAGTGCAATATTATATGATGGTGATTTCCTTGGACTTCGAACAACGGATAAATATGGGGAAATGTATGCACAGCCGGGATTCCGTCCGTCAGAACGGCCGACGCCATATCATCAGGGCTGGTCATGGCATCAGATGTTATTTACTTCCGGCTGGCTGAGAACATCACTGATCAGCTTTATTGGAATATTAAGGACCTGCGACTGGAATCTGATGGGCAGGGGCTATCTGGGGATTGGAATACTTTTTCTTGCTGGAATCATTGGCTATCTGGCAGGCGGGTGGAAAAGAAAAATATTTTCGTCAGACAGACTGCTGCATATCACATTTCTGATATGCATGGTAATTCCATGCGGATTGAGTATTTATTATTCTTTTTATAGTGACTATCAGCCACAGGGGCGGTATCTGATGCCGATGCTGATTCCGCTTCTTTATTTTGTCACGACAGGACTGACTTTGGTACTTGAAAAGATACCACAAAAAGTAAATCGTATGTTATACGGTGGAATTTATATGTTTTTCATATTGATATCTGCAGCAAGTTTTTATTATGTTCATGCGCTGATATAGATTTCAAAAAAGGACTGGATAATCCCCGGTTTTTCTTATATAATGTCAAAAGGACGATAAAGACAGTTCTATAAAAGATAGGATGAAACAACAGCAATTGGAATAGAATGTAAAAGAAAAGCAGGAGGAAGAATTATGTGCGGAATTGTTGGATATATAGGGAAGAAACAGGCTGCACCAATTTTGTTGGATGGACTTTCAAAACTGGAGTACCGTGGTTATGATTCGGCAGGTATGGCAATCTTTGATGGGAAGAAGATTAACATGGCTAAGGCGACCGGAAGATTAAAGGTATTATCTGAGCTGACCCATGAGGGTGCTACCTTGCCGGGAACGGTTGGAATCGGTCACACACGCTGGGCAACCCATGGTGCACCGAGTGATATCAATGCGCATCCACATTTCAATGAAGCCGGTACGATTGCTGTGGTACACAATGGTATCATTGAAAACTATATGAAATTAAAGAAAAAGTTATCAGAAAAAGGCTATAAGTTTCGGTCAGACACGGACACTGAGGTTGTTGCCCAGCTGCTGGATTATTACTATACCGGGAATCCATTGGAGACCATTACCAAGGTCATGCATCGTGTGGAAGGTTCTTATGCACTGGGAATTATTTTTGCAGAGAATCCGGATGTTATCTATGCAGTCCGTAAGGACAGTCCTCTGATTGTAGGAAGAGGTGAGGGGGAGAATCTGATTGCATCCGATGTCCCGGCAATTTTAAAATATACCAGAGATGTATATTTTATTGAAAATGAAGAAATTGCCCGCCTCTCCGAGAAAAAAATAGAATTCTTTAATGTAGACGGGGAATCTATCGAAAAAGAATGCAAACATATCGAGTGGGATATTCATGCAGCAGAAAAAGGCGGCTATGAGCATTTCATGTTAAAAGAAATGAATGAACAGCCAAAGACCATAAGAGATACCATCAGTCCACGTATCAAGGATGGCAGAATTGTCATCGATGAGCTTGGAATGAGTGACGAAGAAATCAGAAATATCAGCAGAATTCACATTGTTGCCTGCGGTTCTGCTTATCATACCGGATTTACCAGTAAGTATATTTTCGAGGGAATGGCAAGAATTCCGGTAGATGTAGATGTGGCATCCGAGTTCCGCTACCGGAATCCGATTTTAGAGGATGGAGCCCTTGTCATTATTATCAGTCAGTCCGGAGAGACAGCAGATTCCCTGGCGGCACTCCGTATGGCAAAAGAGCGTGGCGTTAAGACCCTTGGTATTGTAAACGTAGTTGGAAGCTCCATTGCAAGAGAGGCAGATAAAGTAATGTATACCTGGGCTGGACCGGAAATTGCAGTTGCAACTACAAAGGCATACAGTGCACAGCTTGTGGCACAATATCTTCTGGCAATTAAATTTGCACAGGTTCGTGGTAAAGTTACAGAAGCAGAAGTAGGAGAAATGCTTCGTGACCTTAAGAAGCTGCCGGATCAGGTAGAAATGTTACTGAGCCATAAAGAGAAGATCCAGAAATTTGCCAACCGTTTCATTGCAGCTAAGGATATTTTCTTTATCGGAAGAGGAATTGATTATGCGATTTCCATGGAAGGTTCTTTAAAATTAAAGGAGATTTCCTATATTCATTCTGAGGCATATGCAGCAGGTGAGTTAAAGCATGGAACCATTTCCCTGATTGAAGATGGTACACCGGTCGTTGCAGTGGCAACACAGGATGCACTGCTGAAAAAGACCATCAGCAATATTGTAGAAGTGAAGACCAGAGGCGCATTTGTCATGGCAGTCACCAATGAAGGCAATACAGAGATTGAAAAGACAGCAGATTATGTTATCTATATTCCACAGACCAATGCATATTTTGCCAATTCACTGGCAATTATTCCATTACAGCTGTTCAGCTACTATGTAGCAGTTGGAAAGGGCTGTGATGTGGATAAACCAAGAAATCTTGCAAAATCCGTAACGGTTGAGTAATTTATAGAGCAATTGGAAAAGAAGATGCGGTTTTACTTAGAATTCTATTTCTATGAAAGGACATTTTATTTTGTGCACACTAAAATGCCAACCGTTCTAAAATTTTGTTTTGCTTGCTTGTAAACTGTCTTTCCGTTGCTTTGACTTAAGATAGCTCCACCGTCCGTTGAATACGGATGCCACATAATGCCTGCAAGGGGCACTAAGGATTTCGGATAAAGTTTAATTCATCTGGCAACCGGCGCATATTCACATCCATGTTCAGATGCGCCTCGCTGGCACGTCCTGTGCCAGCGTTGCCGGGTGCCAGACGAAATCCTAAGTGCCCCTAACAGTCCTTATCAGGCATCCGTACTTCGACGAACGGTGGAGCTATCTATGTCAAACATTGGAAAGACTGTTTTTATAGCAAAAAGCAAAACGAAATATTAAGAACGGTGGTATTTCGGTGTGAAAATAAAATGTCCTTTTTTATAGAAAAAATTCTAATGTAAAATATATCCTCTTTTGCAGAGCTTTTTACAAATTAAACATAAAAGAAACATATTTTTCTCAATAAATAGACACAGAACTAACACAATTTATGGATATTATCATAATCAGAAAGTAACAAAGAGATGAAAGGAGTAATCTTTATGGAAAACAATTATAACAACAATTTTAACTCCGGCTCTCCTTATTCATATAATCAGACGAACCAGCAGACAGGAGACGGAACAAATACTTCATGGAGCAGTCAGGTGAACGGAAATACTTCACAGGGCTACAGTCAGGGAACCCAGTATGGGCAGGAAAATGCCTATTATAGTCAGGGAACCCAGTATGGACAGGGAAATGCCTATTATAGTCAGGGAACACAGCCATATGGACAGAATCAGCAGAAGAAAAAACGGAAAGAAAAAGTAAAGAAAGAACATGGTAAAGGCGGATTTGGTGTAAAACTTGCAAAATGTGCAGCTATTGCATTAGTCTTTGGATTGATTTCAGGAAGCGTATTTGCGGGAACAAATCAGCTGCTTGGAACGAAGTGGAGCAACTCTGAATCTGCTAAGACAGAGGCTTCCCTGAATAAGAGCAGCAGCGGAGATACTGTTAAGGCAGCAAATACTTCATCCAAAGCAGTAACCGATTTGACGGATGTCTCAGATATTGCAGATAATGTAATGCCATCTATTGTTGCAATTACGAATATGAGTGAAAAACAGGTAAGCACCTGGTATGGATATACTGCATCACAGCCACAGGAAAGCTGTGGTTCCGGAATCATAGTAAGCCAGGATGACCAGTACATCTATGTAGCAACGAATAATCATGTGGTATCCGGTGCCCAAAGTATTACCGTGCAGTTCTCAGATGACAGCACAGTAGCCGCAGAAGTAAAAGGAACAGATGCAGGAAGTGACTTAGCAGTCGTTGCAGTTCCGATTTCCGATATCAGCGCAGACACCTTAAGTACCATTAAGGTTGCAACCCTTGGCAATTCTGATGACTTAAGTGTAGGTCAGGCAGCAGTCGCAATTGGAAATGCGTTAGGTTATGGGCAGTCTGTTACAACCGGTGTTATCAGTGCATTGAACCGAGAGGTGTCCGTAGAAAATGAAGACGGTTCTACCACCACCAATGAACTGATTCAGACTGATGCGGCTATTAACCCTGGTAATAGTGGTGGCGCATTACTGAACGCCAAGGGTGAAGTAATCGGTATCAGTTCTGTAAAATATTCTGATACCAGTGTAGAAGGTATGGGCTATGCTATCCCGATTAATACAGCGTCTCCGATTATTGAAAAATTAATCAACCGGGAACAGGTGGATGAATCCCGTTCCGCATATCTTGGAATCTCCGGTGTAGATGTATCCTCCACCGTTGCACAGACCTATAATATGCCGGAAGGAATATATCTCTATCAGGTAAAGGAAGGTTCACCGGCAGAGCAGGCAGGCTTACAGGCAGGAGATATTATCACATCCTTTGATGGAAGCAAGGTTTCATCTACAACAGAATTAAATGATGCGATTAAGTATTGTGCAGCAGGTGATTCTGTAGAAGTTGTATTTGAACGTCAGACAGATGGACAGTATCAGGAACAGACGGTAACCGTAACTTTAGGGCAGAAAAACTAAAAACGGATAACAAAATGTAACCCTTAGTCATCTATAAAGCAAAGCTACCGATAAGGCAGATAAAACAGCAGTGTCTTAAATATGTTGAAGAAAACATGGACACTGCTGTTTTTTTACTTTACAGGAAATTGCTTTCCTGTAAAGTAAAAAACGCTCCGCGAGGATGCACACTGCGGCGTATAAGGTAGATGTCGCAAGCGACCGCCGCAGGCGCGAGAATGTGCCAAGGCACATTCTTTGTTACGCAAGTAGCGAGAAAAAGTCTAGCAGAAAAGAAGGAGCCAAGTTTGTTTGAGCGAACTTCTTTTCTGCTAGACTTTGGTGAGCACTGCGATAACTTTAGAAAAAATTAATAGTTGTTTTGGGTATTTTCTGATATGATAGAAAAGTAAGAAAAATAAACTTATGAGGAAAGTAAAAGATGAATCCATTAGATTTTAGTAGAATAAAAGACGAGGCACATCCGGAGGATTTTTTAAGTGAGATGAAACCCTTTGGGGATTTGATGATGTATTACCGGTGTGCCATGATGGAAGTGGAAACAAAGTTTAAGGTATTAAATGAGCAGTTTTCCACACAATATAACAGGAATCCGATTGAGTCCATAAAAACAAGACTGAAGAAACCGGCAAGTATTATTGAAAAAATCAAACGGAAGAACATTGGATTTTCCATGAAAGCAATTGAGGAGAATATGTTTGATATTGCGGGAGTGCGTGTCATCTGTTCTTTTCAGGAAGATATTTATACTATGGCAGATTTGCTGCTGCAGCAGGATGATATCATTCTGGTAGAGAAGAAAGATTATATTGCACATCCGAAGGATAACGGATACCGTAGTCTGCATCTGATTGTAGATGTGCCGATATTTTTATCGAACGAGAAGCGCCATATGAAAGTGGAGGTGCAGCTCCGGACCATTGCCATGGATTTCTGGGCGAGTCTTGAGCACAAGCTTCGCTATAAGAAACATATTAATAATTCAGAAGAAATAGCAGATAAATTAAAGCATGTTGCAGATGTAATTACAGAAATGGACTGCGAGATGCAGGATATCCGTCATATGATAGAATTTATAGACGATAATACAGAATCGTAGTATACTATAGATATCTGGCACAAGGAGGAGGTAATAAGATGACAGAGGGTGGACTTCTGATTTTCCTTGGAATTTTAATCTTATTTGTAATAATTGTAGCTGTAATAGCGGTAGTAGCCGCAGTATCCGGGGCCGCAGCGGCAATTGCAGATGAGGACAAAGAAGAAGAGTAGAGAAAAAGAACGTTCCTGAATGGAAATTATTCCAGACGGGAACGTCCTTTTTTGTCTTTTACAATGTTATAAATCGATACCAAGTCCTTCAAAAAGCACTTTCATAGAGTCTATTTCAAGAATCAGAATCATGGCACTTTTAATCTGGGTATGGGCAAAACTTAACCGTTCATCAATAAAGAGAACCTGATAATCCAGTCTTGTAAATTCTTTTTCCGGGACAGCCAGAATTTCACCAATGGTACCAAGATGGTTCTGCGGTGGTTCAATATCAATAAAGGTATTTGTCATTTTTGCAATAGAATTTACATAAGCAGCAGTTGTGATGTTTGCCATTTCGCGCAATACGGATAAATCCATATCATTCAGTGAATCAATGGAATCGACATTTTTTTCATAAAAGGTGTTGATAAGCCGGCTGGTAAATTCTTTCTCCACAATCTGAAGCATAACACCATTCATATCACCTTTTACATTTACAGTCATACCAATAGCAGTTTTATCTGCCCCACCAAGATAATCTGCAGCTTTGGTATAATCCATCAGGCAGATATTTGGCACTTCAATATCTACCGGTGTATTTAAGAGACCTGCCAGTGCAGTAGCAGCATTACCGGAACCGATGTTGCCAATTTCAGCTAGAACGCTTAAATGCATAGAATCCAGTTCTTTTAAATTTAGCATAGACATAAAAACTCTCCCTTTGTCATTACAGTATAAATTTTTCTCGTTTTCGTTTATTATAACATAGGATACAGGCAATGAGAATGGATTCTTATGGCATTTCAAAAGGAATTATAAAGAATTTTGAAGAATAAAAAACTCACCCTTGACAAAAGTGCCTGGCAAATTTAATATAATGCCTAGAGATAAAGGTAATGAGAAAGAGTAGTACATCGGTACGGTTCTAAGAGAGGACGGCTCATCGGCTGAAAGGTTGTCTGAATACGACAGATGGAAGGTAGCTTTCGAACCGGAAGACCCAGAAAGCCTGTAACCGGAATCATATAAAAAATTTCAACAAGGCATAAGTTTTCCCGACACTCCATGTTACGGAGAAGAGATATGCATAGATACTATGCATAACGAAGGTGGTACCGCGCTGATTCGCCCTTCTTATCCAGCTGGATAGGGAGGGCTTTTTATTTTACAGGAAATTGCTTTCCTGTAAAGTAAAAAACGCTCCGCGAGGATGCACCAAGTCCCATACCTTTCAGATAACTGAAATGTCTACTAATAAAGATAGCACTTTTACAAATTACGAAACGTCCAATTTAGAAAAAGGAGAACAATTATGAGCAAAGAACTTGCAAAAACCTACGACCCAAAAGGGATTGAAGACCGACTTTATAAGAAATGGGAAGACAATGGATATTTCCATGCACAGGCTGACCGCAGCAAGAAACCGTTTACCATTGTAATGCCGCCGCCAAATATTACCGGACAGCTTCATATGGGACATGCATTGGATAATACCATGCAGGATATATTAATCCGTTACAAGAGAATGCAGGGATATAATGCATTATGGAAGCCGGGAACAGACCATGCAGCTATTGCAACAGAGGTAAAGGTTATTGATTCCTTAAAGAAGCAGGGAATTGACAAGAATGACCTCGGAAGAGAAGGCTTCTTAGAAAAATGCTGGGAGTGGAAGGATGAGTATGGCAGCCGCATCATCAACCAGTTAAAGAAAATGGGTTCTTCCGCGGACTGGAGTAGAGAACGTTTTACCATGGATAAAGGATGCTCTGATGCAGTTCTTGAAGTATTTATAAAATTATATGAAAAAGGTCTTATTTATAAAGGCTCCCGTATTGTAAACTGGTGTCCTGTCTGCAAGACATCTATTTCCGATGCCGAGGTAGAACATGAAGAACAGGATGGCTTCTTCTGGCATATCAATTATCCGGTAGTAGGAGAAGCGGGAAGATTCGTAGAAATCGCAACCACCCGTCCGGAGACTTTATTTGGTGATACTGCAGTAGCAGTAAATCCGGATGATGAACGTTATCAGGATATTATCGGAAAAATGTTAAAGCTTCCGATGACAGACCGTGAGATTCCGGTTATTGCAGACTCCTATGTAGATAAAGAATTTGGAACCGGATGTGTAAAGATTACACCGGCTCATGACCCGAACGACTTTGAAGTTGGAAAACGTCATAATCTGGAAGAAATCGTTGTTATCAATGATGATGCAACCATGAACAGCAAAGCCGGCAAATATGCGGGCATGGACAGATACGAATGCCGGAAAGCACTGGTAGAGGATTTAGAGAAGGAAGGACTTTTGGTAAAAGTTGTTCCGCATTCCCATAACGTAGGAACCCATGACCGCTGTGGCACAACCGTAGAGCCAATGATTAAACAGCAGTGGTTTGTAAAAATGGATGATTTAATCAAACCGGCAGTAGAAGGTGTAAAGAATGGAGAAATCAAGCTCCTTCCAAAACGTATGGAGAAAACCTACTTCAACTGGACGGATAATATCCGTGACTGGTGTATTTCCAGACAGCTCTGGTGGGGACATCGTATTCCTGCATATTACTGTGATGAATGCGGAGAAATGGTAGTATCTAAGAACGCACCGGAGAAATGTCCGAAGTGCGGCTGCACCCATATGACACAGGATCCGGATACTCTGGATACCTGGTTCTCTTCTGCATTATGGCCATTCTCAACCTTAGGCTGGCCGGAGAAAACAGAAGACTTAGATTATTTCTATCCGAATGATGTATTAGTAACCGGATACGATATTATTTTCTTCTGGGTAATCCGTATGATTTTCTCAGGATATGAGCAGATGGGCAAAGCACCATTCCATACTGTATTATTCCACGGACTGGTTCGTGATTCCCAGGGCCGTAAGATGAGTAAATCTCTTGGAAATGGAATTGACCCGTTAGAGGTTATTGATAAATATGGTGCAGATGCCTTGAGACTGACGCTGATTACCGGAAATGCACCGGGAAATGATATGCGTTTCTACTGGGAGCGTGTAGAAGCATCCCGTAACTTTGCCAATAAAGTGTGGAATGCATCCCGTTTCATTATGATGAACTTAGAGGGTATGGAAGTAACAAAGCCTGCAATTTCTGACCTGGCACCGGAAGATAAATGGATTCTTTCAGCAGTTAATACATTGACCAAAGATGTAACAGAAAATATGGATAAATTCGAACTTGGTATTGCAGTACAGAAAGTATATGACTTTATCTGGGATGAATTCTGTGACTGGTATATCGAGATCGCCAAAGTTCGTACTTATAAGAAAGACGAGGATGCCAGGGCTGCCAACAGTGCACTCTGGACACTTCGTACTGTATTAGGACAGGCATTAAAATTATTACATCCATATATGCCATTTATCACAGAAGAAATCTACTGTACCTTAAATCCGCAGGAAGAGACCATTATGCTGGCTGACTGGCCGGTTTACAAAGAAGAGTGGAATTTCTCGGCAGAAGAAGAGATGCTTGCTCATGTAAAAGAGCTGGTAAAAGGCATCCGTAACTTAAGAACAGAGATGGATGTTCCACCATCCAGAAAGGCAAAGGTATTTATCGTATCTGAAGACAAAGCACTTTGCGAGACCTTTGAGAGCATGAAGAAAACATACCAGAATCTTATCAGTGCCAGCGAGGTTGATGTCCAGTCCGATAAGGCAGGCATCGAAGAAGATGCAGTATCCGTAGTTATTCCGGGAGCTGTTGTATACATGCCGTTGGAAGACTTGGTAGATATGGAAAAAGAAAAAGAGCGTCTTTTGAAAGAAGAAGAGCGTCTTAAGAAAGAACTTGCCCGCTCCCACGGCATGTTAAATAATGAGAAGTTTGTAAGCAAGGCACCTGCTGCAAAGATTCAGGAAGAGAAAGATAAGCTTGCAAAATATGAGCAGATGATGGCTACCGTACAGGAGCGTCTGGCTCAGATGAAATAGTTACAAAAGTTAAAAGACAGGTATTGTCGATTCGCCGCAGTTTCTGCGGCGAAAACTTTTTATGGAAACAGGATAACCTCTTGAAAAAAATTTCCACTATATTATACTTAGAAAAGCGGTGACAAAAATGACTTATGAAGAGATTTGCAATTATATATATGAAATACCAAAGTTCACAAAGAAAAACAGTTTAGAGCATACGAAAGAAATGCTGCAGAGACTTTCTATCAGAGAGCATCAGTTTGAAATCATCCATGTGGCAGGAAGCAATGGCAAAGGAAGTGTCTGTGCATTTATCAATCAGGTGCTGGTGGAACATGGATGTGAAGTGGGACTCTTTACTTCTCCGCACCTTGTATGCATGGAAGAGCGTTTCGTAATCAATGGCGAAAAGTGCAGTCAGGAAGAATTTGTAGAAAGCTTTGAGGCAGTGCAGAAGGTGGTAGAGCAGATGGAAGCAGAAGGACTGCCGCATCCAGCATTTTTTGAATATCTTTTTGCCATGGGCATGTATCTTTTTCAGAAGCGGAAAGTACATTATCTTATTTTAGAGACCGGACTTGGCGGAAGGTTAGATGCAACGAATGTATTTGAGGAACCGTTGCTTACGATTATTACATCTATCAGTCTCGAGCATACACAGATTTTAGGAGATTCCATTGAAGCAATTGCAGGAGAAAAGGCAGGGATTATCAAAGAAGGCGTTCCTGTTATCTTTGATGGAAGTAATGAAACAGCGGCAGAAGTGATAAGGCAGACTGCAAGGGCAAAAAGAGCACCTTATTACTGTATTTCTTTAGAAAGTCTTAAAATTCATAAAATAACCGGGAAAACTATTGATTTTTGTTATACCAATGGGTATGATGTTGTTGATTTGAAAATCCCGTTTCCGGCAGAATATCAGATGATGAATGCGTCACTGGCATATCGGGCGTTATCTGTCCTTCAGGTGGAAACCGGAATTGGAAAAGCAGAGATTATCTCTGCAATGGAACATACCAGATGGATGGGCAGAATGCAGCAGGCAGAGCCATTTATCTATTTTGACGGAGCACATAATGCAGATGGTATTGCCCACTTTGTGAAAAATGTGCAGAAGATTGCGGAAGAAAAGCCAGTTCTTCTTTTTTCCATGATGGAAGAGAAGAATCATAAAGAAGCAGTAAAAGTACTGTGCAAGGAAGTTTCGTGGGATAGTATTGTGCTGACCCGCATCCCGGACAGCCGTGGAATAGACCCATTGAAATTGCAGGATGAATTTATGGCAAACGACCGGGAAACAGTAGTAATAGAAGACTGTGCACAGGCATACAGATATGTAAAGGAATACAGGAAGGACAACCAGATGGTATTCTGTGCGGGTTCCCTGTATTTGATTGGAGAATTGGAAAAGATAGCAGGAGGAAATGAAGCATGATAGATTTTGAAGAAGAATTAAAGAAATTCAAACCAAGCCTGGAAGTAGAAGAGGCAGAGGAAGCTATTTACAATCAGGACTTAACGGATATGACAGACATTTTAAGAGAAATGATGAAAGAAGCAAGACGACAGTAGAATTCGTTAAGTGAGGTAAAGTATGAAATGTTATAATTGCGGAGCAGATCTGACAGGGGACAACCGTTGTCCGAACTGTGGAATTGACGTAAAAGTATATAAGAAAATTGTGATGACCTCTAATTATTATTATAATCAGGGATTAGAGCGAAGCAATGTCCGTGATTTATCCGGAGCGATTGAAAGTCTTAAGAAGAGTCTTCGGTTTGATAAAACGAACATTCAGGCAAGAAATCTCCTGGGACTGGTACTTTTTGAGACCGGTGAGGCGGTATCTGCCATGGGTGAATGGGTAATTAGTAAGAGCCTTCAGCCAAAGGATAATGATGCAGGACGTTATCTGGACGCTGTGCAGAAGAATCCGGCACAGTTAGAAACGGTAAATCAGACCATTAAGAAATACAATCAGGCATTGTTATATTGCAGACAGAATAGTACAGATCTTGCAATTATCCAGTTGAAGAAGGTATTGTCCTTAAACCCGAAACTGGTAAAGGGACATCAGCTGCTGGCTCTTTTGTACATGAAGGAGAATAAATTCGAGCAGGCAAAGAAGTCATTGCGGGCAGCTATGAAAATTGATTCCAGCAATACGATTACACTGCGTTACATGAAAGAGACCAATCAGATGCTGCGCAGTGCCAACAGCAGTAAGAAGAAAAAGAAAGAAGATGACCTTATTTCCTATAAGAGTGGAAATGACCTCATTATCCAGCCGACAAAATTCAAAGATACTTCAGGTTTTGCCACAATACTGACCATTTTGCTTGGGGTGGCAATTGGTGTTGCAGTCACCTGTTTCCTTGTAGTGCCAAGTGTAAAGCAGAAGGCAAAGAGTGATGCCAATACATCAGTGGTTCAGGCAAATGATACCATAACCACGAAGAATCAGCAGATTACCAATCTGGAAAATCAGATTGATGACCTGAACCAGCAGGTGTCTTCTGCAAAAAGCGATTCCGAGGAGACTTCCAATAAGATTAGCAGCTATGACCAGCTGCTTTCAGCATATAAATCCTTCCAGGAGGGAGATATTACAGCAGCAGGAGATGCACTTTCCGGTGTGAAGGAAGAAAACCTTTCCGATACCGCAAAGGAAATTTATCAGAATATCAACGCAACTGTAAATGACCAGTATCTTCAGGTGACTTATGCAGACAGTTATCAGGCATACAGTAATTATAACTATGAAGAAGCGAAGACCGGATTTGAAAAAGTAGTAGAGATGGATGAGGCATACCAGGATGGCAATGCGATTTATTATCTGGCACAGACCTACCGGAATCTGGGCGAGAATGAAAAAGCCATTGAATACTATCAGAAAGTGATTGATGGTTATCCGAATACGGAACGTGCAGCCAATTCTTCCCGCTATCTGGAAGAATTACAGAATGCAGAACAGTAACAGAATAAAGAAAAACAGTTTACAAAAGACGTCAGGCAGATTGCCGGGCGTCTTTTGTAGTTTACAGGAAATTGCTTTCCTGTAAACTACAAAACGCACCGCGAGGATGCACACTGCGGCGTATAAGGTAGATGTCGCAAGCGACCGCCGCAGGTGCGAGAATGTGCCAGGGCACATTCTTTTTATGCAATGTATATGGAGGATAGAAGAATGGAATTTAAGTATGAATTAGAAAATGGATGTCTTACCATCCGGGTGCCAAAGGAGTTGGATCATCATTGCGCCACACAGCTGCGGGCAGAGGCAGATTTACTGATTGATTCTTACCGGGTTAACAAACTGGTTTTTGATTTTGCCGGTACAGAATTTATGGACAGTTCAGGAATTGGCGTGGTAATCGGAAGGTGCCGGAACATGAATTACAGCGGTGGAAAAGTGGTGGCAGAGAATATGAATGAGCGGATCCGGAAAATTTTTGTGGTATCAGGTCTGCATAAACTGGTTCAGATGAAAGAAGGGGAGAAGAAGGAGGCATGAAAATGGAGGCTGTAAATATGGAAAGAAGAAATGAGATGAAACTGGAATTTGAGGCATTATCCGTAAATGAAGGATTTGCCAGAGTAGCGGTAGCAGCATTTTGCGCCCGGATGAATCCCACACTGGATGAGTTAGAGGATATTAAAACTGCGGTATCGGAGGCGGTAACCAATGCCATTATCCATGGCTATGAAGAAAAGGAAGGAACGGTAGTGATGCAGTGCTGTCTTTCCGGAAGTACCGTACATATTACCGTAAAAGACAGCGGGAAGGGAATTGCTGATATTAAACGGGCAAAGGAGCCGTTTTTTACGACAAGGCCGGAGCTGGAGCGGTCCGGTATGGGCTTTTCTTTTATGGAGGCTTTCATGGATGAAGTAGAAGTACGGTCAAAGGTCGGAGAAGGAACTGTTATAAAAATGAAAAAAAATCTGGTGCGGGAAAGTTAAGTGGAGAATGGAACAGACAATTGCTTATATCAAACGGGCACACAAAGGGGATAAGCAGGCAAGAGATACGCTGGTGCTTGGAAATCAGGGGCTGGTCTGGAGTGTGGTACAAAGATTTTTAGGAAGAGGACATGATAAAGAAGAACTGTTTCAGATCGGATGCATTGGACTGATGAAGGCAGTGGATAAATTTGATGTAAGTTATGAGGTATGCTTTTCCACTTATGCAGTGCCGGTGATTATGGGAGAAATACGCCGCTTCCTGAGGGATGACGGCATGGTGAAGGTCAGCAGGAGCATGAAAGAAAAAGGCTATCTTATCAGCAATGCAAGAAAGGAACTGACAGACATGCTTGGAAGGGAGCCGGAGTTAAAGGAACTGGCAGAAAAAACCGGGCTTTCGGAGGAAGAGATTGTCCTTGCAGTGGAAGCCAATGGAGAAGTAGAATCCATTTACCAGAGCGTCTATCAGTCGGATGGCAGTGAAATCTATCTGTTGGACCGGTTAAAGGATAAGAAGAATGCGCAGGAAGAACTGGAAAATAAGCTTCTGATAGAAGAATTGCTGCAACAGTTATCCGGAAGGGAGCAGCAGCTGATTAAGATGCGTTATTTTGAAAATGCCACGCAAAGCCAGATTGCTGCAAAGCTTGGCACCAGTCAGGTACAGGTCAGCCGCATGGAGAAGAAAATATTACTGCAGATGAGAAAATACATGAGTCAGGGTTGACAAACAAAGGGGGTGGAAATATACTAAAAAAGGATTAAGCGAGATTCCCTTGTCAAAGTGTTCCGGCTTTGATGGGGATTTTTTTTACAGGAAATGAAGAGAAAGGAAGTGGAAAGATGATTAAGTACTATTGCAGTGAACAGAACCGTATCACCGAAATTGAATCACCAGGGGAGGATTGCTGGATTTCCCTTGTAAATCCAACAGAGGTAGAAGTCGCAGCAATGGTAAATCAGTATGGAATTGATGCAGATGCCATGCGTTCCGCACTGGATACGGACGAGCGCTCGCGTATTGAAACAGATGAGAATTATACTATGGTATTGGTTAATATCCCGAATATTGAAACCCATAATGATAAGGAACTTTATGATACCATTCCACTTTCTATTTTTGTGGTAAAAAAAGCAGTCATTACAGTAAGTCTTGAGAAGACTCCAATATTAGAAGCATTTGCCAATGGCACGGTGCGGGATTTTAATCCTGCCATGCGTTCCCGCTTTGTGCTTCAGATTTTGTACCGGACATCCTCTCTTTTCTTACAGTACTTAAGAAGTATTGACCGCCAGAGTGAAATTGTGGAAAACAAGCTGCACAAGTCCACACAGAACCGGGAGTTAATCGAGCTTTTGAAACTGGAAAAGAGTCTGGTTTACTTTACGACAGCACTCCGATCCAATGAGGTGGTACTGGAAAAATTATTTAAAAATGACAATATTAAAAAATATCAGGAAGATGAAGAACTTCTTGAGGATGTTATTGTTGAAAACAAGCAGGCAATTGAGATGGCAAATATTTACAGCGGCATTTTGAGCGGAATGATGGATGCTTTTGCATCAGTTATTTCCAACAATCTGAATGTGGTAATGAAGGTGCTTGCCATAATAACAGCTGTACTTTCTGTTCCGACTATGATATTCTCAGCGTATGGCATGAATGTGGCTGCAAAGGGAATGCCGTTCGCAGAGAGTCCTTATGGATTTGTTATTATCGTATTAATTGCAGTGGTATGCAGTCTTATTGTTGCATTAATCTTTGCTAAGACAAAGATGTTTAAATAAAAGCAGGAAATGGAAGGTAATATGTACGACAATTATGTGTTTGACCTGTATGGAACACTGGTAGATATCCATACAGAGGAAAACGATGCTAAGGTATGGGAAAAACTGAGTCTGTTTTACGGATTTTATGGAGCTTTATATGACCCGCAGGAATTACAGGAATCTTATCTGGCATTGATTCAAAGCAAAGAGACAGATTTAAAGGGAGAGTTGGAAAAGGAGCCACACTATGCCCATGAGGCATTTCCGGAGATTCGTATTGAAGAAGTATTCAAAGAGCTTTATGCGAAGAAGGGGATAAAGGCTGATGATGCGCTGGCAGTTCATACCGGACAGTTCTTCCGGGTACTGACCATGGAGTATGTGCGGATTTATGATGGCGTAAGAGAATTATTAAAAGCATTGAAAAAATGTGGTAAAAAGGTATATCTTTTATCCAATGCCCAGAGAATCTTTACGGAATATGAGATGAATTATTTGGATATTACAAAATATTTTGACGATATTTTAATTTCATCCGATTATGGAACCAAGAAACCGGACATCCGTTTTTTTGAACAACTGATAGAAAAGTATCATCTGGATGTGAAGAAAACACTGATGATAGGAAATGATGTACGCTGTGACATCAACGGGGCCAAAGAGGCAGGTCTTGACACTTTTTACATTCATTCGAATATTTCTCCAAAAGATGACAAAAAGCCGGACAGTACCTATTACCTGCCTGCAATGGATATGAAAAAAGTAAAAGAACTTATCCTGCAAAACGCTTCCGGTACTCACGGGGTGTAACATAAAAGCGTTTCTTAAACAGCCGGTTGAAGTAAGAGAGGTTGTCAAAGCCTACTTCAGCGGCAATGTCTAATATAGAAGCTTCAGACGAAATAAGCAGCCGGCTGGCCATGGTCAGCCGGTAATCATTTAAATATTCTGTAAAAGTAGTTCCCATGGTATTTTTGAAAAACTTCATAAAATGAGACTGGCTTAAGTCCAGCGCATCTGCCATTTCTTCAATGGAAATTTTACTGGCATAATTTGTCTCAATATATTTAATGATGCGTTTCATCTTTTCCAGGGATTTCTGGTTCTTGCGGGAGGCACTTGTTTCGCAGCAGTTAGAAATCAGAATGGAAAAGAGCAGGAAAAGCTGTCCTTTAATCACAAGCTGGAAGGCCGGGGGATTGGTCCTGCAGACTTCATCCGCAGCATTGATACAGCCGGCAACCTCGTTATAGAATGGCATACCCGGTGTAAAATGTGTGGTAAGCCGCAGTGTGCCGTCTAAAAGCGGTGTAAAGTAGCGGCTGTTACAGATGTCTGTCTGTTTGGCAAGGAGCATTTCCAGTTTAAAAATAATATTAATATATTCCATTTTGTAATCGAGATACTGTTCAATGGAATGAACCTGTCCCGGAAGAATCAGAAGAATACTTCCTTCCTGAACCGGATATTCTTCCAAATCTACGGTAATCAGTCCGCAGCCTTTTTTGATGTAGATAATTTCCGTTTCATCATGCCAGTGGGCAGGCACCCGCTCAAAATCTAAGGGAATTGAACAGGGATAGGTGATATATGGGAAACTTTCTGAACCATGTGATTTCTTTTCCTGGTAATTTTCATATTCGAGAATATTCATGGGAAACGCCTTTCGTCAAAATGTACAAAAAAGTGATTTTTTCTAAAATCACCGAAATATGATAGTATTGTACCACTTTTGACCGGTATATTACAAGAAAATGTAAAAGAAATGTTAGATAATGCATACATAAGAGAACGAACTGAATTCAAATTTTACGGAGGGTCAAAAATGAATTTACAGGAAATCGTAACAAAGAAATATAACAAGGGAATTGCCGATTGCTCTAATGAAGAATTATACTTCGCATTATTAGAGATGACAAAAGCAATGGCTGAGAAGAAAGAAAACCACAACGGAAAGAAAAAATTATATTATATTTCCGCAGAGTTCTTAATTGGAAAACTTCTCTCCAACAACCTGATTAATTTAGGCTTATATGATGAAGTGAGGGATGTACTTGCAGCAAATGGCAAAGACATCTGTGCAATTGAAGAGGTTGAGCCGGAACCATCACTTGGTAACGGTGGTCTTGGAAGACTTGCAGCATGCTTCCTTGATTCTATTGCAACATTAGGATTAAACGGTGATGGAGTTGGACTTAACTATCATTACGGATTATTCAAACAGGTATTTGAAAACAACCTTCAGAAAGAAACCAAGAATCCTTGGATTCAGGATGAAAGCTGGCTGACAAAGACAGATAAGAGCTATCAGGTACAGTTTGGTGGATTTAATGTAACTTCAAAATTATATGATATTGATGTTACCGGATATGAAAACACAACCAACAAGCTTCATTTATTCGATATCGAAACAGTAGATGAGAGCATCGTTGGGGATGGAATTGACTTTGACAAAGAGGATATCAAGAAAAACCTGACATTATTCTTATATCCGGATGACAGCGATGACAAGGGACGTCTCCTTCGTGTTTACCAGCAGTACTTCATGGTAAGCAACGCTGCACAGTTAATCTTAGATGAGGCAGTAGAAAGAGGATGTAACTTACATGATCTTGCTGATTATGCAGTAATCCAGATTAATGATACCCATCCATCTATGGTAATCCCGGAGATGATTCGTCTGTTAATGGAAAGAGGAATCGGCATGGACGAGGCTATTGCAATCGTTTCCAAGTGTTGTGCATATACCAATCACACCATCTTAGCAGAAGCATTAGAGAAATGGCCAATCTCTTTCTTAGAGAAAGTTGTTCCACAGTTAATGCCAATCATCTACGAATTAAACAACCGTGTAGTTGCTAAATATGATGACAAGTCTGTATACATCATTGATGATGAAAAACGTGTACACATGGCTCATATGGATATCCACTACGGATTCAGCGTAAATGGTGTTGCATACCTTCATACAGAAATCTTAAAAGATTCTGAGTTAAATAACTTCTACAAGATTTATCCTGAGAAGTTCAATAACAAGACAAACGGTATCACATTCCGTCGTTGGTTATTACACTGTGATAAGGGATTGACATCCTTAATCGAAGAACTGATTGGACCAGGATTCAAGAAAGATGCAATGGAACTGGAAAAATTAGGACAGTTCGTAAATGATGATGCAGTATTAGATAAATTACTTGCAATCAAGACTGAGAACAAAGTTGTTCTTAAGAACTACTTAAAGGCAACACAGAACATCGACTTAGATGAGAACTCAGTATTTGATATCCAGATTAAGAGATTACATGAGTACAAGAGACAGCAGATGAATGCACTCTATGTAATTAACAAATATTTTGAAATCAAAGCAGGAAAGAAACCGGCAAGAAAGATTACTGCAATCTTTGGTGCAAAGGCAGCTCCGGCTTACATCATTGCAAAAGACATTATCCATTTAATTCTCTGCTTACAGCAGTTAATTGCAAATGACCCGGAAGTAAGTCCGTACTTACAGGTTGTTATGGTAGAGAACTACAATGTTACTTTAGCTGAGAAATTAATCCCGGCAGCAGATATCCATGAGCAGATTTCCTTAGCTTCTAAAGAGGCATCCGGAACATCTAACATGAAGTTCATGTTAAATGGTGCAGTAGCAATCGGAACCATGGACGGAGCAAACGTAGAAATGCATCAGTTAGTAGGAGATGATAACATCTACATCTTCGGAGAGTCTTCTGACGAAGTAATTGAGCATTACGCAAAAGCTGATTATGTATCACGCAAGTATTATGATAATGATGCAGATATCAAACGTGCAATCGACTTCATCGTAAGTGATGAAATGAAAGCAATCGGAAATGCAGAGAACTTAGAGAGACTTTTCAATGAGTTAATCAATAAAGACTGGTTCATGACTCTTCCGGATTTCGAATCTTATCGTGCAAAGAAAGATGAAATGCTTGCAGATTATGAAGATAGAAAAGCATGGGCAAAAATGATGCTGACAAACATCAGCAAAGCCGGCTTCTTCTCATCGGACCGTACAATTGAGCAGTACAACAAAGATATTTGGAAATTAGACTAAATTTTGATAAAAGTATTCTCCAACCTTTAAAAACAATGAGGGACAGATAGAAATATCTGTCCCTTGTTGCGTTTTATGAAATACGACTTAGAGCTTCAATCCCTTTAACAGTGCGCCAAGGCTGGTAGAAGCACTTTCATCAGAGGTGTAGGCGGATAAGTCTTCTTTTTCTTCTACAGAAGTATCTACCATTTCTTCTTCCAATGCACGCATGCTTAAGCTGATTTTGCCGTCGTTGGTATTTAAAAGCTTGGCTTTTACATGCTGTCCTTCCTTTAATACTTCGGAAGGCTTGTTGATACGGCGTTCACAAATCTGGGAAATGTGGACAAGTCCCGTAAGTCCGTCCCCAAGGTTGATAAATGCACCATATGGCATCAGACTTTCTACCGTTCCTTCTACGATACTTCCTGGAACAAGCATGGCAATCTTATGATTTCTTTCTTCTGTTTCTTTTTCAAGAGCAACGGATTTACCGGAGAGCACCAGACGGTCATCTTCCTCGTCTACAGTAATGACACGGACTTCTAATTCTTTGCCAACATAGCTTTCGGTATCTTCTACATAGGCTGTGGTAATCTGTGAAGCCGGAATAAATCCGCGAATGCCATAAAGGTATGCAACCACACCGGCTTTTACCGCTTCACTGACCTTTACGGTAACAACGGTTTCGTTTTCCAACAGCTCTTTTAACTTATCCCAGGCAAGCACTTCGTTGGCTTCTTTCATGGAAAGTAAAATGTTGCCTCCTCCATCATCCCGGCGGATGACCGTTGCTTCTAAGATATCTCCCGGATGAATGTGTTCGTCAATGACAAAGGATGGGTCGTTGCTGACTTCATCTGCTTTGATGATTCCCGGGGCATAATACTTTAAGTCCAATGTGATGGCGTCTTCATCCACAGAGATAACGGTTCCGGTTAAGATGTCTCCTTCGTTGATTTTCCGGAAGGAAGCCTCAAGCTCTGCTTCAAAGTCCTGCATGGTTTCTTTTGCTTCGTTTTCTGACATAGTAAAACCTCTTTTCTTATCTGATTCTGGTTAGGCGATTGCGAAAGGGGACAGGAGCTGCCGGTAAAGAAGTTTTGCGGTATTCCAAGAGACTGTTTTTCGGATGATGAAATACCACCGTTCTAAGTGGTTCGTTTTTCTTTTTACGATAAAAACAGTCTTTTCCATGTTTGAGCAGAATCGGGACACTGTCTGTCAAAGTACGGATGCCTGATAAGGGCTGTTAGGGGCACCCGGAATTTCATCTGGCAGCAGGCAACGCTGGTACAGGGATGTACCAGCGAGGCACAATTGAACATGGATGTGAATTTGTGCCGGTTGCCAGATGAAAGAAAAAGTATGCCGAAATTCCCAGTGCCCCTTGCAGACATTATGTGGCATCCGCCCTTGATGGACAGTGCCCCGATTCTGTCAAAGCAAGTGAAAAGACAGTTTATAATCACGAAAAATAAACCACTAAGAACGGTTGGCATTTCACATCAAAGAAAATCAGATTCCCTTGGAATGCCGCAAAATTTTTTTGCCGGAATCCTTTCTGTTCCGATTCGCAATCGCCTAACTATATGCATGAGAATAACTCATGATTTTTCTTGCAGTGTATCACAGGAAACGAAGAAAAACAAGCCGGGGCGAGGTTGAAAGAAGAGCCTTAATTTGCTATACTAAAGCGGATGAAAGCGAGGCAATTATGAAGAAAATAAAATATATGGCAGTTGTACTTGCCACAGGACTACTGTTGGCCGGCTGTGAGGAGGATGAGACACAGAATAATAAAGATGCATATCGGCAGATAGGCATCAACTGTATGCAGGAGGGTGACTATGAAGGCGCCATTGATGCATTTCAGAATGCACTGGACCAGTCGCTGGCAGTTGTGGGAGAAGAAGAAATAGATACCTGTTATTATAAAGCAGCAGCACAGTATGCCGCAGGAAAGAAAGAGGATGCCATTGAGACCTATCAGGCGTTAATCAATTATGACAAGAAAAATGCCCAGGCATATTTCCTGTTAGGAGAACTGTACCGGAAAGAAAATGACATGGATAAAGCAAAAGAAAATTTTAATCTGGCAGCACAGTATGCCGGCAGTGACTATGAAATGTATATTGCTTTGTACCAGGAGTGTTATGCCGCAGGAATGCAGACCGAAGGTCAGGAGTATCTGAAAAAAGGTATTGAAGCAGGTGGTAAATCAGCGGAGGACTATGCCCAGAGAGGCAGAATTTATCTATTACTGGGAGATTATGATAATGCGGAAACAGAGCTTACGACAGCTATTAATAAAAAGAGCACGGAAGCTTCTTTGTATATGGCACAGCTCTATGAAGTGAAAGGCGAAGATGAGAAGGCAGCCGGATTATATAAAGAATATATCGATGAAAATCAGGATAATCCGACAGCATTGATCTGTCTGGGAGGAATGGAATTAGAAAAAGGTAATTATGACAGTGCAATAAACTATCTTAAGATGGCACTGGATTTAGATGCAGGCTCACAGAAGCAGGAGGCGCAGCGTAATCTGATACTGGCATATGAACAGAGCGGAGATTTCACATCTGCAAAAAGCGAGATGGAGGATTATACAAAGAATTATCCGAATGACGAAGAAGCTGCCCGGGAATACTTGTTTTTGATGACACGTTAAGCAAAAAGGGCAAAATGTATGGGACAGGAAAACGAGGGAAAAAGGCAGAGAGGAACAATACGAAAATGAGCGAAACCTATGAGATTATCGTGCTGGATTTAGATGGCACCTTAACCAATTCAAAGAAAGTCATTACACCAAAGACGAAAGACGCACTGATGCGGATTCAAAAGGAAGGGAAAAAAGTAGTGCTGGCATCCGGCCGTCCTACCGGGGGCATCGTAAAGCTGGCAGACGAACTGGATTTGAAGAGCTATGGCGGATTTGTACTGGCATTTAATGGTGGAAAGATTATTAATTATGAGACCGGAGAGATTGTATACAATAAGACAATACCGGTAGAACTGGTGCCGGCAGTGTATGAGCAGGCATGCAGACTGGGTGTAGGCGTGCTTACTTATAAAGGAAATACCATCATCCATGGAAACGGAGTGAATGAATATAGCCGTAACGAGGGAAAAATTAACGGAATGCCGATAAAAGAGGTAGATAATTTCGCAGAATATGTAGATTATCCGGTAAATAAATTCCTGATGACAGGAGAACCGGAAAAGATTGCAAAAGCACAGGATGTGATGCGGCAGACCTTTGGAGAACAATTAAACATTTTTCGCTCAGAACCGTTTTTCTTAGAAATTGTTCCACCATCCATTGATAAGGCATATTCTCTTGGAAAACTGTTAGAATATCTGGGAGAAAAGAAGGAGCAGATGATCTGCTGTGGAGATGGCTTTAATGACAAGTCTATGATTGCATTTGCCGGGCTTGGTGTGGCAATGGCAAACGCACAGCCGGAGGTAAAAGAGGTCGCAGATTATATTACCACTTCCAATGATGAAGACGGAGTGGCGCTTGTAATAGATAGATTCATGTAAGGAAGGCGTATGGCATGCAGAAAATAACAGAACTATTGTCAAAGGGAAAATCACCATATCATGTAACAGAATGGACAGGAAAGCAGTTACAGGAGGCAGGGTATGAAGAATTAAAGCTGCAGGAATCCTGGCAGCTTCATGCAGGCGGTAAATACTATGTAAGACCGTATTCCGGTATGGTAGCAGCATTCTCTGTTCCGGAACAGCTGGACAGAAAGACGGCACTCCGCCTGATGCTGGCCCATACAGATTTTCCATGTTTTAAAATAAAACCGAATCCTGAAGTGAAGACGAAGGATTACAGGCAGTTAAATGTGGAGCCATATGGCGGTATGCTCAAAAATACATGGTTTGACCGTCCACTTGGAATTTATGGGAAAGTGGTATTAGAATCGGAACATCCATTTGCACCGGAAGTAAAGCTTTTCGGAAGTGAGGAACCGGCAGCAGTGATTCCGTCATTAGCACCACACCTGAACCGTGAGGCAGGCGGAAAACAGGAATATGATATGCAAAGAGAACTGCTTCCACTGCTTGGAATAGAGCAGGACGGAGACGTTACAGAGAATTTTTTCACGGATTACTTAAAAGAACAGCTTGGGGCAGAGGCAAATAAGGTTTTAAGCTATGATTTATTCCTTACCAATATGGATGAACCGGAATTAATAGGAAGTGATAAGAAGCTTCTTTCTTCTCCGAGAATCGATAATCTGGCATCGGTAGCAGCAATTGTGGAGACAATGTGTGAAAAAACGACCGGAGATTCACTGGTTGTGGCAGGATTATTTGATAATGAGGAAATCGGCAGCCGCTCCAAGCAGGGAGCAGACAGCAGTCTTCTTAAGGATATCATAATGAAGATTGGTGCAGCCTTTGGAATGGCAGAAACAGAGGTAAATGATATGCTCCGGGGAGGTTTTCTCTTGTCTATAGACGGAGCTCATGCCGTACACCCGAATTACACAAATAAATCAGATATTACGAATGATGTGATATTGGGAAAAGGAATTACCGTAAAGACTTCTGCCAGCCAGCGGTATCTTTCTGACAGTGAGGCAACAGCGGTGGTGATGCAGCTTTGTAAAAAGACAGATATTCCATATCAGGTGCAGGTAAACCGTTCTGGCATGCCGGGTGGACAGACCCTTGGACCGATTGTGGTTTCCTATCTGCCAATGCAGGGAGCGGATATTGGAATTCCGATGCTTGCCATGCATTCCGCAAGAGAACTGGCAGATATGAGAGATTATCAGGCATTGGTAATGTTTTTGAAAATATTTTCTGCATAAAGAAATTGCAAAAAAAGTTGAATTTTTTGGAAAAATATCACAAAATGTCGTTGACAATCGGTAAGATTCAGTACAGAATTAGTAGTATAACGTAATGCACAGAAAGTGCATTGATTGGAGGAAATATATGGCATTGGGAAAGAACAAAAAAATTATAAATCTGGTTCAGTCAATCAGTGAGATGAAAGAAGAGAATTATGCTGCAGGTTCACCGGAACTGCAGAATATGTATGAACGCATGAGCGCTGGCAGACGTCAGCTTGCACAGGTATATGGGGAAGATATGCAGGCAGTTATGACAATGAGTGCCTTAGGCCTGAAAGTTGGACATGATACCGTAAAGATGACAACGACAGCAGAGGATGTCAATACAGCAACAAAGGCAATCCATGATGCAGCAGCAGAAACATCCAGTATTGCAGAGGAAGTAAGAAATGCCCATGAGGGTCTGACCAATACAATTGTTGATGTATCAGAGAAAACTACTGATATTTATAAGAAGATAGAGAATGGCCAGGAAGAACTGACAGCTATCCGGGATTTATCCAAAGATGCAATCTCAGAATCCACAGAAATGAAGAAGAATATGGATGCATTGATGGATGTTATCAATCATATGAATGAAGTCATTGAAGGTATCAATGCAATTTCCGAACAGACCAACCTGCTGGCATTGAACGCATCAATCGAGGCAGCAAGAGCAGGAGAAGCAGGAAAGGGATTTGCCGTTGTAGCGGAAGAAATCCGTCAGCTGGCAGAGGGAACCAAACAGTTAACCGGAAATATGGGTGAATTCGTAGAAGGAATCCGCGATGCTTCTGAGAAGAGTTCTAAGAGTGTGGATGTTGCAATTACATCTCTTGACAATATTGATCAGAAGATTAATGCTGTATGGAATATTAATGACGAGAACAAGAAAAATGTTGGAACCATCAGCGAATCGATTGGTTCCCTTGCTGGTATCAGTGAAGAAATCAGCAGCTCCATGAATGTGCTGGAAACCCAGGTGTCCTGTATTGAAGACCAGTGCGGTAATCTCAGCAATGATGCAGAATTGCTGACCGTTATAAATGGAAATTTAAAAGGTTCGGTAGAACCATTAACCCAGGTTGAAACGGGTATGGATAATGTGGCGAAGGTTATAGGAGAAATGAGCCGTGATGCATTTTACCGTATGGATAATGCAGTTTTTGATGCTTATGTACAAAAAGCAATGGAAGCACATAGGGCATGGCTTGAGACTCTACATACCATGGTAACTGAGAAGAATGTCCTTACGTTACAATTTGATGATACAAAATGCGGCTTTGGTCATTTTTACTATTCCATGCATCCGGAAAATCCGGCAATTGCACCGGTCTGGAATGCACTGGCAGAGAAACACAGAAGATTCCATGGATATGGAAAAGAAGTGCAGCAGGCACTGTTTGATGAGAACGCGGAAAGAGCAGAAGAAATTTATCTGGAAGCAGAGAAATGCTCAAATGAATTACAGAATGATTTTGCTGCAATTTTAAATATTTCTGCAGGATTATCCCAGAACGGACAGAGTGTGTTTGCATAAACAGAAAGTAAGAAAAGGATATTTTATGCCTGAATTTTTTGAAAACAATGAAATGGAAGAAAGAGTCATCCTGGTTGGCGTAAGCAGCCAGGATGGCGATGATACAGAAGACTCCCTGGATGAATTGGAGGAGCTGGTGAAGACTGCCGGAGCAGTAACGGTGGGCAGGGTAATCCAGAACCGTCAGACAATACATCCGGGGCTTTATATTGGTAGCGGAAAAGTAGAAGAGCTGCTGGATGAAATTCCATGGACCAATGCAACAGGAATTGTCTGCGATGACGAACTAAGCCCGGCACAGCTTCGGAATCTTTCAGATGCCCTGAACGTAAAAGTGATGGACAGAACCTTAATTATCCTTGATATTTTTGCTGCCAGAGCATCTACAAGTGAAGGAAAGATACAGGTGGAACTGGCACAGCTTCGTTACCGCATGAGTCGTCTTTCCGGCATAGGAAAGAGTATGTCAAGGCTGGGAGGAGGAATTGGAACGAGAGGTCCGGGAGAGAAAAAGTTAGAGGTAGACCGTCGTCTGATTGCATCAAGAATCAGCCAGCTCAAACGGGAGTTAGAGGAAGTGAAACGGCACCGGGAAGTGAATCGTGTGGCAAGACAGCGGAATCATGTTCCGGTGGCAGCGATTGTAGGGTATACCAATGCCGGTAAATCAACCCTTTTAAATGCTCTGACCGGAGCTGGAATTCTTGCAGAGGATAAACTTTTTGCAACCTTAGATCCGACTACCAGAATGTTAGAACTTCCGGGAAGCCAGAAGCTTTTGATTACGGATACGGTAGGGTTTATCCGGAAACTGCCGCATCATCTGATTGATGCCTTCCGTAGTACTTTAGAGGAAGCTAAGTATGCAGATTTTATCATTCATGTGGTGGATGCATCCAATCCACAGGCTGCCAAGCAGATGCATATTGTATATGAGACATTGCACCAGTTAGAGGTTACAGATAAAAAGATATTGACATTGTTTAATAAGCAGGATGCTATTACAGACCGGGAACCATTGCGGGATGGCAGGGCAGATATTACTTTACGGGTATCTGCAGCAAGAGGTGATGGACTAGAAGAACTGAAAGACTGCCTCGCCCGGATACTGCGGGAGAACAAACACTATCTTGAGACAGTGCTGCCATATGACAAGGGTGGATTGCTGCAGCAGATAAGAGAAACAGGAGAATTAATAGCAGAAGAATATCTGCCGGAGGGAATCCGTATAGAAGCATATGTACCTCCGGAGCTATTTGAGAAAATACATGCATGAGCAGATTGCCCCAGAACTGCTTGTATGCTAAAATAGGAGCAACAGGAGGTATTCCACATGACAATCTTAATAAAAGGTGGCCGCATTTTAGATCCGGCTACGAAAACAGATGATGTAATGGACCTTTTCATAGAAGATGGAGTCATTACCAAAAGAGGGAAAAATATCAAGAAAAAGGCAGAGAAGACTATCGATGCCAAAGGACTGTATGTAATGCCGGGACTCGTTGATATGCATGTGCATTTGCGGGATCCAGGATTTACTCATAAGGGTGATGTTGAAACAGAAACCCGTTCCGCAGCAAGAGGCGGATATACCACGGTACTTGCAATGCCAAATACCAAGCCGGTGGTAGATAATGCTGATGTGGTACGTTATGTACATCATAAGGCAGAAAGTGTCGGACTGGTGCATGTATTACAGGTTGGTGCTGTAACAAAAGGACAGCAGGGAGAGGAATTAGCTGACATCAAAGAGATGGTGGAGGCAGGAAGCCCTGCAATCAGTGAAGATGGCAAATCAGTCATGAATTCACTTCTTGCAAGAGATGCCATGCTGGTAGCAAGGGAATGTAACATTCCGGTACTGTCACATTGCGAAGATAAGAATCTGGTTGGCTCCGGCGTGGTCAACGAGGATGAGAATGCAAAACGGTGGGGACTGGCTGGAATTACCAATTCTGTAGAAGATATCATGATTGCAAGAAATATCCTGTTATCCAAAGATACCGGTGCACACCTGCATCTTTGCCACTGCTCCACAAAGAACAGTGTAATCATGGTAAAATATGCCAAGTTAGAGCATATTCCGGTATCCGCAGAGGTATGTCCGCATCATTTTACACTGACATCAGATGATATGGTAGAGGGAGATACCAATTATAAGATGAATCCGCCACTCCGCCGGAAAGAGGATGTGGAGGCATTGAAAAAGGGACTTTCCGACGGAACCATGGAAGTCATTTCTACAGACCATGCACCGCATACAGCAGATGAAAAAAATAGCAGCATGGTAAAGGCACCATTCGGAATCGTTGGAATGGAAACTGCAGCAGCACTGACTTATACAGAACTCGTGCTGGGTGGATACTTAACACCGATGCAGATGGTAGAGAAGATGAGCTATAACCCGGCACAGATTCTTCATTTGAAGAAAGGAACTTTGGAAGAGGGAAGAATGGCAGATGTCATGCTTTTTGATCCGGAATGCACTTATGCCATTGATAAGAACAAGTTCTGGTCGAAAGCAAAGAATACACCATTCCACGACAGAAAAGTAACCGGTAAAGTAATGATGACTATCTGTGACGGCAAAATTGTATATGATGCAGCAGAAGAATAAGAAAAAGAAAGGCTTAAAGATATGATTAACAAATTAATTAAAAAAATCGAGAAAACCCATGCACCAATCGTTGTCGGCTTAGATCCGATGTTAGATTATGTTCCGGAACATATTAAGGCAGCAGCATTTAAGGAGTGTGGTGAGACTTTAGAGGGTGCAGCAGAAGCAATCTGGCAGTTTAACAAAGCAATTGTAGATGCCACTTATGATCTGATTCCTGCTGTAAAACCACAGATTGCCATGTATGAGCAGTTTGGAACAGAGGGTGTGAAAGCATATCAGAAGACAGTAGATTACTGCCACTCCAAAGACCTTGTGGTAATCGGAGATGTAAAACGTGGCGATATCGGTTCTACATCCGCAGCTTATGCAGTGGGACATCTTGGTAAAGTCCAGGTGGGAAGTAAGAAGCTTTCTGCTTTTGATGAAGACTTTGCAACCGTTAATCCATATCTTGGTTCAGACGGAATCAAGCCTTTCCTGGAAGTATGTAAAGAAGAGAAAAAAGGTATCTTCATTTTAGTTAAGACCAGCAATCCATCCAGTGGAGAATTCCAGGACAGATTAATTGATGGCAGACCACTGTATGAATATGTCGGTGAAAAGGTAGCACAGTGGGGCGAAGAAGTCATGGGAGATAACTACAGCTATGTGGGAGCAGTAGTAGGAGCAACCTATCCGGAGATAGGAAAAGTCCTTCGTAAAGTAATGCCAAAGAGCTTTATCCTGGTTCCGGGATACGGTGCCCAGGGTGGAAAAGGAGCGGACTTAGTACATTACTTCGACGAAAACGGACTGGGTGCAATTGTCAATTCATCCCGTGGAATCATTGCCGCATATAAGCAGGAAGCATATGCATCTTTTGGAGCAGAACATTTTGCAGATGCATCCAGAGCAGCAGTAGAGGCAATGATAAAAGATATCGATGGAGCATTACAGGCAAGATAGGAGAAGAAGATGGCAGAGAAGTTTAAAGAACAGGCGATTATTATCCGCCAGGAAGAAATTGCGGATGACATTTACAGTATGTGGCTGCGTACGGAAGAGATTGCAGCACATGCAAAAGCAGGTCAGTTTGTATCTGTATATTGTAATGAAGGAAGCAGGCTGCTTCCAAGACCAATCAGTATCTGTGAAATTGATAAAAAGGATAATGCCATCCGTCTGGTATACCGTAAAGTTGGAAAGGGAACAGAAGAGTTTTCCGGTATGCATACCGGCGGAATTCTTAATATAACAGGACCACTGGGAAATGGATTTCCGAAGAAAGAAAAGAAAGCGTTCTTAATTGGTGGTGGAATTGGTATTCCGCCAATGTTAGAGCTGGCAAAAGAATTGGACTGTGAAAAGCAGATGGTACTTGGTTTCCGGGATGAGCTTTTCCTGATGGATGAATTTCGTGAAGAAGGAGAAGTCTATGTGGCAACTGAGGACGGAAGTGCCGGGACAGAAGGAAATGTATTGGATGCCATCCGTGAAAATGGGCTGACAGCAGATATTATCTATGCCTGCGGACCAAAGCCGATGCTGGCAGCTATTAAGGAATATGCAAAAGAGAAACAGATTGAGTGCTGGATTTCCATGGAAGAACGTATGGCTTGTGGAATCGGAGCCTGTTTAGCCTGCGTGTGCCAGTCTAAGGACAAGGACGAACATTCCAATGTCAATAACAAACGTGTATGTAAAGAAGGACCGGTTTTCCGGGCTGAGGAGGTGGAACTTTAATGAATACAAGAGTAAATCTGGCAGGAGTATTATTGAAGAACCCGATTATGACAGCATCCGGAACCTTTGGCTCCGGTCAGGAATACAGTGAATTTGTAGATTTGAATAAACTGGGTGCAGTAGTGACGAAAGGTGTTGCCAATGTACCATGGCCGGGGAATCCGACCCCTCGTGTGGCAGAAGTGTACGGTGGAATGTTAAATGCTATCGGTTTACAGAATCCTGGTATTGATGTATTTGTACAGCGTGATATTCCATTTCTTACCCACTATGACACACGCATTATTGTAAATGTTTGTGGAAAAACAGCCTCCGATTATATAGAAGTTGTGGAAAGACTGGCCGAACAGCCGGTAGATATGCTGGAAATCAATATTTCCTGCCCAAATGTCAAAGAAGGCGGTATTGCCTTTGGACAGAATGCTGCTTCTGTAGAAGAAATTACAAAAGAAGTGAAAAAATATGCAAGACAGCCGGTTATTATGAAATTGAGCCCGAATGTAACGGATATTACAGAGATGGCAAAAGCGGCAGAAGCAGGCGGAGCAGATGTAATTTCCCTGATTAATACACTGACTGGAATGAAGATTGATGTAAACCGCAGAAAATTTGCTTTGGCAAACAGAACTGGTGGGATGTCCGGACCGGCAGTGCATCCAATTGCAGTGCGTATGGTATATCAGGCAGCCCAGGCAGTGAATATTCCGATTATCGGAATGGGAGGTGTACAGAGCACTGAAGATGCATTGGAACTGATACTGGCAGGAGCAACCGCAGTATCTGTGGGAACTGCAAACTTTACTAATCCTACCGCAACGATTGATATTATCAATGGTATACAGGATTATATGGAAAATAATGGAGTTGAAGATATCAATGAACTGATTGGTGCAGTCACTGATTAATGGGACTGTTTTTGGTGCTGCCGGAGAGATAAAATGATGTCCAGGGATAAAATGTAAGTAATGTAATTGACGGAAAGGATAGAAACAGTGGAAAAGATTTGGAATTTCTTTGAAAATCTTAATGAACTTGTATATGTCTCAGATGTTGATACATATGAGCTTGTGTATATGAACCGGAAAACACGGGAAAACTTTGGATTTCAGACCCAGGAGGAAATAAAAGGAAAGAAATGTTATGAGGTGATGCAGCATAATGCCGCCCCTTGTAGTATGTGCAATAATCAGGAACTGGTAGAAGGTGAGTTTAAAGAATGGAAGTATTATAATCCGGTTCTTGGCAAACATCTGTTGTTGAAGGATACTATGCTGGAACAGGATGGTCGACGTTACCGGGTAGAAATTGCACTGGATGTCAGCAACGAAGAAAAACAGGGAAGTCTGATTCAAAACTATGAAAATATGGAGGCTATTATAAATGAGGGCATAAGAATTGCGTTAAATGCCCCTACATCAGAACAGTCACTGGAAATTATTCTGGAATATCTTGGAAAGGCATTGAATGGAGAACGTACCTATATTTTTGAAAAAAACTTATTGGGAAATGACGATAACACCTATGAATGGGTAGCGAATGGTATCAGGCCTGAGAAAGATAATTTGCAGAATGTTCCGGCTGAAGTATGCGAGAACTGGTACCGCAATTTTAGGGAAGGCAAAAATATTATCATTGGTAATCTGGAAAATATACGTGAGAGTGATCCACTGCAGTATGAGAATCTGAAACAACAGAATATTTCAACGCTGGTAGTAGTTCCACTGTATGAAGGTCAGAAAATCATCGGTTTTTATGGAGTTGATAATCCTCCCGAAAAAATGTTGGATTATACTTCTAATATGCTTCAGATTATGGGATATTTTATTGTCTCCAGCATCAGAAGGCGTAATCTGGTGCGGGAATTGGAACGGATGAGCTATAGTGACCAGCTTACGAAACTTGGAAACCGGTTCGCCATGGAACAGTATGTTACAGATGCATCAGGGACTTCAGGCTTTGGTGTGGTGTATTGCGATATTACAGGACTGAAGAGGGTAAATGATACTTTAGGTCATCAGGCAGGTGACCAGCTCATTCTGCGTGCCGGCGAATTACTCCGTGAGGAATTTTCAGACTATGGACTGTTCCGTATTGGAGGGGATGAACTTCTGGCACTGTGTGCAGGTATCGGAGAAGAGGAACTGAAGCAGCGGATAGAACGTATGAAGGCTGGCATGAAGAAAAAAGATGTAGTAATGGCAGTCGGATCAGTATGGCAGGAAAGCTGGGAGCGTGGATTTGACCTCTTGCTGATGGAAGCTGAACGCAGAATGTATCAGGAAAAAGCAGCTTATTATAATAATGCCGGTATAGACCGGCGCCATTAAGAAAAATGCATTGAGGTTTTCAGGGAAGTATGGTAGCATAAGAAATTAGGTAAAAGAAAAAAGTGTGTAGTAATTCGTAGGAAGGATACGCCAAATATCAAGAGTGGCAGTGAATTCGTCCATGTGTTTGTAGAGATACAGATGCATGGACTTTTTTTATTTTGGTTACCGGCACAGAGCAGTGAACAGCCGATAGAAGCTGGAAAACAGGAGCAAATGGAGCCGGAAGAGAATGAGTTTCTGGATTGCTCGTTTGGTGTGTCATCCGTGTGGGCTTGCTTTTTATTCGGATATTCGTATATAATGTATTGTATTGAGTATTATCCATGCGGATCCTCTCCGCATTGGAATTGGAAGCATCCGCAAAAAGGAAGTGAACGCTATGACCTGCGACGAGGCTTTATACCGCCAATATCTGAGCGGCGACGACGAAGGACTCAATGCCCTGATGAAAAAATACGGCGACCCCCTGACCCTGTATATCGACGGCTATCTGCACGACGTTCACGAGTCCGAAGAGCTGATGCTGGACGTTTTCGCCTATCTGTTCACGAAAAAGCCCCGCATCCGGGACGGCGGCCTCAAGGCGTATCTCTATAAGGCGGCGCGGCACATGGCGCTGCGCCACAAGAGCAAACGAAAGCCACTGTTTAGCCTTGATGCGCTGACCAACGAGCCGGACGGACGGCTGCTGACGGAGGAGATCATCCGGACGGAGGAGCGAAACCGCATTCTGCATTTCTGCATGAGCGAAATGAACCCGGACTATCGGGAAGTCCTGTATCTCACCTATTTTGAGGATATGAGCTACGCACAGGCGGCGGAGGTCACGGGAAAAACGGTAAAACAGATCACCAACATGGTGTATCGCGGAAAAGAGAGCCTACGAAGGCTCTTAGAACGGGAGGGAATCACAAATGCGGAGTCATGAGGAACGGGTCACGGAGACCAAGCGGCGCATTGCTAAAATTGAACAGGAGAAACGGCTGCGGCGCAATACGATCACCATGGCTTCCGCTGTGGCGGCGTGCCTTGTGCTGCTCATAGGCGCGTCCCTCGCCATGCCCGGCATTGCCGCAAGCATCCAGACAGGCGATTATTGCGGCTTTGAAACTGCGGCAAGCATCTTTCACAGCGGCGTAGCTTTGGGATATATTGTCATCGGGCTTCTGGCGTTTTTACTGGGCGTGTGCGTGACCGTTTTGTGCTTCCGGCTGCGGCAGATGAACCGTGAGGACGGGCAGGACAAAGAAAGCGAGGGAATTCATGGAGCTGATTGAGAACCTGCTGCAATTACTGACCACATTCGTCGGTGCGCTACTTTCGGGTATCTCTTGCCGAAAAAGTGGGCGGCAGGCGTACTTCCTGCTGCTGTGCTTCTACGGCTGCTTTGCCCTCGGTGCGCTCTACTGGACGCTGTATCTGCTGCTGTTCGATACCACGCCGCGGGTCTTTTATGTGTCGGAGTTCGGCTGGGTGGCCAGCGTAATTTTCCTACGCATTTTGCAGGCCACGCTGACCGGAACAAATGAGCGCAGTTTCCACTGCCGCAGGGCATGGCTTGCGCCTGTGTTCGGCGTGCCGCTGCTGGCGTTCTACTGCACTTTCGGGGACATTTTCTCCAACCTGATCTGGTGCGGCATGATGATATGGCTCTCCTTCTGCGCCATTCGAGGGCTTGCCTATGCGAAAACGCAGACGGGCACAGCGCGGAATATGCGGTGGTTTCACATCGGCGTGCTGTGCTTTGTGTACGCAGAATACCTGCTGTGGACGGCGGGCTGCTTCTGGCCGGATACCTCTCCGGCAAGTCCAACCTTCTGGTGCGATATGCTGCTGACGCTTGCGATTCTGGGGCTGCTGCCTGCCACGAGAGAGGCGGTGGAAGCATGACCTACATCGAAAACATCTTCATCTGCATGGTATCTCCCCTGCTGGTGGCCGCTCTGTGCATGGGCAGGCGGCAGCTCCGCTTCTTCCTGTTCTGCATTGCCGGAATGGGGGTGTGCCTGCTCTCGGCCTATATCAACACCTTCCTCGCGGCGGTGTGTCAGGCGGACGCCCTTGCCGCCACGGCGGAGATCGCGCCGGTGGTGGAGGAAATGATGAAGCTGCTGCCGCTGATGTTCTATCTGCTGGTGTTTGAGCCGGAGGGGGATAAAATCAAGGCTGCCGCCATCACGGTTGCCCTCACTTTCGCCACCTTTGAAAATGTGTGCTATCTCATCCAGAACGGCGCGGACCGCTTCTCCTTCATCTTCTTCCGGGGCTTCGGCACGGGCGCGATGCACGTCCTCTGCGGCTTGATCGTGGGCGGCGGGCTTGCCTACATGTGGCGGCGGACGTGGCTGAAGGTTGCAGGCACCTGTGGGCTGCTGGGCGCAGCCATCACCCTCCATGCCATCTACAATCTGCTCATCGCCTACGGCGGCGCGGCGCAGTACATCGCCTACGCCCTGCCGGTGCTGCTGGTGGCGGCAGGAAGGCTATCCGTTTTCCGATTATCACGGAAGTAATAACCGAATATCCACTCTTTGAGAGCTGCTTTTTGGCAGCTCTCAAATTTTTGTGAAAAATTATGCGTTTTGGGTGAGAGTTTTTTCGTTTTTTTGTACCTATATAAGTGAAAGGGTTTTTATCACAGTTTCAGACAAACCGGAAGGGGGGTTCAAACGAAATGTACGATACCGCAAGACGGGTCGCACTCGTCAAGCAGC
>ENA-UOJP01000093-UOJP01000093.1-human-gut-metagenome-genome-assembly--contig:-C102-NODE-93-length-192479-cov-65.687976_pt1 | contig 192479 bp, 160 predicted proteins | sample MGYA00242353_ERZ723900 | MGnify/ENA metagenome assembly ERZ723900 | reverse complement strand
CGACCCTAACCTTGGCAAGGTTATGCTCTACCAACTGAGCTATTTCCGCATTTTTCCGTTTGCGGTTGCAAAGGTAGGGATTTTCCGTAAACCTGCAAACATTCTGCCTACTTTTTTCACAGAAATCTGTTCACTTTGCATCGACCGCAAAACAATCATTTTGATTATCAACTCATTCGGTCACGATAATCTTCATAAGAAAATTGCTTGTATATTTCAGCTTTCCCCTCTTTTGTCCAGATGGCAATGGCAGGATGATGAATTCCGTTAAACATATTTGTCTTGACCATCGTATAATGAATCATATCTTCGAACACAATACGCTCTCCGATTTGTAACTCATGATCGAAGCTCCACAGCCCCATATAATCACCGCTCAAACAGGAATTTCCTCCGAGACGATAAATATATTTTCCTTCATTTCCCATTTCCGCACCACGCACGGCAGGTTGATATGGCATTTCCAGACAGTCAGGCATGTGGCAAGTGAAACTTACATTCAAAATTGCCGTCTTGATGCCACGACTTTCCACTATATCCACTACTTCGGAAGTCAGCACTCCCGTCTGCCAGGTAAAGGCCGAACCGGGCTCCAGAATAATGCGCAAATGAGGATAGCGTGCTTTTAACCCTTGCAACAGTCTTATCAAATGATCAGTATCATAGTCTTTGCGGGTCATCAGGTGTCCACCACCCAGATTCAACCATTTGATCTGTGAAAACCAGCGGGCAAATTTAGCTTCGAGATGTTCTAATGTACGTTCCAACTCATAAGAAGAAGATTCACAGTGACAATGGCAATGAAAGCCTTCAATCCCTTGCGGTAATGCTTCGGGGAGCAGATCGGCCGTTATCCCAAAACGTGTGCCGGGTGCACATGGATTATAAAGTTCGGTTTCCACTTCCGAATATTCAGGATTTACGCGGATACCACAAGAAATACCGCTTCCTTCTGCAACCACCATCGGATAGAAACGTTCAAACTGCTGCATTGAGTTGAATGTGATATGACTGCTGCAACGCATGATTTCCGGGAAATCCTGTTCCGTATAAGCAGGAGAATATGTATGCGCCTTACTGCCGAACTCTTCCAATGCCAAACGGGCTTCATACACCGAACTTGCCGTAGAATGATCTATATATTCACGGAATATAGGGAAAGAACGCCACATGGCAAATGACTTGAAAGCAAGGATGATCTCCACTCCCGCCCTGTCGGCTACGCTTTTTATCAAACACAGGTTCTTTCTTAAAAGTTCTTCTTCCATGATGTAACAAGGAGAAGGGAACTGATTAAAATCTATCATATATAAAAATATTATCTAAAATAACGCCTTATGAACGTGAATGCAAAAATACAAATTCAAAAGCAAAGAGGGATTGTTTTATTTTTAATTAAGATATTGGTTTTCGCGAACTTTTTCTTATTTTTACACCTTTATAATCTATAAGTAGTTATATCATCCTAAATACCTGATTGAATATGAATAAAGATTTAAGAAAAGTAGTGATTCTGCTGGCACATCCAAACATAAAGGGATCCCAAGCAAACAAAGCATTAATTGATGCTGTCAGTGACATGGAAGGGGTGGCAGTTTTCAATCTTTACGAGCTGTCGCAGGAAATCGCTTTCAATGTAGATGAATGGAGTAAAATCATTTCCGATGCCTCGGCTGTCATCTATCAATTTCCTTTCTATTGGATGTCTGCACCGTCATTGCTAAAGAAATGGCAGGATGAAGTCTTTACTTTCCTATCCAAGACTCCGGCAGTCGCCGGCAAGACATTGACAGTAGTAACAACTACGGGGTCCGAATACGAAGCCTATCGTAGTGGCGGCAGAAACCGTTTCACTACGGACGAATTATTACGTCCTTATCAGGTTAGTGCCATTCATTCGGGAATGTCATGGCAAACTCCTATTGTTGTTTACGGAATGGGAACGGCAGACGCAGGGAAAAATATTGCTGAAGGAGCAAACCTGTATAAACAACGTGTGGAGATGCTTATCGGTAGCAGTAATGCCGGGAATAATTGGTAAGACTATACAAAGCGTAGCTTTATCCTATCTAAAGCTACGCTTTACAAGTGCTAAAGCTTAGCTTTAGGTATCATCAACCACTTCTTTTTCAACGTCAGCACCGGCAGGAAAATAAATACTCCGATTACAGACATTATCAATCCTCCGATAGTGCCTGCTGCCAATGGAAACCAAAAGCCTTCTTTCTCCAAACCTACCATAAAAGGAATGAATCCTAAAATGGTAGAAGTCACCGTCAGGAAGATAGGAATCACTTTCGTATTCCAGGCTTTCACGTAAGCCCGAAGCGGTGAAAGACGCGGAAAACGTTTACGAACGGAATTATATTCATTCAAGATATAAATGCTCGCATTTACCGTAATTCCACAAAGCAAAACAAAGGAAGCAAATCCTCCCTGATCGAAATTCAATTTGAACCAATAGAATGTCAGAAACACGCCGATATAAGATACAGGAATCACAAAGATTATTGCCAATGGCTGTTTCAATGAATTGAACAAAATACTCGTAATAAAGAAAATAATAGCAATCACAATCAAAAGCAGGCGATATTGTTTATTATCCTTTCCGCCCCATGACCAGTTATTATCTTCCGATTTAGCAGTATATCCCATCGGAAGGATCTCATTAAACTCTTCCAAATCCTTTTTCAGTAGTTTATTTCCCTGTTCCGAAGAGCCGATATACTCATATTGCAGGCATAACCGATACTGCTGATTCTCCTTGGCCACTTCCTGCGGCATCTGCCCTTTTTCCACAGTTGCCAATTCCGACAACTTATATTCTCTCCCTCCTATTTGAAAAGGATAAAACTGCATCGCCCACACATCCCTATCCACCGACTGACGCGAAGAAAGCTTTATCTTTTCAGTACCCTCTTCCGCCATCACTGAACCAATTTCCATATTCCGTCCATATATCGGATGGATAGCGGCAAACAACTTTCCGGCTCCAATCTCCTCCTCTGCCATTCGCTGTTTATCCAGATTAAAATAGAATTCCATATAATCATCTTTCCACCAAGAGAAATCAGAACCGATTGTCACTTCTCTAATCCGACGGTGAGACAACAACTTTGCTTTTAACTCTTCAGCCCAACCATACAGTTCATCATAATTGTATCCATACATCTTCACCCGGAAAGACCCCGCATTCTCACGTACATCATTACTGAATCCCTGGTCCTGCAAGCCATATATGCTCCAATTTCCACCTCCCAGTTGAAGAGCTTTACTAATCATATTAGCTTTCAATGTATAAGGAAAACCGCTTTTCTGGTGTTCTTTCGTAAAATAGATATGAATAGATGCCCTGCGGGCACTTTCCACAGATGTCTGGAACTGCTTGATCTCTTTAAATTCACTCAAATAAGTCTCCATTCGTTTAATCAGTGTATTCATCTGCTCAAGTGTACTTCCATTCGGCAAATTGGCATTAGCGTGAAGCACTACCTCTTCATTATTTGAAAAGTAACTTCCTTCATACACCTTTTGCACAAATAACCTCAAAGTGCCGCCCAATGCCTTATCCACTATTGGTTTCACCTTTTCCTTATAAGTGGAAGTACCCAATGTCTTATTATAAGCTGTCGCCCATTTATCATCACCTTTCATCTTTTCCGGTAATAGAAATACCGGTAATCCGAATGCCAATAATAACAAAATACACACTGCCACCCTCCAACGGCAAAGAACTTGTATCAACCACCTGTAAAAACGGCTAAAATAAACCGGAATCCGGCGTATTCTTGAACGCATCCACACAAAGAAATGTACATTCCCAATCCTCCATCTAACTATTGAAAAAGAAGACTTCTTTCTTCGTTTCAATCCTATTTTATCAATCAGAGAAGGAACAAAGAATAAGGCAACCAGCAGTGATACCCCCAGATTTATAATGACTACTGCTGCAAAATCCTGTAAATTAAGCCGTATCTTCTCATCCAAAAAGAAAATGATAACCAAGGCTCCCATTGTTGTCAACGTAGCTGCAAGAATAGACATAAATGCCTTCCGGTCTCTGCGTCGCAGATAATGATCACTCATTACAATTGTATTATCTATCACCAGGTTTAATGAGACCGTAATACCAGCTAACGAATACAGTTGCATTTCCAATCCGAATATATAATAAAGGATTACAGCTATCGTCATATTGACAATCAAGCTAATCACAATCAAAAAAAGATATTTAGGACTGAAGGTTATCAAAAATACAAACAGAAGCAAAATAGCTACAGTCATTCCTGTACGCAAATAGATTTTGCCCAGTTCTTCCTGAATAAATTCCGTTGCATCATAACTGGCATGAATTTCATATCCTGCCGGAAGTAACAACCGGATATCGTCCATAGATGCCTTCACCTTTTCACTCAATGCCAGTTGATTTGCCGTTTCCTCTGCAACAATCGACAGATAGATCGAATTCAGCCCATTAATCCGGTAATAGCTCTGAGGTTGTTCCTCCATGCGGGAAACCTTTACCAACTCATTCAGACCTATGATCTTACCATCCTTCATTCTCACCTTTATCTGCTCCGCATCAAACTCCCGAATCTCATTCTCGGGAACCAATGCCAGACGTATCCATTGTCTGCCCGCAGTTCCCTGTTCCATATCATAAGTACCCAGAAATTCTTTCTGATAATGCAACCGGACGGCCTGACGAATATCATCCGTACTTACCCCAAGTATACGCAATTGTTCTGAATCATACTCCAATCTCCACTCCATCGGAGTAGCTCCACTTAGATTAATCCTATAAATTCCCTGAATCTGTGCAAGACGTGTTTTTATATGTTCCTCCGCATATTGCTGAATTAAGATAGGAGTAGCGGGCGCATTGATCGTAAATGCCATAAAAGGTCCCTGACTACTCTGCCCCGGACTATGCATCTGAATATACGGATAGCTCACCGCGTCCGGCAGTTCCGGCCATGTCTGGCGAATAATAGTAGAAGCCTCAAAACGGGCAACCGCCGCATCCACATGTTTATCCAGATTCACACTGACGCTTCCCCATCCATTTCCTGACGTAGAAGAAATTCCCCGAATCCCCTTCACACGGGCGAGCATTGCCTCCAATTTACTGGTAGCCGTCATTTCCACCACACGTGCCGAAGTGCCCGGCATACTGAAACGTACCGTGAAACCGGGTAATGTGCGTGACGGATTCAGTTTGACAGGCAGCAACGGAATAATCGCCACCCCAACCAATGCCACACAGACAAAAGCCACAATCAGTGTGAAAGCGGAAGCTTTTGAAGACTTTTTTATTTCAGAATCTATATTTTGCATTATTATTTATATGAATGGGAATTTTTAGGCACGGATTACACGGATTACGCTGTTGCTTTGTACAATCATATATCAGAAAACCGTGAAATCCGTGTAATCCGTGCCTAAATTAAAATTATCATTTGATCAACTTCCCTCCGTTAAAATCAAACCTGTCCGAAAGCGAAAGTTTCGAAGCAAAATCAAATAGAGTGAGCCTTCGTATCTTATAATAATTCAGCCAATAGTTCTGTAAGGCAGAGATAAAATTGCGTTGTGCCTGTTGCTGTCTGTTGAGAGAAAGAGTCAGACTATTAATATCTGCTTTACCGATAATAAAACGCTGTTTTGTTTCATTGTAAGCTAGTATGGACAGATCCAACGCTTCTTCCGCACTGGCTATCAACTGCTGCTGGATATTAAAATCGCTTACCGTCATGATTACTTCCTCCTCGATGCTTATCTCATCCTGACGTGCCGATATCTTCACTACATTCAGATTATTCCTCGCCATATTATACTTTCCCTTGCGAACACCCCAGTCCAGTAGCGGAATAGAAACACTGACTGCCACCAAATCCTGCTGCATCGGCTTATGATACACATCCCCGAAGTTATCCGCCACCTGGTTGAAGCCAATACTTGCATTCACACTTGCATTAAAGCGAGATTCCTTTTTTGTCTTATCCACACTTCGTTCCGCTTCAAGTACATTCTGTTTCAGGCCCAACAATTGCGGATTATTATTCCTACCCCACTTCAAAGCCTCATCTATCGGAATTTCCATCCTTTCCGGACGGGAAGGAAGTTTTAATTCAATTTGCGTATTCTTATCCAGATTGAGGAAAGATGCCAGTGAGAACATAGCCCGTTTCAGGTCACTCGCTTTATTTTGTAACGTATTCTGCGCATTCACACGATCCAGCTTCAACGTCAACAAATCAGCCTGCGAAATAGCCGCAATTCGATGACGCTGTTGCCCTATACGATACAACGTATCCGTAGAAGCCAGATTTTCTTTGGCTAGATTATATTCCGCCTGTGCCATAGCCAGAGAGAAAAAATAATTAGTAGCAGTTTCCGACACCTTTTCCACATTATAGAGAAATTCCTTTTTTACGCGTTCGTATTTTAACGGCTCTATCTTCCGTTCCCATTTAAAGGAATTATATCCCACCAGACTTTGTGAATATCCAATTCGTATAGGGACGCTCGTGAACTGTGTCGCACTGTTCCCTCCGAAATTACGCATATAGGCAAGATTCGATTCCAGATAGAATGTACCTCCAGTCAAATCAAAGTTCTGTTTCACACTCAACCCTCCATAAGCATAGTAAGACTGTTGCGTACGATATACATCCAAATCCTGCCCCGAATCGTATCGTTTCGTTATATCCCGGTTATATTGTGCCGGAGTAACATCCAGTGTCAGACTAGGCAAACGATTTGCCCGGTAAGTCCTGTATTCCCAATAACCGGATAAATACATATTCTGCGTACGGAAGGACTCCAACGAACTGTCGTTGGCAAGAGAAATAGTCCGGTTCAAATCCAATACCAGGTGTTTCTGTGCTCGAAGCTGGGATTCACCACAGAGGACACAGAGGGCACAGAGGAAAACGGGAATTCTTTTCTTTAATCTATTCATAACTCTCATTTTTGGACTAATACTTAATACCTAATATTTATTTTCTTGTTCCGGTAAATAAACCAGTAAAGCAACGGTATGATAAACAGACTCACCGCCGTACCAATCGACATCGTTCCTATCATAGCAATAGACAGAGGTTTTTGCAATTCCGAACCCATATCCGAAGAAAAAAGCAGTGGTACCATTGCGAATATTGTAGTCAATGAAGTCATGATGATCGGTCGTAAACGTCTTCGGCCAGCTTCATGTATAGCTTCTAATAGCGGGACACCTTCCTTACGTAATTCATTAATAGCATCCAGTTTCAGAATAGAGTCATTGATTACGATACCACAGGTAACAATAAGTCCGATAGCAGACATTAAATTCAGCGTATGTCCACAAATCCAAAGCAAAAGCAAGGCAAATGCAAGGTCAATCGGTATCTCCGCCAGAACAAGCAAAGGCTGCAAAAAACTTTCAAACTGTGCGGCAAGAATAAAATACATCAGCAACAACGAAATAAATAAGATTACCACCAATTCATCCAGCATCTCGCTATTGGAAAAGAAACTGCCGGAAAAACCGGTATCCCAATCCTTCATTTCTTCCGCTGTTTGTTTCACCTCTCTTATGAGTTTGTTCCCGTCCGATACACCGTAAAAATCAAAAGGGATATATTCCCCGTTACGTCCGGCAGCAATACTCTTCAAGTCTTCGGCAGGAGTGACCGTCACCAGCTCCCGGAGTGGAATATACTCTCTGTTGCCTTTATTGTCCGGTTCAGTCTGTATCAATGTTTCCTGTAATATTTCATTCACAGTCTTCTCACTGCCCGCAACGTTAATCGGAAGATATTGCTGGTAGGAATGCAGCATAGTCACACTATTTTCCCGGAAAGCAGTTTTCAAGACTCGATAAAGTTCATTGTAAGCAACACGGTAAAGCAGTAGCTTTTCCTTATTGATACTTAGGTTCAACTGATTTTCAAAAGCAATACCTGTAGGAGCGATTCCCGTTCTTCGGAATAACTCCTGTTCCAGCATCCGGATATCTCCCGCTTCCGGTGCTTTTGCCTTATTACGGGTGTAAAATTCGGCTATGATATCCGGTTCTCCCGTTACAAAAAGCTTCTCAAATACCGTCTCCGGTGGAGAGAAAGAAATAACGGAAAGCGGATAATCTTCTTTCAGTTTATGATATATTTCCTGCTGCAAAGGATTGATTGTTTCTGATGTCTCCGTTCGGAAATAGAGTTCTGCTTCGGAAGAAGAAAGTTCCCTTTCACGATTCAGAAGAAAATCCTGTCTGCCAACCGATGCCGTGTGCTCCAATACCTGTTCTTTTAAATCCTTAAAAAGCTCATCCACACGCCGCCTGTTTTCATCCACATGAATATTTTCATTCCACTCGATTCGGGCGATCAATTCATTCTCTTCTATATCAGGCATCCGCTGCTTGTCTATAAAGAAAAAGAAGAATACACAAAGCGGAATAGAGATAATACAAAACAATACACTAAATGTTTTGTGACAGAACACCCAATCCACACCGGCATCATAGAATCGATCCAATGTATGATCCTTTATCGGGTTATTGAATTTAAAAGAAAGCCATTTCCATTTCCGGGTATGAATACCTGTCCGATAAACCAGCAGATAAAGCACCGGAAGAAGCATAATACCTGTGAAATACGAAATCATCAGTCCCACTGTAACCGAAAAGGCCTGATTATAGAAAATAGCTCCGGCAATACCACTCATAAAAATCAAGGGAGCAAATACAGAAATGGTAGTCAGGGAAGAACTCAACATGGGTGTCACCACTTCACTTGTCCCTGTTATACAGGCGCGGCGCAATGAATATCCCCGTTCCCGGTATTGTGAAATATTTTCGGTCACAATGATCGAACTGTCAATCATCATACCCAATGCCAGAATTAATCCGGCAAGCGAGATGATATTCAGGGACATATTGCACAGATAGAAGAAAACAAAACTAATCACGATAGAAACCACCATACTAAGTCCGATCACCAAAGGAGATTTCACATCTCCCAAAAACAGGACAGCTACCAGACAGATAAAGAAAAAACCTAAAGTAAGATTCTGTTGCAGATTTGAGATGGTGTAGTCCAGTAGCTCCGTCTGGTTGCGACTGATATTGAAGTCAATATCAGGATATAACCGCCTAAAATGCTCCATCGTCCTTACCAAAGACTGTTTCATCTTATCCATATTCTCATCCGCCTGTTTAATAACAGCCAGTGTCACCGCCCTTTTTCCATTCGATACAGATACGCCTTTTTCTTTTACAGGTACGATACTAACTTTACAGAAATCCTTTAATTGGATAATGCGGTCTCCTTTGCGCAGATATATATTTCCCACATCTTCCGCAGTACGTAGCAAAGAAGAGAATTTTATATTGTATTCATAGTATCCGTCACGCACTGTCATACTGCCCGGCTCCACATTATTGGCAGCCAAGGCCGATTCAATATCTTCAATAGAAAGTCCCATCATGGCCAACTTATCCTCATCGGGTACAATCTGTACCTGACGTTCCACCAATCCGGTCACATCTACCATGGCCACTTCCTCAAGCTGTTCTATCCTGCGTTTGATTACCGACTCGGCAAACTCACACAAATCAAGGAAAGACTGCTCTCCTGTAGTGCTATAAGCACTATCATTCTTCAAGGTCAGATTCAGGTAAAACACAGGAATGTCCGTTGCACTTGCCTTGATAACTTTCGGGCGTTCAGTATTCTTTGGAAGGTAATTCATTGCAGCGTCTATTTTTTCATTGACCTCTATAAAAGCAAGATCCGTATTAGTGCCGAATTCAAAAGACAGGCGAATAATACCTGCCGCATCCCTTGATTCACTATGAATATCTTTTAATGTAGACACCTGAATCAGCTGACTTCGTAAAGGCTTCACAATCGTGTTTTCCAGTTCACGAGCAGAAGTATTGGCCGCAGATACCTGTATGGTTATCTCCGGAATGGCAATATTCGGAAGCAACGATATAGGCAAAGTACTATATGTCACCAACCCGATTATAAAGCAGGCAGTAAAAGCCATCAATACAGCGATAGGACGTTGAATTAAAAATTTTATCATAATTACTCGATTTTGGCACGGATTACACAGATTACACTGTTGTTGTATGCTATCACAATTCTAAAAACCGTGAAATCCGCGCAATCCGTGCCTTTTTGATTATCTTATATTTACTTCCGCTTCATGTGCCAAATTCAGATTCCCGGTCACAATAACCGTATCTCCTTCCGATAATCCTTCTTCAATACCTTTCTGTGATTTATCCGAAACGACATACTCCGTTGCATTTTCCAATCCTGTATGCACATAATTCCACATGGCTTTTCCTTCTTGTAAGGTAAATACTACCTGTTTACCGGAGCGTAATACAACAGCCGTTTTAGGAATGACCAATTGTTGCCCTAAACTTCTTTTAACACTTACTCTTACGTTCATACCACTAAATAACTTTCCCTGTCCATTTACTATAGCCTTCACCTTTACCATTCCGTTCGAATCTACCAACGGATTTATTTCAGATACGCTACCTTCAAACGAACCTCCTCCGGCATAAGGAGTAATCATTACTTTATCACCTGTTTTAATAAAAGCCAACTCATTCTCCAACACTGTAAAATCTGCTTCCATCCTTCGAGTATCAATGATCGTACAAAATACCTCGGAAGTATTGGCTAGATTATAAGGTTTAGAAAACAGATTAGCCACTATCCCATCAAAAGGAGCAACTAGGGTAGCATGTTCTGTTTCTCTTTTTACCAGTTCATATTGAGATCTCGACTGCTCATATCCACTCTTCACTTTCGCAAGTTTTATTGTTTCTACAGGAACCTTACTGAAGTCCTCGGAGGCATATCCCTGTCCAATAAGCACATCTTTCAGTTCCAATTCGGCTTTCAACAAAGCATCTTCCGTTTGAGACAATTTTTGCTCCAGACGAAATTTATCCAGTTCAGCCAACTTTTGCCCTTTACGAACCCGATCGCCATTCTTGACATAAATATGAGCAATCACCTCCCCTGTTTCAAAACGGAGATCAACCTGCCCAAGAGCACTTACCTTACCGTTACTGACCAATTCGTGATGAAAATCACGTTTCTTTAGTATTTGAGTAGTAACTTCATTCTTTGAATCAGGAAGAACAGTAGAAACACCTTGTTCCTGTTTATCCACATCGCTTTTCTTGTCAGAACAAGACGTTATTAGCATTCCTAATGTCAGACATGACAATAACCATGTACTATTGTGTTTCATCATATTTATCAGTTTATTTGTTTCAATAGTTTCTTTACTTCCACTCTCATCTCTTTTACTGCTGTCGATTGAACCTTCGGTTCTTTTGTCAATACAACCTCAACCATACGCTTTAATTTTTCAGGTTGTTGGTATTTCGGCTCCACATACAGTTTTGCCAGAAGATAATATGGATAAATTCGTCCCGGAAGCCGATGCGTAGATCGAATCAGACTCTCTTCCGCTTTCTCATACTTTCCTACTGCCTGATAGTTCTTACCTATAATATTTAAGATCATTGGGTCGCAACTGTGCTTCATTGCTTCTTCCAGAACTAGAGTCGAACTATCATATTGTTTCAATTTATGCAAACAATACCCATATTCAAAAAGAAAGGCTCCCCTATTCTTCAATTCGGAATACAACTTTCCATATGCTTCTTTAGCAGATTGGTATGCTCCGATATTATAAAGCATTTTGCTATGATACCAATCCTTGCATACAGCATATTGATTGTTTTTCCAATAATATGTTCCCAATAGAGCTATTATCGAAATAAAAAGCAATAATATAATCTTCAAGCGTCCAATAACACAAGCAGCCAGCAGGAAACAAAATGTCACAGCAAATCCTGGAATCTGCATCGGATAAGAAGAAAAGGCAAATACTAAAACCGCAATTACCCCTCCACAAAGACCTGTTCGTCCTTCACTACTCCCCTTCCAAAGACAAAATGCAATTATCAATAAAACTACAAATAAAAAAGGAATCCCATATTCTACCGCTACTTGCAGGTACTCATTAAAAGCATATTCCGGACTACCTGCCACCAGTTCTTCTGTTTCCGAATACTCTTCGTTTGCAAAATAATTTTCCTGTGCCCTGCCATAAGCTAAAACAAAGTTCCCCATTCCATATCCTACAACAGGGCTTTCGGCAATAGCACGAGTGCTGATTTTCCACATAAACAGGCGTCCGCTGGCAGAAGCTGCTTTTAACTGAAAAAGTGAATAACCGACCACTGTAAATATAATCCCTCCTGCAATACAAGCCAACAGAACTTTTCTCTTATATCTCTTTCTAATCTCCTTTAGCTTACTTCCCCATGAAACGTGTATTCCATACACCCATGCCCCTGATACTGCGGCGGAAATCCAAGCCGAACGGCTCATTCCGGCAGGTAGTACACAAAAAATCAGCAGCATAACCCCTAATGCCATGTAATACACTCCACGTTCTATCCATGTACGTTCCGTCTTTTCTTTCAGATTTAGCCATTCATGCAGGCAAAGCGGAAATATCATTGCCAAATATCCCGAGTAAGGTCCCGGATTATAGAAAGACCCCGTAAGTGCATATAAAGAGTGATTAGAGACAGCCAAACCATATATTTGTCTCAATCCCCAGATAGCTTCAATCCCTCCCAATGCAATCAATACCCATGTCACTATTGATGGAAAAGACAAACAGATTTTTCTATTCAAGCAAAAAGAAAATAAACAACAAATGATAAAGACAACTGCCATACGTCCCAAGCATAGTTTTTGATATGCCATATCGCCAACAGGAATATCGCTCGGAGTAGGAAAAGCTACTACACACAAAATTGCCACAACTCCTGTAAAAGCTATCACATCCGCTATATTCTTTTTTGTTATTTGCTTCAATTCCAACTTGACTTTCATTATTTACTTGATTTTCGTCATTATCCTATTCCAACAAGGTTTCTCCGTAACTTTGTCTTCTGAATACCATATATGGGTCGCCTTACCTACAATATATTCTTCCGGCAGCATCCCCCAATACCTTGAATCCTGCGAATTAGCCATATTGTCGCCGGACACAAAATAATAGTTCTTTTCAAAACGATACCGAGTAATTATGCTGTCACCTAATAATACTTGCCCATCTTTCAGAGATAGTTTCTCTTTCTGTTCCCAACCTATCAATTGCCTGTACAATAGACAGCTCGTACGATTCATCATTGTTGTCTGACCTTTCTTTGGAATTAGCAGTGGCCCGAATTCATGGATAGTCCATCCTAGTTGTTCATCATACGGAAATGTATTTACCACAATGCCATATTGTTCCGGATGCTCCAAATCCGCAAGATTTTGCTGCGCACTACTATTTCCTAACTCCTCATTACATCCCTTCACCTTATAAACTCCCTCCCTAATTTCTAAAACATCTCCCGGTAAAGCTATGCAGCGTTTTACATAATACTGCATTACATCCATCCGGATACTATCCCACCGAAATTCCTGATAAGGGAAATTAAACACTATCACATCATTTCTATTTAAAGCTCCCAATGCAGGTAATCGATAAATATTCACATCTTTTTGTTCCAATGCAGCAGCCACATCGAACAACCTTGCCCCCATGACCATCTTATTCACCAATATCCGGTCACCGGCTTTTAATGTAGGCTCCATAGAATTCGATGGAATCTTGAATGAAGTAAAACAGAATAACTGTCCTAGAAACATCAATCCCATCAAACAACATATTACAGATGAGACATCCAGAATTCTAATTATTATCTTTTTTATTTTTAGCTTCATACTACCTATTATTTTTGTCTCCATTGTATCAGTTTCCGATAAGCTCTCCATCCCAATATTTTTTTCACTCGCTCATCATTCTCATCCAATAATTCAGAAACAGAAATTGTTTCATTCTGCTTACATGATTCCAAATAAGTAGCCCATTGCTGTAACAATCTCCAATGTCTTTCCGCATAATCAAAATCCTTCTCCAATTCTACAATAGCTAAAGCCATCATCAACATATCGGCAGCGACCTCAATACCATGATCTTCTACACTTGACTGACGGCCTGATATCGGATAAGTCCCTATATCATAAGGGGGATAACTTTTTACCCAATCATTGTTCTCACAAGTTTCAAAAACAGCATTCAGTAATCCTTTCATTAAATCAACCCGTCTCCAAAACAATAGCGTAGGAAAGTATCTGTAGATTTCTCTTATATTGCCCAGAGTATCCCCGAAACAATAGGTTTTATTGCCCATACCCACCACAAGCCTATGATTAGCCATAAAATTCCGATACATGGGCAGTATCTGTGCTACATTGCTCTTATATCCATTACGAGATACATTTTCTTGTAAAAGATTATCCATCTCATTACATTTTTTCTTTAACACCCAACATTGATCCCCAACAATCGTCATTATGTCTTTTATTGTTTTTTCCCCCTTCATATTCCAACAAGGAAACATATTCTCCCCCTCATACTGCATAATTTGGTCTTCCTCATATCCTAAAAGCAAAGCACCACAATCAGCTTGCTCTCCACATAATTTCTGTGAAAATATAGCATGTCCGTCTTCATAAGAATATTTTGCTTCTTCTGCCTTCATTTCGACAAAAAAACGATCAAAAGACCATTCCATATCTACATCAAACAAGATCTCAATATCAGGACATTCCCCTTCTTTAGGGACTACATGATATGTTATAAACCCTACCGGACACCCCATCACCCCTAATTCGTCCAATAAGCCGGGAGAGACAAAATCAAGCTGTAATTCCACACTTCCACACTGAAAAACATAGTGAGTTTGAGTTGCTTGCACATCCACCTGTTTCAAAGTTGCCGTATCCTGCTCACAATAAATTTTATTTTCTATATATAATCCAAAATCCAATAATGCAAATCCTCCTCCTTTATTATGCCCAAATGCAGCAATTATATTATCTCCGCTCTGCAACTGATTGACAATCTTTCCAGAAAGCTGTTTACATTCTATTTGCGTAGATTGACCTTCTATCTGTGAAATATGTTCTCCATTGAAATAAAGTTCAATCTGACCATCACAAAAATATCGGACATACATTTTTCGCCCTCTCAAAGCCTCCTTGTCATTAATAGTAATATGCCTACGTACATAAATATTATTCGCTCCCCACAAAGTATGGACTGGATAATATATATTCTTAACCCCAAACGCACCTATTCCATCCTGCCATCGCGAATCATCAAATTCCAGTTTTTCCCAATTTGCTCCCGGATATAAATATGAATATTTACCACTCCATCCTTCACCGCTATAAACAGGAGCAATAGGGACAATACGCAGTGAATCACCACCTATAAAACGATACAATTTACCATCGACACGTAAAATGCCAATCATAGGAAATTCTTTTCCTGTGCGCAACCGCAAATATTGCTTATACAATGCAGCGCTGTCAGCCTCTATCGTAAAATCAGGAGAAAGGGGCATTAAAGTATGTCGCGCTGTATAAACTGACAAAGAAGAGACTTTCTCTTTTTCGAACTGATGGCAAGCCCATACCAGTAAGACAACACTCATTGATATTATCCATAAAATCATATTCTGAATAATTCTATTTTTCATTTCCATACCTGAATACCATTTTCATAAACAAATATCCGTTCATCCATTCCCCTCGTATGATTACGTAGCAATAAAAGTATATCCTTCGGAATACTCCGATAGACAATCGAATCGGCAGTCGCCTTTATCATACCGGCAGACTTCCAGTTTCTATCACAATAAAAAAGCTCATAAACATCTCCAGAGCGAATATAATTATCTCTATTACGTGGGGTGTAAACAATTCTATCTATCTGTACATTCTTTCCGGCATCCAGTCCGGTCCATCCTCCAGTTGGCTCAATATAATCAAAAGATGTCCATGTTTTACCATCAAAAGCATTTGTATATTCATGACTTCCATCTTGCTGGCTACACCCAGGGGTTCCCAACACTTTACCTTTCAAAGCAGTAGTATCATTTGATGTATAAAAGGCTATCTCAGCAACATTACAATTAGCATTTTCAGGGCCTACATATCTGAAATAACGATATTTCTTATCAGACCAACTTTTGACAACTGTTCTCAAACGACAAGGTTTACTCTGGATAAGAAATAGAGTATCCTTATCTGCAAAATCCGCCCTATTACTTCCCTCAAAGATGCCTCCTACCATTCTATCTCTGAAAAGATTCTCCGTATCGATATTAGATTTAGCATATAATATTACATCTTGTTTTTCTTCTCCAGCTGAATAATAATGGCTTTTATTAGTCCACCCATCCACAATAAAAGGATCGGTCACAAAATGCAATGTTCCATTCTCGTAAGTAGCTACCCTCATCATAGAACTTTTTTTAAAGTTTCGGAATACCAAATTATTCCTATCATATTCTGTCCAATCTACAGGAATCCAACTATCACGACTACTGAGGCATAAGTAAGCAATCTTCCCATCTCTCTTTTCCCTATATATCTTCTCTAAAGGTATTTTAATCTCCTTCTTATAATATTGAGCATATCCATGAGTTACATCTTTGAATTTAGGTAGTCGCCAAAAAGGATATAATTCTTCTCCATAAACTACCATTGATTCATATAGATACCTATTAATGCTAAAAGTATTTCGGTATATCTTAGCACTCATATCCATTCCATACCACCAACTCTTGCGAACCAGCTGCAAAGGTTCCGGAAAGTCCATTCTATAGTCTTCTCCATTTTTATCCCAAGTCACTAACCAAAAATGACCGTCACTTCCAGAACCACTCATTGGGATAAAATCAATGGCGCAAGGGATTCCTAAAGCTCTGAACAGATATACACAAAAATCTGTTACTTCCCTACAAGATCCTGACAAATATTGTACATATTCCGGTCCGATATGTCCAAAAGAGGTTGGAGTAATAGATGTAAAAATATGCTTCTTATTTGGTAACCGTTCTAACAAATATTTAGCAGCAACTAACGGATCTTCGGTATCCAGCGAATCAGATCTCCTTAATGAATCCAATAATGAATTGTATTTTTCATAGTACGTTTCACGCCAATAAGTTAATGGTTCATCACCTATTCGATAAGGCAACAAGTATTCGCAAAATGTATCAAATGAAATATTCTTTCCCCATGGTTGCTCTTGCCAAACTTTAAATGCCCAATCAATATTATGGCACAAATACGCAGAATCTATTTCCATAATATCACGTTTCTTCTTAGGTTCTTTCATTGGACCAAAAACTTTTTTGACTGAATCCGAAACTTGCTGCGGTGTTTTACCCTTACGTACTTTTAGCCAAGCATAATAAGACTTATAATTCTCTAATTGTTCTCCACTGGAGTAAGTGTAAAAAGGCATATTCTCTATTAAAAAACAAGCCGCTTTATATTTTAAACTATCAGCAGGATTCTTCTTATAATAGTAAAGTGCTTTTTCTAATTCCTTTCGATTATCACCTGCCACTTGCAAAGCAACTTTCCTAGGAATGATAGGTTCTTTAGAAAATATATTATTCAAAATATCAATTCCTACTATGATAAGTACCGAAATCAGAAACCAGTAAATACATTTTAAATATAACTTCGCCATATTTATCATTTTCTATTTCGCATTGCCTACCACCCTCACACTGAGCGGACTGCCTTCAACATTGCAATAAACGGTTATCGTTTTATCAAAATGTTCAGGATATTCAGCTCGATATTTCACTTTCAATCTTAAATCTTGCCCTGGACGAATCGGTTCTTTACTATAATCCACTATAGTACAACCGCAGGAAGTGGTAATTTCTTCAACAACAAACAAGGCTTTACCAATATTGGTTAGTACCCAGTCAGCTGTTTGTTCCTGTTCCCAATCAAAGTTACCAAAGTCAATATATTTATTATTAGATTTTATCTGCGTCAATATCTTGTTACCTTGTGTCATTATCGATTCACCAGTAATAATCTTCAAATATAATTCCTTTATTTTAGGATTATGAACAGGATTTCCAACAGCAATAACCTTATTGCTTCTATCCAATAAAAATGTCTGAAAAGCCATATCTTGCGGAAAATTATTCAAGATATTGAGTGAATCATGTTCATCTATACATACTGGATAATTAAAATTACTACGTCTTAAAATTGAAATAATCTCATTTCTATTCTTAGGATGTAGAAAGAAATGAACCGGTATAGAAGAATCTGCCAAAGAATCAAGCCCAACGATAAAATCCAGCCATTCTCGCAATTTTAATTTACAATTCATACAACCAACAGAATCCACATAAGTGATAATAGAATATTTATTATCCAAAACTGGATATGCAGAAACAGTATCTTGTCCATATATTGTAAAATACATTTGTGTTGGATAAATAATTTTTCGCTCGTTCCATTCATCAATTATACGAATTATTCTGTCTGATGGTCCTCTGCAAGAACATACAAATAATGATAAACTAATACCCAATAAACATACCCAGTTTCTTTTCATAGCACTTCACCCATTAGAACAATAGCTATTAATTCATATCATAAACAGTTATATTAGGCTCTGGTACATGAGACAAAACATAGATTTTATCTGCTTTTTCATCAATGCAAAATGCAAATGCAGGTTTAGAAATAGAATATCTACCAATAATATTTCCAGTATAACTATAAACATGAATTTCTTTTCCATAAGTTGCTACTGCATCCATATCATCTGCTTCACCTGAATACAGAGCATAGATTTTATCATCACCAATATATGCAGACAAATATCCTATAGGAGCATTATTTATAATAGATGTACCATCCATCCTATAATCCAATTCGTGAATGACGCTTTCCCATCTCTGAGTTATTCCTGTTTTTTTCACATCATAACATGAAAGAACAGATGCATTATAAATAATTTCTATCAGTAAATCCTTATTACGCGATAACACACTTTTACCATAATTAGCTATAATATGTGACATATCAGAAATACCAGCCTGTGGTTTAGGTCTATACTTACCAAAATAACCAATAATCTTCAATGAATCCGATAAAAGAGTATATTTTCCTTCAGTTGTCAGTCCGGTTGCCAAATACCCCTCATTTATTCTCAATATTTCATGAAATCTTACATCTTTATTTTTAGAAAGTATCATTTTAGGTAGATAGTTGTTATTCATAATTAATAATGAATCATAGTCATATACACCTAATTTTGAGGAAACTGGATCAAAAAGGCTTATCTTAACTCTGCTATCTGAATTTCTATAAATGTCAATATTGTTAACATGTAAATATTCGTATGGTCCTTCTCCCTTTTTAGCAAAAGACAGAAGTATTTCTTTTTTTTCTAAATCATATATCTTCACTATTTTTCCTTCATCAAACATATCAACAATAAAAAGTTTATTATCAAATAATTTTACTATCGTTGGAAGTCCTAAAAACAATGATAAAGAATCTATCTCTGCCAAATCCCCTAATTGAGTAATTTTCTCTAAATCAACTTTTTTATTATTCGATTGACCACACGAAACCATAGTCAACACTAACATTAATAAAATGAGTATACGCATATTATAAGTTATTGCAAGGATGAAACTTGATTTTAAGTTTCATCCTTTTGTTTATGACTAATTTATCTATTACGATATAAATAATGATCACTATTACTTGTTTCACAGATACTAATCAAATTAAGTTTACATCCTTTATCTGATTCTCTAGTATTTGCTAGAGCCTCTACATTAGTAAGAAATAGATCTGATAATTCTACATCGTGTTGTGATACATATACATTATATCCAGCAAATATTGCAACTGCAACTACAGCTATTACACTTAATAATTTCTTTTTCATTTTTAATTCTTTATATTAGTAAAAAAAATCATTTTTTTCTGTATCTATCCTTTCAGCAGAATAGCAATAATTTGCTACATTATTTTTTTATCCTTATGTTTGCATCGAAATCTTTTTAAAGGTTTAGGAGCAGGTGATATGTAAGCAAATCCGGCAAGATGAACAAACTCATCATCCTGCTCCTTTCTAATCAAGTTAATTATCTCATTCAGCCAAAGCTAAATTTAAGTATTGGCTGATCATTATTTACATCTGTCGCTATTATCGTTTTAGTAGCTTCATCCACCCAAATACCATATATATAATGGTCGAGCACATATTTGCATAACGGTTCTCCTTGCAAGCTAAATACGCAAATATACATTCCTCCGTCAGGAAGCCTTCCACTTTGTCTTGCTATCTCCTTAAAAGCTGTTCCATGAAATACTGCATAAATGGCACTATCTGTTACTTGTACATCACTAAATCCCATAATTCCCGTCGGTATACCATATCCATCTGATATTTTGAATTCAGGTTCACCATGCTCACCGATATGAACAACATGAGTACTATCTTTCAAATCATAAACTTCAACGACTTCTCCCAATTGGGTAACTGCCGCCAATATTCCATTGTTAGGATTGTAGTCAAGGAAACTCCTCCATGCCTGTGCTAACGCCGGACGAGCATTTTTCAATGCTTCTTTATTGACTGTTGGGATACTTCCGATCTTATCTATAAGCTTCCCATTACAGTTAACTCGACATAAACGATTTTCACCGGAATAATCAGGAATAATAAATGTTGTATCATTATATATAGTAAAATCAAGTGGCCGAAGTATATCTTCATCCAATGTTACCGCTTCGTCACGAAGCAGCGAATCACCGGATGAAGAAAAGTCTAACCTAGTTAATTCACTTTTATTGGCATCCAATGTCCAGACTCCATGATTGTGCAAACGAAAATTTTCCATTGACAGCATTTCCGTAGGTGAATCACCACGTCTGCCAAAAGAAGATAAATACTGAAAGCTGGGATATTGGAATAAGTGTCCATAATGATCAAGACCATGTAAATCCATCACAATAGCCTTATCTCCTTCGATTCGTATCCTAAACGGATAGCGTAATAAAGCCGTATCAAGCTCTATTACTTCTCCTCTTAGTTCTCTCTCTTGCGGAAACTCCGAATAGAATAATACATCCTTTGCATATTCTTTATGCTTATGGTTGCAAGAGATAAAAAAGAAAAAAGAAAGAAACAGGAGACTTATATTATTTTTCAAGACTGTATCCGGTAGCAACATATTCCACTTTAACTTTTGTAGCTGGACAATCCACAGAACCACTACCAAAACAATTAATAGGCACATCGTGCTCGTCAGCAGCCAAAGCTTCAATATTATCTAATAATAATGTATTTACTCGAGGTTCTTTTAATGAGTAATTTACAGAAAGAACTGCCATTATCAGAATAGAAAAGAATAATAGTTTTTTCATATACTATAGTTTTATCGATTAATTAATGGGAACGAAAGTAGGCAATTGGCTTACAACTGCCAATAAATTAATCTATCCATTTCTATCTAACCGAATCTATCCACTATATATACCATTTTAGAGATAAGGCTTTTATTCAAAAAAATCCCATTTCATCGAAAATTATAGCTTCTTATTTATGTCTTCTAATTTGTAACTGATATCCAGTATTTTCATATCTTTGAACCTCAATAGATGGAACATTCTCGAAAACTCTTCGCAAACGACTTATTGCATTATGAAGTCTCGGATCATTATTTGATTTATCCGACCAAAATATTCTTTTGATTTCTTCATCTTTCAATATGTAATCTGGAGTATCTAAAAAATGTTTTAATAAAATAGCAGTTTGTGGTGGCATCTGAATCTCCTCTTTACCAAATACAAGCTTTCTCAAGTTTGCATCAAACATAATATCTTGGTCTATATGATAGACATGAACAGAAGTAGGAGCAACTACATTCTTTTGCCCTCTATTTCCAAAAAGTAGCACTATATTAATAGCAACGACACACAACCAATAAATAAAGCCATAAATAAAACCTCTTACACCCATAAGAGTAAAAAATGAAAAATAGAAAAAACCCTTTGCTTCAACTTCGCAACGATAACCTGCTGTAATATCAAACTCTGGTATACAATTTTCGAGTAGAAAAGTGTCAGGGTAGACACTATCTGTAATGTTTTCATCTTTATCGGATACCAAAAGCTGCAAGGCAAAAGTGCCAGACAAGCTTTGCCGTTTCAAATGCTGTTGCCACTTTTCATATAAAGCGCCCACTACCAAAGGATGTTTTGATAAATAAGTGGAATGTAAGAAACGTAATCGCGGATCAAATGTTATATTTTTACGACTTTTTTCTTTATCCAAGTAATATCCATGTTTTCCATTTCCATCTGTTATATAAACCGTATCAGGGTATTCCTTCAATCGCTGTTTCCGCTCACTAGTGTAAAAATAACCTTCAAAATAATCTTCTTGTAATTGTTGCAAGAGAACTTCTTTGAAAGCACTTTCCACTCTTTCACTAAACATTTTTTTTCTAGCCTCACAATATAATTGTCCTAGAATGAAAAATAATATTATCTCCAGAAGAAGTATTATTAACAAAAGGAACACCTTTTGTTTATTTCTAAATGTAATTGCATCGCTTAGTCTCGTTGTTAATTTCATGGTGTGACTTATTTATCTGTTTGAATAGCACAAAGGTAGCATTATTTACAATAATTGACAGACAATATAAAAACAATTTTGAGTTTTTATATTGCATCAAAATAATATTTCCAACAAGGAGAGTCTGTTCTATTTTTAAGATTCTCCACTTTTATTTCAAATCAAAACCGAAGTAAAAAGAGAAATAAATGTATAAATTAACGCAAGAATATACATTTTCAGACCAATAAATGCATAATTAAGCGATAAAAAACGAATTATTCTCCTTTAAACAAGCTCCATTCCTTTAAAAGGAACGTATCGTTGGTCAGTGAGGAACGACTCTTTTCTCACCGACCAACGAGATGTTCATCGGGATGACTCAATATAATTGGCATATTTCCTGCTATTTCAAGCTTTGTTCCAACAAAAACATATATAGTAAAATACCATAAAAAGACGAATTTACAAACAAATATCCACGATTAGTCATTTATTTCAAACAATGGTTACCATGACAACATACAAACAGAAGCATTATGAATCTTTGTAATCCTTCATCATTCGCATATTTACTTGCACATCATATCTTGGCTCCAAATTCAAACAGAAGAAACGCATAAAGTATCCCATTTTTATGAATGTTCTTATTCTAATATTTCCGTATATAAAAAATCCTATATCACATCTTAGACATGATATAGGATATTAACAATTATATGATAGAAGCAATTGATTACAGCCTCTTTATTTCCTCTATGGACAAAACAGTAACTTACAAATACCACGAAAGCCTTCAAGAACTACAAAATAGGCTTTATTGCGTAATAAACGCTTCATAGCCCAATCGAAACGAATATAATTACTCGGCATAGGTTCGTCTCCTTTCTTGTTACCTTGTTTCATGCTCTATCACCCACTTTCCCAAAGTCCGTGTTGTACTATCAAAATTCACTCCGACCTTGACAACCTTGTGATGATCTATCTCGTAAGGAATAGCATATTGTTTACTATTAATTTGAGCCAATGCTTCTTCGGGAGTTCCATCTACCTTAAATTCAAATACATAAATTGCATCGGACATCTTTATTACCACGTCAGCCCTGCCAATAGCATTCTTTACTTCTACATCTACATATTGACCCATTAAACGGAATAATAAATAAAAGATAGTCTGATAATGCTTCTCCTGATTGTTCTCCAAATCATAAGGTATAGATGAAAAGAAAGAACGAGTACGAAGAAGACACTGCTCAATATCACCTTTCATCAGGTCTCTTACAAAAGAGACTACATAAAAGTTACTTTCTCGTGTCGGTTGATTGAGATAGGAAGGGATCAACGTCTCAATAAAGCCTATTTTAACTTCTTCGTTGGGATAACCTAATGTATATGTACGAAAGAGAGGTTCATATCCTTTAATAGTCAAATAGCCACTCTGATAAAGCACAGGAATCGGATCGGTAATAACCTCTGTCGCTTTATCAAAATCTTCGTCTTTCACTTCCATCTTTTCCAATAGATTAAGACTGAAGTCCATTCGCTGTAACATTTCAATCAAGAAAGTAGGCGTGCCGGTAGAGAACCAAAAGCTCTTATAATCTTTTTGCGAAAATGCATTGAAAAGGCTGAACGGATTGTAAATATCTTCACAATTCTTGCTAAAATGATAACCGTCATACTGCCGTTTCAAATGCCGACAAGCTTCTTCATAGGTTTCATTATTCGCTTGAGCTATCCTCTCAATATCCGGTTGCATCTGACTTAGCAACTCTTGCTCTGTAATACCACAAATAGCACTATAATCATCGCTCATGCTGATATTCTGCAAGTTATTCAGCTCACTAAATATACTCATCTGACTGAACTTGCTGATTCCTGTCAAAAACAAGAAACGAAGATATTGCCCTTGTGCTTTAAGAGGACTGAAGAACTTCCGCATTTCAGTTCGCAATTGTCCTTGTAAAGCAGAGTCACTATTACTATCCAATAAAGGTGCATCATATTCGTCAATCAATACGACAACCTGCTTTCCTGTCTGTTGATAAATTCGTTGAAGCAAACCGGTTAAACGGGCTGCATAGCTCGTTTCTTCTTCATTTTTCCCATAAGTCCTCTCCCATTCGCTTAGATAAAGATTCAATTGCTCTTGCAAATCTTCGATAGTGGTATATTTTGTTCTGCTGAAATCAATATGCAACACAGGATAGACAGTCCATTCCTGTTCCAACTGTTCTATTGCCAGTCCTTTAAATAAATCTTTTTTTCCGGAGAAATAAGCTTCTAGAGTAGAGACTAGAAGACTTTTTCCAAAGCGGCGGGGACGGCTAAGAAAATACACAGTATCAGTATGGACTAATTGATAAACCAATGCGGTTTTATCAATATATACACAATTCATATTACGTAACTGCTCAAAATTCTGTATCCCGATAGGATATCTTCTGAATATCTCTTTCATATAAACCTAATGCATTAGTTGAAACATGAACAAAGATAATGTTTTTACGCGTATCTTACACAGATAGAGACTGAATTTGTTATTTCTAACCGTATCATTGTTGTATTGAAAATGAAAGTTGCTATCTATCATTCATTATCAACGAGAAGTATTATCACTTTTCACTCATTCACAATGAGCAATTTTAGCATTTTATATTCGTTTATAATGAGAAGTTTTATATCTTTGCAATCAAAAGCCCAGTTATCATGAAAGAATTATTAAAGCATATCATATTCGACCAGCGTGAAAAAGACATATCCCAAATGATAGAAAGGGATATTGACATGAGTTGTGTAAACAATCCCGAAGTGCTAGTCATATCTGGTATAAGAAGATGCGGAAAATCTGTTCTTTTACAGCAAATACGTTCGCAACAGTCAGAACAAGACTTTTACATGAATTTTGATGATGAGCGGCTTATCAACTTCAAAGTCGATGATTTTCAAACCTTATATGAAGCTTTCATCGAATTGTTTGGAGAACAAAAAACATTTTATTTTGATGAAATACAGAATATTCCCGGTTGGGAAAGATTTGTAAGAAGGTTGCATGACAGTGGATGTAAGGTATTTGTTACAGGCTCTAATGCCAATATGCTAAGTAGAGAATTAGGCACACACCTCACCGGACGTTATTGCCAAATTGAACTATACCCTTTCTCATTTCCCGAATTTCTAAAAATGAAGGAAGCATATCCGCAACAAAAGGACTTTTATACTACTACCGGAAAAAGTATGCTAAAAAAACACTTCGACGAATACTTGAAAACTGGCGGTTTTCCCCGTTATATAAAAGACCGGAACAACAATTACCTATCCACTCTTTATGAGAATATTATTTATAAAGACATTGTCACTCGAAACAAACTAAATGGTGAAAGAGAATTGCTGGAAATGGTTTATTACTTAGCCAGCAATGCTACGAAACGTTTCTCGTACAGTTCGTTAGCAAAAACGATAGGTATCAAACATACGGAAACAGTCAAAAACTATCTGGAATATCTTGAAAATACTTATCTGCTATTTCAGGTAATGAAGTTCGACTGGTCTGTAAAAAAACAGATGAACAACCAAAAGAAAGTGTATTTCATAGATAATGCCATTATTGGCAAAGTGGGATTCAATGCGACCGACAACATCGGGCAATTACTTGAGAATTTGGTATTTATAGAAATAAAGCGCCAGGGAAAAGATATCTATTATCATAATGACGGAATAGAGTGCGACTTCATTATGCGTGAAAACGGACATATTGTATCTGCCTGCCAAGTCACCCGTTCGATGAAAGATGAAAAAACAAGGCAGCGTAAAATAAATGGATTAATTTCCGCACTCAATACCTATAATCTCACCGAAGGAATAATTTTGACTGATGACGAAACCGAGGAAATAACTATCGGCAACAAAACAATACATATAATTCCTATATGGAGATGGCTATTAAAATAGTGACGCTATCCCACCAACATAGTGACGGTATATGCTTAGGATAGCGTCACTATTCCAGGCATATACCGTCACTATGTTTGAACCGGATATTCCGGGCTGTTATTTCTAGTTTCCGCGCTGTGTAGGCAGGGTAAATTCTTGCGAATCACAAATCACTCCATTCTCGTCCGCCACTGCGACACGGAATGTCACTTCACCGTCTTTCAATTTTTCACCTGCATGAATGGAAGCGGTATAACGGATGCCTTCACCCGGAAGAATTTCCTCCACCATCACGGAAGGAGAAATGCCGAGATGCTTCACCTTCCCCACCGTTTCTACCACAGGAACTACATTATAAACTGGATTTCTCCCTTCATTCATAATCTCAAAGATTATCTTGCTATTTTCTCCCGCATCAATCACATGACTGCGATTATCATCTATAAAACGGATCTTGCGCAACTTCAGTTGAGAAATAGGCTGTTGCACCTGTGGCTGCTTCTTATATTTTTGCACACGGACTTCCCTCACTTCAGGAATATACGCATCTTCCTCTATTTGCTCTTGTCTTGGCGCCGTCAACGCGTTTCCAATAGCCGCACCGGCAATGGTTCCCACAATATTCCCAATAGCAGAACCACGGTAACCGCCTCTCCAGCCACGATTATTATCTCCGATAAGTCCACCTATCGAACCTCCCAGACTACCTCCGATAGAAGCACCTGCCATGATAGCTCCCGGATTTCCCATACGCCCCGACGCACATCCACTCAAAATCAAAGCGGAAAGCAAAATTACTGTTAGTTGTTTCTTCATGAGTCTCTCTATTTAGTGTTATTATTTATTCTACCACTTTAAAACGAGCGAAACGTAATAATAGTTGTTTGTCTCCCGCATTTTTAAAATGAATAGTTGCTTTCGCATTGTCTCCCGTTCCTTCTACTTTAATCACTTCACCCAATCCGAAACGTTCGTGCTCTATCATCTGTCCGGCCTGTACTCCTGCTACCGATGCCGAAGTGGAAGAGGTTGCCTGTGCACCGTTACTTGGGCTAACAGTACTAACTTTCTTCAAATTCCTCGGTACGCTGGGAGCAATGATCTGTGCTTTCGGACGTTGCTGTAAGGAAGCGCGGAAACGTCCCGCACCTTCATCGACAGCCCGGCTCACTCCTGCCTCATGCGGCAGTTGCAAGTAATGAACATCGATATCACGCAAGAAACGACTGGGGCTTCCAAATTCCATCTTTCCATAACGGAAACGGGTTTTGGCAAAAGACAGATAACAATGTTCCTCCGCACGAGTAATTGCTACATAGAACAAACGACGTTCTTCTTCCAGTGCCCGGGGAGAATCTCCTACCATCCCACTGGGAAACAGGTTTTCTTCCAGACCGACCACAAATACATTCTTAAACTCCAATCCTTTAGCCGAATGGACTGTCATCAACGTTATCTTTTCTCCATCATCCGCCTTATCGGAATCCTGATCGGTAAGCAATGCAATCTCCGAAAGGAAATCGGTAAGAGACACATTCGGGTTACCCTCCTCCTGCCGCAAAGCGCAGAAGTCGTTGATACCATTCACCAACTCTTCTATATTTTCCTTACGGCTTAGATTCTCGGGGGATGTGTCCTGACAGACATCATTGATAATGCCGGACTGACGGATGATATTCGTTCCCATTTCATAAGCGTTCTTATCCGCCTGATCAACAATGAAACTTTCTATCAATTCACGAAAGCCTTGCAGTTTCGCATGCGTTCCTTTATTTATATCCAACCCATAAGTTAATGGTTCGCAGAGTGCCGCCCAAAGACTTACACCATGATCGGTAGCCGCCGATATAATCTTCCCGACCGTCGTATCTCCAATGCCACGCGCCGGATAATTAATGATTCGCTTGAATGCTTCTTCATCATTCGGATTCACTACCAAACGGAAATAAGCAATCACATCTTTTATCTCTTTTCGCTGGTAGAACGAAAGTCCTCCGTAAATTTTATAAGGTATACTTCGTTTCCGAAGAGCCTCTTCAAAAATACGGCTTTGTGCATTCGTACGATACAGGATAGCAAAATCAGCATATCCGTAGCGATACTCCCGACGCAGTTCTGCAATCTTATTAGCTACAATATCACCCTCTTCCACATCGCTATACGCCTGAAACACACCGATAGGTTCCCCCTTTTCTTTCTCTGAAAACACGGCTTTCCGTATCTGACGTTCATTCTTCTCAATCAGGCTGTTGGCAGCACAAACAATGGTTTGCGTGGAACGGTAATTCTGCTCCAGTTTAAAGACTTTCGTATTGGGATAGATTTTTGTAAAATAGAGAATATTGTCAATATCCGCCCCACGGAAAGAATAGATACTTTGCGCATCGTCTCCCACTACACAGACCCGTTGATTTTCTTTAGTCAGTTGCAGGACAATGCTATGCTGCGCATAATTCGTATCCTGATACTCATCTACCAGCACATAACGGAACTGATCCCGGTAGCGTGCCAACACTTCCGGAAAGTCACGGAATAAAATATAGGTGTACACCAGTAAATCATCGAAATCCATTGCACCTGCCTGACGACATCTGTCCCAATAACGGGTATAGATATCACGGATAGCAGGCATCTTGGCGGCCATATCTCCTTCGTAGGCCTCTTTATTGGCAGCATACCCCGTGGGAGTAACCAGATGGTTCTTGGCATTGGAGATGCGTGCTTGCACTACTCCCGGCTTATACGTTTTCTCGTCCAATCCCATCTCCTTGATGATGGAGCGAAGCAGACTCTTACTATCAGCCGTATCATAGATGGTGAACTGGGAAGTAAAACCGATATATTGTGCTTCGGCACGAAGAATCCGTGAGAAGATGGAATGGAAAGTTCCCATCCACAAATAACGTGCCCGTTCCATACCGACCTGACGGGCAATACGCTCTTTCATCTCACGTGCAGCCTTATTGGTAAAGGTTAATGCAAGGATATTCCATGGATTATACCCGTTCTCCTGCTCCAGCAAGTAAGCGATTTTATAAGTCAATACACGCGTTTTTCCCGAACCGGCACCGGCTATCACCAGTGAAGGACCGTCATTATAAGTCACTGCTGCACACTGACTCTCGTTTAATTCCTCTATATAATTGGTATTCATAACAGCATTATAAAAACTATGTGGATTTTTAACAAACCCTTGGCACTCAAATTTGTTCTCAATACAAAAGTATAATATTCATTCGAGAATGAAGGTATTTTTATGAATTTTCATCACTAACTATTTTAACCTAACACCAAAAAGCAATGAAAAGAAGTATATTTTTATCGATTATTTTGAGTTCGTTTCTGGTTGCCTGCATCCCACAGGCAATGGCACAAAAGCAGAGCCGCCTGGAAAAGCTGCTAAGGTATCTGAACGATAATGACGCCGACAAATGGCAGAAGAACCGTGATAAGATAGACACCGAGACTCAAAGCTATTACGCCGAAGAACTGGCATTATTGGATGTGCTCAACGAATTATGGAACGAGCAAAGCGAACAAGCCGCCGCCAATTATTTCGGATGCTATGAAAAGGCTGCGAAAGCCTATTTCCCGAATATCTGCGAAGAAGAGAAGATACAACTTTCCAACGTGCAAGACAAAGCGGAACAAGCTGTCATCTATGTTCTGGAGGCTTCGAAAGACCAGATTCCTTTTAGCAAGACATTGATGGACAGCATCCAGTCAAGCGGTTATCCGGCAGACTCCGCCATTTTACAAAAGGTACGGGACATCCGTGAAATGGCCTTACTGGAAGGTATGCTGAAAACACCCACGCTGAATATTTATCAAACGTACATCACGGAATATCCGAACGGCAAATTTATCTCTCAAATCAACGCTGCGGAAAACAAACGGCTTTACCAGATTGTAAAGAGTAATCCGACATCGGAGAATTTCAAGGCATTCTTTGATAATGCCGATATGCAGAAATTTTTCACTGATAAAGATACGCGTCCATTCCTTCCGGAAGTTCGCACGCTATACGACGATTTTCTGTTTCAAGGGATCGACAGCCTCCGGGAAAAAGGAAATGCGACAGCCATCCGGCAGATCATTGACGAGTATAAGCAATCACCTTACCTGACTTCCACTGCGCGTACTCATCTGGATGATCTTGAATATCTTAGTGAAAAGGCTGATTTCGAGCTTTTAAAAGCTGCCATTGTCAGTTCCGAATCATTGAGCATGCTGCAGGATTTTCTTTGCACACACAGGTACAAGGAATTTCGTGACCAGGCTAATGCACTACGGACACCGTTTATCCTACAAACAATCGTATCCACCCCTACCTCTGTGAAATACTATAATGGAGGACGATTGATAAAGTCTGCGGAAAATGACAGTACAGGAAATATATCGACCACTTATTCGTATGACGATAAGGGACAGCTCATTTCCACCCTGTCGCTTACCATAAAAAACGGTCAGCCAAGCAATGAAATACAAACGAACAGATTATACGATCCGCAAGGCCACTGCATCTTTGAAGTGCAAACGAATCCGAAAACCAAAACGGACCTCTACCGGCGGACACGCCGTATCGGTACGGATGGAAGTATCGAGAGTGATTCACTCAAGTATACAGACGGAAGAGTTATCATAAGTTCCTATGATAAACAGGGGTTATTGACCGAAACCAAAGAGTATAATAAGAATGGAGAACTTCAGGCGTACACCGCAAACAAATATGATGATAAGGGCAGATTGATTTCATCGCAACATCAAAATTTGCTTTTTGCCAACTCTCCGGATCAGATTATATCACAAAAAGATGCTTATGAATACGATAAATACGGCTATCTGACACAGATCGTCTACCAACGGATTTTGGGCAATAACCAGAAAACATCCGGATGCCTGATCTGCCTGTACGATAAATACGGAAACCGGATCGATAGTAATTCTTATTATGAATATGACAATACGGGCCAATGGACCTGCCGTACCAACCGTGATCATCCGAAAGATGTGGAACGTATACAGTACATTTATAAATAAAGCAAGATAGTGTGAACATTTTGCAGAGGGCTTCTGTTATTATAGTATAACAAGCCGATTAAAACTTGTAACATTATGAATACTATATTAATGTCTTTAATTATGATGACCATGACTTACGAAATGCCTAAACTTCCTTATGCAAACAATGCATTGGAACCTGTAATCAGTCAGCAAACAATAGATTTCCATTACGGAAAACATCTACAAACGTATGTAAATAATCTGAATAGCCTCGTGCCCGGTACAGAATATGAAGGTAAAACGGTAGAAGAAATCGTTGCAGCCGCACCGGATGGAGCTATTTTCAATAACGCCGGACAAGTATTGAATCACAATCTGTACTTCCTGCAATTTGCCCCGAAACCTTCGAAAAAGGAGCCAACCGGCAAACTGGGAGAAGCCATCAAACGTGACTTCGGCAGCTTTGAAAACTTCAAGAAAGAATTCAATGCAGCAGCAGTCGGGTTGTTCGGTTCAGGATGGGCCTGGCTATCCGTAGATAAAGACGGTAAACTGAAAATCACTAAAGAAGTGAACGGAAGCAACCCAGTACGCGCCGGTTTGAAACCGCTTCTCGGATTTGACGTTTGGGAACACTCTTATTATCTGGATTACCAAAACCGCCGTGCCGACCATGTTAACGCCCTGTGGGATATCATCGACTGGGATGTGGTTGAAAAAAGAATGTAATCGGATTTCATAGACTAAACTATACTTATGAAAAGGTCGTTGTGTATTTCACAGCGACCTTTTTTACAGACTAAAAAAAACTGACTTTTATTGTATATCAGACGCATTAGTTGTATTTTTGCAACTAATAATCCAACATAACAAACAATTATGATACTATATAAAAGAAAAAAAATACGATTTATCGTCTCCATTGCAATCCTTTTCTTCCCTCTTTTTTGCAATGCTGCCACCACAGAAGAATCTGCGGGAGAAATTCTGTTCATCACCTCTTATAATTCGGATACTAAATACACCTACGACAACATCAGTACATTTATAGAAACTTACACCCGATTGGGAGGAAAATACTCGACCATCGTAGAAAACATGAATGCAACAGACTTAACGCAGGCACACCAATGGAAAAAAACATTAACCGATATTCTGGATAAGCATCCGAAAGCTAAATTAGTGATTCTTCTGGGTGGGGAAGCATGGAGCAGTTTCCTCCATCTTGAAGATGAAAAATACAAGCAGCTTCCTGTTTTTTGCGCAATGGCATCACGCAACGGAATCCGTATTCCGGAGGATTCGATCGATATCCGAGACTATAATCCAGTAAGTATCGACTTAACGGAACGAATGAAAGAATATAATGTAAAATACTGTAATTCATACGAATACAACATCAGCAAAGACATAGAAATGATACAGGATTTCTATCCGGATACCGAGCATCTGGTATTTGTATCGGATAATACATACAACGGACTTGCCGAACTGGCATGGTTCAAGAAAAACCTGCAGCATTTCCCGCAGTTATCTATCACTTACATCGACGGTCGCATCCATACACTTGATATGGCTGTCAATCAATTGCGCAATCTTCCCAGAAACACGGCAATGTTACTTGGCATCTGGAGAATCGACAGCCGGGGTATCACCTACATGAGCAACTCTGTTTATGCTTTCTCCAAAGCCAATCCTCTCCTGCCTGTGTTCAGTATGACTTCCACTGCCATTGGTTACTGGGCTATCGGAGGATATGTCCCGCAATATGAAGGAGTGGGAAAAAGCATGGGAGAATATGCTTACCGTTTTTTAGACCAGAAGGAAACTGATATCAGCAGTATCAATATCTTGCCCAACAGATATAAATTTGATGCGAAGAAACTAAAAGAATGGGGATTTGAAGACAAGAAGTTACCTGTCAACTCAATGGTCATCAATCAGCCCATCCCGTTCTTTGTAGCTTACAAGACAGAAGTGCAGTTCATCCTGATCATATTTCTCGTATTAGTAGGAAGCCTGATGATTTCCTTGTATTACTATTACCGGACTAGAATCCTGAAGAACCACCTTGAAAAAACGACGAAACAATTACGGGAAGATAAAAAGAAGCTGGAAGAGTCTGAAGTTGAATTACGTGACGCCAAGGAACGTGCCGAAGAAGCCAATCAGTTGAAAAGTGCCTTTGTTTCGAATATGAGCCACGAGATACGGACACCTTTAAATGCCATTGTCGGTTTCTCCAGCCTGATTATCGGCTCTGTTGAGCAAAATAAGGAACTGAAAGAATACGCAGATATTGTCCAGACCAATTCTAATTTACTGCTACAATTGATTAGTGACGTACTGGATATATCACGTCTGGAATCAGGGAAACTGCAATTCAATTATGAATGGTGTGAGCTGGTGAACCATTGCCAGAATATGATTACCCTGACCAACCGGAACAAGACAATGGATGTAGACATCAAACTTCAAATGCCTAAAGAACCCTATAAGCTCTACACAGACCCGTTACGCCTGCAACAGATTATTATCAATCTACTGAATAATGCTCTGAAATTCACTCCCGCCGGAGGAAGTATCACGCTGGATTATAAAGTGGATGAGGAAAAGCAATGTATGCTGTTCTCCGTGACTGATACCGGCACAGGAATCCCCGAAGACAAGCAGGAACTCGTATTCCAACGTTTCGAAAAGCTGAATGAATTCATGCAGGGTACGGGATTGGGACTGGCCATCTGCAAACTGACCATCCAATATATGGGAGGTGATATCTGGATTGACAAAAGCTATAAGAATGGTGCCCGGTTTATCTTTTCCCATCCCATCAAAAAACAAAAATCAACAGAAAAATGAAAAAAAATCGGATGATTTAGTGTTTTTCTGTTTCTTTTTCGCTTACTTTGCCCCTGTAAAGACAAAGGGGTGCCCCTCGAGGGGCTGAGATTATACCCTAGGAACCTGATGCAGTTAGTACTGACGTAGGGATTGTGTTTCTTCGTTATCGCCTTTCCATTCAAGCACGCTCTTTGTATTTACTTTCAATTTATTTATTCTGATAGGACAATGAAAGTACAAGTGAACAACAAGGAGGTGGAAATTATTCCTGATTCTACCCTTACACAACTGACAGCACAGCTCGAACTTCCTGTTCAAGGCATTGCTATCGCCGTAAACAACAAAATGATTCCCCGTACCGAATGGGAAGGTTTCATATTGCATGAGAACGACAACCTGGTGATTATCAAAGCTGCTTGCGGAGGATAAGGGAATGGTCAGTCTACAATTTATCACGCATCAGACCGAACGGTATTCGTACCTCGAATCGGCACGTATGGCACTCGAAGGAGGGTGCAAATGGATCCAGCTACGCATGAAAGACGCTTCTCCCGAAGAAGTGGAGGCAGTAGCCTTGCAACTGAAACCGCTCTGCAAAGAACACGAAGCGATCTTGATTCTGGACGACCACGTCGAACTGGCGCAAAAGCTGGAAGTGGACGGTGTGCATCTGGGTAAAAAAGATATGCCTATCGACCAAGCTCGCCAGATACTTGGAGAAGCCTTCATTATCGGCGGCACCGCAAATACATTCGAAGATGTCGTACAGCACTACCGTGCCGGAGCCGATTATCTCGGCATCGGTCCTTTCCGGTTTACCACCACTAAAAAGAATTTAAGCCCTGTACTGGGATTGGAAGGTTATTCCTCCATCCTTTCACAGATGAAAAAGGCGAATATCGAAATCCCCGTAGTAGCGATTGGAGGAATCACTTATGAGGATATCCCTGCCATACTTCATACAGGAGTCAACGGGATAGCCCTGTCGGGAACCATTCTCGGAGCGGACAATCCGGTAGAAGAGACACGTAGAATCATTGATTCACCACAGAGTACACAGAGTTTTTCGTTCTTTCCTAAAACAGAATGATAAACACATATACTCTGTGTAACTCCATAATGAATAAGAAATCATCAGACCTCCGTGTCCTCTGCGTCCTCTGTGGTGAACTCATAAATTAGCATTTAAATAATCAACTAAAATACATAGAATGGAAAAGTTAGTAATTGCGGGACGCGAATTTAACTCCCGTCTTTTCCTGGGAACAGGAAAATTCAATTCCAATGAAGTAATGGAACAAGCTATTCTGGCTTCAGGCACGGAAATGGTTACTGTTGCCATGAAACGAATCGACATGGACAACAAAGAGGATGACATGCTGAAACATATTATCCATCCGAATATTCAGCTATTGCCCAATACTTCCGGTGTACGTAATGCAGAAGAGGCTGTTTTTGCCGCACAGTTGGCTCGCGAAGCCTTTGGAACAAACTGGCTGAAACTGGAAATTCACCCGGACCCGCGTTATCTGCTCCCTGACTCTATCGAGACACTGAAAGCTACGGAAGAACTGGTAAAACTAGGTTTTATCGTGTTGCCTTATTGTCAGGCTGACCCCGTACTCTGCAAACGTCTGGAAGAGACGGGCGCAGCTACCGTTATGCCACTCGGTGCACCAATCGGTACTAATAAAGGATTGCAGACCAAAGAATTCCTGCAAATCATAATCGAACAGGCAGGTATCCCGGTGGTCGTAGATGCGGGTATCGGTGCACCCAGTCATGCTGCCGAAGCAATGGAACTGGGAGCTTCCGCTGTATTAGTAAATACTGCAATAGCCGTTGCCGGAAATCCGGTAGAAATGGCAAAAGCATTCAAAGCGGCTACAGAAGCCGGAAGACAGGCTTACGAAGCAGGATTAGGATTACAAGCCGTAGACTTCGTGGCAGAAGCAAGTTCACCTCTAACGGCTTTTCTTGATTAAAAACGAATAAACTATGGAACAAAAAATAAAATTTCCCCGCTCACAGAAAGTCTATTTACCCGGTAAACTTTATCCGAATATCCGTGTAGCCATGCGGAAAGTGGAACAAGTGCCCAGTGTCAGCTTTGAAGGCGAAGAAAAGATAGCAACACCCAATCCGGAGATATATGTATATGATACCAGCGGACCGTTCAGCGATGCAAATATGAGCATCGATCTTAAAAAAGGGCTGCCCCGTATGCGCGAAGAATGGATTGTGAGTCGTGGCGATGTGGAACAACTCCCTGAAATCACTTCGGAATACGGACGTATGAGAAGGGATGATAAAAGTCTCGATCACTTACGCTTCGAGCACATCGCCCTGCCCTATCGCGCTAAAAAAGGAGAGGCAATCACTCAAATGGCGTATGCCAAAAGAGGGATGATCACTCCTGAAATGGAATATGTAGCGATCCGCGAAAACATGAATTGCGAGGAACTGGGAATTAACACTCATATTACTCCTGAATTTGTCCGTCAGGAGATTGCAGAGGGACGTGCCGTATTACCAGCCAATATCAACCACCCGGAGGCCGAACCGATGATTATCGGACGCAACTTCCTTGTGAAAATCAATACAAATATCGGAAATTCAGCTACTACTTCAAGCATAGATGAAGAAGTGGAGAAAGCATTGTGGAGCTGTAAATGGGGGGGAGATACTTTGATGGATCTTTCCACCGGAGAAAATATTCATGAAACACGTGAATGGATCATCCGCAATTGTCCCGTACCGGTCGGTACTGTTCCCATCTATCAGGCACTTGAAAAAGTGAACGGCATAGTAGAAGACCTCACCTGGGAAATCTACCGGGATACATTGATCGAACAATGTGAACAAGGCGTAGATTACTTCACCATCCATGCAGGTATCCGCCGCCATAATGTTCATCTTGCCGACAAGCGGTTGTGCGGTATCGTCAGCCGTGGAGGAAGTATTATGAGCAAATGGTGTCTCGTACACGATCAGGAAAGCTTCTTATACGATCACTTTGATGATATTTGTGATATTCTGGCACAATATGACGTAGCCGTTTCCTTAGGAGACGGACTTCGCCCGGGCTCCATCTATGATGCGAACGACGAAGCGCAGTTTGCCGAACTGGATACCATGGGAGAATTAGTGCTTCGTGCCTGGAACAAGAATGTTCAGGCATTTATCGAGGGACCCGGCCATGTTCCGATGCATAAAATTAAAGAGAACATGGAACGTCAGATTGAGAAATGCCATGACGCCCCATTCTATACGCTCGGCCCGTTGGTGACGGACATTGCTCCCGGATACGACCATATCACTTCTGCTATCGGTGCCGCACAAATCGGATGGCTGGGTACGGCCATGCTTTGTTATGTCACTCCGAAAGAACACCTTGCCTTACCCGACAAGGAGGACGTACGTGTAGGAGTCATTACCTACAAGATAGCCGCTCATGCCGCTGACCTGGCAAAAGGTCATCCGGGTGCACAGGTACGGGACAACGCATTGAGTAAAGCCCGCTATGAGTTCCGCTGGAAAGATCAGTTCGACCTGTCTCTCGACCCGGAACGGGCACAGACCTATTTCCGTGCAGGACATCATATCGACGGAGAATATTGTACGATGTGCGGACCCAATTTCTGTGCAATGAGACTGTCACGCGATTTAAAGAAAAGCGCTAAAACCAACAAATAATGAGTGGGGAGAAACAAAAAGTCAGCCCACTGACCGAACCTGCCCTCCCCTCATTTTAATTTTTAATTTTCAATTATCAATTTAATAAGAATGTTCTCCGACGAATTAGAAAAAATATCCTGGGAAGAGACGACAAAAGCCATCTATTCCAAAACAGATGCCGACGTACGCCGTGCATTGGGTAAAAAAGAGCATCTGGATGTCAACGACTTTATGGCGCTGATTTCACCTGCCGCCACTCCTTATCTGGAAGTGATGGCACGCCTTAGTCAGAAATATACGATGGAACGGTTCGGTAAGACTATCTCCATGTTCGTACCGCTCTACCTGACTAATTCATGTACCAACTCCTGTGTCTATTGCGGTTTCCACATCAGCAATCCGATGAAGAGAACAATACTGACAGAGGAAGAGATTGTCAACGAATACAAAGCCATCAAACGGTTGGCTCCCTTTGAAAACCTGCTGCTTGTAACTGGTGAGAATCCTGCCGCAGCAGGCGTTCCGTACATTGCCAAGGCACTGGATTTAGCGAAGCCTTACTTCAGCAATCTGCAAATTGAAGTAATGCCTCTTAAAGCGGAGGAATACAAGGAACTGACAAATCATGGCCTGAACGGAGTGATCTGTTTTCAAGAGACTTACAACAGAGCAAATTACAAAACGTACCATCCGAGAGGCATGAAATCCAAATTCGAATGGCGTGTAAACGGCTTCGACCGTATGGGACAGGCAGGTGTACACAAAATTGGCATGGGTGTCCTGATCGGTCTGGAAGAATGGCGGACAGACGTTACGATGATGGCTTATCATCTGCGTTATCTGCAGAAGCATTACTGGAAAACAAAGTACAGCGTAAATTTCCCGCGTATGCGCCCGTCTGAAAATGGCGGATTCCAGCCGAATGTAGTCATGAACGACCGGGAACTGGCTCAACTTACATTCGCTATGCGAATCTTCGACCATGACGTAGATATCTCCTATTCCACCCGTGAGAGTGCAGAAATTCGAAATCACATGGCAACACTCGGCGTCACAACCATGAGTGCAGAGAGTAAAACAGAACCGGGAGGATATTACAGTTATCCTCAAACGCTGGAACAATTTCATGTAAGTGACGAACGGAAAGCGGTTGAAGTGGAACGTGATTTAAAGAGATTAGGCCGTGAACCGGTCTGGAAGGATTGGGACCAGTCTTTTGACTTTAAAAGATAAGCAGATGCGGTACGACAGACAAATCATACTTCCCGAAATCGGAGAAGAAGGTCAGAAGAAACTGCAGGAAGCCAAAGTGCTTATTGTAGGCGTGGGAGGGTTAGGCTCTCCCATCGCCCTTTACCTGACAGGTGCGGGTGTGGGCTGTCTCGGACTGGTAGATGATGATCTGGTAAGCATCACTAACCTGCAACGGCAAGTTCTCTATTCCGAAAAGGAATTGGGTAAACCGAAAGCCTTGTGTGCAGCCGGACGACTCTCCGCTCTCAACAGTGGGATCAGGATCTATCCCTACTCTACCCGGCTGACGAAAGATAATGCATATGATATTATTCAGAAATACGACATAGTGGTCGACGGCTGCGACAATTTTGCCACCCGCTACCTGATTAACGACATCTGCATTAAACAGGAAAAACCCTACGTATATGGAGCCATCTGTGGTTTTGAAGGACAGGTTTCTGTGTTCAATTACGGAAATCAGAAGAAAAACTACCGGGATCTTTATCCTGACGAAGAAGAAATGCAGCGGATGCCTCCTCCGCCTAAAGGTGTAATGGGAGTTACTCCTGCTATTGTCGGGAGTGTGGAAGCTACGGAAGTGTTGAAAATTATCTGTGATTTTGGTGATGTTTTAGCCGGTAAACTATGGACAATCGACCTGCGGACATTGCAATCTAACAAATTTTCACTATAAAGGTTGGTTTCTGACATAGTTAATTAGTAACTTTGCTAGACAATCCAATTTTAACGAAAGAAATGAAACTAATTGTAGTTACCACCCCTACCTTCTTTGTCGAAGAAGATAAGATAATTACCGCTCTTTTCGAAGAGGGGCTGGATGTCCTACATCTTAGGAAACCGGAGACTCCGGCTATGTATTCAGAACGGCTGCTGACTCTTATTCCGGAGAAATATCACCGCCGCATTGTCACGCATGAGCATTTTTATCTAAAAGAGGAATTCAATCTGATGGGAATCCACCTGAATGCCCGTAATCCCAAAGAGCCGCATGACTATTATGGCCATATCAGTTGTTCGTGCCATTCAGTGGAAGAGGTGAAAAACAGAAAGCATTTTTATGATTATGTTTTTATGAGTCCTATCTATGACAGTATCTCTAAAGTGAATTACTATTCAACCTATACTGCCGAAGAATTGCGCGAAGCACAAAGAGCGAAAATCATCGACTCTAAAGTAATGGCATTGGGAGGCATCAATGAAGATAATTTACTGGAGATTAAAGATTTCGGTTTTGGAGGGGCTGTCGTATTAGGAGATCTTTGGAACAAATTCGATGCCTGTCAGGATCAGAACTATTTAGCCGTAATCGAGCACTTTAAAAAGTTGAAGAAGTTATCAGATTAATGAAAAGCCGATGGTAAACTGACTGTGCATTCCCATTATACCCACAATAAAAGAAATGACTTTCTCAATCATGAACTAAAAAAGCCGCTGCAAATTGTCTTCTGCAACGGCTTTCTGTATTTTCAGTGTTTTCTTATCAGAACTTATATCCCACGATAATAGAGAAGTTCATATTTTTAGGATTGCCAACTTTTTGTACGTCAACTAAACCGAATTGACCATCCAAACCTGCAATGATCTTACCAAACTCCAATGCGACTCCCACACCAAGACCAGCATCAAAACGTTTCAAGCCATCATCACCGAAAGTATTCTCTTTATGCTCCGTATTGTTTCCTAAGTCAAACTTTGTCTTACCGGCAATACCACAAGCAAAATAAGGACCTGCATTAACCACCAGATTAGTATTATCTGCTACATTGAAACGCGCAGCAGCCATTACCGGCAATTCCAAATACATTGCATTAATGCTACTTCCATCTTTCTTTGCCCCCTTGCTAGTCAGGAATAATGAAGGTTGCAGTGACCATGTATCATCAAAAGCATATTCAAAACCTCCACCAAGTTTGAATCCAACCTTTGCATTCAGGTCAAGATCACCGGTGTAATTACTAAAGTTCATACCTACTTTGGCATTCCAACCTGTAATTTGAGAGAAACCTGCCACTGAAATCAGTGCAAATAAAACAAACAAAACACTCTTCTTCATAATTTTAAAGTTTTAAATTAATACTAAGGGATTTTATTACCCCTCCCTATTTAACAATACAAATGTATAATTGTAATTCGTATTAAACAACTTTTTCGTTAACAAGTGCGTAATTTATAGAGTTTATACATAGAAAAAGGGAATTCCCTATTTTTGAGAACTCCCTTTCCTATTTGATTAAACTGTTTTCCTCTTATCAGAAAGCGTAATGGAAACCAATTGAAAGATCTTCACTGGTAAGTTCAAGACCAAAAGAATCTCCAAGCGTATTTACATTTCTACGATATCCCAAGAAACCATACTTGGCAATAAAAGAAAAGTGATCGTTCAATTTAACGGCAATACCCGGTCTAAGTCCCACTTGTCCAGCCTTGGTAGTGTCTCCATCTTTAATTTTCACGAAGCCGATAGCAGCAGTTCCGTCCAGAAACAGACGGACAGCACCGGTTTCACAATAAGACCAACGAATGTACGGAGCTACAAATACAGAGTTTGCAGTTTGTCCTGTAACATAATTGTGTGAATAGTCCAATTCAGCACCCAATGCCCATGTCTCATTAAAGTTGTATCCGATTTCCGGAGCAATTTTAAAAGAGGTAGTGTTGCCTGTACTGTTACGCCACAGATTCAAAGATCCGCCTACGTAAATGTCTTGTGCTTTTACAGCGATAGTTGCCAACATTACAACTACCAATAATAAACCCTTTTTCATCTTCTTTGTTTTTTAAATTAAACGTTAGACCCCAATTCGGTCGATTTCTGGGGTGCAAATGTAAAGCTGTTTTTACGATTAAACAAACATTTGGTTAGTTTTTTATAATAAATACCAAATATTTATTTAACCAAGAGAACGAATGCCCAAGACAAAGCGGACAATAAAAAATAGACTGCAAATACTTTCACAAGTATTTACAGTCTATTTATCAGATAGTTAAGTACCTAACCAGCGTATTTGACTATCCTTCTATTGCAGCCTGCGCAGCCGCCAGTCTGGCAATCGGCACTCTGAACGGAGAACAACTAACGTAGTTCAAACCTACCCGGTGGCAGAACTTCACAGAAGAAGGCTCACCACCATGTTCACCACAAATACCACATTTCAGATCCGGACGGATAGCACGGCCCTTTTCTGTAGCCATACGTACCAATTGTCCCACACCATTCTGGTCGAGAACCTGGAACGGATCCACTTTTAAAATCTTCTTTTCCAGATAAACAGGAAGGAAAGAAGCTATATCATCACGAGAATAACCGAAAGTCATCTGCGTCAAGTCATTTGTACCGAATGAGAAGAACTCGGCAGAAGAAGCGATACGGTCGGCAGTCAAAGCAGCACGCGGGATTTCGATCATTGTACCAACTTTGAAGTCGATACTATCTCCCACTTCCTCAAACAACTTCTTTGCTTCCGAGCGGATTACATTTTCCTGCTCCTTGAATTCATACAGGATACCAGTCAACGGAACCATGATTTCCGGATGAGTTTCCACTCCTTCTTTCTTCAGTTCCAATGCAGCACCTAAGATGGCACGTGTCTGCATCTGTGTAATTTCAGGATAAGTATTTCCCAGACGGCAACCACGGTGACCCAACATCGGGTTATGCTCACACAGTGATTCTACACGCTGCTGGATATATTGCAAGCTCACCCCCATAGTATCTGCCATTTCCTGCTGTCCTTTCAAATCGTGAGGAACGAACTCGTGCAAAGGAGGATCGAGCAAACGGACAGTTACCGGACAACCTGCCATTGCTTTAAAGATACCCTTAAAATCTTCCTGTTGGTATGGAAGAATCTTAGCCAATGCTTTCCGACGTCCTTCCGCATTTTCTGCCAGAATCATTTCACGCATTGCCTTGATCTTTTCACCCTCGAAGAACATATGCTCCGTACGGCAAAGACCGATACCTACCGCACCGAAGTTACGGGCGACTTCCGCATCATGAGGAGTATCCGCATTCGTACGTACCTGCAAACGGGTATATTTATCAGCCAATGTCATCAATTCTGCAAAGTCACCGGAAAGTTCTGCAGCTTTCGTTTCCACCTTGCCATTATATACCACACCTGTACTTCCGTTCAAAGAAATATAATCTCCTTCTTTCAAAACAACGCCGTCGATTTCTACAGTACGGTTCTTATAATCAATATTCAATGCACCCGCACCCGATACACAGCACTTACCCATGCCACGAGCCACCACAGCAGCATGAGAAGTCATACCGCCACGAGCCGTCAGAATACCTTCGGCAACTGCCATACCCGCCAAGTCTTCCGGAGAAGTCTCGATGCGAACCATCACCACGCGTTTACCGGCAGCATGCCATTCAGCAGCGTCATCGGCGAAGAATACAATCTGGCCGGTTGCGGCCCCCGGAGAAGCCGGAAGACCACGAGTCAGCACTTTGGCTTTCTTCAAAGCATCTTTATCAAATACAGGATGAAGCAGTTCGTCCAGTTTATTCGGCTCCACACGCATCAAAGCAGTCTTTTCGTCAATCATGCCCTGACGGAGCAAATCCATAGCAATCTTCACCATGGCAGCACCCGTACGTTTACCGTTACGCGTCTGAAGGAACCAAAGTTTACCTTCCTGTACAGTGAACTCCATGTCCTGCATATCTTTATAGTGATTTTCCAGTTTGGTCTGAAGAGCATCCAGTTCTTTATAAATTTCCGGCATTGCCTCTTCCATGGAAGGGAACTTCGCCGCGCGAACATCTTCGGTAACGCCAGCCAACACAGCCCAACGTTGAGAACCGATTTTGGTGATCTGTTGCGGAGTACGAATACCGGCCACAACGTCTTCACCTTGCGCGTTGATCAGGTATTCACCGTTGAAAAGGTCTTCACCTGTACCGGCATCACGTGAGAAACACACACCTGTAGCCGAAGTATCACCCATATTACCGAATACCATAGCCTGTACATTGACAGCCGTACCCCATTCATCAGGTATACTTTCCATCTTACGGTAAAGAATAGCGCGTTCATTCATCCATGAATCAAATACGGCACAGATAGCTCCCCACAGTTGTTCGTATGCACAAGTCGGGAAATCTTTTCCCGTCTGTTCCTTCACGGCAGCTTTAAATTTCTTTACGAGTTCCTGCAAGTCTTCCACTTTCAGCTCGTTATCCAGTTCCACCCCTTTCGCTTTCTTCACCTCTTCGATGATGGCTTCAAACGGGTCGATATCATCTTTATTGGTAGGCTTCATGCCCAGAACCACATCACCGTACATCTGTACAAAACGACGATAAGAGTCCCATGCAAAGCGTGCATTACCAGTCTTACGGATAATTCCTTCTACCACTTCATCATTCAATCCCAAATTCAAAATCGTATCCATCATACCCGGCATAGATGCGCGTGCACCGGAACGTACAGACACCAACAAAGGATTTTCAATGTCACCGAATTTAGATTTCATCAACGCTTCCACATGGGCGATCGCTTTTACTACTTCATCTTTCAGCAGCTCAACCACTTTATCACGCCCTAGCGTATTATATTCCGTACAAACATCTGTAGTTATTGTGAATCCGGGAGGGACAGGAATTCCGATTAAATTCATTTCAGCAAGGTTGGCTCCCTTACCACCGAGCAAATTCTTCATGTCAGCTTTTCCTTCTGCCTGACCATTACCAAAGGTATAAACTCTTTTTTTATCCATAATATTGTGTTTAAAGTTACATTATGACTATTATCTTTTCGCAAATCTAAGGATATTTCGCAAACTTGAAAACTTTTTGCGAAAAAACTTTCTATCAAAATGCAATTTCGACATTACAATCCGGAATATTTCTATATACCCGAATTTTTTCCAAAAAAAATACCTACTTTTGCAAAGTAATTATTAGACTGGTGTAAAAGTGGCAAGAAAGAAAAAAGAGCTTCCCTTATTGGAGAAGGTAACAATCATGGATGTGGCTGCCGAAGGAAAAGCCATCGCAAAAGTAAACGACCTGGTGATTTTTGTTCCCTATGTAGTGCCGGGTGATGTGGTAGACCTGCAAATCAAGCGTAAAAAGAATAAATATGCCGAAGCTGAAGCGGTGAAGTTTCACGAGCTGTCACCCAATCGCGCTGTTCCTTTCTGCCAACACTATGGCGTATGCGGTGGCTGCAAGTGGCAAGTGCTCCCCTATTCGGAGCAAATCAGGTATAAGCAAAAGCAAGTGGAAGATAATTTGAGACGTATCGGAAAGATCGAACTTCCCGAAATTTCCCCGATTCTCGGTTCTGCCAAAACGGAATTCTACAGAAACAAACTGGAGTTCACCTTTTCAAACAAACGCTGGCTGACTAATGAGGAAGTCCGTCAGGATGTGAAATATGACCAGATGAATGCGGTGGGTTTCCACATTCCGGGAGCCTTTGACAAAGTGCTGGCCATCGAGAAATGCTGGTTGCAGGATGATATATCCAACCGCATCCGGAATGCAATACGTGACTATGCTTACGAGCATGATTACTCTTTCATCAATCTGCGCACGCAGGAAGGTATGCTGCGGAATATGATCGTACGCACATCCTCAACCGGGGAACTGATGGTGATCGTTATTTGTAAGATTACGGAAGAGCACGAAATGGAACTGTTCAAGCAGTTACTCCAATTCGTAGCGGACTCTTTCCCTGAAATCACGTCCCTTCTATACATTATTAATAATAAGTGCAACGATACCATCAATGATTTGGATGTGCACGTATTTAAAGGGAAAGATCATATCTTTGAAGAGATGGAAGGACTGCGTTTCAAGGTCGGTCCGAAATCATTCTATCAGACCAACTCGGAACAGGCTTATAATTTATATAAAGTAGCCCGTGACTTTGCCGGACTAACAGGAAACGAATTGGTATACGACCTCTATACAGGAACAGGAACAATCGCCAACTTCGTCTCACGCCAAGCCCGTCAGGTGATCGGTATCGAATACGTGCCGGAAGCTATTGAAGACGCAAAGGTAAATGCAGAAATCAATGATATCAAGAATGCACTGTTTTATGCCGGCGACATGAAAGATATGCTGACACAGGATTTCATCAATCAGCATGGACGTCCGGATGTAATTATCACAGACCCTCCCCGTGCCGGTATGCATCAGGATGTGGTTGACGTCATTTTGTTTGCTGAACCGAAACGGATTGTTTATGTAAGCTGCAACCCTGCCACTCAAGCACGGGATCTGCAGTTGCTTGATGAGAAGTATAAAGTGAAAGCCGTCCAACCGGTAGATATGTTCCCTCACACTCACCATGTAGAAAATGTTGTGTTACTGGAACTTCGATAAAAAGTTCACCGCAGATTACACAGGTTAACACAGATTTTTATTATTGATTATTATAATGTGTGTAATCTGTGGTGAAAAATAAAATCTCAAAAGAAGAAAAAGAAATGAAAAAAAGACCCAGAAGAACTCCTGCTGAAAAAGCACGCGCTCAATATACAAATTATGCAGTGAAAGAACCTATGGAACTAATGGAGTTCCTCGCTGCCAAGATGCCGGACGCAAGTCGCACCAAATTGAAATCGTTGCTAAGCAAGCGGGTGGTGTTTGTTGATAATGTGATAACCACGCAATTCAACTTCCCGTTGGAACCGGGCATGAAGGTACAAATCAGCAAAGAGAAAGGAAAGAAAGAATTTAATAACAGACTGCTGAAAATCGTGTATGAAGATGCCTATATCATTGTTGTCGAAAAGATGCAAGGACTTTTATCAGTCAATACGGAACGCCAGAAAGAGCGCACGGCCTACACGATACTCAATGAATATGTGCAACGCTCCGGACGTCAATTCCGTGTGTTTATCGTTCATCGCCTGGACAGGGACACTTCCGGTCTGATGATGTTTGCCAAAGACGAAAAAACACAGCGGACCCTGCGCGACAACTGGCATGATATAGTGACCGACCGCCGATATGTAGCTGTAGTGGAAGGTAATATGGAGAAAGATTATGATACAGTCGTTTCCTGGCTGACTGATAAAACGCTTTATGTAAGTTCCAGCGAGTATGATGACGGCGGCTCAAAATCTATAACCCACTACAGGACAATCAAACGTGCCAACGGATATTCCCTGTTGGAGCTCGATCTGGAAACCGGCCGGAAGAACCAGATTCGTGTGCATATGCAGGATTTAGGTCATCCCATTATCGGTGACGGAAGATATGGAAGAGAAGATTCCCCCAATCCTATCGGACGTCTGGCACTCCATGCTTTCAAACTTTGTTTCTATCATCCGGTAACGGGAGATTTGATGGAGTTCGAGACGCCTTATCCGGCAGAGTTCAAGAAGCTATTTTTGAAAAAATAAAACTACACTCAAAAAAAAAAGAAAAGGAGTTAGATCAATTAATTTTGATTTAACTCCTTTTTCTATTAAAATCAGATCTTATTCTATTGCATTTGCAACTCAATATAATCAATATATCCTCCATCAAGATACAGGTCACCTTGCAAATAACGCCCTCTGACACGAACGCCCCTTATCTCACGTAAAGCAAAATCACGTCCATAATCAAGGTACAATGTGCCATAATCAACCCACCACCGGAAAGGCAAATCACCTGCAGATTTACCATTATAATCATAAACCTGATAGTCTATTCCCAGCCCATTATTATCCAAGCGAATACCACTTTCTATCGGATTATAATCAGAACCGAACCACAAATCACCCACCCAAGTGCGTCCCATCAAATCGTCATAAATATCTTCATCGTCTTCACACGAAGTAAAGCCAACCAATAAAGTCAGCATCATCAAGATACCTGCATATCTTTTTATCATTTTCATAATTCTCTAGTTTATTGCGTTTATTAATACAAAATTAGCATTTTATATTTACTATACATCACAAGCCACAAGTTTTTTGTACCTTTGCAAAGATAATATTAAATTTTCCACATGAAACTTCTTTGGCTTGATTTAAATAGTTCGTACGCACACTCCTCATTGGCACTCCCTGCACTCCATGCTCAAATAGCAGACGATACCACTATTGAATGGTGCGTAGTCTCCGCCACTATCAATGAAAATACGGGCAGTGTCGTCAATCAAATCTACCGTCATCAACCGGACATCATCGCAGCTACCAACTGGCTATTTAATCACGAGCAACTCCTACACATCGTTTCACGCGCAAAAGCATTACTACCTCACTGTTGTGTCATACTCGGAGGCCCCGAATTTTTAGGAGATAATGAAGCTTTCTTATATAAGAACAAATTTGTAAGCGGAGTGTTTCGCGGAGAAGGCGAAGAAGTATTTCCTTTATGGTTAAAAGTGTGGAATCAGCCAAGAAAAGAATGGAAATCAATCACAGGACTCTGTTATCTGGACGAATCGGGAGGATATTATGACAACGGACTCGCCCGCGTTATGAAGTTTTCCGAATTGGTTCCCCCCGAAAAGAGCCGTTTCTTCAACTGGAGCAAACCTTTTGTACAGTTAGAAACCACCCGCGGATGTTTTAACACCTGTGCCTTTTGTGTCAGTGGAGGTGAAAAGCCAGTTCGCACCCTATCTCTTGAAGCAACCCGGAAACGTCTCGACGTAATACACCAACACGGAATCAAGAACGTGAGGGTACTGGACCGCACGTTCAATTACAACAACAAACGGGCAAAAGAATTACTAAATCTATTCCGCGAATACCCGGATATCTGTTTCCATCTGGAAATTCATCCCGCACTCCTTTCCGATGAACTCAAACAGGAATTAGCCACCCTCCCTAAAGGACTGCTGCATCTGGAAGCCGGAATCCAAAGCCTACGGGAAAACGTGCTTGAACAAAGCCGGAGAATAGGAAAACTCTCCGACGCTCTGGCCGGACTTAAATATCTATGTTCACTTAAAAACATGGAAACTCATGCCGACTTGATAGCAGGACTCCCACTCTACCATCTATCAGAGATTTTCGATGATGTCCGTACTTTAGCAGAGTATGGCGCAGGAGAAATTCAACTGGAATCCCTCAAATTACTTCCGGGCACCGAAATGAAAAGAAGAGCGGACGAGTTAGGCATACAGTACTCCCCACTCCCTCCATACGAAGTTCTTCAAACTCGTGAAATCACCGTAGATGAACTACAGACAGCACATTATCTGTCCCGCCTGTTAGACGGTTTCTATAATACTCCCACTTGGCGAAGCATCACACGGATACTCATTCTGGAAAACCCTCATTTTATACATGAGTTACTCGACCATTTAGTTCAAACTGATGTCATTGACACCCCTCTTAGTCTGGAAAAAAGAGGATTAATCCTCTATGATTTCTGCAAGAATCATTATCCCGACTACCTGGCACAAGTCAGCATTGCATGGATAGAAGCGGGTATGTCATTAAAAAAGGCTCCGGCAGAAAAAGTAAGGACCAAAAGACAGCTACCACCTGAAAGCTGGGAAATAGAATATGGAGCATATCGCGAGAATCTACGATTATGTTTCCTTCCCACCGATGAAGAAGGACATGGTTACTGGTTTGGTTTTGAATCGGAGATTCAGAAGATACAACCGGTTTTCAAAGCTAAAAAACTATCATAAATAAAAGAGAAGTATTCCCATATTATGTGAAATAATTACTATTCATTGATCGTTTAGAGCAGCATTTCCTGTTTTCCACCGTCCATACAATAAACTCTACTAGCACAAAGCAGTATGGACATTCGAAAATATCAATTGAATATTCTTTGTTTATTATTGTTCCCCTTATCCGCAGCAGGACAAGAATGGAACCAACAAGATTCATTGAAACTTCAGCAAATGCTGGAATCCGATCAGGAGATCAACATAAATAGAAAGTTCATCGAAAAAGTAGAGCAAAACATGTACTCTCGAAAACCATTTGTAGATTTTGATCCCACACTACCCACTTTAAAATCTTCCACAATCTTTTCGAAACCTTCTATTCACACATACAAGATGTTCCGAAAGCCAGGTTCCACCTTTTTACCCACTTATTCCTGGCTAAGAATAAACAAGAATCTTATTCTGCATAGTAAAAGCGACTTTGCGGAAAATCCCAATCATTTTCATATCCAAAGCCAAATGGAATATAAATTGTCCTCCAAATGGTCTCTCGACATATATGGTTCACAAAACCTCGATACCCGAAGATATCGCGGGCTCCCCTCCGAAGTGGAACCAACCAAATTTGGAAGTAATGTCATTTTCAAAATAAATAAAAACTGGAAAATCAAAACAGGGATGCAATACCAATATAATGCTATACGAAAAAGATGGGAATGGATACCTCAAGTTAGCGTTTCATACGAATGGTAAAAACCTATGATATCCACGATTTCCCGTAACTGGGAGAATCCCACTTTCTATTCTACTATTGACCAGTTGCGTACATTTAAAGTACGTTGATTGATGCTAATAGCGCATATTCTGCAACTTTAGTGTTGTTTTGAGCCCTTTAAATATGTTGCTCAAAATCGGAAAAATGAAATATCATAGATTGTGATAAAAAAAGTTGAGAGGTATTGGGATATGTCGAAAAATATATATAAATTCGTATAGGATTCACATAAACACTTATGATATGAAACATTTAACCTTTATGTGTTTTCTGTTGTGTCTTTTCGCTTGTAGCAGTGAAGACATTGTAAGTACCGTTGAGGAATCTGCAAAGCCGGCTAATGAATTGACTGCACAAACTGTTAATTTACTTGATAGCCTTGAAATTATGGAATATATTGATAGCATTATTAGTTCTTTTCCAAAGACTAGAGATCATGTAACAGGATATCTTTTAAAAGATGGATGGGACTATCAACTAACAGAAGAGCAGATAGAGCTTATTAGAAACAGCTTGCCGCGTCCACTTTTTACCCAAGAAAAAGTTCAGTTACAAAAAGCATTTACTTGTGTTGATTATACTAATACGGTTGTTTGGAACAACTGGTCTGGACTGTACAATTGTTATGCATATTCGATGGGGATTTATTCGTGGATAGAGTTCTATAACTGGGACGATTTATATCTCGGATATGGCAATGCGAGAGCAAAGTATCATGCTTATTATGATTATAGCGATAGTGACTTTGGAACAGAAAAAAAATATCCGGTAATTTGGAGTCAGGGGCCCACTCCTTCACATGCAAGTTTATGTGATTTTAAACATAGTAACTCCCAGCGCTCTAAGATGGGGCAAACGTGGCTGTTATGGCATAGTAGTCAGGGAGATATTAACGCTGAAGAAATCAGGAAAATGCATGAGGCTACTCAAGAAAATATAACTATTTCACGGAGTGAACTGGCCATAATCTCCCAAAAGGCACGTGCAATTAGTAAGAGGTCAATGTTTGAATCTTTGTTTAATGAATGGAAAGAAGCATGGACATGGTCTTTTAGTAGTAATACAGCTACTACAAGACAATTGCCCCAATATACAGAATTAAAGGCTATGGGAAGGGAAATTATACCATTATTGATCGAGAAGATGGCGACAGAAGAAGATAACTTTTTTGCGATAAGATTGTATGAAGATCTTCAAGATGACCAGAATCAGAAAATACGATATGCGAATGAGGATCCTCATCAATTTGAAGGGTTACAACAAACTACGAAGAAGACTATAAAGAAGTGGTTAGAGGCTAATTCTAATTAAGATTATCTAAGGGACAATCGATTGTCGGACTTTTAATTAAGAATATAGATTGGTACTTTTGACCGGTGTAAATGATCGATGACACAAATAAATACACTATCTTTGTGAACGTTAATCCCCGCAGTTCTGTCTGGTCTATTCATAATGAAGAGTTTTAAGTTACAACCTCAATATACGAATCAGTGTGCTTAGAGCGCGAATATTAGACGGGGAATTGTGCCGAAGGGCTTGACTTTTTATCACAACTGGCCTAAAAATCAGAGATTTTATCTAAATTTGTCATACGATTAAATATGCTATCATAATGAAGAACTTTATCAAGGGATTCCGGTTTACTCCCTCTAATTATCCGGCTGAAGTAGAAGCAAAAATACAGAAATACAGAAAGCAAGGTTACAAACTCCCCCCGCGCAAAGTACTCCGTACTCCCGAACAACTGGAAGGGATTCGTGAAAGTGCCAAAATCAATACTGCACTGCTGGACTATATTTCGGAAAATATCCGGGAAGGCATGTCCACCGAAGAAATTGATGTGCTCGTATATGATTTTACTACCAGTCATGGTGCTATCCCTGCCCCACTCAACTACGAAGGATTTCCCAAAAGCGTCTGCACCAGCATCAACGATGTAGTGTGCCACGGAATACCCAATAAAAATGAGATTCTGAAAAGCGGAGATATCATCAATGTGGATGTTTCCACCATTTACAAAGGGTATTTCTCCGATGCATCCCGTATGTTTATGATCGGTGACGTCAGCCCTGAAATGCAAAAGTTGGTACAGGTAACCAAAGAATGTATGGAAATAGGCATTTCCGCCGCCCAACCTTGGAAACAGCTGGGTGATGTAGGCGCTGCCATTCAGGAACATGCCGAAAAGAACGGATTCAGCGTAGTCCGTGATCTCTGCGGACATGGCGTAGGAATGCAATTCCACGAAGAACCGGACGTAGAACATTTCGGACGCCGGGGTACGGGCATGATGATTGTGCCGGGCATGACCTTCACCATCGAACCTATGATTAATATGGGAACCTATGAAGTATTCATAGACGAAGCCGACGGATGGACTGTCTGCACCGACGACGGACTCCCCTCCGCCCAATGGGAAAATATGATTCTGATAACGGAAACCGGAAACGAAATTCTGACATATTGATGGAACTGATTCTACTTATTGTTATTGCCGTGTTAGTGATAGTCCTACTTGTATTATCACTAACCAAAGGCAACAATCAAACTCAAGCAGAACAATTACAAATAGCCTTGCGCCAGCAAATGCAGGAAAACCGGGAAGAACTGAACCGCAGCATCCGGGAACTTCGCATGGAAATGACGCAAACGCTGAACCAGAATATGCAACAGCTCCAAGATGTTCTGCACAAGAATATGATGACTACCGGAGAACTGCAACGACAGAAATTCGACATGATGGCCCGCCAGCAGGAAGCATTGCTGAAATCCACCGAAAAACGTCTCGACGATATGCGTTTGATGGTAGAGGAAAAGTTACAAAAAACACTTAACGAACGTATCGGCCAATCATTCGAAATCGTCCGTTCGCAACTTGAAAACGTACAAAAAGGACTGGGAGAAATGAAATCTCTCGCCCAAGATGTCGGTGGGCTGAAAAAGGTATTGAGCAACGTAAAGATGAGAGGCACGTTCGGCGAAGTCCAACTGGGTGCACTCTTAGAACAAATGATGAGCCCCGAACAGTACGACGCCAATGTCAAAACGAAAAAGAGCGGAACCGAATTTGTGGAGTTTGCCATCAAACTTCCGGGAAAAGATGACGCCAACAGCACCGTCTACCTCCCCATCGACGCCAAATTCCCCAAAGATGTATACGAACAATACTACGACGCATTCGAAGCGGGAGACACAGCATTGATGGAATCGTGCGGCAAGCAATTGGAAAATACAATCAAAAAGATGGCAAAAGACATCCATGATAAATATGTAGACCCGCCGTTTACCACAGACTTTGCCATTATGTTCCTGCCGTTTGAAAGTATATATGCCGAAGTAATCCGTCGTACCAGTCTCATCGAAACACTCCAAAAGGAGTATAAGATTGTAGTTACGGGACCGACAACATTAGGTGCCATTCTCAACAGTCTTCAGATGGGATTCCGCACGCTCGCTATCCAAAAACGTACCGGAGAAGTCTGGACCGTATTGGGAGCTGTCAAAACAGAATTCAGTAAATTCGGAGGGTTGCTTGAAAAAGTACAAAAGAACCTGCAAAGCGCCGGTGACCAACTCGAAGAAGTCATGGGAAAACGGACACGTGCCATCGAACGCAAACTGCGGCAAGTGGAACAGTTGCCGCATGAAGAAAGCCAAAAGATTCTCCCCATTGACGTAGAGGACGATTCGACAGATTACTAACTGATATTATTCAGGCACGGATTACACAGATTACGCTGTTGCTTTATGCAATCGTATTTCTAAAAACCGTGAAATCCGTGTAATCCGTGCCTAAAAAAATTCTCCACAACATTTCCATATCACGTCAATCCGCATAACTCCGCAAAGCCAGATTCTTCACCCAAAAAACGAAGATACCCGTCAGAATCAGATTCAATACCAGAGTAAGCACTGAAATAACCAATGCAGGGCCACCCAAGTTATATCCCAATGCAATGAAAATGATTCCGGCCCCTACCTCGCCACGGGTAAACATACCGATGGAAAGAGCCAGCCGCTCACTTAATTTCCGGTCACGATAGAAGAACATCGGACAAAGCTTTCCTATATTCGACAATAAAGAGACAATCACCACATGAAACAGAATCATTCCCCACGACATCATCTCCTGCGAACCGGTTACGGAATAAGAACCTGCATGAGTCTCCGCAAAGTTCACTCCGATAAAATGCGGCATGCTCATTCCCACCAGAAACATGAAGAAAAATGAAATTCCGGTAGACACCTTTCGTTCCACCGGTGTATCATGTTCCTTATGTTTCATGATCATACCCAAAACAAATGCCGGCAACAGGACTTCAATATGAATACTTCCCTCGTCCCCATACAATTCTTTACTCCCCAGATATAGTATTTGAGTAGCCAGAAATATAATCACTGAATAAAAGAGGATAGCCTTCCAGTCCTGACGCCAATCATACTTATTCAATCTTTGCCAGCCGATCGACAATAACAAGAATACAATCACCACCACAATAATCAACTGCCAGCGCAGTCCGATCATCATAATCTGAAGAGGAATCATCAAAAGAATCGTATCCAAATCATCGAAAATTGCCAATACCTGTATTTTCTTATAAATCCAACTGGACTTCAGTCCGATAGCCGCCAACATTGTAAACAGAATACCGGCCGATGTAGGTGCGGCAAAACGGCTTAGCAGCAAATTCTCCTTCCATGCTTCCCAACTATTCCAGAAATCGGGCGGAAGCAAAATAAACACATAATAAATAGCAATCATAAACCACGGTAAAGCAGCCGTCGCCATTGCAATAAAATAATCTTGAGCGTAACTTTTCCACCTCGTTTTATCAAGGACAAACTCACGGCCTACATTAATCATTATAAAACTAAGGCATACATAGAGCAGTACATTCGATATGGATTTAACAGCTCCATACCCATCCCCTGCCATCACCGGCAGGAATTGCGAAACGATGAGCCCCAACATCAGGAAGCCCGAAAAAGACAGAACTTTTCTCATATTTATAGTTGTTTGTGTATTAAAAACTAACCGCAAGTCAATTTGTTCAGAACATATCTCTGAAAAATTGCTTGCGGCAGTATTTTAATCTAGTTTCAGTACAGCGAGGAAGGCTTTTTGCGGCACCTCCACGTTACCGATCTGTTTCATTCGTTTCTTACCTTTTTTCTGCTTCTCAAGCAGTTTACGTTTACGGCTCACGTCACCCCCGTAACACTTCGCTGTCACATCCTTACGGACCGCCTTAATGGTTTCACGCGAAATAATCTTCGCTCCGATAGCCGCCTGAATGGCAATATCAAACTGCTGGCGCGGAATGAGCTCTTTCAGCTTCTCACACATCCGTCGTCCCATATCGTAAGCATTGTCAATATGTGTCAAAGTAGAAAGTGCATCCACAGGCTCACCGTTCAGCAAGATATCCAGCTTCACCAGTTTGGAAGTACGGAAACCATTCGGATGATAATCAAACGACGCATACCCTTTAGAAATACTCTTCAACTTATCGTAGAAATCGATCACAATCTCTCCCAAAGGCATATTGTAATAGATTTCCACACGATTACCGGAGATATATTCCTGTTTAATCAATTCACCACGTTTACCCAGGCAAAGCGTCATAATAGGACCGATATAATCGGTGGTTGTAATAATAGATGCTTTGATATACGGTTCCTCGATATGGTCAATCATCGTCGGGTCGGGCATACCACCGGGGTTGTGCACCTCCTTCATATTACCTTGCTTGTCATAGATATGGTAGGACACGTTCGGCACCGTAGTAATCACATTCATGTCAAACTCACGATCCAGACGCTCCTGCACAATCTCCATGTGGAGCAATCCGAGGAAACCACAACGGAAACCAAAACCCAAAGCCAGCGAAGACTCCGGCTGGAAAGTCAACGACGCATCATTCAGCTGCAACTTTTCCAAAGACGCGCGAAGATCTTCGAAATCCTCCGCCTCAATCGGATAAACCCCGGCAAACACCATCGGCTTCACTTCCTCAAAACCGGCAATAGCCTTGTCACACGGACGGGCAATATGCGTAATGGTATCTCCCACCTTCACCTCTTTAGAAGTCTTGATACCGGAAATAATATATCCCACATCCCCCGTACGAAGTTCGTTACGAGGTACCATATCCATTTTCAGCACTCCCACTTCATCGGCATCATACTCTTTTCCCGTATTGAAGAATTTCACCTTATCCCCCTTGCGAATCATACCGTTTTCAATCTTGAAATAAGCAATAATTCCACGGAAAGAGTTGAATACAGAGTCGAAAATCAAAGCTTGCAACGGAGCCTCTTCATCTCCTTCCGGATGAGGAATACGCTCGATCACGGCCGCCAGTATTTCTTCCACTCCCATACCCGTTTTGCCGGATGCACGGATCACTTCCTCCCGCTTGCAGCCCAGCAATTCAATGATCTCGTCCTCCACTTCTTCGGGATTGGCACTCGCCATATCGCATTTATTAATCACCGGAATAATCTCAAGGTCGTGCTCAATTGCCATGTACAGATTCGAGATAGTCTGTGCCTGCACTCCCTGCGAAGCATCGACAATCAGCAACGCACCTTCACACGCAGCAATAGAGCGCGACACCTCATACGAAAAGTCCACATGTCCCGGAGTGTCAATCAGGTTAAGGATATACTTCTCCCCCTGATAAGTATATTCCATCTGGATTGCATGGCTCTTGATAGTGATCCCCCTTTCTTTCTCCAGATCCATATTATCAAGCATCTGCCCCGAAGTCACCTGAATAGTGTGTGTAAACTCCAACAAACGGTCGGCCAAAGTCGATTTCCCGTGGTCAATATGAGCAATAATGCAAAAGTTGCGTATATTCTTCATTCTGAATTCTTATTATTTTTAGCTTTTTGGTGTGCAAAGATACGTAAATGGCGGAATAAAAAAAAATGCGTTGATAACATTATGACCATGTACCAACGCATTTTTTTTATTGCTTAAGTGAGTTACTCGCTTAGATCAATTTGATGAAGAGTTCACCTTCAACTTCTTCCACAGAGACTTTGTCTTCTCTCAATAACCAGCCAAGGCCGAGGAACAGATCTTTGTCAACCAATTTAGTTGCTTTTTTAAGCTGCTTGGCAGTCATTCCTTCTGTTTCGTTCAGTGCATTCCAGATAGTACCTGCAATTACACCAGCTTTTTCTTTCAACATTTGCTTTGCAATTTTAGTTAGACATGCTTAAAATCATCCGGTCCAAAAGACTTTCAGATTTTATTTCGGAGGCAAAGATAGTTATTTTTATGTTATATAACACTTTATTGAGCACTTTTTTACCGTTTTTGTAATAAAAAAGCATTTTAGAACCTCATTTAGGATGCTTTTCGAGATATTCCGACCAAATTCTTGCCGCTTCTTCCACCATTTTAGCACAGGGACGCTTGCTATAATATTGAGCAGTACGCTCTTCCGGAATGGTTGAAACGGGATCTTTTTTCTTTAATCCCAACAATTCGCCACAAATCAGCGAACCGTTACGCTTCTTAAATTCAGCCGCCAGCTCTTGCACTACCGCATAATTGGCAGCTTTTCCTTCCCGGTCTGTCGCTTCCGTAGCGCCGGTTTCCAAGCCCGCCACCAAAAACATGCCGCAGGCAGCTCCACACGTTTCGCGCATTCGCCCTATTCCCCCGCCAAAGGAAGCACCCATACGTAACGCCTGTTCCTGTGTAAATCCATACATATCTGCAAAGGCCGCTACCACCGACTGCGAACAGTTATATCCGCTCTTAAAAAGCTCCACTGCTTTCTGTATTCTATCTTCCATAAACTATTTTGCATTTTTATTTCGCACAAAAATATAAGACACCCGTAAATTGAGTATTACTATCCTATAATATTTCCAATGCCATCGGACAATGGTCGGAATGTACGGCCTCATTCAGGATATACGCCCGTTTCAACAGCGGGCGTACCGGCTCACTGACCATACAATAGTCAATTCTCCAACCTTTATTCTTGGCACGCGAATTAAAACGATAGCTCCACCAAGTATATTCCTGTTTTTCGGGACAAAGCGTACGGAAAGAATCCACATACCCTGCAGACAGGAAACGTGTCATCCACTCCCGTTCTTCAGGAAGGAAGCCACTGTTTGTCGCATTCCGGACAGGATCATGAATATCAATCGGTTCGTGGCAAATATTATAATCACCACAAAGAATCAAATTGGGACGGGACTTCTGCAACTCCGTCACATACTTCTGAAAATCTTCCAGCCACACCATTTTGAAAGCCTGACGTTCGTCCCCGCTCGTTCCCGAAGGGTGGTAAACACTGACTACCGATAAATCTCCAAAGTCCGCCCGTATAAAACGTCCTTCATTATCATAAGCCTCCATTCCCATCCCATATTCCACATGGTCCGGTTCCTGCTTGGTAAGTATGGCCACTCCACTGTATCCTTTCTTCTGTGCCGAATACAAATAAGACTTGTAACCCAACGCTTCAAACACCTCTCCCGGATATTGGTCCGGTTGCAGTTTCGTCTCTTGCAGACAAAGAATATCAGGATTCTCCTGCGCCAACCACTCCGGCAAGCCTTTAGATACGGCAGCACGCAGTCCGTTCACATTATAAGTAATAATCTTCATCGATCTATATTTATTGATTTATATTGATTTTATGAAAACAAAAGCATGATGTTCAGTGCCGAAACAATAATAGCAATCGAATACAACACAAACGTGCTCCAACGACTATTGACATAATCTCCCATCACCTTGCGGGAAGACGTCAGCCCCACCTGCAGAAACACTGTGAAAGGTAATTGAATACTAAGTATCATCTGCGAAATAATCAGTCCTTTGAAAGGATCTCCAATAAAGAAAATCAGCAATAAGGCAATTCCCAGAGACAAAAGGACTCCCACCTGCGAGTGGCTGTCTTTGATATGATACGATTCGCCGAAAATACCTGCAAAGATAGAACCTGCCGCCATTCCGCTCGTAATGGTGGATGAAATACCCGCCATCAGCAATGCCAGTGCAAATACGATGGCCGCATTACTTCCCAACAAAGGTTCGAGCAATGACTTGGCCTGTTGCAGTTCCTCTACCTGAATACCGCTTTTAAAGAAAGTAGCGGCAGCCAGCAGAATCATGGCACTGTTAATCGCCCAGCCGACAATCATGGAAAAAAGAGTATCAAACAACTCGTATTTCAAGACCTTCTTAATAGAAGCGTCATCTTTCTTATTATATTCGTGACTCTGTATCACCTCCGAATGAAGGAACAGATTATGAGGCATCACTACCGCTCCCAACACACTCATGATAATCAGCATACTTCCTTTCGGAAAAGAAGGAGTCACCCACCCTGCTGTCGCAGCCGGCCAGTCTATTTCCACCAGAAACAATTCGTAGATAAACGAAAGTCCGATAACGGAGACAAATGCAATGATGGAACGCTCTATCTTCTTATACGAATTAGTGAAAAGCATGATAGAGACAAAAAGCGTAGTCAATATAGCCCCCCATATAATAGGAATATCAAAGAGCATTTCCAAGGCAATGGCACCTCCCAGAATTTCCGCTAAAGAAGTAGATATCGACGCCAGTACCGCCGTACCAAGAATAGGTCGCGACACCCATTTGGGAGTATACTTAGTGGCCGCCTCCGAAAGGCAAAGTCCGGTAACAATCCCCAGGTGGGCAACGTTGTGCTGAAGAACGATCAGCATAATAGTAGACAATGTAACCACCCACAGTAAGGAATAGCCGAATTCGGAACCGGCGGCGAAGTTAGAAGCCCAGTTTCCCGGATCAATAAATCCTACAGTAACCAGAAGCCCCGGACCAATATACTTAAAAACATCCAGTCCACCCAGATAGCGTTTATGATCTTTGCGTTTTAAGTCTTGAAAAATATTCTTCATTTTTGCATAATAGTTTTAACCTTACAAATATACTTATAAATAACGAGTGAAGGTCAATTTTAGTTCAAAATACCGACAAGTAAGTATACAAAAATTAGGCACGGATTACGCGGATTTCACGGTTCTTATTTTATTGAAACCGTGAAATCCGTGTAATCCGTGCCCGAATAAATGTCGTCGATTAATATCCCATCTCGTGCAATGCACGACACAACTGGTCAGGGCATGAAGTCGGCCTGCCACCACACCGCACTCCTTCAAGTTTTGCGATAACATCCGCTACCTTCATTCCTCTCACAAGACGGGAAATACCTTGAAGGTTACCATTGCATCCTCCCCAGAAAACAACCTCTTTCACCACTCCATCTTCCACGTTCAGCTCGATGTTAGTGCTGCAAGTTCCCCGGGTTTTATACACATATTCCATAACCAGCCTTACTCTTCTTCCCCTTCCGGCTGCATATTGGTATAAACAGTCTGCACGTCATCAAATTCTTCCAGACGTTCGATCATCTTATCCAATGTCTCGCGTTGTTCCGGAGTCACCTCTTTCATGTCGTTCGGGATATAAGTGAAGTCTCCACCGACATCTTCAAAACCACACTCCTCCAAGTGTTTCTGAATAGCGGCATAGCTCTTGGGATTACCATAGATAGTGATTGTTCCCTCTTCGTCATCTTCTTCATATTCATCTTCCACATCATAATCGATCAGATCCAGAATCAGTTCTTCCATATCCAATCCGTCTTTCTTCTTGAAAGTAAATACACATTTGTGGTCGAACAGGAACGCGAGAGATCCCATTGTGCCGAGATTACCGCCAAACTTATTAAATACCGAACGGACGTCAGCCACTGTACGGGTTGTGTTGTCTGTCAGGGTATCTACAAATACAGCAATACCGTGAGGGCCGTACCCTTCGTAAGTCATGCTCTTGTAGTCACTCTGGTCTTTACCCATTGCGTTTTTGATAGCACGTTCAATATTATCCTTCGGCATATTCTCACGCTTACAAGTAGCGATTACCGAACGCAAAGTCGGGTTGTTTTCAGGTTCCGGACCGCCTGCCTTTACAGCTATAGCGATTTGTTTGCCCAGTCTTGTAAATGTTTTAGCCATGTGGCCCCATCTTTTCAGTTTAGCGGCCTTTCTATATTCAAATGCTCTTCCCATTGGTTTATATTTTTAGATTGAAATTTTAAGTTTATCTAAGTTTGGCACCCAGCTTATCTTCCAAGTTCTTCACCAGTTTGGACATGATCTTATCAATCATCTTATCATTCAAAGTCTGGCTCTCATCCTGAAGCAGGAAGCTCACCGCATACGACTTCTTGCCTGCTTCCAGATTCTTACCTTCGTACACATCGAAAAGTTCCACTTCTTTCAGCAGCTTCTTCTCTGTTTCGTAAGCAATCTTTTCGATTTCGGCAAACTGCACATTCTTGTCAAGCAACAATGCCAGGTCACGTTTCACAGCAGGGAACTTGGAGATTTCCTTGTAGCTGATCTTCACAGAACGGATAGCCTTCATCAGTTCCTTCCAGTTCAAGTCGGCAAAATACACTTCATTGTCGATATCAAATGCTTTCAACAGTTTTTTAGTCACGATACCGAAAGAAGCAAGACGCTTACCACCCTTCGTATTGACAGAGAGTGCGGCAGCAAAAATATCGTCCGTCAGATTACCGACAACCAGATTGTGCAAATCCAGTCCCAGACGCTTCAATATATTTTCTACATAAGCCTTCAACTCATATACCGAACTGTTCTCATCCGCATGTGCCCATGAATTGGAAACCTTCTTACCGGTTACCCACAAACCCAAGTGATAATCTTCCGAGTAAGGAGCCAATACCTTCTCTTCGTTCTTCTTGTCACCATCGAAATGATAGCAATTACCGAATTCGAAGAACTTCAAATCAGCATTCTTACGATTTGCATTATGAGCAATACTTTCCAGTCCACCGAACAGCAAAGTCTGGCGCATAGCGTTCAAATCCGCACTCAACGGATTCAGCAACATCACCAGGTGGTTGGACGGATAAGTCTCCATACCATCATAGTAAGCAGCACGCGTCAATGAGTTGTTCAGGATCTCATTAAATCCGCAACCCACCAATTGCTCTGCAATCAGGTTCTGCAATTTATTCGATTTATCATGTTCACCTTTGGTAGTCAGGCTGGAGTTCAGCGTAGTCGGGATTTCAACATTGTTATATCCGTAGATACGAAGAATATCTTCAATCACGTCACAATCACGCTGCACGTCTACACGATAAGGAGGAACAGCTAATGTCAGCCCTTCTGCCGTTTCATTAGTGATCTTCATTTCCAGGCTGGTCACAATGCTCTTGATTGTCTCTACCGGGATTACTTTTCCTACCAAAGAATGTACTTTCTCATAAGCCAGATCGACTATAAAATCGGGTGCAGGAGTAGTGAACACGTCTTTTATTTCAGAAGAAATCGTACCGCCCGCCAGTTCTTTGACCATCAAAGCAGCCAGCTTCAGGCAATAAATAACCCCGTTCGGATCAATACCGCGTTCGAAACGGAAAGAAGCATCCGTATTCAAGCCATGACGGCGGGCTGTCTTACGCACCCATGTAGGATGGAAATAAGCACTTTCGATGAATACATCTGTCGTAGCTTCCGTGGAACCGGAGTCCAGTCCGCCGAATACACCGGCAATACACATGGCCTCTTCCTTGTTACAAATCATCAGGTCGCGTTCGCTCAATTTACGCTCCACTTCATCCAGCGTAACGAACGGAGTTCCTTCCGGCATTGTCTTGACAATTACTTCATTACCTTTGATCTTTCCGGCATCGAAGCAGTGCAACGGCTGACCGAAAGCATGAACGATATAATTGGTAATATCCACTACATTATTAATAGGACGCACCCCGATCAGACGCAATTTGTTTTGCAGCCATTCCGGACTTTCCTTCACAGTGACACCTTTCACCGTAACACCGGCATAATGCGGACAAGCTTCGCTGTTTTCCACCTTCACTTCAATATTCAAGTCATGGTTTTCCACTTTAAAGCCGTCCACCGACGGACGTTGCAAAGTAGCCTGTTTGCCGTTCTGAATCAGATAAGCGTACAAGTCACGAGCCACCCCATAGTGAGAGCAGGCATCCGCACGGTTAGGCGTGATATCCACTTCAAGCACATAGTCGCTCTTGATATTATAATAATCCTTGGCAAGCGTACCCGGAACAGCATTTTCCGGCAATACGATAATACCTGCATGATCCGTACCGATCCCTATTTCGTCTTCAGCACAAATCATACCGATAGATTCCACCCCACGGATTTTTGATTTCTTGATGGTAAAACATTCGTCACCGTCATAAAGTTTTGTACCTAAAGTAGCCACCACCACTTTCTGTCCGGCAGCCACATTCGGAGCACCACAAACAATCTGTACCGGTTCACCGTCTCCCAGATTAACAGTAGTAATATGCAAATGGTCAGAATTAGGATGTTCCGTGCAGGTCAGCACTTCACCAATCACAAGTCCTTCCAAACCACCTTTAATGGTTTGCACTTCTTCTACACCACCTGTTTCCAAGCCGATAGAAGTCAACGCAGCCGCCGTTTCATCGGGCGTCAGATCGAAGTTGACATACTCTTTCAGCCAGTTATAAGAGATATTCATATGATTAATTTTTTATTGTTTCTCAAAAAGATTTGCAAAGTTAATAAGATTTTTCGGTTGACCGAGAAGGTTTGATAAAAAATTGCGCGTTATTTCACCACAGAGGACACAGAGGACGCAGAGGATACCGGAAAAATGAAAAATAAGTGTAAATCCGTAATAAGCAAATGTATATAATTCATTTACCAACAAATTCAACATGAGTACTTAATAAAAAGAAAGAACTCTGTATCCTCTGCGTCCTCTGTGTCCTCTGTGGTGAAACAATGCACAATTAGAACGGTAACGGTCCATCCCCCGGCGCCCCGAACGGATTCGCTGTCTGTGGCGAAAAATCAGGAGCCGGCGGCGGCGGTACAGACCCCGCATTGCCCGCATTCATTTTCGATCCCAGCATAGCCCCGGCAGGTTCGCCCGGCATCGGGATCACCATATCGTCCTCCGGATTAGAGAAACGGGTAAACTCACCCTTAAAGCGGAGCAACACCTCGCCTACTGCACCGTTACGGTGCTTGGCGATTACAATTTCCGCCATGCCGCGCAGGTCATTACCACGATCATCCTGATAAATCTTATAATATTCCGGACGGTGGATAAAGCACACCATATCGGCATCCTGCTCGATGGCTCCCGATTCACGAAGGTCACTCAACTGCGGTCGTTTACCGTCAATACCTTCACGGCTTTCCACACCACGATTCAACTGTGACAGTGCGATGATCGGAATACTCAACTCTTTTGCCAATCCTTTCAACGAACGGGAAATGGTACTAACCTCTTCCTGACGGCTACCAAACGCCATACCACTCGCATTCATCAACTGAAGGTAGTCAATGATGATGATTCGCACCCCATGTTCGCGTACCAGACGGCGTGCTTTCGTTCGAAGTTCAAACACAGACAGAGACGGCGTATCATCCACGTAAAGCGGTGCATCCATCAGATTCTTCAGTTTATAGTCCAACTGTTGCCACTCATAACCCGCCAGCTGTCCGCTCTTGATCTTTCCACTTTCAATTTCGCAGACATTGGCAATCAAACGATTCACCAGCTGAACGTTACTCATTTCAAGAGAGAACAATGCCACCGGGTTCCGGTAATCCACCGCAATATTCTTAGCCATTGAAAGGACGAAAGCAGTCTTACCCATAGCAGGACGGGCAGCTATAATAATAAGGTCGGAATTCTGCCAACCCGAAGTCATCTTATCAAGTTTCGTGAAACCACTCTCCAGACCACTCAAACCGTCGGTTCGCGCCGCAGCCTTCTGAATCAGCTTATAGGCTTCGTCAATCACCGGATTGATCTGCGTATAATCTTTTTTCATATTCTGCTGTGAGATCTCGAAAAGCTTGCCTTCCGCTTCCTGCATCAAGTCGTCCACATCCAGCGTTTCATCAAACGCCTTACTCTGGATATTGCTTGTAAACGTAATCAGCTCACGCGCCAGAGATTTCTGTGCAATAATACGGGCGTGATATTCAATATGCGCTGATGAAGCCACCTTACTACTCAATTGAGTAATATAGAACGGGCCTCCCACCTCTTCCAATTCTCCGCGTTTGCTAAGTTGTTCCTTTACAGTCAGAATATCCACCGGTTTCTGATTCACCGCAAGATCGGTGATAGCAGAATAAATCAACTGATGCCGGCGTTCGTAAAAAGATTCAGGACGAAGAATCTCACTCACCAACGAGTAAGCATCCTTTTCAATCATTAAAGCTCCCAGAACTGCTTCTTCCAGTTCAGGCGCCTGCGGCTGAATACGACCATAATCATTTACCGGTTGTATTTTAGTAGACTTTGAATTGCGGGTATTTCTTTTCTGTTCGGCCATCGAGGTATTTACTATTTTACAATTTACTATTTACTATTTTACGACTGGACAGACTCTATTATCACATTTATCACGGAATTCTTCCAGTCGGGACGACAAAGATAGAATATAATCATGAAGAATGGATAAGGAAAAATGAAGATTTTACTAACTTTGCTCCCGAATTACATTCAACACATGCTTAATTGTAATATGCAGCACTGCAAATAGTAAATAGTAAATAGTAAAATAGTAAATAACCTTATGCTTGCTTTTCCTAATATCAAAATAAACCTGGGACTTTCCATCACGGAAAAACGCCCGGACGGATATCACAATCTGGAAACCGTTTTCTATCCGGTAGCTCTGGAAGACGCACTGGAAATCCGCACCTCCCCTAACGCTGACCGAAAATTCACTCTCCACCAACACGGAATGGAAATAGCCGGTAACCCGGAAGACAATCTGGTAGTAAAAGCCTATTTGTTGATGGATAAGGAATTTCATCTCCCTCCTGTCGAAATCCACTTATACAAGCACATCCCTTCAGGAGCCGGACTGGGAGGAGGATCATCGGATGCCGCTTTCATGCTGAAGTTGCTCAACGATCATTATCAGCTGGGAGTATCCGAAGAACAATTGGAAGTATACGCTGCCACTTTGGGAGCAGACTGCGCTTTCTTTATCAAAAACAGACCGATATTTGCCGAAGGAATTGGAAACATCTTCTCCCCGGTCGAACTTTCATTAAACGGCTACCAAATCATGATTATAAAACCGAATGTTTTTGTTTCCACCCGGGAAGCCTTTTCAAACATTCATCCCCATCGTCCGAAATATCCGGTTATGGAGGCAATCCAGCGTCCTGTACAAGAATGGAAGGATACGTTAATCAATGATTTCGAAGCAAGTGTATTCCCGCAACATCCCGTCATTGGAGAAATCAAAGAAGAACTCTATCATCAAGGAGCAATCTACGCATCCATGAGCGGCTCCGGATCTTCGGTATTCGGATTGTTTGCTCCCGGATTCGTCTTACCGGAAATTAATTGGGGAACTGACGTATTCTGCTTCAAAGGAAAGCTATAAAGTAAAGAGCCATATAATCGTTCGCCCGTTCCGGGCAAACACAAAAAAAACGGTACCACGACTCACGTCGTAGTACCGTCACAACACAAACACAAAATAAAACACGACAAAACTACTATGCAATCTTTCCTGTCTATGCCGGGGAGGCATAAGTACTATTTACGTATATTCGCATACTCATAAACAGCTTCAGGTCGATTAGCATCAATTAAACAAATCGCATGCACGATTTGTTTAAACTTTTATGTTATTTAAAACAAGTTTCCCTTTTATTGAATCCCTCTTTCACGGAGTTTCAGCTGCCAGTTCCATGCAGAGCGTAAAGTATCTTCTAAAGTTTCTACGGCTTTCCAACCCAGCTCTTTATTAGCAAAATCCGGGTTAGCCCAAACTTTTTCAATGTCGCCTGCACGACGTCCGACAATCTGATAATTCAATTTTACGCCCGTGGCTTTTTCAAAGCCATTTATTAATTCCAATACAGAAACACCACGTCCTGTACCAATATTGAATACTTCTACTTTTTCTTTTTGTGTCTTTTCCAAGATACGACGGATAGCAATCACGTGTGCTTTAGCCAAGTCAACGACATTGATAAAGTCACGGATACAAGAACCGTCCGGTGTATCATAATCGTCACCAAACACGCTAAGTTTCTCACGGATACCGATGGCTGTCTGGGTCAGATATGGAATCAGGTTTTGAGGAACCCCGTTAGGCAGTTCACCCAGCAATGCAGTAGGATGCGCACCAATCGGGTTGAAATAGCGCAACATGATCGCATTGATCGGAGCACCTGAAGCTACCGTGTCACGAATAATCTCTTCATTGATCTGTTTGGTATTTCCATAAGGTGATTCCGCTTTCTTGATCGGAGCCTTTTCCGTTACCGGCAACTCGTCCGGCTGACCGTATACTGTACAAGAAGAAGAGAACACAATACCTTCTACTCCATGCTTTGGCATCAGTTCGAGAAGGTTAATCAAAGAAACCAGGTTATTACGGTAGTAAAGCAACGGTTTCTGTACCGATTCTCCTACTGCTTTGCTAGCTGCAAAGTGAATGATAGCCTTAATTCCTTTATATTTTGTAAATACTGCATCCAGACCGGCAAAGTCCAAGCAATCCAGCTTTTCAAAAACTGGACGAATACCGGAAACTTTCTCTATATTGTCAACAACGTCAGCACTTGAATTTGATAAATTATCGATGATGATTACTTCATATCCGCTGTTTTGTAGTTCTACAACAGTATGAGACCCAATGTATCCTGTCCCGCCTGTTACTAAAATTCTTTCTTTCATATACTTTATAAAATGGTTAGTTTCTCGGCTTATTATTGTTTGAGTTACAAATGTATGGAAATAAAATGGAATAGCAATAATTTGCCACGAATTTATTTGCTAAAAAGTAATTAAGGTACAATTTGGTAGCATTTAGGTATAAAAAAGAATTGGAAACTCTAATCTGTATGTCGCCACACAGCAGAGCTTCCAATCCCCTATTTAATTATCAACTGTAAATCCTTACCTTACACCACGCCGGAGAATCCCATGAATGCCATAGCAAGCAAACCGGCGGTAATCAAAGCAATCGGAGTTCCTTGCATTCCTTTCGGAATTTTCACAAGGCTCATCTGTTCGCGCAATCCGGCAAAAAGCACCAGTGCCAAACCGAAGCCGATAGCCGTAGAGAATGCGTATACAACCCCTGTCAGCAGGTCATAGTCTTTCTGAATCACCAGAATAGCGACACCCAGAATACAACAGTTCGTTGTAATCAGCGGCAAGAACACACCCAAAGCCTGATACAGAGCCGGAGACACCTTTTTCAGGATGATTTCCACCATCTGCACCAGTCCGGCAATCACCAGGATGAACGTAATCGTCTGCAAATATCCCAGTCCGAAAACATCCAGTACAAACTTCTGAATCAGGAAGGTGACGATGGTAGCGATGGTCAACACGAAAGCAACCGCAGCGCTCATACCCATCGCAGTTTCCACCTTCTTGGATACGCCCAGGAACGGACAGATACCCAAGAACTGCGACAACACGATGTTGTTTACAAAGATTGCCGAAATAAATATCAATATATATTCCATAGTTGTTAAATTGAAAATTGAAAATTGAGAATTAAAAAATCAGAGAATGTGAAAATGAAATTAAGAATATGGTTCATATCTATTATTTCTCAATTCTCAATTTTCAGTTCTCAATTTATTAATTATTGCAATGAGGTATCCCAAAGCGATGAAAGCACCCGGAGCCAATACGAATACCAACATTCCATATTCTTCCGGCATGATGGTCAGATCGAAGATTTTACCGGTCCCCAGAAACTCGCGGACAGCACCCAGCAAGGTCAGGGCGATGGTGAAACCAAGTCCCATACCGATACCGTCGAACATGGAAGCAACTGCGTTATTCTTGGCAGCAAAGGCTTCGGCACGTCCCAGCACAATACAGTTCACTACAATCAACGGAATGAAAAGACCGAGTGTAGCATACAGTCCCGGCACGTAAGCCTGCATCACCATTTGAAGCAAGGTCACGAAAGACGCGATCACCACAATAAACGATGGGATACGCACCATGTCCGGAATCAGGTTCTTTATTAAAGAGATCACCACATTCGAGCAGATCAATACGAACATGGTAGCCAGTCCCATACCCATACCATTGATAGCCGATGACGTGGTACCCAATGTAGGACACATACCGAGCAGGAGTACAAACGTAGGATTCTCTTTAATAATCCCGTTCATCATTACTTTAAAGTTATTCATTATCTGTCTCCTTTCTTATTTAGCACTGACCGAATCAGTTAGTTCAACTTTAATCGTAGCTCCCGTAGCAGCGTCAGCAGCATCTGCGTCCGCGCCTTTCGCTTTTTGAGAGGCACCGGTTACACCGTTCACTTCCCCGCCTTCGGCCTTATAGGCTTGATAAGCGGCATTCACTGCATTGAGGAAAGCACGTGAAGTAATGGTAGAAGCTGTGATGGCATCCACCGCTCCCCCATCTTTGCTGACAGTCAACGGAGCTTCACCCGGATTCATACCCAGAATAGATTTTTTACTCTCTTCGTGAGATACCGCTTGTTCTCCCTTTGCAGGATCATAAGCCCCGAACCATTTGTCGGCCTTAGAGCCCAATCCCGGAGTTTCCGCATGTGCCAACAGGGAGTAGTTATAGATTTTTCCTTCGGCATTAAAACCTACCAGCACTTTCAGTTCACCGCCAAATCCCATTGATTTAGCTTCAACGGCTGTGCCCACCAGTTCTTCCCCGTTCTTGGCCGGATAAACGATAAAGTCAACGATCTTCTTTCCGTCTTTCTCGCTGAAGATCGTATCACTTTCCGCTACCGGATTGTTGGTAAATTCAGGAAGAACCTTTTTCAAGGCCTCGTTCAGCGTCTTTGCATTCGCTTCGGCGATAGGGCCTTTCGTCAGTTCATTTACATAAGCCAGCAACGCAACGGAAATAGCAGTCACTCCCGTAAGCACCAGCAACATATTCTTTAAAGATGATTCTAACTTTTTCATTTCTTCTTCGCTACCTCCCCAAAGCGTTTAGGTTTACAATAGGTGTTAATCAGCGGAGTGAACGCATTCATAATCAGGATGGCGAACGACATACCTTCGGGATAGGCACCGAACAAGCGGATAACCACTGTCAGCAGACCGATACATACACCATAAATCAGCATCCCTTTCTTGCTCATCGGAGAAGTCACATAGTCGGTTGCCATAAAGACGGCACCCAGCATCAGACCACCGGAGAGCAACTGCAATACCGGAGATACATATTTTTCCGGATCTGCAAGGTGCATGATACCGGCAAAGATAAACACGGTAGCCAGGATAGACACAGGAATATGCCAGGTGATAATCTTCTTCCAAAGCATATAAACCAGCCCGATCAGCAGAGCCAGTGCACTCACCTCACCCAAGCATCCGCCGTTCTGTCCGATCAGCAAGCTCAATGCGTCCGGAATCTGGTTTAAAGCATCCATAGCCGCGCTCTTATCTGCAGCATGAATCGCCTGTTTCATCAATGCCAGCGGAGTAGCACCGGTGGTAGCGTCCGTATATGCCGTCAACTGTCCGACTACCGGCCAGCTGGTCATCTGCACCGGGAAAGAAAGCAACAGGAACACGCGGCCTGCCAATGCAGGGTTAAAAGGATTGCAACCCAGTCCGCCGAAAGACATCTTGCCTACACCGATAGCAAACAGTGCGCCCAGGATGATAATCCAGACAGGCAGGTTAGACGGTAAGTTAAATGCCAGCAACACACCTGTGATGATGGCAGAGCCGTCGCAGATGGTGGTGGTCGGTTTCTTCATTAAATATTTTCCGATGGCCCATTCGAAGAACAAACAAGCCGCAACGGAAGTAGCCGTGACAATCAGAGCCCCCAGTCCGAAGAAATAGAGAGACACCAGAAAAGCCGGAATCAGTGCGATCAGCACGCCATACATATTTTTCTGTACGCTGTCTCCGCCATGGACGTGGGGCGATAGTGATACGATTAATTTATTTTCCATATTCGTTATTTTTTAGCTTGACGTGCACGAATCATAGCTCCCACTTTGCCTTTACCCAGACGACAATAGTCGAGCAGCGGACGGTTGGCGGGACAAGTGAACTGGCAAGAGCCGCACTCGATACAATCCATGATTCTTTCTTTTTCCATTGTTTCAAAATCTCCGTTTTCGGACAAAGCTCCGAGCAAGTACGGCTCCAGTCCCATCGGACAGGCACTCACACACTTCGCGCAACGGATACAGGTCTGCGCCTCCCCACGTTTGGCTTCCTTTTGGTTCATAATCAGGATACCGGAACTGCCCTTCGCAGTAGGAACCTCGATGTTTACCAACGCCTTACCCATCATCGGGCCGCCGCCGATCACCTTACCCGTATCTTCGGGCAAGCCGCCGCAAGCGTCGATCAACTGCTTCATCGGCGTACCGATACGAGCCAGGAAGTTGGACGGTTGGGCAACCGACTTTCCTGTCACGGTAATCACCCGTTCGAACAACGGCTTATTCTTCTGTACCGCTTCATAAACGGCAAATGCTGTTCCCACGTTCTGCACGACCGCTCCCGTAGAGATAGGCAACGCACCGCTGGCCACCTGACGTTTGGTAATCGCATCGATCAGTTGCTTTTCACCTCCTTGCGGATATTTCACCTTCAAGGGCACGACCTCGATGCCTGCGTAGCTAGAAGCCACTTTCGTCATCAGTTCGATAGCATCCGGCTTATTATTTTCGATTCCGATAAATGCCTTGTTTACTTTCACCGCTTTCATCAGGATAGAAACACCTACCATGATTTCTTCCGCATGTTCCAGCATCAGCTGATGGTCGGCAGTCAGGTAAGGTTCACACTCTACGGCATTGATTATCACACATTCCGCCTTGAAGGAAGGAGGAGGACAAAGTTTCACTTGAGTAGGGAAACAAGCACCACCTAGCCCTACGATTCCGGCATCGGCAATCTTCTTCACGATCTCTTCTGCGGAAAGTTCACACTCTTTCACCAGTGTGGTGCTACGGTCGATTGTTTCTTCCCATTCGTCGCCTTCCACGTCAATGAAGATAGCAGGTTTCGCATAACCGCTGGCATCGACTATGGTATCAATCTTCGCCACTTTACCGCTGACTGAAGAGTGAATTGCTGCCGAAACAAAGCCGGCAGGTTCGGCAATCCGTGTGCCCACCTTTACCACATCCCCTTTCGCAACGATCGGTTTTGCAGGTGCACCGATGTGCTGCCCCAGCAAAATAACAGCCTTTGCAGGAACTTCCGCTGTGATAATGGGTTGATGTGCCGACAATTTATTTTCGTGTGGATGAACTCCACCAATTGAAAATGTCTTTAACATACAATTCTGTATTTTATTCTGTTATTATTCTGTTACTTTTGGAGCTTCTGTTGTCTTTGCAGCAGCAGGTTTCGGAGTAGCCGGAGCCTCTTCTTTCGGTTTCCGCGGAGGGAAATTCAATTCGATAATGGTATTCTGCGGACAAACTTCCACACATTTCCGGCAAGATTTGCACTTGTTCGGATCAATGTAAGCCAAGTTGTTTTCCAGCGTGATAGCTTCGAACGGACAAGTCTTCACACACTTGCCGCAGCCGATACAGCCCACCGCACAAGCCTTGCGTGTCACAGCTCCCTTGTCTTTATTCACACAAGAGATATACACACGGCGCGATTTCTTTCCTTGCGGACGGATTTCAATAATCGCCTTCGGACAAGCCTTTACACAGGCACCACAAGCGGTACATTTCGTTTCATCCACTTCCGGAAGTCCTGTTTCAGGATTCATGTGGATGGCATCGAACTGACAGGCAGCCACACAGTCGCCGCATCCCAGACAGCCGTAGCTGCAACCCGTTTCCCCGCCATACAGCGAAGCAGCGATAGCACAACTCCTCGCACCGTCGTATTGGTTAATACGCGGACGATTCGCACACGTTCCGTTACATCTCACCACTGCTACCATCGGTTCAGCTTCTCCGGCTGCAAGCCCAAGGATATCAGCAATCTGTGCCATGACGGGCTGTCCGCCTACGGGGCAGAACTTGCCATCCAGCGAACCGGCTTTGACGCAAGCGTCGGCAAATCCGCTACAACCGGGGTAGCCACATCCACCGCAATTAGCCTGGGGAAGCACTTCTCCCACCTGGGCAATCCGCGGATCTTCATACACGGCAAATTTCTTGGAAGCCACATAAAGAATAGCGGCTAGCACGAGCGCTATAGCTCCCAATGAAATCACTGCAATCAGAATCAAATTCATAATGTTTTTAGTTATTTATTGGTTTTATAGTAAATGAAAATTGTTGTTTGAGTCGCGTTTTGTTGAGCCATAAAACGAAATAATAAGGTATAAGGACAGCCAGAGAAAGAAGAGCCGCATACAGTTCATTCCCCATCAAAGCCATCAAAAGAAACAATGAGAATATAAGAAGTACGAAAGGAAGTACAAACGCCAACAATACCGCCATCATGCCCATCGACGTTTCGCCGACCACCATTACTTTCTCTCCCACCTGATAGGAAGAAGCCGCCGTATCTATGATATCTATGATTTTGTCCTTACTATCCGCCGAAGAACAATGTCCCTTTGCGCCACAAGCCGCACAAGCCGATGTCTGGACAATCCTCACCGACAGATGAGAACCTTGTATGTTTTCCACAATACCTAGATGCTTTATAGTATTATTCGTCATTCTGCAAACTCCACATTACAAATCGCGGCAAATTTAATCATTATTTGTGAACTACGAAGCATTCCTCAAACTTTTTCTACATAATAAAATGTTATTTTTTGCGTTTTCGTTATCGCACACGAAAAAGGTATGGCTACTATTTGATAGATTTCAAAAATGACAAATAGACATCTTAAACAAAAAAATCCCGGCCGTTTTATTTATTCAGCCGGGATTTTCTATCAATTATTTCACGGATTACTCCACTATCCTCTTCTTGTAGTAGCGCAGATACATTCTCACCAACGTATTCAAAATCTGTTCAATCTCCTCTTCGTTGTAGGCATTCAAACAGAGATTCATTACTTTTATATAATCGTTCAATGGGAGATTTAGCCCTTTTTTATGCCATTCAAAACATCATGTCCCATACCTAGGGTCTCGCAGACATACTCATTTCTCAATTTCGCACGTTTAAGCAACTCATTAATATAAGCTCCCAAATCACTGCAACAAACCGTTTTCTTTTTCATCTTTGTTTTTTGTTGTTAAATACACACTTCAATAATTAATTATTTTAACTTTTATCCTCACATATCAGGGTAGAGTCTATTTTGTTATTACTACTTTCATGCCGTGTTTTGGCACACACTCATATTTTTTGCAAAAGTAAACATTTTAACTTATAACAAAAAGAAAATGATATCAAACAACTACAGAATGTCCTATTTCATGCCACCGATCGCTCCTATCAAAGACAAACAAGGCCGACTGATGACTCCTCCCACACTTATCCCTTTCTGCGAAGTCTCCCTCGAACAAGTTTTCCAAATGATTACCTGCAACGAGAATCTCAAAACCCTGACCGAACAAGTACGGAATGCCGCGGATATACGAGTAGCCAAAGCGTCATTACTACCGTATGTGACTCCCTGCGGCACATTCACCCGCCGCAGCAGTAAGGATTTCGTCTCCCCGTCTCACCTGGTGATAGTAGATGTGGACGGTCTCTGCTCCTATCAGGAAGCAGTGGAAATGCGCCGTATGCTCTATGACGATCCTCTCCTGCAACCTGTACTCACCTTTATCAGCCCCAGCGGACTGGGTGTAAAGGCATTTGTTCCTTGCCATTATTCCTCCACGACAGATGATGCCAAAAATATCACAGACAACATGAGTTGGGCGATGCGGTACGTAGAGACGGCATACAATACGGTAACAGCGGTTTCTTCCGAAACGAAACCCAAAGTAGACTTCTCCGGCAAAGACCTCGTGAGATCCTGTTTCCTTAGTTATGACCCGGAAGCATTGTTCAGAAGAAATTATAAATTATAAATTAAAAATTATCAATTAAAAGACATGACTGATATTGAATCTTTACGCCGTCTCACCGAAGCAGTTGAAACGGCAGGAGCGGACATTGCTCCCACTTATCTTGAATACGTACAATTGTCATTCGCCATCGCAACGGATTGCGGTGAAGCAGGACGTGAGTTTTTTCACCGCCTATGCCGGGTCTCTCCCAAGTATCAGCGCGAACATGCCGAACGGGTATTCTCCAACGCGCTCCACACCCAACGTGGAGAAGTGCACCTGGGCACGGCTTTCCACCTTGCCGAAGCGACGGGAGTCGCCATCAGCTATGTGGAGACAGTGGGGACAGTGAGGACAGCCCCTCAAATTCTCACACAGGCACGCGCGTATAATAAGGTGGCAAATGAGGAAACAGACGAAGAAACGATCACGGAAGAAAAAGAAGAACTGCTATCCGGTAGCGATCCGCAACACCCGCTACCCACTCTGCCGGAAGCAAACTGGCCGAAACTCCTGCAGCGTATCATCACGGTAGCGAAAAGTGAGATTCAACGCGACATCATGCTGATGGGAGCATTCACCGCGCTGGGAGCTTGCATGTCGCGCCACGTGCGATGCCTCTATGGCGGCAAATACTATTATCCCAGCCTCCAATGTTTCATCGTAGCGCCCTCTGCTTCCGGCAAAGGCATCCTCTCCTACCTCCGCCTGCTCGTGCAACCCATCCATGACGAGATTCGCGCGAAAGTGGCGGCGCAAATGAAGATCTATAAAAAAGAAAAGGCCGAATATGACGCAATGGGAAAAGAGCGGTCGAAAATGGAAGTCCCGCAAATGCCCCCCAACAAGATGTTCTTGATTTCGGGCAACAACACCGGCACAGGCATCCTACAAAACATTATGGACTCCGAAGGTACAGGACTTATCTTCGAGTCGGAAGCCGACACACTGTCCACCGCCATCGGATCGGAACACGGCCATTGGAGCGACACGCTGCGCAAAGCGTTCGACCACGACTTTTTGTCCTACAACCGTCGCGGTAACCAAGAATATCGGGAAACAAAAAAGGTCTGCCTTTCGCTCCTGATGTCGGGCACCCCACTCCAGGTGAAAGCCTTCATCCCGACAACGGAAGACGGAGGATCCTCCCGCCAGTTGTACTACTACATGTACGGAATCGACAAATGGGTCAGCCAGTTTGTAGACGACGAAACAGACTGGGAAGAGGTATTCAACGCTCTGGGACTGGAATGGAAAAATCAACTGGACGTGATAAGGGAACATGGCATTCACACGCTACAGCTCACGAGCGGGCAGAAAAACGAAATTGACGCCGTCTTTTCGGAGTTGTTCGATCGTTCGAGCATAGCCAACGACAGAGAAATGTATAGTTTTGTGGCGCGTATGGCTATCAATTTGTGCAGGATCATGTCAGAAGTAGCCGTGTTGCGCGCTCTCGAACACCCGAATCCCTACAGCCTCCAAATTTCCTCCTCCTCCCCCTTCACACCCGACAAGTCTATTCCTTCGGACAACCGTAAGGACGGCATCGTCACCCGCTGGAACGTATCCATCTCGGCGGAAGACTTCCACGCCGTATTAAATTTGGCGGAACCTCTCTACTGTCACGCCATGCATATCCTGTCGTTCCTCCCCAACACGGAAGTCAGCCACCGCCCCAATGCCGACCGGGATTTTCTCTTCCAGCAACTGGGTAAGGAATTTACCCGCACGGAGTTGTTGGAAAAAGCAACGGCTCTGGGTATCAACAAAAGCACCGCCATCACCTGGCTGAAACGTCTCACCCGGCAAGGCAAGCTAATCAGTGTAGACGGCAAAGGGGCTTACGCGCGTGCGTGTGTGTATGAGTGAAACGGGGAAAAGTGTCCCCACTGTACCCGCCTTACTTACTGTAATCGTTTGGACTGGTACATTCATTTTGATTACCGCATCCGTTTTTACTGCATAAAGCATCGCTTTAGGAGGCGTAAAGCTAAGCTTTAGACATCGTAAAGCGGCGCTTTATTCAAGGCTCTCCCAGGGCATCTACAATCACTCTTACTTCCAACGGTGTGAATGAACGTCGCTTTGATTCATAGCCTAAGTCGTATAGGCGTTGCAGAAGTCCGGGACACAGAGAGATCCATTTCTTCATTTTTCGATAAGCGGCAATATCGGTAAGTTCCGGAGAATAGAGTTGAGCCAGTTCCATGCGCCCGTAGGCACGTATTTTGAATTCGTTCATAATGGATAAGTTTCTGATTTACAGTTACAAAAATAGCAAAATATTTCTACATAGCCAACGCTTTTTCATTGAATAATCGATCATAATTGCACACAACCGACAACAATCGTACGCAACTGTGTACTATTGATTTTCCGGAGTTTGAGGGTGGTATCTTTGTATCGTCGAAAGGGAAATAATTCCCCGGACACGATGTTTAACCCTTTAATTTATTGTTTTATGATTCGTTACAAGATTTATCAGAACCAGCAGAAGAAAGGCTTGAATGCAGGCAAGTGGTTCGCCCGTGCAGTAAGCGACGAGACGTTTGATTTGGCAAAACTTGCCGAGCATATGTCGAAGCACAATTCACCGTATTCCGGTGGTGTCATCAAAGGTGTGCTTTCGGATATGGTAGATTGCATCAAGGAATTGTTGCTGGATGGCAAATGTGTGAAAATTGATGATCTTGCCATTTTTGGGGTGGGTATTCGCAGTAAGGCGGCTGATACGCTGGAAGAGTTTTCGCTGGAGAAGAATATTACCGGTATGCGTCTGAAAGCCCGTGCCACCGGTAATCTGTCGACCAATAATCTGAAACTCGACAGTCAGTTGAAGCAGCAGGCGGAATATCAGAAACCAACAACTGCCGGAGGAGGTTCTGATTCGGGTGACAACCCTGATCCAAAACCGGATGGTGGCGGCGAAGCGCCTGACCCGGCTGCCTAAAAGGTTCACCACAGAGGACACGGAGGACACAGAGTTTTTTCACCACAGATTATTTCTTTCCTCTGCGTCCTCTGTGTCCTCCGTGGTGAATAAAAAAACTATTATCAATTTATTTAAAACTTCTTATTATGAGTAATTCATCATCTCCCCACTCCGTATGGAGCTTCATTATCAAAGTAATCATCACCGTTGCCACCGCTATCGGAGGCTTGATCGGAGTACAGAGCTGTATGTAACCCCATGCGGACTATTACATTAATTATCATTCATTGCAGTGCCACGCCGGAAGGAAAGTCCCTTTCGGCGGAGGCTTGCCGACAGGATCATATCTTGCACCGTGGCTTCCGTGATATTGGCTATCATTTTTACATTACTCGCGACGGGGAGATCCACCGGGGACGTGCTTTAGAAAAGGTTGGAGCACACTGCCGGAATCATAATGCTCATTCGATAGGTGTTTGTTATGAAGGAGGATTGGATGCGGGCGGAAAGCCGAAAGATACGCGTACTGTGGAGCAAAAAGGAGCTTTGCTTGCTTTGTTGAGGGAGTTGAAAAGGCAGTTCCCGAAAGCGTTGATTGTGGGACATCGGGACTTGAATCCAATGAAAGGATGTCCGTGCTTTGATGCGGTGAAAGAGTATTCACAGGTAATTTCTTGTCAAAAGTAGCCTAAAAAGCAGTTTTAAAAAGCACCATAAAATTAAAAACAAAGCGTGATTCCACTCGGTTTCACGCTTTGTTATAGCTATTTTCCAATAATACCCAGTTGTTATTTTCACTCATCTAGTTATCTCTCCTTCTTACTCTGATTTATACGCTCCATCTTTAGCCTCAAATATCACAGAAGGCTCAATCACCTCTACAGTATGCCATGCGCCTTTAGGGATTTGGCAACCATATTTTGCCTCAGCAGGACAGAGGTGAATGCGTTGTCTTTCTCGATATTCCACCTTACGAGATACATCCTGCACATCCATACTATGTGGAAGTCCAGATATACTATTCTCATACAAAATAACTTCTTCGTAAATAACTTCATCCAACTTACCACACAAACAAATTACAGTTTCTGTGGTATCTTCATGCCGATGGATAGGCACTTTAGTTTCTGGCAACAATGCGTTTAGCATACGTTGACTAGTATCGGCAGATGAGGTGCGTAGGTCGAAGTTCTGACGCAAACGTGGATTCTCCATAGCTTGTTCAAATAGCTTGCCCAAAAACTCTTTATCAAATTCCATAATCGTTATTGTTTCAATGATATGAGATATTCTTCATGCAAATGATAGTATTTTTTCATAAACAATATGTATACGATAGCCAATACAGCTAATACACCCACCAAATATAACCAATGAGCAAACACTGTATCGGGACAAAGATAGATAAATCCAAGGGAAATCACTAACTGCATAACCGTATACAGCAATGAAACTTTTACATGACCCACTTTCAACTCATTAGCCATAATCTGATAAGCATGCTTACGATGTGCCTCACCCAAGTTCTCGTGCAACATAATACGATGTACAATAGTCAGACAGCCATCCACACCATATACTAACAAGAATATCAGCCAAGTAATATCCGTTGTCTTGATCATCACATTACCTAACAGAAACAGTATGATAAAAGCAATGCCGATAGAGCCGACATCCCCTGCAAAGCATTTCGCTTTACCCTTCGGACAGAAATTGAAAATACAAAACACCAATGAAGAAAGAATCGTTGATATGATCAAACTCTGTTCTACAAAAACACCATTCATATTCACCAACGTCAATGGAACCAATACAGCCAAAGAGTATCCTGCTGTGATACCATTGATTCCATCCATGAAGTTTATTACATTCGTGGCACCGACATATACTATTAGTGCCAACAGTATAATCCACCACATTGACCAATGCAATATGCCGAGCTGATAGAACGCCATTGCGGCAGCTGCAAATTGAGCGACCAATCTTACAGAGTCCGGTAATGAATGGATGTCATCTACAAAGCTAATGCCTGCTACAAGTGTCAGACCCACTAGAAACCAAGGATATTGAAATCCGAAGAAGGCGCTCCAAATCCATATACCAATCAAAAAGATTATACCTCCGCCACGCAATACAATAGTGGAGTGTGATGAGCGTTCGTTGGGTTTGTCAATAATGTTGCATTTATCCGCAATACGGAAATAGAGGAGTTCTGCTATGAGAAGCAGAATAAAAATAATAATGTATGTTATCATATGAATTAGTTTTGTCTGAATATATCCGGAATGATCTTATCTTTATTTATAACTCATGTGCATATAAAAAAATTATAGTTTTCAAAAATCTCTATGTAGCACACAGTAAATAAGACCCAATAATTCGTTTCTTCTTCTACTTCAAATTTTATAATTCGTTAGTACATCTAACGGTTCCCAACCAAGTTCCTTACGTGCTTTCTCATTACTAAAAGTGAGGTTCTTGGTCATCTTTTCTAATTTATAGCTGTTGATAGGAGCTCTTGTCCCTAAAAGATCACCAACTAAAGCCATACACTTAGCCATCCACATTGGAATACAGATAGGTCTACTTTTGCCTAGTTGCTCTGCTATCGACTTACTAATCTGCCCAAAAGTCGGTTGGAATGTATCACACACATTATAAACTCCTCCTTTCTTGACCAAAGCAGGCATAATACAAGCAATATCTTCTGCCATCAAAATACTCTTCACAACCCTACCTCCGGCAATATTCATGTAAAAACCTTTCTTCACACCATTTACCATAGTACCAAGATTACCCGGAGCATCCTTACCAGCAAGAAGTGAAGGACGAAGAATTCCCAGAACTACATTATGCATCCCACACCATTTAGTCAGATACTCCTCTGCCAAAATCTTACTTTTAGCATATGGAGTGTCCCCTTCCAGCGGATGATCTTCGGTAATCAACTCACCAGACTCACAGCCATATACCGCCACAGTACTGATAAAAACCAGAGCCTTAGGGGGACCCACTTTTTCTAGTGCATTACACAAATGAACTGTACCAGTGTAGTTCACATCAAAAAAAGCCTGTTTCTCTGCTTCAGTTTTAGGCACGACATGAGCCTTACCACAAGCATGCAATACTACATCATAATGTTGCTCCAGCCGAGGAACCTCCTTTGCCAAATTCGTTTTAATCATATCATCAGGAGTGATACCGCAAGTAGTCACCTCATACATTTTGTCCAATATCGGACGGATATTCTTGCCAAGAAAACCCGTACCACCGGTAAACAATAATTTATCCATTATATAGCTTTCAAGAATTTATCCAAAATTACACTTTCAGAATATTCACTCTCAGCCAGAGCTCTTGCCTTTCGGCCCATTTCAATCAAGGTTGTTCTGTCCCATTTTTCAGGCCATCCACAATAGCCAATACCTTCCTCACGAATCAGCAAATCTATCTCACTACCTTTAGGTCCAAAGAATAAAATAGGACGACCTGATGCCAGAATGTTGTAAGTCTTACTTGGAACACCCAAGCCGTACATACCCTCCTGAAGAGTTACGAGAGCAATATCACAAGCAGCCAATACCTCATTCTGCTGAGAACGGAAATAAGGACCATGAAAAAAAACATTTTTCCGCTTTCTCTCCTTGAGTTTTTTCTCCATCGCTCCCGTACCATAAAAATGCAACTCCACATCCTCTGGTAACATATCCATCACCTTGTCCAATCCTTGCACACGCCCAATGTTACCGGCATATTCAAGAATTATCTTACCTTCCGGAAATGGCTGTGGTTTGATATTGCCGATATCTGCCCAATTTTCTATAATAGTAACCTTAGGATTTTCCCATTTACCAACCTTCTGCTCTAGCACATTTGCCATATCACGCCCAAGAACAATCAGCTGATCGGCTTTCGTATAAGCCTTATCAAAGATATATTTGAACAGACTGTACATGGGTAGTTTCAAGCCAGCGGGACGAGTATTTTCAGGAAATACATCATGTACAAGGATGTTCAGTTCAAATCCTTTTTTTTTCTTTAGTCTCGCCATTAATGGAATCATAGGAGCCGGATTCGTCACCATCAGCACCTTATCTCCAGTACATACATACTTGCGTACCAGAGCTATCATTCTTCGACTCATTAAAATGAAAGAAAGAGCCTTACCCTTGGTGGTATTCTTATCCAAATCAGATCCTAACGCACGATGTACCTCAATGCTCTCGTGAAGTTTAAACTTATTGTTTGCGTCAAGCTTCTTTCGCTTGTCATATATCTCAGGACCACAAATTACTCCCACATTGTACTTCTGTGCCATTGCATTGGCAATCTCGCCAAGGATGTAGCTCGTGGAAGTTTCATCTGGTGGGAAAAGTTCGGTTACTATCCAAAGTCGTTGAGTTATGTTACCCATTATTTATATCCTTTTAGTTTTTTCTATTCACAAACAGGAGTAAACACCTAATACCATCCACCCTCCTGTAAGCATTCAATTAATGGCATCCCCCTTAGTTTGGTCACCTTTAAAGTGCCCAGACTAAGGGATCTGTTAATTAATACGTTTGATTTTCGATGTAACTATCTATTTTTCCACAACACTCCCGAATAGCCTCTCTACAAAGCAATTTCATAAATATCAAAAATAAAATTCAGCTATCTTTTAATATTTATTTAGAGATAAAACAGGGTAAAAGTGCTACTTTATCCATATAACTGCATGGTTGAAATGTAAGACGACCGACCCACTCGAACATACGTATATTCTAAATTCACGACGTGTAGGATATACCTTTTCCATATACTCTTTCTCATCTGTGATCTGGTCACCATAGATAAAGTCATAAAGTGCTGCCGGTCCACTCAATCCTACCGGCACTTTTGCCGCCTCATTCCATTTTCCATAACGAAACATATCAAAAGGGTAAATACTATTAATGTCTCCCAAATTTTCTATTTGGATAATTTCCAAATTAGGATTATATGGCATTGTCTTTTCTCTCAGAACATCAGTCATCTCTCTCCCTAATGATATTATTTTATCCATACGGGCATACGATCTATTAAAGATGTTGAGGCACTGTCTGTATATTAAATTAGGAAATTTGAACCTCATTAGTAGAGGTTCTGGAAAAAGATCGTAAGCAAGAAAAGATATTTCATAATCTTTTTTCTATGAAAGGCCATTATATTAGTAATGGGAATAGATTACTAACTAGTAATACTTTATCTCCTTTATTTATTACCTTCTTTGATGCCTTACGTAGACACCAACTCATTAATAGGAATTTACGAATTCTAGAGAGCTTATTTGCTTTGTTTTCCTTAATTCCTTTGACTCGAATTGTTGTAACGCCCGCTATCAATGATGATTTTGGTAAAACCTTTAATTTGTTCTGGTCGTATGCCTCTGGCCCGCAAACAACAGTCACATTATACTTGTCCGAAAAAGTTTTTGCAATTTCCCCCATTATATATGCCGTTGAAGTTTCTTCTGGGGGGGGAAAGTTCAGATATTACGATTAAATTCATAGAACTAACAAAATTAATTTTTATTTTTCATTAATTCCTGTTCAGCAATCTTTGCATCAACAACGAAACGGTAGAAGTATGCTTGAAGGAATGCCCAAACATGTCCTGCTTCACCATCGAGGAAACCCAACTTAATGTAAAACTTGTACCAATAGTACATTTTAGCTCTAAAATATTTTGGGAGTCGATAATATAAGCCATCTCGAAGTTTCTTCGCTTTTTCGGGCTCGCCATCTAATACAGCATTTTCTCGTCCGCTCCTGACAGCAAAATAGTCAGCCACCTCTCGGGTTGCATACCAATTGTGCTTATCAATGAAGGCGTTCAGACTTTTAAAGTCATAATGCTCACAATCTTTTTTCAGGTCAATACAGCGACCTTCGCTCAACACGATGTGCTCGCCCATTGAACGATCCTCAAATCTTCCTTTGCCATACTTGAAGATAGTTATCTTCAGGAAAGGATAAGCACCTCCATGTTTCAGAAACTTGCCCAGAAAGAAAATCTTGAAGCGCATCATCATACCTGATACATCATCATCCTTATGCTTCTCACACTCGGTTAGAATCTCCTGCTTCAACTCTGGAGTTACGCACTCGTCAGCATCAAAACGGAACACCCAATTGGTTTTGATATCGGTATTGTCAATAGCCCAATTGAACTGCTTTGCATAATCTACAAAAGGTTCGTGATGATATATCTCTGCGCCCAAATTCTCGGCAAGTTCCACGGTTCTATCCGTGCTGCCGCTATCGACGACTACTATTCTTTCTACCCAACCCTTTACAGAGTTGATACATCTCTCGATGTTTGCCTCCTCATTTTTCGTGAGGATAATTACTGTCATATCTAGCATATTACAAATGTAAGATCTGTTTATATAAGTATACATAATCATGAAACCGGTCGTACTTATTAAAATACAATACGGCTCTCTTGCGACATGCATTTTTTTGAGCAACCTTTTCTTTATTCGATTGTTTACGAACATCTTGTACATAGAAAGCCAAGGCTTCTACATTACCTTTATCAGTAACCCAACCGGTTTCCTTGTCCAATATTTCAGGGGATCCACCTGTTCTATAAGTAATCACAGGAGTTCCACAAGCCAAGGCCTCCATATTAACTGTTGGAAGAGAATCTTGATATGTAGGATTAATAAACACATCTGCAGCAGAGTAGTATTCCGCAAGTTCTTGCTGATTAGCAGTTCTTTGAAGACCAATTACATTATTCGGTAATCCTTGAAGCTGAGATTCCTCCAAACCTATCAATATAATTCTATAGTTATCGTCCAATATTGAACTGAGTTTCATAAACTCATTAAACCGTCTAAGGCCACCACCTTCGAACCAACCTGTTGCAACTCCAAGCACGATAGTACGATTCCCTATGTTATGACGGTCTCTCACAATACTATTCTCAGATATTTTAAAGATATCTAAATCGATACCATTATGGATTACATGTGTAGGGTATTTCTTGAGATATGATTCTTTCACTACACTCTCAACCCAAGTCGAAACAGGTACTATTGTGAGATTAGGAACAGAGTTAAAAATCTTATTTTTTTGGTTCCAATTACATCTTGAATTATCAAATAGAACAGAACTTGGATAATCTGTCTTCAAAGCACATTTTGAGCAACCCTTTTTCCATTTCATACACCCTATTGCATCAAAATGAGAACAGTGACCTGTCATAGACCAGCAATCGTGTAACGTCCATACAACGGGTATGTTTGCTCTACTTAGGTATGTAAATAGCAATGAATAATTAATGTAATATCCATGTATGTTGTGCAAATGAATAATATCAGGATCTAGCTCTTTGATCTTCTTGATTAAATTTCGGGTTGAAAAATATGAACCTAATCCATGCATATCAAAAAGGCGTGTTAATACAGCATGAATCTTGCTGACTAAAGGTGACCCTATTCGATAGTATTGGGATTTACAAGGAGACTCAGGATTGCGTGCTGAATACATAATCCAACTATCCCAACCACACGCCAATACCTGTTCACCTATAGCTTGAGCAATGGAGCCTGTAGAACGAGTAATACCTGAATTTATTTGAAGTATTTTTGGCATATTCTATAACTGAGGTCTATGTCCAATTATATGTTTTAATGTTTTGATAATAAATCTACAATTCTTTGCACCCAAAACTATCAAGGCGTAGTAGTATATATAAAAATAGAAAGACTGAGCATAGCCCATTTCTTTTAGTCTTCGCGCATACTCTCTAAACACTTTTATTCCTTTATTCCTCTGGATTTCAAGAACTGGATATGAATACTTAGATTGATTTAGCATTAAAATCTTATTGGAATCGTCATTATGCTCTTTGGCAATATAATCTTGCAGCTTGATATACCAAGCCATAAAATTAATGGAGTTGTCAATCGTTATTGTGCCAGGTGTGTATATCGCCTTCTCACTTTCACTACTTCCAAAAAATGGCGTACCGCCCTCTATAGCCTGGGTGATAATTACACGAGAATATGCAGCAGGATATTTATAGCATGTTTCTGCCAACAAATACATTTGATAAAGAAGAGAACTATCAAATTTTTCGCTTTCAAATTCTAAAGCACAGTCTCTGCGAATTGTAAACCCAGAAACAAATACACTCTTACCAAATAAATCTATATAGGTTTCTTTACAAGGTGGAAAGACCCGATCCTCAGAGTAGTACCTAAAATCCTCATGATCTCCGTTCGCAAAATTATTGCGATATGATCTCAGGATATATCCACAATCAGAATGTTCTTTTGCGAAATCAAAGAACTTATCAAAAGCACCTGGCATAAACAGGTCATCATCACCCATGAACATGATAAAGTGGCCCTTTGCTACACGAATAAGGTTACGGAGATTCTTGTCATAACCACAATTTTCCTCATTTTCGATATAGTTAACCTCATATCGTGTCTTTGACTTGAAATCAAGAACCTGTTTGCGTATTTCTTCTCGTTTAGGGGATTTATCTTCACAAATTACAATCTCAACCTCATCTACATGAGTTGTGTCAATGCTATTGAGCAAACGACGTATTTCTGCAGGCCTGTTATAACTTGGGATGCAGATGGAAAAGAGTTTTTCTTCCATTATTTTAATTCTTTATAAGTTTCTACTATTTGTCGGCAACGATCTATTTCTGAGCCGCCCAATTCTTTCAGTCTCCTGTATCCTTTCTCTGCTATTCGCTTAATCTCCGAAGGATTTTCAAGCAACCACTTACACTTCTTTACAATCTCATCCTCATTTCTAAAATATACTGCACATTCATCTGAAGGGTACATTTCATTCAAATCATCAGTATATTCTGAAAGCATGAGTGTTTGGGTAGCAGGTATCTCAAAACATCTACGAGTATATGTATCGCTATTCAGCTTTGATAGGAAAACAATTGTTATCAGACATTCGTTAATAGTGTGATTGTATTCTTTGCCTCTTTTTCCCGGTTTTACACAGGCCTTAATATCTTCGTAAAGGGGTGCATCCTCCCACTCAGAACCATTAAATACCGTAACTGGTATATTAGCATCAACTAGAGCCTTTATATATTTATCACGACCATCATTTTCGAAATGTCCCAGAAAGGCTACAGGTATTGTGTCTTCACAATCCTCACGGAAATTATTCTTCTCAATGTAATATGGAAGTAATACTTTTATATTCTTTGCACCTACAGATTCATAGTCCGCTATGTTTTTTTTGCGATAGACATAATTAACATCCGTAAGTCTTAGAATTCTATGAAAGTTTCTATAAAAGCCCAGATTAGGCGTGCCGCTGAAAGGATCATCGTTGTTGTATGTAAACACAAAGAACCCTTTCTTTTTCAACTTCTTAACGGTAGATGGCCAAATGCGATAGCAACGATACAGAAATACAAAATCTGCTTTTAAGGCTTCTGCTTTTTTTATAATATCATTGTTATATGCAGATAGCCTATAGCCTATGTGAATGCGATTCTGAACTCTTGTAAGTAACGCATTGATTGTACCGCTACCATAAAGATAATCATCATATTTTACGGTAACCACCTCATGCCCCAAAGCTTTGAAACCAGACTCAAAAGCTGGAGCATACATGGGATGTTCAAAGGAACCAACTAAGAGTATCTTCATTACCTGTTGCTATACATTGATTCATAATACTTTTCGTACTCCCCTGATGTGATATTATCCATCCAAGCTTCATTCTCCAAGTACCACTTTACTGTTTTCTCAATTCCCTCCTCAAACTGTAAAGATGGCTCCCAGCCAAGTTCCTTCTGCAACTTAGTCGAGTCGATGTCATAACGTGCATCATAACCGAGTCGGTCTGTTACGTATGTAATCAGATCCAGGTCTACACCCTCAGGGCAGCCAAGAAGATGATCTACAATAGCGATAACGGTCTTGATGATATCGATATTCTTCCACTCATTGAAGCCACCAATATTGTAAGTCTCGGCTATTGTTCCATTGTGAAAGATGGTATCGATAACGCGAGCATGATCCACTACAAGTTGTCCGTTGGCACCTGCTACAAGTATGCTCATATTAATAATTCAATTTGAATTCTTCGATTTTAGGCTGCACCTCAGCAATTAAACGAGCTTATTGCATTTGGTTTGCACTAAAATTCGGGATAAAGGTTCATATCAATAGAGAAAGGCGAATCGAAATCTTTCAAGCACTCATGGAGAGTATCCTTTTCGCTCAACAACGCTTTGTCTGTAGGAATCTTCCAATCTATGCCAAAGCTCTCATCCTTAATCGAGATGCCACCATCTGCCTGAGGTGCATAGAAGTTATCGCACTTGTACTGGAAGATTGCAGTCTCTGAGAGTACAGCAAAGCCATGAGCAAATCCTCTTGGCACAAAGAACTGGCGATGATTGTCTTCTGTGAGTTCTACTGCTACATGCTGACCGTATGTAGGCGAGCCCTTGCGAATATCAACTGCAACATCGAGTACTGTCCCCTTCACGCAACGAACGAGCTTGCTCTGAGTGAAGGGAGGTCGCTGGAAGTGCAGACCTCTCATTACACCATAAGAGGACATACTCTCATTATCCTGTACAAAGTTGATCTTGCGAACCTTCTCTTCAAATTCACGTTGGCTAAAGCTCTCAAAGAAGTATCCGCGAGCATCACCAAATATCTTAGGTTCGATGATGACTACACCATCTATTTCGGTTTTAATTACATCCATTGTATTATATATTTTTGTTATTAGTACTGGCTGTCCGTATTGAACGGAAACATACTTGTCCACCTGTGCAGCCAGTTATCCTTATTTAGTCGAGATTAGGATTACCTGTTTCCTTCATCTCAACAATAACCTTTAGCAGGTACTGACCATACTGGTTCTTGAGCATAGGCTTTGCGAGCTCACGCATATGCTCCTCGGTAATCCAGCCTTGGCGATATGCGATACCCTCAAGACATGCGACCTTCAAGCCTTGACGTTTCTCCAGCACCTCAATGTATGTTGATGCCTCAGAGAGCGAATCGTGTGTACCAGTATCCAACCAAGCGAATCCACGCCCAAGAGTCTGAACTTTGAGTTCTCCATCTTCAAGGAACTTCTGATTTACGGTAGTGATTTCGTACTCTCCACGAGCGGAAGGCTTGATGTTAGCAGCCACTTCCACAACCTTGTTTGGATAGAAGTAAAGACCAACGACTGCATAATTCGACTTTGGCTTTGCAGGTTTTTCTTCAATAGAGAGACAGTTACCTTCACGGTCGAACTCAGCTACACCATAGCGCTCAGGATCGTTGACCCAATATCCGAAGACGGTGGCTTTCTTCTCCTCGTCAGCAGTACGTACAGCTTCCCTCAGTATCTTGGTGAAGCCGGCACCCTGGAAGATGTTATCGCCAAGAATAAGACAAGCGGAATCATCACCAATGAAGTCCTTACCAATGGTGAATGCCTGTGCAAGACCGTCTGGTGATGGCTGCTCGGCATAAGTGAACTCTACTCCATAATCCGAACCATCACCCAAAAGACGCTTGAACCCAGGGAGATCGTATAGGGTACTGATAATGAGTATTTCTCTGATACCAGCCAACATCAGAACGCTTATAGGATAATACACCATTGGCTTGTCGTAAATAGGCATGAGCTGCTTGCTGATACCTTTGGTGATAGGATACAATCTTGTACCACTACCGCCTGCGAGAACTATACCTTTCATATTAATATTATTTATTATTCTTTATTTGGCAAGGTCAACCACTGACCAAATTTGTAATCCCACTCTTCAGGATCAAATGGAGACATCCCCCCTCCACTATAAAATGTTAGCTCTCCAAAAAATACCTGACCATCAATGTCATAAAAGTCAACTCGAACATGAGGAATATCCTTTGACAGCTTTCTAGCCAACTCCTTCATGTGCTCAAAACCAGCAGGCTTCAAAACAGGCTTTGTAGCGTTTGGATGACCTTTCCGAAAGTCAAGATGATTGAAATCCATATCGAAGAAGTCAAACTTCGTATCTACAGTTGGATCAAGTCTATCTGACGCAATAAAGATGGCTTTAGGCTCACCATTGAAACAGAAATACTTGTAATCTGTGAGCTCACCAGAATTATCTTCCATATACTTTTCTGCAATTACACGAGGTTTAACATTCTTGTATGGCCACTCTCGAGTTGAATAATAGAATTCGACCTTAAAAGATGCTTTGAGTTTTTTTATTGCAGCCTTTTTGTCGAGTTTGCTTTTATCACGACATACAACCAAACCACCACTATCATGAGTACATTTCAATACGAACTGGTTAGGTAGAGAGTCCCAATCAATGTCATCTACGGAATCCCAAACTCCAAGTGTCGGAATTATATATTTCTCTCCTATGATGGAAGCCACATATTTCTTCGCCTCGTATTTATCAACCATCTTTGAGTACTCGGGATTGCGGTTGTAAATCTTCAGCCATTGAAGCTTCTCGTTAAAGGACTGTGGATTCTTCAGGTTAAGAGGTTTCCCACAAAGACATCGATACTGAATCTTCAGATAGACTTTATCCGAAAGCCATCGACGAAGAGGTGTATGGTCAACGATATAATACAAAAGCCATGGAAGTGCATCTTTAGATGTAAGATGCTGAATTACATAATTTGCCATATTATTTTGAAGTATCTATTAAAAGCCATTCTTTACAGTTAATATTATGCTCACTATTTTTGAACCAGTTGCTTGGTGCCACAATGATCTTATCAGTATTATTGTTAAGCCATGCTCCCCACCAAGAAAAAGTACTATTGGCAATGATATTATGCTTGCATTGGGTCATGAGGTACATATCTTGATAGCTATCTTTGCCTTGGTTCCAGTTGACAATCTTGAAATTAACTCTAAATTCCTTCATAAACGAATCGCACCAAGATGGTTCGTTAGAAAATACATAGAAAATAGGATTATCTACTCTATCTTTTATCTGTTCTATAGCTTGGCGATAATAATTCTCATTACAAACACAGTAATATGGAAGTTTCAAGTAATCACCTCTGCGGATATGTATACTAACAGAATTGTTCCCATGCATTTCGTTAGCTGTATCAACATTTTTATTACCAATATTGTGAAATCTATATGCATTAACAACGACATCCTTTATGGACTCGAAGTATTTAGGCGATAACCAATCGCCCATAAGAAATGATTTTTTACTTTCTAATGCATCTGGACAAAAGGTATATGGTTCGTCTATTGTAAGAATACTCTTTGGTTTATACCTTCTTAGCATCTTGATCAATAGACTATGCAACGCTGATGTCTGATTGGGGGAGTCCGGAATATCGAATACAGACTTCAGTTCAAATCCGTTATGCATTTTGTTAGTTTGAAAAAGAGTCGTATCTAAAGAACAACTCTTCCCTTTTGCTTTCATACTCAAAAAAAATGCATATTGAAACATTTGATTGCCTAAACCGCCAGATAGTATTATAGTTTGCTTCATTTTCCCAATATTTCTTTAAGTGTGTTTTTCCAACCTTCCCAATCAGTCATCTGTTGATAGAGTTTATAGGCTCCATCAGAGACGTCTTTATATAAACATTTATTATTAGCAAGTTCATTTATTTGGGCAGCCATAGCAACAGATGTATCAGCAACAAATCCATTATAACCAGATTTAATAATCTCAGGATGAATACCAACTTTATATGTGAATACTGGTTTCTTAAGGCCTAAAACCTCGAGAAGTACGAACTCTGTTGTAGATGGCCAAATGGATGGGTTGATTACACCACGACTGGCTGCAATAACTTCTCCAAGGTTCGTCTTCCACGTACATTCATTGCGCATTTCGAGAATACCTTCGTCAACGTATGTCTGTAATCCATAATTATTCAAAGCAAAATCAATACTCTTTTGAGATGCGTATGCAGCGACCACCTTAACGTTCGAATTACAATGCTCCAGCACATCCTTCAACAGATGAATACCCTTATCTATTCGATTTTGAGCTACAAACACAAAATAGTCTCCCATAGTGGGATTATATTTCTTAAGCTTGTCGCCATTGAAGTAAAGAGGGGTAGTATAGCAATGATCGCGATGGATACCATATCTAACATAGAAACCAACCTGCTGCTGAGAAGATGTGATGACAGCACCAGCCTTAGTTAATTCTCTCTGAAGTCGATAGCGATTGATTGTGGAATTGAGCTTCTTTATGAACCCTTTCAGCCCTTTATCATTTGATCGTACACAGTTACGGAATAGAGCTTCTTTAAAACCAAGGTCAAGGCACTTAGTGCAAAGGCCCCTCTCATCATTAGCATAATAATTATAGCAGAAGAAATCTTGCATGAAGATTTTGGAGATGACTTTTATTCCCCTTTTACGAGCCATTGACCAATAGATTATATTCTTGTTGGTCACTGATCCCAGTGTAAAGATTGTATCTGGATTGAAATCGTCTAGTACATGCGTGTACTGTTTCTTATGTTTGCCTTGAAACCAATTGGCAGTGAAATTGCATGGATAGCGATAATATAACTTTGTACCATCTTCTTCCACCTTATCCTCAGTCACTTCGTCAGAATAAACTGCGACTGTACACCCTAGTTCAAGGAGAAGTTTCTTGGCTATCTGACTAACGTAAGCTCCCGAGAAGTCGCCAAGATAGGCATCTGGAATAAGTAGAACTCGTTTATTTAACATGTTATCTTTTTCTGAATTTTGATACAAATGAACCAAAGAAAGACCTGTTTGTGAGATAAAGTGTTGTAAAATAAACCATTGAGAATACAACAAAATATCCGACATACATATATATATTGTGGTAGTCAGGACTCAAAACATAATGAAGTATTATAAATGGAACAATGACAACCATCGATTTCAAAAACTCCATTACAAGCATTTTGATTTCCAGAGATAGATACTTTCGCATCAATTTTAAATACCAAACTATGAATAAAAGGCTCACAGCAAGTGTTGCAAGTGGTATAGCGTAAATCTGGGTAGCTTTAATGATGGTCAAAAGAATCCCAATATAAGCTATTGCACATAAGATATCCAACTTTGCCGACTTGTTAATCATACCCCCTGTGTAAAGAATATTGTTACAATATGCTCGGAACTGAAATAGAATCTTAGCTACAACAATCACAATAAGCAACCAGGTTCCCCCATATTTATCAAGACCAACCCAATAGTTAATGACTGATTCCGTAAAACAAATGGAATATAGGCCAACGACAGCAAGCGTAATAGCAAAAAATTGTGTTATATTTCGAAATATATTATTAATTTTCCCTTTATCGCCAGAAGACAATGTTAGAGAGAAAAGGGCAAAGAATGAACCGTTGGTCTGGGAAACAAATCCACATGCTACATAACAAACTTTTGACGTGAGATCGTATACTGCAGCCAAAGCCGGATTCATGAAGTGGGCAATAATGAAGCTTTGAGAATTACCCATTAAAACACTGGATAACTTAGAAAAAAAAGGATAAATACAATCCTTTGCTAAAGACTTACTCTCCGATATCGAATAAATTGGTTTTTGAATAGAATCTCGATTCTGTTTATGTATAATCCACCATCCTTGGCAAGTGAGATTGAGTAAGGCTCTAACCAAATAGCTCATTGCGATAGCGACAACTCCTAAACCGAGGAGAAGGAAAGCAACTAAGGATGCAATAGCCAATAGTCCAGTACATGTATTGATCATACCTACCGCCTTAGTGTCTTGCCATACCTGCGGAAAAGCCCCGAATAAGGACACACAAATAGCGACAGAAGAAGCAAACAATGCTATGATATAAGACAAACGAATTTCATAAGAAACAGATTCTTCAACGTTAATCCAATTCGTTATGAAAGGGGCAATACATAAACCAAGAAAAAGGATTCCAAAAGCTATTAATATTGCTGTCACTATATTGGCACCAGCAAGTTTTCCATATCTCTCTTTGTCACCTGAACCTATAGCTGCTGCCATCTTCTGCGTAATCACACTAGAGAATCCACTCTCAAGCAATCCCAACATTGCTACCATATTACCTGTTGCAAGCCATGCTCCATATGTAGATACCGACATATAGTGAAAATATACCGGGACCATCACAATGCCGTTGATGATTACGATAATTGCATTAATGGAGTTAAAGAAGTAATTATATATAGAAGCTTTATAAATACTCATACACTATTTCCATAAATTACTAAAACCTACATTTCCGATCATTAGAATTAATATATTTAAGAAAACAAGAATACTTAATGATAACTTAAAGTAACGCGCATAACCAACGCGCACCTGGTAAAAAAACCAAGGCAGTGTAAATATCAGACCTTCTGATATATAACCAATATGCATCTGTTTTGACAAAAAACCGCTTAGCATAATTCCAAAACCCAAAATGGTCATAGTATCCAAATTTTTAAAAGAGACAGATTTCCAGCTGTGGAATAGTGCAATAAGGTATCCAAACTGGAAAGTACCCATCAAAAAATCCTGTAACTGCCAAGAATATGCGACATTGACTTCTACTGATTTGAAAAATTGAACCCAGGGAAATGGACCAATCATTCCAAATATTATTTTTATTGGAAGTGCTAAATAAGACATAGCATTTACATAACCAGCATTATAATCCTCAGTATTGGCAGAATCTGTAATATTCTTTAAATAAATAAATGCTATTATACCTAAAAAGACATAGAAGAGCTTTAATCCAATATTTTTCGTCCTATTAAAATAGCCCCAAAAGGATGATATACCTACAATTAAGATATACATCGTTCTTTGATAAAAAGAGACTATTGCAGTTACAATAAAAGAAAAGAACTTTTCAATAGCTGAATTGCTCAATGAAATAAGGACAACACCTATGGAAATAAGGCAGATTCCAAAAGGATCGCGCCATATCATATCATTTAGAAGGAATGAAGGGAAAAACGATGTCCAACCTAATACAAGTTTCTTAGATTCTTCATTCACGCTACTAGACCTACAACACAAAAAATAGATATTTACAGAAGTAAAGAGCGAAGAAAATACATTTAATGGCGAATAATTCATCCATTTATTCTGTAGGAAAAAGAAAGGATAGCTTATAAAATGGTAAATCTCAGAATGAGAATTTTGAAATTCATAAGCATCCATCCAGTAAAAAATGCCACTTGATCTTCTTGCTTCTTGCAAACGTTCTATAGCGTCAAATGTTGTTAAATATTCATGCCAAAATGCACTAGATGGCTGTCCTGTTCCTACAAAATAATGAGGATCCACAAAGTACAAATAGTGCATTAATCCAATAATTATTTGGGCAATGAATGCAAATACATAATACCTAATATAGAACGAGCCTTTAAGTATTAATTTGACACATACTATCGTTAGAATAAAGAAACAAATGCATGATGCTAAATAACTACTTACCGTTGCTGTTGCAAATGGGCTAAGTGCAATAGGCAATACCACAAACAAAGCAGCTACAATAAATAATTTATATAGATATGAATTGAATGTTATGTTTTGATACATGAACAATCGGATTAGTAAGTTTCAATTATGTCAACAATATTGATTGTATCTTCAAAGCCTGTAGCCTCATGGAGTTTCTTACCATCAAGTGCCAAATACTTCATACCCACATCGGCACGCTGGACACTTCCGAAACAGCCTTTTGGAACTTCCTTCCCCATAGCATGATGGATCTCGGTAACAATCTCTTTGACGGTTACAGTTTCCTTGCCCTGGATGTTATAGAGACCGGAAGGAAGGTTCTTCTCGAATGCCAATGCGAGCATACGAGGAACTTCATTCACATGGATGTACTGACGGGTCTGGTCACCTGCTGTAAAGTGGAGTTCTTCGCCATTACGGATTGCATTGATAACGTATGGGATGAGACGCTTTGGATTTTCACCTGCTCCATAGATTGTAGGAATATAGAAATGCCAGTGAGTGAAATCGTGCTTATAAGAAGCAACGAACTTACTCAACATGCGTTTGCTGACGGTATAGTCGTTAGGAGCAGTACACATTGAGGTAAGAACGTCTTCCTCTGTGAAGAAGCGTTCCTCCTTAGTTTCTCCCATTTCGAATACGCTACCGAAGGTAACAAATCGACCTTGGTAGTTGAGTTCTTTCAACTTGTTACAGATAGTGACAGGAGCAGTTACATTGAGGTTATAAATGAGGTTGAAACCTTCCTTGAGATTTGCCTGAATACCTGCACCAATGGCATAAATGATTATATCAGAATCTATGAGACCAGAACAATCGAGCTCTGCATCCATGAGGTTCACCTTATAGAAATTGTCATACTTGTGACCAACAGGTTCATCAAGTCCGTACATATCCAAAGCCCACCCGGCTTCGTTGGCATATTTAGCAATGGCTGTTGAGAGGAAGCCATTTGTTCCTAATATTGAAATCTTCATCCTATAAACTTATTGATCTCCTCCACACAGAGGTCATATACATTTTCTGTCTTATAGCGCTTGTACCAGTCGGAAGTGAGGACTGCACACTCTTTGGCATTCAAACGAGGCTTCCAACCGAGACGGGTCTTTGCCTTGTTGATGTTGAGCATCAAGAGGTTTGCCTCATGGAGGGCATTAGGATCGCTTACGTCCTTCAGCTCACCAAAGCCGAAGTTCTCGATGATGGCGGTTGCTACCTCCCAAACGGTCAGGACGCTTTCTGCCTCAGGACCGAAGTTCCAGCCCTCGCAATAACCGGTTGGATCGTTCCACATCTTCTGAGCGAGAAGCATGTAGCCTGAGAGTGGTTCAAGAACATGCTCCCAAGGACGTACTGCCTTTGGTGAACGAATGTCAATAACCTTGGTAGTCTCAAGAGCACGAATGCAGTCTGGAATGATGCGGTCTTTTGCCCAATCACCACCACCGATAACATTACCTGCACGTACGCTGGCGAGTGATACGGTATGCTTCTTGCCATAGTCAGCAGGATTGAAAAAGGAACGTCTCCATGACTGGATAGCCACCTCACAAGCACCCTTGGATGAAGAGTATGGGTCGTAACCTCCGAATGGATCGGTCTCGACATAACCTTCGAACTGCTCGCAGTTGTCGTAACACTTGTCAGTAGTAATCATCACACCCACCTTCACGCTCTTGGTAGCGCGAATGGCCTCCATGATGCAAATAGTGCCCATCACGTTCACTTCGTAAGTCTCCACAGGAATCTCATATGAGAGACGAACGAGAGGTTGTGCAGCAAGATGAAAGACTATTTCAGGCTGATATTCAACAAAGATCTGCTTCATCTTCTCGCCATCGCGAATGTCGGCACGAATGTCTGCTTTAATCTTGTTGCCAATGCCAGAGAGCACAAAGTTATCGCGCTCTGAATATGGGTCAAGACTTACACCTACTACTTCAGCCCCAAGTTCGTGGAGCCAAATGCAAAGCCAAGAGCCCTTGAAACCTGTGTGACCCGTTACGAGCACTTTCTTACCTTTGAAGAAACCATTATATATATCAATGTTCATTTCTTTAACTTTCAAATTATTAAATCTTTAACCTTTTATCTCGTATGCAATTGTATCCTTTGGATCATACAGTTTATCCGTATAAGCCAAAAGGATAAAGTCCTTATCACCATTGTTCACCACAACGTGAGCCACATTATTAGGAATGAATACCGTGATAGCCTTTACCAAAGACATTTCAATATCGAGACGCTCATGAGTCTCCATGTCCTCCAGTTTAAGAATAGCACTTCCCTCAATGATGGTAAACCACTCTACAGCCTCCGGGTGATAATGTCCACCCTTAGCCTGCCCAAGCTTGCCCATGGTTAGATAAACTTCACCAGTATAAGTGGGTATGCCCTCCTCTGTTCCTGTAATTGCTTTCAGGAACCAACCTCTATCATCTGCTATCAACCGCCGCTGGATGATGGTAGCCCTTTCTTTTAAAGGTTTATTCATATACGTAATCTTTTATTACTTGGAACCACATTTTATATGCATTAGGAAGTAAGTGAACCCCATCGGCAGTATACCTGTTGGGAAGAATATTATCCTCTGCATAAAGTGGGTATAAATTAATGTATCTGCATTTGTATTTTCTACTAATTTGTTCTATGATGCCGTTCGCTTCGATTATCTTTTGGCAGCTAGGAACATTGATATTCTTGATTGCCTTGTTGACAGGAAGGATGGATTGTAAATAGATGACAGTTAACGGCATTGAATCCTTCAGTGATTTTACCAAGGTTTCGTACTCGTTTTCGAAATCATTAAGATCTTGGTTAGTCAAACCATTAATTCCTCCCATAAGAAACACCTTAGCAGGATGTAGTGCCATAACCTGATTAATGCGTTCTGTCATTCCACATAAATCATCACTTGGATAACCCAAATTACAGATTCGCTTATCGGAAAATTCTGCTTCGAAAAGACCTCCATAGGTAATCGAATTCCCCAAGAATACGATATCGACAGTGTCTCTTAATGAATACAAACTATTTGTCCATCCTTTCAAACACTCTTCTGCCTTCCATTGATAATTATTTGAGTTAGTAGTAGCCAAATTAATCAATATATAGCCAACAAGCAGTATATTTGCAATAACAGATACAATCGGCAGTTTTCTCATTCGAAAAATCTCTTGAATATGTGTTTATCCAATAGTTGTGAAACCTTATTTTCTACGTGACTAAATATCAACAGACGCAACTTATCTACTGCCAGTGGTATAGTCATAGAAAGAACAAAGAGTAGAGATATCCAAATCCAAAAGTTGAATGTAAATCCATGTCGCAAGTATAACTCTCGAACTTGACCATAGCAATGAATACCGCCCTCTTGCATCAAGTATATAGACAAGCAAGATGCAGCCAAATAGTTTATTACATTACTTCTGTATTGAATCTTTGTAAACAACATAAACAACGATATCGCACTTATCAACACAAATGGACTATTGTAGCAAAACACACGATAGGCATCTATTCCACTGCGGTGAAGAACAACTGCAAGAATTGCCGTAATGGTGGATGATCCTGCAAACAAAAGCAAATCGTATTTTCTAGCAATGTGTTTGTGATAATATATCTTCAGGTAGCGACCAATCAAATAGAGCATTATAAAATTGGTAAGATTATAACCATCAGTTACAAATGTTACATCTTGCATCCATCCCAAATAGACATTGACAAACAACAATATAAGAATTGTTGTCAACAATGATTTTTTTGTTGCAACCTCAACATACTTATTAATTGGGCTACTCAAGAACATCAGTATGAAGTAATACTGTATAAACCAATAGGTTTTATTGGATATTACAAAAATACCTCTCTGAGCTATTCTGCCAATCGACCCAATCACTCCCCCCTGTAAACCATTAGTATATAAATAGTTACAAAACCCCATCATTGCAAAAAATGAGACAACAGAGAATAGCTTAACAAATCCGCCAGCTTTGAACTTAATAGAGAAATAGCCTGAGATCAATATAAATACATCTACAGCTGCAATCAAGAAACTGTCAACTATCAAAGCATAGTCAATCTGTGAAGAAGACAATAACGGAGTTTCACCGAATGACAAGAATCTATACTGTCCTAAACCGTGAAATATGAAATGATGGAGTACAATAAATGCCATCACAACCAGTCGCAGTAACTCTATGTTCGATTCTCTCTGCTTTGCCATTACCATAGACTAAATATTGCCGGTTACTTTACGTGCTTCAATAGAAGGAACCTGACGATCCCAACGCTTCCAAGGAGCTTTATCCTGAGCTAGAAGGTTCTCAAGCATATTCTTCTCACGGATGTTGTCCATACACTGCCAGAAGCCTTCGTGGATATATGACATCAATTCACCCTTGTTTGCTAATTCAACAAGAGCAGTTTTTTCAAACACACAAGCATCACCATCAAGAAGGTCGAATACCTGTGGTTCGAGAACCATATAGCCTGCATTGATGGGAGCACCATCGCTCGCATTCTTTTCACGAAATGAACGAACAGAGTTGTTTTCGCTAATATCCAGCACGCCCTTATCCTGTACCATCTTAACAGCAGTAAGAGTTGCGAGCTTGCCATGGCTTTTGTGGAACTCAATGAGCTTATCAATCTCTACATCACACACACCATCTCCATAGGTCATGAGAAAAGGCTCATTACCTACATACTCTTGGATACGCTTGATGCGACCACCGGTCATGGTGTTGTAGCCTGTATCAACCACCGTTACCTTCCAAGACTCCATATTGGTCTGGTGTACGGTCATCTCGTTTTTACCATTGCAGTAATCGAAAGTAACATCGGAGTTGTAAAGGAAGTAGTTGGCAAACCACTCCTTGATGTGCTCCTGTTTATAACCAGCACAGATGATAAACTCAGTATGACCGTAGTAGGCATACTCTTTCATGATGTGCCAAAGGATAGGCATACCACCAATCTCGATCATTGGCTTTGGTTTAAACTGAGATTCCTCAGAAATGCGGGAGCCGAAGCCTCCGGCGAGAAGAACGACTTTCATATTAATTACATTTAAAATTATCGGATATAAAAGACGTACATCACTATAAATTGGGTCATATTTCGTGCGAAGTAATATCGAACCCATAGATCCACACGCCTTAAATGTTAACTTGTTAACTGACTTTGTTTTTGAACTAGTAGGAAATATCGAACTTTTGTTCCACCTGTGTGCTGATTAACCTTATTAAAATTCAAATGAAAATCGCTACTGAAATGAGGAAGGCGATTGTTTGGAGATTCTGCTTCACTCAGAAATCAAGAAAAAATCCTTTTAATGATCTGGATGAAAGAATCGGCCTTTACTTAGAAGCTTATTTTGAAATGATTAGAAAAATCGATTAAGGACAATTTGTATAAATGCTATCTCCACCACTGTTTCTGTTGTTTCAGTCGGAAACTCGTAGTCAATGGTATATCTCCTATAGTTTTCAAACCAAGAGGACGTTCTTTCCACAATCTATCCTTTAGGAATGACATTGAATTTCTTTGGGGACTGAGAACAACTTCAAATTCCCCACCGAACCTGTCTTTCACCCACATTGCTAAATCGCCTTGACATCTTCCATTAGTAAGAATTACAATTAGCCGACTAAACAGATAAATATCTATTGTTTAATCATGTCAAAATAGCTTTTTAGCCAAGTTAGGAATACCAGCTAATTCGTTCTGGATGTACTCAAGACTTGCAATCTTGACCTTGGTTTCTTCGAGATTCAGGCGGCGGGTGTTATCTGAATTAAATTCAGTTAACTCACAGCGTTTCTCATCACCTTCTGTGAAATACTTATCGTAATTTAAACTGCGGTTATCAGCTGGCACGCGATAGAAGTCACCCATATCCTCTGCCTTGGCGCACTCCTCATTAGTGAGGAGAGTTTCGTACATCTTCTCTCCATGACGGATGCCGATGACCTTGATATCTTCTTTCTTGCCGCCAAAAAGCTCACATACGGCTTCGGCCTGGGTCTGGATGGTGCAGGCTGGTGCTTTCTGAACAAGTATATCACCATTTTGACCATGTTCGAAGGCGAAAAGAACGAGATCGACGGCCTCTTCGAGTGACATAATGAAGCGGGTCATTTTGGACTCGGTGAGGGTTATAGGGTTGCCGTTGCGAATTTGGTCTATCCAGAGAGGAATAACAGAACCGCGAGAGCACATCACATTACCATAGCGTGTACAGCAGATTTTTGTTTCACCTGAGTAGCGTGACTTTGCGACTGCAATCTTCTCCTCAATAGCCTTAGTGATACCCATGGCGTTAATAGGATATGCAGCCTTGTCGGTTGAGAGGCAGATGACGGCCTTCACGCCTGCTTCGATAGCTGCGGTGAGGACATTATCTGTACCGATGACGTTGGTCTTGACGGCTTCCATTGGGAAGAACTCACAAGAAGGAACCTGCTTGAGGGCGGCTGCATGGAAGATGTAGTCTACACCAGGCATTGCGTCCTTACAAGACTGAAGGTTGCGAACATCGCCAATGAAAAACTTAATCTTGCCTGCGTACTCAGGATATTTAGTCTGATACTCATGACGCATATCGTCCTGCTTCTTCTCATCGCGTGAAAAAATGCGAATCTCCTTGATGTCGGTCTGGAGGAAACGATTCAACACAGCATTACCAAATGAACCTGTGCCTCCAGTAATCATAAGAGTTTTACCTGCAAAAATTGACATAATTGTATGATGTTATTATTTGTTATTCTTTTACTACCTTATCAAAAAATGTATCAGGTCTCTCTGGATTGAAAATCTCGTTGCAATACATGACAGTAATAAGGTTTTGCGTATCAGAGAGGTTGACGATGTTGTGGGTATAGCCAGGAAGCATGATGACGCTCTGGATTTTGTCACCTGACACTTCATATTCGAGAATCTCTCCATTTGGATCATTCTCATTACGAAGCTGAATAAGTCCATGACCACTAACTACGATAAACTGTTCCCATTTGGTATGATGCCAATGTTCTCCCTTGGTAATTCCTGGTTTGGAGATATTGATGCTGACCTGACCGCAATTTAAGGTATGAACAAGTTCCGTGAAACTACCTCTGTTATCAACGTTCATCTTCAAATCGAAGATCGCCTTTTCCTTTGGGAGATAACTGAGGAAAGTGCTATAGAGTCGTCTTGCGAATGAGTGGGCAGGTATCTCAGGAATCATCAGAGTTTTAGGCATCTCTGCAAACTTGTGAAGAAGGTCGACAATCTCTCCGAGCTTGACATGATGAGTGATTGGTACGGCACAATAGCGACCTTCCCGAGTGAAGACTGCTTTAACTCCATCAAACTCGCAATGATGCTCTTCTCCCTTCAAAGTACAGATCATTTCCTCTACCAAGTCATCAATGTAGAGGAGCTCCATATCTACGTTAGGATCATTTACTATGATTGGTAGATCATTAGCTATGTTATTACAGAACGTGGCTATAGCACTATTGTAGTTTGGCCGACACCACTTGCCATAAAGATTAGGGAAACGATAAACCAATACTTTTGCTCCAGTCTCTTCGCCATACTGGAACATGAGTTCCTCTCCAGCCTTCTTGCTCTTACCATACTCGCTGGTGCCGAAACGGCCTGCGAGGGTGGCTTGGATAGAGCTACTAATCATCACTGGACAGCTGTTCTTATGCTTCTTGAGGGTGTTCAAAAGAACGGTAGCAAAGCCGAAATTACCTTCCATAAACTCCTTTGGGTCTTGTGGACGGTTGACACCAGCAAGATTGAAGACAAAATCACAATCTTTACACCATGCGTCAAGTTGCTCAAAAGTAGAATCGATGTCGTACTCATAAACCTCACCAATAACAAGATCTTCATAACACTTTGTTTTGCCGGTCTTGATGTTATTGAGTTGTGCACAAAGATTTTTGCCCACAAACCCCTTGGCACCTGTTACTAATACTTTCATAAATCTGAGATTTAGAATTTACGCCAAACCATTTTGTTGACTACACCTACGTATGACTGAATAATCTTAACCACCTTGGTGCTGACATTCTCATCAGTATAGTTTGGTACTGGAGTTCCATAATCACCGTTCTTGACAAGTTCAACTGCAGTATCAACTGACTGGAGAAGGCCATTAGTATCAATTCCAGAAAGGATGAAACCCGCCTTGTCGAGCGATTCTGGTCTTTCGGTAGAAGTACGGATGCAAACAGCAGGGAATGGATAACCTACGCTAGTGAAGAAACTACTCTCCTCTGGAAGTGTACCGGAGTCAGATACCACGGCATAAGCCTTCATCTGGAGACAGTTGTAGTCGTGAAACCCAAGAGGCTGCTGTACCTGTACGCGAGGATCGAGTTGGAAGCCAGAAGCTACGAGACGGTTACGTGAACGAGGGTGGCAGCTGTAGAGGATAGGCATGTCGTATTTCTCAGCCATAGCATTGATAGCATTGAAAAGAGAGAGGAAGTTCTTCTCGGTGTCAATATTCTCTTCACGATGAGCAGATAGGAGAATGTACTTGCCCTTCTCCAATCCGAGGCGCTGGTGAACGTCGGATGCCTCAATCTCGGCGAGGTTCTGATGAAGCACTTCAGCCATAGGCGAACCTATAACATAAGTGCGCTCGCGTGGAAGTCCGCACTCCGCAAGGTAGCGACGTGCGTGTTCTGAATATGCAAGGTTGACATCTGAGATAATATCTACTATGCGACGGTTGGTCTCTTCTGGGAGGCATTCGTCTTTACAACGATTACCTGCCTCCATGTGAAAAATAGGGATATGAAGTCGCTTTGCTCCGATGACACTCAAACAACTGTTTGTATCACCCAAAACGAGAACTGCATCAGGTCTAGTAGCTACCATAAGCTTATAACTGGCATTAATAATATTTCCACAAGTTGATCCGAGGTCATCGCCTACGGCATTCATATAAACTTCAGGATCTTTGAGTTTTAAGTCCTTGAAGAACACGCCATTGAGGTTATAGTCATAGTTCTGACCAGTATGAGCAAGGATAACGTCAAAATACCGACGTGCCTTGTTAATGACGGCAGCAAGACGGATAATCTCTGGACGTGTACCGACAATAATCAGCAGTTTTAGTTTGCCATTATTCTGGAAACTGACGTTTGAATAGTCTGTTCTGAGTTCCATAAATGTATGTTATATATTCTATTTCTGTTATTTCAAGTGCGGCAACCGATTCGATGATTTATATCGATCTAGTTGCCCGCATTTCATTCTTAATCATTAGTACTATAGTATTTTGCATACCACTCTGCGAACGCTCTCAAACCATCTCGAAGTGGTGTTGACGGTTTGAAACCAAAGTCTTGCTCAAGAGGTGTGGTATCGGCGAATGTAACAGGAACATCCCCTGATTGCATCGGAACGAGTTCCTTATGAGCCTCAAAATCATAATCGGCAGGGAGAACTTTAGCGGTAATTAGTTCTTCTTGAAGGATAGTCACAAAATCCAGCAGATTCTCTGGCGAGTTATTGCCAATGTTATACACTTTATATGGAGGAATTGGCAATCCATCCTCACCGTTCTGTTTTTCCGGAGCGTGTTGCATAACACGTACTACTCCCTCCACAATATCATCCACATAGGTGAAATCACGCTTGCAATTACCATAATTGAAAATCTTGATAGTTTCGCCTTTTACAAGCTTATTGGTGAACCCGAAATACGCCATGTCCGGACGACCTGCAGGACCATAAACTGTAAAGAAACGCAAGCCTGTTGATGGAATATTATAGAGTTTTGAGTATGCATGAGCCATCAACTCGTTACTCTTCTTGGTTGCCGCATAAAGACTAACTGGGTTGTCAACCTTGTCGTCAGTTGAATACGGAACTTTCTTGTTACTACCATAGACTGATGATGAAGATGCATAAATCAAGTGTTCTACCTCATGATGACGACAGGCTTCAAGGATATTATAGAAACCAATAAGATTACTTTGGATATAGGCATCAGGATTGGTGATACTATAACGAACCCCAGCCTGGGCTGCAAGATTTACGACAACGGAAATTTGGGTTTCAGAGAAAATTCTCTCTACCACATCCTTGTCAGCAATCGAGGCACGAACAAAAGTCCAGCCACGGTTTAACGACTCTATTTCCTTGAGACGTTCATACTTGATATTGACATCGTAATAATCGGTGATGGAATCAATACCGATTACCTTGATATTTCGGAAATCATGGAAAAGACGCATGACAAGGTTACTCCCAATAAAACCGGCAGCACCCGTTACAAGCACTGTCTTTCCATCCAGTTCTACATTATATGGCAACATGGTCAGTCTCTTCTAAAAATGTCACGTGTATAAACCTTTGCTTCCACATCTTCCAGACTGTTGTCAAAGCGGTTGGCTATAATAGCCTTGCTCTGCGCCTTGAATCCGACAAGATCATTAACGACCCTGCTGCCGAAAAATGTAGTCCCGTCCTCAAGCGTGGGTTCATATATGATCACTTCCGCACCCTTCGCCTTAATACGTTTCATTATACCTTGAATGGCGGATTGGCGGAAATTGTCAGAATTCGATTTCATGGTCAGGCGGTATACACCGATGACGCAGGTATGCTCCTTGGATGCATCCCATTGTCCGTTCCCTGTATAATAGCCTGCCTTGCGGAGCACTGCATCAGCTATATAATCCTTGCGGGTTTTGTTTGATTCCACGATTGCGGACATCATGTTCTGGGGAACATCCTGATAGTTGGCAAGAAGTTGTTTGGTATCTTTCGGCAGGCAATAACCGCCATAACCGAATGAAGGATTATTATAATGTGTCCCAATACGGGGGTCAAGGCCTACGCCCTCAATGATCGCTTTGCTGTCCAATCCCTTTATTTCCGCATATGTATCAAGTTCATTAAAGTAGCTGACACGAAGAGCCAGATAGGTGTTGGCGAAGAGTTTGACAGCTTCCGCCTCTTTTATGCCCATGAAGAGCGTATCGATGTTTTCTTTGACAGCCCCTTCCTGCAAAAGGGCGGCAAATGTCCTGGCTGCTTCCTGTAACATATCGACATTCGTGACGGACTTAATCGCCTTATTTTCTTCCGCAAACTCCGGACCGTCAATAATCTTCGGATAGCCTACGATGATACGGCTCGGATAGAGGTTGTCATAAAGAGCCTTGCTTTCACGGAGGAACTCCGGTGAGAACAGCAGGTTGAACTTCTTTACTCCTTTTTTGGCATATTTCACATAAAGGTTACGGGTATAGCCCACCGGAATCGTCGATTTGATCACCATTATAGCATCAGGATTCACTTCAAGCACAAGGTCGATAACCTCCTCCACACGGCTCGTATCGAAGTAATTCTTCACAGGATCATAGTTTGTAGGAGCGGCTATTACCACAAAGTCGGCGTCAGCGTAGGCTGCCCTTCCGTCCAAAGTGGCTACAAGGTCAAGTGGCTTTTCAGCTAGATACTTCTCGATATAATCATCCTGAATAGGAGAAACCTTGCCGTTCAGTTTCTCCACCTTTTCCGGAACTACATCCACAGCGGTTACATGATGATGTTGTGATAGCAGTGTCGCTATGCTCAGCCCCACATAGCCTGTTCCGGCTACTGCGACCCGAATCTCTTTGAAATCACGCATATTATGTTTGATTTGGTTTTATCGATATCAATGTTATTTACCTTCCCGACCTTGCATGCTTCTCTCCATAGCCATAGCCGTAACGCTTGCCATAGCCATAATACTTGCCGTATTTGCCATAGCCATAGTAATAGCCGTACTTCTTTTTCTGAAGATCCAAGCCGTTTATAGCGATACAGAGATTAGGCAGCTTCTTGTTTTCAGAAAGCTCATTGATCAAAGTAAATTCAGCTTTGCGAGTATAATCAGCACGACAAACGTATACAGACAAATCAGCGGTACGACCTATCAGCAAAGTATCGGTTACCATACCAACAGGAGCGGTATCCAGAATCACATAATCAAAGTTAGTCTTCAATGTTTCGATGGCTTTCTCCAATCCCTCACGGGCCAATAATTCCGTTGGATTGGGCGGAACTGCTCCACCCGGAAGAATAAAAAGATTTCTGTTGATATCCGAAGGTTGAACCAGATCCATCAAGTTCATACTCGGGTTAGTCAGGAACTGAGTAATACCATGCTCTTTCTTGGGGATATTGAACACTTTATTCAGACCGGGCTTGCGAATGTCAAGGCCAACGATTACAACTTTCTTACCTAACAAAGAAAGGCTAACTGCTAAATTGGCGGAAATAAAAGACTTACCTTCACCACTGATAGTAGAAGTTACTAAAATTACGTTCTTATCTCTTTCAAGCATAAACTGAAGATTGGTACGAACATTACGGAAAGTCTCGCTCATCAGGTTGTTCTGATTCTCAAAGACCGCAATTGAACCGGATTTCTCATCCGCCAATGGAATATCACCGACAACCGGAAGTGAAGTCAATTTTTCTATATCGGCACGTCCTTCAATCTTGAATTTGGTCAAGCCTATCAGATAGATGATACCTACCGGGATTCCCATTCCCAAAAACAAAGCAACCAGATAGACCATCATCCTTTTAGGGGAAACGGGATTATCATCAGCAATCGCTGCATCAATTATCTGGGCATTATTTGCCGTAGCTGCCAAAGTAATAGCATTCTCCTCACGTTTCTGAAGCAGCATTAGATACAGTCCCGATTTGATTTCCTGCTGGCGGGCAATGCTTACAAACTGGCGTTCCTGAGTCGGGGCGTCACTGATACGACGGGAATAACGACTCGCTTCACGATCCAAATCAGCTTTAGTGATCTGTAATCCTTTCAAGGTAGCATCCAAAGTGGCCTGCACATTGCTACGCATAGCACGAATACTGGTATTAAGGTTGACAATCGCCGGGTTACTTTCCGTTGAGGTACGTAACAGACGGTTGCGTTCAATCAGCATCTCATTATAACGCGAGATTGCTCCAACCAGGCCACCATCCTGCAAACCGACATTGGCAGGCAACACTTCATATTCATCACCCTGAAGGTATTTTTGCAAATCAACAATAAGGTTGATCTGGGTCTGATTCTCCACACGTTTCTTTTCGTATTCCGCATTACCCGTCAAGGCGATCTGCGCCTCGCTACTCAAATCCGTAATACCTGCTGTACGTTTGAAATTTTCCAGATCTTGCTCAGTACTGCCCAACTCTTTGGAAATAATACCGATACGTTCATCTATAAACTCTGCCGTTTTCTGGGCCACTTCATTCTTGTCATTATTCGCATTGATGTTGTACATCTCAAGCAGTTTATTGATAAAATCCTTACCACGACGGGAATTGGTATTCTTCAATGAAATGACAACAACAGAAGTCGTTTTTGAAGTGGGAGCTATCGACAAGGAGTTGGCATATCCTTTTGCTACAGAGAAAGGACGGTTAATGAAAGCCGTAATATGACGTTCTTTCGTCACGTTTTCCGGACGAACAGCAGACAAGGTATCATTATTTGCGAAAAATGCGACCGTACCCTCATCTGTCGGGAATACGGCAGGTAATTTTTCAAACTGTCTCCGGTATTCTTTATCACCCACTTTCATTTGTACATCCATCACACCTGTCGGTTGAAGAGTCATGGCGACTTCCATCCTGCCAGGAAGCTTGTCTGCCTCCTGCGGAGTAAGGCTCACCAATACGGGAGAGGTCTGATAAAGTTCCTTTTTCGGGAACTCGTCTTCATCCACATAGGTAACAAACAGTCCTAAATTGTTTACCACCTCTCCGGACAAAGACTTCGAACGGAGCACTTCGATTTCATTATCGACATTACCGGACGAAGAGACAAAACCGTCCAAACCCATCCTTTCCAGTTCGGAAGACATACTTGTACCACCGCCTTTCTTATCATCCTTAATCAAGACTGTGGCGGAAATATTATAAACGGGCGTTGTCAGTCGCAGGTATCCCCACGCACAGGCGATACATACAATTACTGAAAACACAAACCAAGGCCAGTGAACCAGACAACGGAAAAAAATTTCCTGAATATTAACCTGCTCTTCAGAATGTTCCATACACTTTTCCTTTTTTTCCTCAACCATACAGTGATACTATTTGAAGATTGTTACTAATAAACTTGCCAATGACACCAAGATAGAGGTGGCTGAGAACCAAAGGCTTGTACTGTTACCAATATCAGAGTTACGCGCTTTCACCTTGTTCGGAGTCACATAAACAATATCATTCTGCTGCAACCAATAATAAGGGGAAAGAATGGTTTCCGCACTGTTCAGATCCAGCGTTATAATCTGCTGTTTGCCGTCAGCACCTTCACGAATCAGTTTTACATTATCACGAAGCCCCCAGACAGTCATATCACCCGCCATGGCCAAGGCTTCCAACAGATTCACCTTCTCATTATTGATGGTAAAGGTACCGGGACGTGCAACTTCACCCAGTACAGAAATTTTATAGTTTACCATGCGGACGGTTACTATCGGAGTCTCCTTGATATAAGGTTTCAACTTTTCTATAATTAATTGTTCTGCCTCTTTCTTTGTCAAACCGCCCACCTTTAATTCGCCTAAAACCGGAAAATTGATCTTTCCTTCATTATCCACCAAATAAGGTTGCAGAACCGGCTGGACACTCAACTGCGAATTTCCAGCAGCCACACTAGCAGGACTAGCTACCGTCAGATTGAATGGAATAGCCAACTCGGGACTGGTACATGAAACCACAATAGTAAGCAGGTCTTTAGGCATTATCTTGGCATCATACAAATTTTCCTGTTGGACGGTCTGTTCCACAACTTCCACATCCTGCAAGTAAGGAACCTTTTTGTATGACTGACAAGACGCGAGCAGAAATATCGCAATCAGACAGGCAAACACATTACGTCCCATACCTTGCATACTCATATACATGTAAAATGATTTATTCATAAAATTATAAATTTATTATTCCTTATCCAACCTCTCAAATTTCGGAGAATTCTTTGACTTAAATTCCGGCACGACTTTCTTCATCAACCGCACGGTATCCATAATCTTTACCGTACGCGACAACTTCTCAAACTCTGCATAAGTATCAAGGATATCTGCATATTCATACCGACGTACTTTAGCTATCATAATTTTCTTGTTTTCGGTAGGTATTGTATTTTCTTTATCGCTCAACACCTCTTCATAAAGCTTTTCACCCGGACGTAATCCTGTAAATTCGATCTTTATGTCTTCCCCCGGACGATAACCCGCCAATTCAATCATACGGGTAGCCAAATCAACAATCTTCACGGCTTTGCCCATTTCAAAAACAAAGATCTCATTGCCCTCTCCCATCGTGGCAGCCTCCATCACCAAACGGCAAGCTTCAGGAATAGTCATGAAGAAACGGATGATATCAGGATGAGTAACAGTGACAGGACCGCCATTCTCAATTTGTTCCCTAAAACGAGGAATGACAGAACCATTACTGCCCAATACATTTCCGAAACGTGTCGTGATGAATTTGGTATGACCTTTCACTTTCCCTTCACGAATAGCACATCCCAAACTCTGTACATAGATTTCTGCCAAACGTTTGGAGCACCCCATTACATTGGTAGGATTCACGGCTTTATCTGTAGAAACCATAATCATTTTTTCTGCGCCATATTCCACAGCCATGTCAGCTACCTGTCGGGAACCGGTTACATTGACAAGGACAGCCTCGCAAGGATTTTCTTCCATCAACGGTACATGTTTGTAAGCGGCGGCATGAAAGACGATTTGAGGATGATAAAGATCAAACACCATACGTACACGCTCTTTCACACGCACGTCACCGATCACAGGAATAAAATCTATATTTGGATAATTTTTCTCAAATTCAAGACGGACATTGTGTAAAGGAGTCTCTGCAGAGTCGAACATGATAAGTTTTTGAATTCCCATCTGCACCAATTGACGGCAAAGTTCACTGCCAATACTGCCTGCCGCACCGGTCACCAACACCACTTTTCCCCTGAATTCTTCCGCAACCTGACGAAGATTGATGTTGATTTCAGCACGTCCCAGCAAATCTTCAATCTTGATGGGACGTATCCATTGGTGAAAATTGCCGTCAGAATCCGCTTCACTGATAGTAGGAGCTATCAATGTTTTAAGTTCATTGCTTTTACAATATTCCAAAAGGCGTTTTTCTTCCAAGCGAGTGTCTTCATAACGGGCAAACAGGATCCCCTTAATTCCACGCTTTCGCATGATATAATCAACATCCGACTCATTTTCAAAGTAATAAACGGGAAGATCTGCCAATCGGCGTCGGCTGTTATTTTTACCATATACATAAAAACCTGCTACCTTATAATGTGCACTATCCCTAAGACGTAATTTCAAGGCCACGCTCTCTTCGTCAGTACCATAAATAAGAATACGGGTATTCTTTTTATTCACCCAATCCAACAAGAGGTCATAGACGATTATTAACGATACGCGAAAAGATGTCAGAATCACCAGAGTCAATAAGCCATCAAATAGAAGATAGGATATTTTATAATTGTATGGCAATTGAATCTCATATATAAGCCCAAAAGAAATAATGGCCAAACAGACAATTTTGAATAAAACGGCACACATGATACGCCAAAGTTCACGAGCTTGTGAAAAACGAATCGTATTACGATAAGTATGGAATAACAAAGCGCCCGCAACACTTGACACCAAGGAAACACAAGCAAATTTACAAAGCATCCAGTCTGTCATTGGCACATGCGCCATATAATGAATTACAGCATAAGCTACCAATGAACACAATACAGAAAGTGCCGTGTCAATACCTAAAACAACCCAATAACTGAAATAGTTTTTGCGGGCATATTGTACTATGCCCTTCAATGTTTTTTCCATTATAGTATAAATGAATAAAATAATATTTCGAAGTTTGATTTATCTGATTGATTACTATCAATACAAAGGCAATGAGCAAGATTTCAATGTCAGTGTAACCCAACAGAGAATCTTTTCATCTTTCGATACGTACATACATTTCTACACTATATCTTTTACAAGATATAATTCATAATACTTTTATGGATTTTTTTGAGAGAGGTCATCGATAAATATATCCACTGTTTGGTTACCGATGTCAGATAGACTGTCTGCTATTTTACAGACTTTCATTACATTTTTGCAGTAAAATCCCCATACCCCCTATAAAATAGATTGATTATTCAATCATCTAAATCCCCATTTTCAAACACCGGCTCTACACACCCCACCGGTATATCTACACATGCATACCCCAACATCGTCAATCGAACAGCAACTTTCGATTTCCCATTCATATTTACTAATTCCCCTTCCAGTCCTGCCAATGGTCCTTTGATTACCCGTATTTTTTCTCCCGGAGCTAATGGCGATGTACTCATGCTGATCGTCTCATCCGAGTAATCGAGCATAAACTTAAATCGCAACATTTGTTGGTCAGGAATAACAGCCGGAGTACTCTCCCCACGTAATACCATATAACGGCTGATAGAAGATAAAGTCAGGACTTCTTTTTGTTCTTGCAGATCAACGTGAACAAAAATCATCATCGGAAGTAGTACCCGGTCGACAACCTTACGACGGTCGCTCCATTGATGGACTTCTTGTTGAATTGGAAGGAAATTTTCGATACCCATTTTCGTAAGCCGCTCACTCGTTTTTTTCTCGTGACAGATGCGCACAATGGCCACCAACCAACGTTTTGAGCGCGCTACGCTGCTGCCAATCACATCTGTTGGCAGAGTTCTTTGATCGTCATTTTTCTTAATGATCATGTATTTTTACCCCTCATTTTCCATCACCTTTTAGGCAATGGATTGAATTCGGTGGCAAAGATAGATAAAATTATAAATAATAAACAAGAAAAATGCTTTATTTTTCCACACAACGAACAAAACAGGCATCTTTACCACCACTTGTCCCCCAACTACCTATAGGATAAAAATCAAATGTAAAATAATTGAAATCCCATGCAACATTATCTTCCTCTACGTTATTTATTTTATTCTTTCCGATCTTATCATACCAGTATATTGCACCGGGACGCATATAGATGTCATAAAACAACGGACAGTCTTGAACGCCATGATGATAAAGCGCTGTACTATCTGTCGGGAAATATGTATTTCTGCTGGCAGCGTATCTCAAGATTCCCTTGTATTGATTTTCAGTTGATTCACCCCGGGAGTCTTTTCTATGACCATAACCGGAAGCACCTATCGGAAAGAAAAGATTTTTCCCTGTTTGTTCGTTATAAACAAAGCATCCTCTCATCCCACGTATTTTTGAAGTTGTGTAATCATAGCCATACGCATCATTAAGATCATCGGCCGCCTCTTCTGCCCCATCTCCATATAATACTCCATATCCCTGTTTAATATTATCGCTATCAAACAGCGCCTGATAGTCTGCAGCACCGGCAACTTTCCAACCAGTTTTGGGTTCTGTGAAATTGGCAGCCCCTGTTATATCACTCCATTTCTTCTTTTCACCACTTCCGGCTATGGTAAAAAGACCATCTGCAGGATAGGATTGATTGAAATCTTCCGGTTTGACATTAATCCAATATTCTTTGGGATTCTTATTGTCCAATGCATCAATAGGGTAATCCCAATTACCACGCCCAAACAGAGAGCCTTCGTCTAACGGAGACTCTGCTTCGTCCGTTTTTGTCCTCATATTCTTGGCATGCCATTTCGTTCCACCAGCTATCAAATCATCCGGACTATCACCTTGCCGTACAAAGATCAAATGATAGCAGGTATAGTTGTGATATTCAACCCTTATAATAGCATAACGGGAAGTATTAGCATCACATGTTCCATTGAAATTGACATTAAAATCAATCTCGGAGCCTGTCTTCCCATATATGGTGTCTTTTATACATTCTGACATCTCTCCTCCTTTATCAAGGCTAATAACCCGCTCTGCACTTCCATCACTGTTACATGCCCTTACAATATATGCCTTCCAAGGACCTTCTGATGCAAACGTTTCAAATTTGGTTGCGTTTTCCTTAGGCAAGCGTTTCAGTACCACATGAAAGGGATCACTTTTTTCGCTACTGCGATAGATACCCTTGGGATTTACGATACGACGTACTTGATAAATGGTCACCATATTTTCAAACGTTTTTTCTATCCCTTTAAGCTTAGTCGTAATCTTAACTTCTGCGTTCCGAAGATATGCGACATAAGGATTATTACCAGTATAAGCTGTTTCTTTTATCAACTGTTTGGCGCGTGTATACATAGGAATAAAGATATTGTATGTATTCGCTTCCGTAGAATGTTTTTCCACACGGTAGGTATCTTTCGAATCGGATCCTGCTGTAGTGTGTACCCCTATACTCATGTCTGTGTATGTACGCTCACCTCTTTTAGGTGCTTGCTCATAATATGCTTTATTTGATTCTACATCTACCGAACTTGTCGTTTTGGAAATATACAGGTCTCTTGTCATATGCAATGACAGAAAGCCATTCCATTGATTACTATTTGCTATGTCCATTTGATGGTAATATACCGATTTGTCTGCATTGTACGGAGCCCAACGGTTATCCACAATTTCCGCCTTTATGTATTCAATTTCACGTCCGCCGGTATTCACCTTGATAGGATACATCATAGAGTGATTATACAAATATGAAATATAATATGGCTCCGGAGTTACTACACCCGGTTCCGGCTCTTCATACTCGATATGCCAGTCTACGTCATTGGCGAAATTTTTAAATTGCAACGTTAGTTTGTAATGACAGTTACGCTTGGCGTTGTAATCTTTGTAAATATCCTGCCCAAGCATAAAACGATATTTTATAGAACCGTTGCCAATCTTTTCGGAATTGATGGATATATAATAGGCATCTACCTCTATATATGTACCATATGGTTTGTTGTCTTTATGTATATAGCCGGGATCTTTCGGTAATCCCGGAGCGTCAAGCTCATGATTTCCATCAGCATCCTGCCGCTTATCTTTGCCTTCTCCCTGCAAGTTCTCATAAAAGTAAACGGCAACGGAGTCTTCGTGATGCGAGCCATAATACGGTTTTCCGCTTGTTATGCGCGGGCCATCATATTCATGGTCGAAATCTGTCGGTGGGTTACCTTTATAGTATTTTAATTCTTCACCATCTAGCAGCTCATCGCCTAGTTCGTATCCTTCAGCGCCTACATTATTCTCCTTCCCCAAATAGCAATGTGACGGAATGTCCTTTATCTGCACCGACTTAAGATATACAAAGACACCTTCTTTCAGTTTACTGCCATCATAAGTGATTGTGAGCTTCGATGCAGCCCGACGCAACCATGAGTGCAGATATATATTAGGCTTGTTGATGGTGATAAATTCGTTTTCCGACTGGTTTTTCTTGGTCGATGTGAAATATCCAAGCATCTGACTGTTCTTACCGACTTCAGCGGGATGATTATTCCAAGCAAGCGGTATACGCTTAAGCCCATCTTTGGTCTTGATAAAATCAGAATATTCGGTAAGAAGATCGGGAATATTAGCAACGGCATAGATATAGTATCTGCCATAAGGTATTTCTTTCAACTTAAAAGTGGCACGCGGAGTCTGCGTCTCTGCTGATGCGTTATTGTCTGCGTCCGCATTCACACGTTGCTCATTTGTGATTTCGAAATCAAGAATCTGGCGACCCTCTGCAAGGTTGCCGTTTTCATCATATAGCAAGACATAAAGCGTCTCTATTGCCTTTATCGCATCTCCCGCCGCCCTTGTACCCTGTGTTAGTCCGGAAGCCATAGGACGGAAATCCACAGTGGCGGACACCGTACTCTTGCCTTCTCCGATAGATTCCGGCCTTTCAAACCAATCATCTACACAGCTTGTCATACTGAAAATAAGTATGCACAAAAATATATATAATATATCGCGTCTCATCATCTTACTATATTATCATTCTTTCTTATTTGTTATTTTCACTGCATTTATAATCCAAAATCCGGATTAAGAAGAACCTCACTATAGGGCATTACATCCACTTTGATACCTTTCTCCCGAAAAGTGACGTCAACCAGTACATGAGTGTTGCGGAAAAGGGCTTTCAGGTTTGGAAAAGACTCGGTAAACAAGACTTCATTCTCTTCCGAAACTCCGGCTTCCTTTTCCGGGTTCTTCTCTGTCAAGTGAAGGGTCATTTTATAGGCTTGCTCTCCATAATCTTGTGTTTCTTCTTTTAATTTTTTGCTTTCCGGCAAATAAAACACGGGGAAAATCTCCTTACCGGGAGTAGGTGCTTCATTCACATGATATGTGAGTCCGGAAACAAGTGTCGGAAAACGAACAATGACTTCCTCGTGAGTTTGTCCGGAAGGAATATCATAATCTTGTATCCATCCTCTCCTGTCTGCCAAAGTCACATCATCCGGATGTTCTTGCGACTCATCCGCCACTTTCTTCAACCAGTCGATCCAAAAAAGCGGCTCGTCCTCAAAGAGCATCTCTTTATTCTTTTTATGAGGCATCAGATAGGTTCTCCTAACTATTCCGGAAATTGCAATTGCATCCACACTAATGTCATTCTCACGTTCGTTCGTAAAGCGGAAAGTGAACTTGGTAGCAGCACGGACTAAGTAGAACTGGCATTCTACCAGTCTCTCTTCTTTGAATTGAACCTCATACACCGAACTCATGGGAATGGGTTTCTTATAATCAGGAGTAAAAGAGCATTCGTCAACAATGCCACAGAAAGTATTATCACCTGCTGCTAATGTTTCCAATTTTCCGTGAAGTTCGGAAGATATACTCTCTTCATTCGCTATCAGATATATTTTCTTGGTTTCATTCCGCAACACCTCTAATACTCTGAAATATTCGGATTGAGGATTGTTGGCGAAATCAACATAGACATTGTGTTCCACACTGCCATCCGCATGGAGAACAACAATACGCAACGTGTACATATATTCGACAAAACTATCTGCTTTATCGACATCAAATGCACGTTTTTTGTCTAAAAGGGCAGTACGCAAAAAGAGTGTAGCGGTGCGGTTGTCTGATTGTATTTCATCCATACAACCCTCCCCTTTGCCACACGCTGCCGACAATAAAGCCCAACTGACAAAGGCTGTCATCCATGCTATATGTCGCAATATTTTTTCCATACTTTTTTTCTTTTATTTTTCTTTCTGATATTGTTCAGTCTAGATCTACATTAGAACGTACGACTTTCCATGAAAGGACTTGTATCATCGTACTCACCCACTTGTTGTTTTCATTAAGGAAGAATGTCATGTTGTATTCATCCGCTCGATCAAGATACTCCTGATCGGACATCTTCTTGTTACATTCACCTTTCACCATCAAGGCATAGTCAATCACCGGAATAGAAACGATGAGTTTTCCTTCGATAGTGCGGATAATCAACATGGGGCGTGTATACAGACTCCAGTCTCTTGCTACCAGTCTACTTACTGTAAGTTCCGCTACAGCAGCTTTAACTGTTGATATGGCACGATTTCCAACTTCGGGCATTACGTCTACACCTGCTTTGGTAAGCACATCTACACCTGCATCAGCCGAATAAGTAGCCCAGGCACAGTACGTAATCGGTTCATCATCAATCAATGAGTTTTTATGCGACACCCAACCATTACAATCTTCAATACTGAACACAAAGTCATCAGCGTTTATATCTTCTCCGGAAAGATGCTGAAGCACCACACGGAATACATTTGTATCTTTCGTCAATGACATGACATAAGTATATTCGCCCCCGTCATCATTCACAGGCAGACTGACATCAAGAACACCATGGAATAAGGGGTGTAAATCTTTTTTTGAACAAGCAATCGTTTTTTGCGTACCTGTCACCGCATCCGTCGCCACATCATATTGACGTTTCAACTTACAGTGCAAATCTTCCAAATGGCATCCATACGATGCGTCAGGCAAAGTGAAGGATTCTTCATTGTCAAGTCCGCACCATGCCACAAGGTGATAATCACCGGGAGCAAGGTCGAGAGGCATGACATAGTCTCCTGATGCAAGGACACTACCCTGTTCGGCGGACTGCCATACCAGCTCTCCATCGGAATTGAATGCGTAAAGTCTGACGGATTTCACTTCATGAGCAAAAGCGTCGGCAAACTTCAGATTCATGTCATAACGAAATTTCAGACGGTAACGTACGGAGCAGTCACCCTCATCATTATATATCATACCGTCACACGACATGAACAAAAAGGTACTCGCAACGACTGCCAATACTGTTATTCTCAAATGTTTGATATAAGACAGTGTGTTCATTATTTATCATTTCTTATTAATGATCATATATATAGTCTGTGGCAAAACCACAGTAGAAATTTCTGATTAAGTGGAAACCCGAAATCTTCTGCCAGGTTTCAAAGCGGCATCTCTCTTTGCGCCGATGCCGGAACGCATTCTTTATACTGAAAAAGATGGCGGGACGCTTCCCGACGGGAAATGTCCCGCCATCAGGATTACTTAATAATTGTTTTTATATTTTTATTTAGTATGAAAATCACCAACCCAAATCAATATTCTGTTTCACAACTCTCCATGAAAGGATATTGATTTGTGCGGCAAGATAAGTTTCATCGTCTTTCGGCTTCTGCGGAATGATTTCTTCATTAGGATTCAAAACTGGAGTTCCAAGACCAGCGACAGAGTTAATAGCAATATCATAAATGTGATTACGTACTACACCAAACTTACCTTTTGTCTCATCTGCATTTTCTTCGTGCTTAATATCGGTATAGTAATATGTTTGACCGGATGACCACACTCTTGCACCTACCGATTTGTCATTGGCAAGCATCTTGTTTACTTCAGTATGATCTGCATACGCACTTCCATCTGCCTTATAGAATGTTACATCTTTCGCCTTCTCTTCATTCAGTTGCAAATAGCTCAAATATCTTTTGCTATCTTCAAAGGTCATATCAGCTACACCTGCCTCTACTCCGGAAACAAATTTAACCATACCCTCTTTAATCGATACCAATTTCGCTTCTTCTCCTTCCCCTTCTTTTGTATAAATTTCATGATTTACAAAACCCAGCATTGCTTTCAACGCATTTTTTTCTGTATATTGAGTTCCACCAAATTCTGCCAAACTAAGAGGAGTAGCAATATTGTCACCATCTATCGTCACCAATACTGCTGCAACAATTGCTTGGGTACGATTGCTTAGACCATTTTCCGGATCAGCCGGATCATAAGATGCTCTCGTACCATCATTTTGATTAGCAGCATTTTCAAGACAGTATACATTTTCCCCATCATATGAAGTAGAGTTATTATTTACAACTCCCTGGGTACCAATTTTTTTAGATATTTTATTATAAGACAAGTAACTAAGTTTAGTTTTTGCCGGATTCTGTGCCCAATAAGAACGGTAAAGAGACGGTCTGTTCCATGTCCAACCCAATTCCCAGTTAGAATCAACTTTTTTGAAGAGATATGCTTGGTCAATGGTACCCGTCACATCCCATCCATTAAAAATGGCATATACAACATCGTCGTTATCTCCAGTAGTCAAATACTCTCCACTGTCTTTTGCCTTTTTCAATGGAACAGCCGTACAAGTTTTATTGTTATATGTTACAGTTTTGGGGGAGATACCGTCACTCCATTCCGTGTACAATCTTGCTTTCGCATAAACACGTTCTACATAGATCTCTACCGGATCGGCAGTGGCAAGATCCGGGGCAGTTTTCAACTTGTCTGCTGAAACCGCAACTTCACAACAGAACTCTTTGGAACCAAATACGGAACTTGTCATCAGGAAAAAATTGTCTTTAGAATCTGTAGAAGTTGTATAACTTGTGGAACCTGACTCTGCAATGGTAGCACGAAGTGCAGTCAACGTTTTGTTATCATCGCCCCAGATAAATTCGTCACCTACTCCACCATTAAGTACGGCAACCATAGACTTAAGCCCATCTACATTATCATCCTGATCTGTTTCAATAACAAGTACAGCTTTCACCGTTTCTTCAATATTAGACATATTGCCTTCACTACTCCCTAGATCGTCACTACCATCAAGGGAATAATCGTAATAACTCTTTCCGTCGCGTCTTACCGGACAAGCAGAGCCATCAGCTTTAAAGAAATAAAATCGTATTGATTTCACAGCATTTTCATTTGCCAATCCTTCTTCAAACTCACCAGTCGGATCTTGTTGACCGGGATTCACTGCAGCACGTGTTCTGATAGCAGCCGGATTTGCAATTTGAACAGACAAGAAACGACTTTGACCATCAAATGCCTGACCGCCGTTTTCGGGCACAATTTCATCGCTGGAACAAGCACTAAATGCCATTACTCCAAGCAAGCCCCAAAATAAATTTGATAACTTCATAAAATTTAATGTTAATGGATTAATAATTTATTTTTTTGCTTTCTCTATTTTATCTATCTCAATAAGAATTATCTCCGCTTCCTCTACTCCCATCGCCTTCGCATCATTCAGGAACCTTCGAGCATCATCATACTTCCCTACTCCAAAGGCATATACCCCACGAGCGTATACCGCCTGTGACGAATCTCCCGCTTTGGAAAGATAACGCTCTGCGCTTTCAAAATCCTTACGCTGCATAGCAGAGTTTGCAGCATTCAAATTGGCAATCTCATCATCGGGATACATTCTCACGGCTGTTTCGAACACCTCATTAAACTCTGCGCTTCCCGGTTCGTATGTCCGCGCCACGAGATAGAACTCATTAAGACTAAGTTTTTGCGGTTGTGTCCGCATAATACGTTTGATTTCTTCTACATCACTGAAGCCGCGGATAATGTAATCTATGCGATAGTCAGTGTGGCGTAAAGCCGGATAACAGTTTTGTAACAAGAAACGGTATTCTTCCGGATAAGTCCGCTTGATTTTTGCTTCCTTAGCATCCGGTTCCATGTCACTGTCAATCATTGCCAATATTTCCGTACGATGTGTAAGGTTCGTTTTCTCAACATACCGGCGCAATCCTCCCCAATCTTCCGGTTCATAGGCGGTAGTTATTACACTATCCCTGAAATGGTACAGTTGATTGATGTAACTTTTCAATGCCGCTGTACGACCTATCGCCAAATCACGGTTATGGGAGTATGGACTTTCAGGTGAAGCGTAACCTTTAAGCCATACCGAAGTGATGATTATATCTTTATCATTACGGACAGAGTCAATAGAAGCTTGAATTTTACCCAACTCGGAAGTATTCCGACGATATTCGGGATATATAACCGTCTTGTCGACCGGGAAATCGATAAAAGCCGAACCGGAAAGCGAACGACTTTTGACTGTTTCTGCCTGTGGGTATACATAGAGCAACTGTGGAGAAAGCGGTTCTATTTCGGCATATCCGCCCAACGGCTCGATACATTCCGCTAATAGTGTGCTACAACATCCGTAATCACTACGATACAGTTCCAGTGCAGAACCGTTCATCCATTTGTAATAAGGAATAATAGCATGATACGCCACATCTTCTGGTCTGGAATGTGCTTTGAATGTCATCTCTTTTTTGCCGGAGAGCATACTTTCACCATTACGCACATAATAATAATAACGACGACGCCCATAAACTCCTACCGAAGGAAGCTCCAACGTGTCCGTAGCGCACACAAAGCGAGGAGTGAGCAGCACTGCTCTATTGCTCTCCACATCAAGAGGAGACAGCCCCATATTCATATCGACTACTATATATTCACCGTTCCGTTCAATTTTAAGGTTATCTGTTGTCACTCCAATTGTTTGCTGGGCATTCAGCATACAGCCAGCTCCCAGCAATGCTGTTATAATAAAAATAGTTCGTTTCATAACTAAACGCTTTTAGAATAAATAAACTAAATTCACTGCCGCTTTAGTGAGACCAAAATAGTTATGCGGCTTGCTCTCCTCCACTTTCTTTCCACACCCGGCGCACCTGAAACGGTCATATCGGGTATAGGAATAACCGACACCTATTTCAGCCTCGATATTCCAATGACGCCCCAAGATCCAAGCATAACCATAAGCAACACCGCCGCCAACAAACCATCCTTGATAGCGGGTGTCCTTAAGAGTTGAAAAATCTGTGCCCAGTAATTTGAAATCAGTGTCAATACCACCTATATTATATTGTCCACCGTGGAGATGAGCTCCGACAAAATGACCTGCAAAGCGATCGCAAAACCAATAGCGTGCTTCAGGTTGTACCGCCCAGTGTTTCCACCGGCGATTATGCGATAAGGTCCATGCGTTGAAATCTCCGGAAATATCCAATGTCCACCGAGGTGCAAGTCCTACCTCTAAACCGGTATTTACATTCATGAAAACATCGGACAGGATATTGGTCTTTAGCGCCACTTTCTGCGCATTAATTGTATAAGCCACGCCATTCATGGCTACTATCAGAAAAAGAATCCTTAGTTTCATCATTTATGTGTGTTCCTATGCCAAATAATTGTTACTATTTCTCTTTAAGCATTACCCCAAACAAACAGCAATAAACAAATTAGCATTTACTGATATTCTAAAAATATATCTTGATCTTTATTTCCCCTGCAAATATGTTTATACCCCAATTCTATTTGCTTTATGGCTTAATCCAATACTTCTCTTATCAAGAAAAGTACCGACAACAATACTGTCTGATACTGATACTTTTGGATTATATTAAAGTGCTGTTTCAATTAACATTTTACAAAAAATGCTAATATTTTTTGTTACAGAATAAAAAAAGTTGTTGGATATAATGCTGTATGGCCGTTTTTTTATAATTTTGCATCAAATTAATACTTTTCTTGATAAGAAAAGTACCGGCTCAATAATATACGCTCATTTCTTTTTTATCATTATAAGGAATTGATAATAAGATTATTAGCATTATCCACAGCTGAAGTATCCAATGATGCAAGATAAATTTTTGTAGTATTCTCCGAGTCGTGTCCCATAGCCTCGCTAATAACAGAAATAGAAATATTTTTGCTTCGGGCTATACTGGCCCAAGCATGGCGGGCAACGTATGTTGTCAGTGTCACATTCAAATTCAACAGTTCTCCAATCATTTTTAATTTCCTGTTTATCAAATGTGCCGCATTTATATATTGCCGCCTTTCATTTTTACCTATATCTTTTATTATCGGTAACAGATAAGGCGTATCTACCGTATTATACTTGTTAACGATTTCTTGCATAGGCTTTTCCCATTTGATAAAAAGCTGCTGATTCGTCTTGTGACGCCGATATGACAAGATGCCATTCTGAATATCTTTCTTTTTAAGGAATGCTATATCTATAAACGACATTCCACGAGTATAAAACGAAAACATAAAGATATCCCGAGCATACTCCATTGAAGATGAAAATCCCAGTTCCAGATCTCTTATCTGGCGAATAACTGTCATTGACACAGCACGCTTCATTGTCTTGTCAATCCCAGTATACACATGTTTGAACGGACTACGCTGTACCGTCAACCCCTTGTCAACAGCACGGTTATATATCGCACGCAAATTTCTCATATAATACGAAGAACTGTTGGGGCATACTCCAGTTGATTTTAAAAATGTTTCATACTCAACCATAAAAGCAGAATCCACTCCTTCAATAAGAATATCACCACGGCTTCCCATGAAACGTTCGAAACTATTTAAGGTTGCCCTATAGGTTTCAGCGGTACGTTCTTTACCTATTTGCTCCAACTGCACAATAAGATTCCGCCCAAATGACAGGAAACCGTCAACAAGAGGTACTTTATAGGCTTTCACTACATCGTCTGACGTAAAAGTATCCGCCGACCGCTCAAACCGTCGAATAATTTCTTTAAGCCGGGATTGATCTTCTAAAATGCATTTTCTTAATGTAACAAGATGACGTGCACGAACTTCGTTATCAGTGAAGGTAATAACCGAAGAAAACCGGTTATCCCATTCCGACGGGAAAATCTTGTAACACGTGCTTATCCGCTTCACGACTCTATTATGAGTCACTTGATAAAATAAAGTCCCCTCTTTTTTACAAACTGAAGAAGGACGAAATTTCACTTTTACTGTTGCCATATAAGTTATATTTTGAATTATAAATTAGTGATATAACAAATATATGGATCAAAAAAAGAGACTGAATAACATTTTATTGTTAAACAGCCTCTTTTATTTCTTTGGGGAAACTTTAAATTTCTTACCACTTATAATTAATACCGAAACTAAGCAATTCTTTCAACTGGAAGAAGCTGTCTCCTTCAGTCGGTTTCGAACTGTCGTCAAAACGGGTATGTATATAGAGCTTAGTAGAAAGATAACGGTTCAACACAAAATTGAATGTATTCTCCCACTCTATACGTGCCCAATGGTAGTTGGTCAGACAATTGAGACGGGATTCTAAAGTCACTGCAGAGATGATGGTCCAGTTGAATGTCGATTGCAGCTGGGAACCGAAGTCATTTTTAGAACATTTGCCTTTGTCCAAACCGAATTTTGTTTCATCCACTTCCGAGCTACCAATATAACGTAAATTATAAGTTAACGGTGCCATAAACACGGAAAGATTAAATTTCTTCTTAGTCAGTTTGTAGTCCATACCGACACTGACCGCCAAATCTGCCGGAGACATGAAAGCCGAAACCAATTCTTCACTATTAGCTTTATAACCATTAAAGAACTGCGTCTTGAACTCGGAAGAAATGGTATAATACCAGTTCTTGAAAGCTCTCAGACCTAATTTATTATACAAGCGAAATTGGTCGGTATTAAAAAGATATTTATGGTATTCATCTGACGGAGTGGAAGTCATACCGACTTTAGCTTCCAACTGGTTTTCAAACAGTACTTTTTCATTGTCATTATAGTTGGCAAAAACCTGAAAAGTCGCTAATCCGGAAAAGTTGCTTTCCCCTCCCTTATACCAGTTGTCCGACAGGTGGTTCTGACTGATCTGCAACGACCCGTTACCTCCCGTAACCCACCAGTTAGGTCGACTAATCTTCATATTGGCCTTTCCTACATTATCATCCATATTTTCCGGTTGAAACAGATGAACAACAGTTGCTTTCGGAGATATTTTCGGCTTCACATCGTGACGGAACACATCACGGCTCATGATGCGATCTTCTGTAGTTACAACCAAATCCGGATGTGCCAGATACAGATCCATCAACGCACTGTTCACTATTTTACCGGCACGCTGGGTTTTGGTAAATGCCAAGGTATCGTATGGCAGAAGTTCTGTTGTCAGTTGAGGAGTAGCATCCAATTGTATGGGTTTCCATTCCAATTTCGAATATTGTGCCATCGGGGCATAATAATACGCCACAGGTGTAAACAAGCGGAAATAATCGGGATCAGACGGAATATAACGTGGCGGAACGGACAAGTCGTTCAAATAATCTAATTGTGCAACATACTTATTATATAAATAAGAAACGGTATCCAGTTTCGGAGTCGGACCAGACAGATTAAGTTTTAGCATCAAATATTTCTGAAGTTCTGCAGAAAGGGTATCTGCCCTCACGACTCTGGCTTTTGCCACAACTGTTGAGGATTTAACCGTTTTGGCAGGTTTGATCGCTGCAGGAGCAGGCTGCAGAGAGTCAGTCGGAAGTGAAGCGGATTCGACAGGCTCCTGTGCAAAAAGCGATAACGATAAGATTGACAGGATAAACGCTGAACATAAAGTAGTAATTCTCATCATATTTGTCTATGGTTTAGGCTGCAAAGCTACATTATTTTGTTTAGAAATCATAGGATTCTTTCAAAATTGCATTTTTTAATAAAATTGTAGAGACGAAAGTCTGCAATCTTCCCCTTTTTTTTATAATTTTGCGCTTTTTAAGTTCGTAAGAATACTACTAAGTAACAATTATTAAAACAGTTATAGCTGTGGGAGAAACAAAGTATATTTTCGTCACCGGTGGTGTTGCCTCTTCTTTAGGAAAAGGGATCATCTCATCATCCATCGGTAAGTTGCTGCAAGCAAGAGGTTATAATGTAACCATCCAGAAGTTTGACCCGTATATTAACATCGACCCGGGAACATTAAATCCTTATGAGCACGGGGAGTGCTATGTAACCGTAGACGGACACGAAGCCGACCTCGATCTGGGACACTATGAGAGATTCCTGGGAATACAAACGACAAAGGCGAACAACATTACTACGGGACGTATCTACAAGAGCGTCATTGACAAGGAACGCCGTGGAGACTATCTGGGTAAAACCATCCAAGTGATTCCTCACATCACAGACGAGATCAAACGGAATGTTAAACTGCTTGGTAATAAATACAAGTTTGATTTTGTGATTACTGAAATCGGTGGTACGGTAGGTGACATCGAATCACTCCCCTACCTCGAAAGTATCCGTCAGTTGAAATGGGAACTCGGTAAGAACGCTCTTTGCGTACACTTGACTTATGTTCCTTATCTTGCTGCTGCCGGAGAATTGAAAACAAAACCGACGCAACATTCTGTAAAGGAACTCCAAAGTGTGGGTATTCAGCCGGATGTACTGGTTCTGCGTGCCGAGCATCCGCTAAGTGACGGATTGCGTAAGAAAGTGGCACAATTCTGTAATGTAGACGATAAGGCTGTTGTGCAGTCTATCGACGCGGAAACAATCTACGAAGTACCTATCCTGATGCAGGCACAAGGACTGGACAGCACTATCCTCGAAAAGATGGGACTGCCGGTAGGAGAAACTCCGGGACTCGGCCCATGGCGTAAGTTCCTGGAACGCCGTCACGCCGCAGAGACAAAAGATCCGATCAATATTGCACTGGTTGGAAAATATGACTTGCAGGATGCTTATAAGTCTATCCGTGAGGCTTTATCACAGGCAGGAACGTACAATGACCGCAAAGTGGAAGTTCATTTCGTAAACAGCGAGAAGTTGACAGACGAAAATGTATGTGAAGCTCTGAAAGGTATGGCGGGTGTAATGATTGGTCCGGGATTCGGTCAACGGGGTATCGACGGCAAGTTTGTCGCTATCAGATATACACGTACACATGACATTCCGACTTTCGGTATTTGTCTGGGTATGCAATGTATTGCTATCGAGTTTGCCCGCAACGTACTGGGATACGCTGATGCCAACTCACGTGAAATGGATGAAAAAACTCCGCATAACGTGATTGATATCATGGAAGAACAGAAGGCAATCACCAACATGGGTGGTACCATGCGTCTGGGTGCTTACGAATGTGTTTTGCAGAAAGGTTCTAAAGCATATCAGGCTTACGGACAGGAACATATTCAAGAACGTCACCGTCATCGCTATGAGTTCAACAATGATTATAAAGACCGATATGAAGCTGCCGGCATGAAATGTGTAGGTATCAACCCGGAATCGGATCTGGTAGAAATTGTTGAAATCCCGGCTTTGAAATGGTTTGTCGGCACACAGTTCCATCCGGAATATGGTAGTACGGTACTGAACCCTCATCCGTTGTTCGTCGCCTTTGTGAAAGCTGCCATCGAAAACGAAAAAGCAACGGTGAACGGCTAACGATATGTGGTAAACAACCGGTAGTTTGTAATTTATATAATTTGTAATTAAAATAAGAATGGATAAAAACACCATCACAGGTCTCGTTCTGATAGGTATATTATTGGTAGGATTCAGTTTTTTGAGCCGTCCAAGCGAGGAACAGATAGCTGCACAAAAGAAATACTACGATTCTATTGCCGTGGTACAGCAGCAGGAGGAAGCGTTGAAGGCTAAAACGGAAGCTGCACTGGCTAACAGCCAAAAAGAGGTGGCAACGGCTGCCGATTCTTCTGCTTTGTTTTTCAATGCCTTGCATGGAACCGACTCTAAAATCAGCATCCGGAATAATGTAGCGGAAATCACTTTCACAACCAAAGGCGGACGTGTCTATTCAGCCATGCTGAAAGATTATATGGCACAGGACAAAAAGACGCCGGTCATGTTGTTCGACGGTGACGATGCTTCGATGAACTTCAACTTCTACAACAAAGCAGGAGCCATCCAGACCAAAGATTATTTCTTTGAAGCGGTGAACAAGACGGACAGTAGTGTTACAATGCGTCTGGCTGCGGATAGCGCAAGCTATATCGATTTCATCTATACACTGAAACCGGATAGCTACCTGATGAACTTTGAAATCAAAGCGACAGGCATGGAAGATAAGTTGGCAAGTACTAAGTATGTGGACATCGACTGGTCACAACGTGCCCGCCAACTGGAAAAAGGATTCACTTATGAGAATCGTCTGTCGGAACTGACTTATAAAGTAACAGGTGACAATGTAGACAACTTGTCTGCTGCCAAAGATGACAGTCAGGATTTGCCGGGACGCATTGATTGGGTAGCTTTCAAGAATCAGTTCTTCTCGTCTGTATTTATCGCTGAACAGGATTTCGACAAGGTTTCCGTTAAGTCAAAAATGGAACAACAGGGAAGCGGATATATCAAAGATTATTCTGCTGAAATGAATACTTTCTTTGATCCGTCAGGTAAGGAACCGACAGAGATGTATTTCTACTTCGGTCCGAACCACTTCAAGACGTTGAAAGCGTTGGATAAAGGCCGTGACGAGAAATGGGAGCTTCACCGACTGGTTTACTTGGGTTGGCCGTTGATTCGCTGGATTAACCAGTTTATCACGATCAACGTATTCGACTGGTTGTCCGGTTGGGGATTGAGCATGGGTATCGTTCTGTTGATTCTGACTATTATGGTAAAAGTGCTGGTTTATCCGGCTACCTGGAAAACATATATGTCTTCTGCCAAGATGCGTGTATTGAAACCGAAAATTGACGAAATCAACAAGAAATACCCGAAGCAGGAAGATGCAATGAAGAAACAGCAGGAGGTGATGGGCCTTTACAGCCAGTACGGGGTAAGCCCGATGGGCGGCTGTCTGCCGATGTTATTGCAGTTCCCTATACTGATGGCTTTGTTTATGTTCGTGCCGAGTGCTATCGAGCTGCGTCAACAGAGCTTCTTGTGGGCGGACGACCTTTCTACTTATGATGCGTTCATCACGTTCCCGTTCCATATTCCGTTCCTGGGTAACCATCTTAGCTTGTTCTGCTTGCTGATGACGGTGACCAATATCCTGAACACAAAGTACACAATGTCTATGCAGGATACCGGAGCGCAGCCACAAATGGCAGCTATGAAATGGATGATGTATCTGATGCCGATTATGTTCTTGTTCGTCTTGAACGACTATCCGTCAGGTTTGAACTATTACTACTTCGTGTCAACGCTGATTAGTGTGGGGACTATGATTCTGCTTCGTAGAACGACCGACGAGGTCAAATTATTGTCTATTCTTGAAGCGAAAAAGAAAGACCCGAAACAAATGAAAAAGACCGGATTTGCTGCTCGCCTGGAGGCGATGCAAAAGCAACAAGAGCTATTGCAGCAGCAAAGACAGAATAAAAAATAAGGAGTAATTCCCGAAATCTATTCTAAGAAAGCCAGACACCCTATTTTGGTTGCCCGGCTTTCTTTCTCTAAAAAATAAAATAGGATGAAAACTAAATATTCGTATAAACAAATCTGGACGATTGCCTACCCTATCCTAATCAGCCTGATTATGGAGCAGATGATCGGTATGACGGACACGGCCTTTCTGGGACGTGTAGGTGAAATCGAGCTGGGTGCTTCTGCTATTGCAGGTGTATATTATCTTGCCATCTTTATGATGGCATTCGGTTTCAGCATCGGTGCACAGATATTAATAGCCCGTCGCAACGGAGAAGGAAACTACAAGGAAATCGGCCCGATTTTCTATCAGGGCGTTTATTTCCTGCTTGTAATGGCTGTGATCTTATTTACGCTCTCCATTGTATTCTCACCCCATATCCTCAAAAATATAATTTCGTCTCCTCATATTTATGATGCAGCCGAAAGTTATATTCAGTGGCGTGTGTATGGGTTCTTCTTCTCCTTTGTCATGGTGATGTTCCGCGCTTTCTTTGTAGGCACGACGCAAACCAAAACATTGACGTTGAATTCGATTGTGATGGTACTTTCAAACGTGGTGTTCAACTATATCCTGATCTTCGGTAAATTCGGTTTCCCGCAACTGGGTATTGCCGGTGCTGCCATCGGTTCTTCACTGGCCGAAATGGTATCGGTGATTTTCTTCATTATCTATACGTGGAAACGGATTGACTGCAAGAAGTATGCATTGAATATACTGCCCAAATTCCAAGGGAAAACATTGAAACGAATACTGAACGTCTCCGTATGGACCATGATTCAGAACTTTGTTTCCTTATCTACCTGGTTTATGTTCTTTCTGTTCGTGGAACATTTGGGAGAACGTTCTCTGGCAATCGCCAACATTATCCGTAACGTGTCGGGTATCCCGTTCATGATTGCGATGGCATTTGCAGCTACTTGTGGCTCACTGGTAAGTAACCTGATCGGCGCAGGCGAACAGGATTGTGTACGGGGAACCATCAGGCAGCACATTCGGATCGGATATCTATTTGTATTGCCGATTCTGGTATTCTTCTGCCTGTTCCCGGATCTGATTCTGCGTATCTATACGGATATGCCGGATTTAAGGGCTGCATCCGTATCTTCACTATGGGTATTGTGTTCCGCTTATCTGGTGTTGGTGCCTGCCAATGTTTATTTCCAGTCGGTATCAGGTACAGGAAATACTCGAACAGCACTGGCTATGGAACTTTGTGTATTGGTTATTTATGTGGCATATTCTGCATATTTTATCCTGCACCTACGAATGGATATCGCATTTGCATGGACGACGGAATGTGTGTACGGTACTTTTATACTGATATTCTGCTACTGGTACATGAAGAAAGGAAACTGGCAAAAAAAGAGGATTTAAAAAATTTATTCCTTATGAACCATTATGAACTTGATTTTAATAGGACAACCTCCTACCTTTGCAACAAACATAAAAAAACTAATCATTATGAAATTGCATTTATTAGTGGGAAGCTGCATTTTAGTACTGTTATGTGCTTGTTCAGCAGGGGAAGAGGAACAACCCAAACAACCCGAAACGCCGTCTGTAAAACGGATACCCATCACATTGAACTGTGTGGCAAGTAATACAAATGTCAACGCCATAGAAGGTGTTCATACTCGTGTTACCGACTGGGGCTATGAAAATCAGGACAAAATCGGACTATATGTGGTAAACTACAACGGCACAACGCCGGGAACCTTGCAAAACAGCGGCAATCATGTAGACAATATGCGTTTCACGTACGACGGGACATGGACCCCTGACAAGGAAATCTATTGGAAAGATGAAAGTACCAAAGCAGATTTCTACTGTTATTTCCCGTATAGTACACTTTCCGACATTTCTGCACATTCTTTCTCTGTAAAAGAAGATCAGTCTACCGAACAGGCTTATACGGCAAGTGAATTTCTGTACGGTAAAACTGCGGGAGTGTCACCCACGGAAGAAGCTGTTAGCATTACAACCAAGCACATTTTCAGCTGTGCGGTTATCAATGTCAAGGCAGGTAACGGATTCACGGATGAAATTCTAGCACAATCAACAATAGGTGTAAAGATGAACGGAATAAAGACCGAAGCAATCATCAACCTCACCAACGGTATAGCTACGGCAACGGGAACAGCCAAAACAATCCTTCCGCTCGAAAACGGAAATAACCGTTCTTATAAGGCACTGATTGTACCTCAAACGGCTTCGGGCAATAATTTCATCACCGTCAATATTGATGGTAGAGACTTCAATCTCAACAAGGAATTTACTTTCGTCGGAGGGAAAAGACATACTTTCTCTGTGACGGTAAGTAAGACTAGCAATGGCATTAATGTCGGCATTGGGGCTTGGGAAGATGACGATATAGACAATGGTGGTGTAGCCGAATAAAACAGACATACGTATGAGAAGAGAATGGCATAAATATATAGTATTCAGTGCTGTATCGGCATTGATGCTTATGTCGTGCAACGACAATGAAATAACGGAAGGCGTTTCACGGGGACAGGATTCGAATGTCATATCCTTGTCGGGAGAAATAGACCAAGTAGCAGTGACTCGTGTCAATGATAATGGTTTCTGCGATGGTGACATTATGGGTGTTTACATTGTAGACTACAATGGTAACACACCGGGAACGCTGGCAACTAAAGGTAACCGGGGTACAAATGTGCCACACACTTTTGACGAAGCAGCTTATAAGTGGAACTCTGCTTATGATATTTACTGGAAGGATGACCGGACACACGTTGATATCTATGGGTATTACCCGTATGGTACACCGGCAGATGTAAACGAATATGCATTTGAAGTACAAAAAGATCAAACGAAAAATAATGGGGATGAAATGGGAAGTTACGAAGCAAGTGACTTCCTTTGGGGAAAGGCAGCGGACGTAGCACCTACGGAAAAAGTTATCCGACTGCCATTGCGGCACAAGATGAGTAATGCCCGCATTACCTTAAAAGAGGGCGAGGGATTCGCTGAAGGCGCCTGGACGGAACTGGAGAAACAAGTGCTGGTTCTGAACACCAAGCGTAGTTCAGTGATTAACCTCGCCACGGGTAATGTGACGGCTACGGGCGAAGTTGCCAAGACAGGAACTATCCCATTCTGTAAAGACAATGAATTCCGTGCTATTGTGGTTCCGCAAAGTGTGGAAGCCGGAAAAGTGCTTTTCAGTATTACGGTAGATGGAACGCCTTACACTTTCAAGAAGGAAGAGAAGTTCACGTACATGGCGGGAAAAATGCACAACTTCACTATTCAGGTGAATAAGAAGGAAGCAAGCGGACAATATGAGTTCAAACTCATTGATGAGTCTATCACTGCCTGGGAAAATGATATGGCTTCACATGAGGCTACCGCCAAAGAGTATATCGTGATTGATGTGGAAAAGGCGGGGACGCTGAAAGAATGTATCACGGCTGCAAATAAGGATTATACGAAGTTGCAGAATTTGAAGATTACAGGAGAATTAAATCCTAATGATTTCTACTTCATGAGAGATGAAATGTCGTCATTACAATCTTTAAATTTGAAAGAAGTAAAAATCAAAGGAGAAAATATGGCTGTAGACGATGGTTGGGGTGGTAATTTTATATGTCAAGACAACCAGATCCCTCATTTTGCCTTTTCTCAGAGAGGTAATAAGAACAAGAAGTTAGTTCGCCTTGTTTTGCCGGACAAACTCACCTCCATTGGAGTACGCGCTTTCTATTATTGCGAATATTTATCTGGTTCACTCATCATTCCAGAAGGAGTGATAGATATACAACAAGGAGCTTTTACAGGATGTAAATCCTTCAATGGTTCTTTATCATTACCTACAACCTTGAAGTATATCGGCAATAATGGTGGAAAAGACGTTGATTATTCTTGTGGAGTATTCTCAAAATGCGGTTTTATTTGTGAACTTACCATTCCTGACAATGTGGAAATAATCAGAGGATATGCTTTTGAAGGTTGTAAAGGATTATATGGTAATCTAAAACTTCCTTCAAAATTAAAAGAATTAGGAGAGTGTGCTTTCGTCCAATGCAACAATCTAACAGGTTCTCTATCTATTCCACAAGGAATAGTAGATATTCCAAATGATTCTTTTAGCAATTGTGGTTTTGACGGTATGCTAAACCTACATGATGGAATAGCAACAATTGGGTACAATGCTTTTAGCAATTGCCATTTCAAAGGAGAACTTAATCTTCCTAGAAATTTAGTCATCCTCAATGATAATGTGTTCAATGGTTGTGATTTCTCCGGTGAACTTAAACTTCCACAAGAATTAACAACCATCGGTGAGAATGCATTCAAAAACAACTGGCGTCTCATGGGTATCCTTGAAATACCAGAAAACATACAAAGTATCGGTGCAGGGGCATTTGCTAACTGCCGCAGTATTGAAGGAGTGGTCTTCCCCGAAGGATTGGAAAACATTCGTTGGGAGTCTGCATGGGGCGATGAAGGTGGTGCTTTCTCCAACTGTTTCGGCATTGGCTCCATCGTCTGCAAAGGAACCATCCCCCCCTATGTACAAACAGGAGCTTTCAACGGTGTAGCTAAAGACAACTTCACGCTCGAAGTACCCGAATCCGCTATCACCGACTACCAAACCGCAGTAGGATGGAGCGACTTCAAACGTATCTCTGCCCACCGCGAACTGGTCTGCCGTCCTTCTATCGCCAATGCCATTAATACCCGATGCACACGCCGACTGGTATTGAATGCCGAAGGAGACTGGGAAGTAGAAAGCATGCCTGACTGGTGTAGCCTGTCACAAAACAGCGGCTCAAAGAAAACGGAACTGACCTTGACCATCAATGAGATGACTAAAGGCACTACCCAAGGACGTACAGGTGAAATCGTATTCAAGCTGAAAGACAAGGATTATACTACTAAATGTTCCGTCTCTCAATATGACTATGAATATGGCGAAGACGAAATCATTACTATACAAAAAGCTACCAAAGGAAACAACGGAGGCATTAACCTCGTATTCCTAGGTGACGGTTACAATGCTAAAGACATTTCCGAAGGTGAATACATGAAAGCCATGAGGGAACAAGTAGACAATTTCTTCGGCATCGAGCCTTACAAAACCTATCGTGATTATTTCAACATATATACTGCCATTGCCGTTTCTCCCGAAACAGGAATCGGTACTATCAATACCATCCGTTACGCCAAGTTTGAGACGACCTATACAGGTGGTGTAGGACTGAAATGCGATTATGACGCTGTATTCAATTACGCACTGCGTATCCCCACAGTGACAAAAGCAAATCTAAACCAAAGTCTGATTATTATCACACCTAACTCTACCGATTATGGTGGCATCTGCCAAATGTGGGACGACGGTTCTGCCATCGCCTTCTGTCCAAGAAGTACCTACGGCTATCCACTCGACACACGCGGAGTGCTTCAACACGAAGCCGGTGGACACGGATTCGGTAAGCTGGGTGATGAATATATATACCACAATGAGTTCATCGATTTCTGTACATGTACTTGCTGCGGACACACATTCGAATTTAACTGTGCTAAGGCATTGGGCTGGTATGACAACCTCTCACTAACAGGCAAAATGCACGAAGTACCTTGGAGTCACCTGATATTTGACGAACGTTACAGCGATCGGGTAGACATCTACGAAGGCGGATTCATGCACAATCGTGGTGTATTCCGTTCGGAGCTAAACAGTTGTATGAACAATGATATTCCGTATTACAGTGCCATCAGCCGTGAATCTATTGTGAAACGTATCAAGCGATATGCCGGTGAAGAGTATTCATTCGAGGAGTTTGTAAAGCACGACAAAGGAACCGTAGATATCAAGACACGTGCCATGGATGTTCCTTATGCTGGAAGCCGCGTACATACATTCCAATATCCTCCTAAGATTCATAAAGGCAGCCCGCTGAAATAATTAAAGTATGTGTAATACTAAAACAGAAAAAGGAATTAAAAAGGAAAAAACATGAAATCAACGATTCATACCATCTACGCTGCTTGCATCTGCCTACTGTCATGTATGACTATGGCAAGCTGCGGACAGGAAGAAACGGCAAGCATGGAAACAGAACAGAGCAACGTAATGCAGTTCCGGATTGCGCATCCTTCACAACAACAAGCCGCTCCTGTTAGTCGCGCCACAGAAACAAGTTTCGAGACAAACGACCGCATCGGTCTGTTTGTCTGCGAAGAAAATGAGCCCCTACAAGTAGGAGGTAACTACGTTAACAATGCTTCTCTGACCTACAATGGAACGGAATGGACTCCCACCCGTCCTATCTACTGGAACGATGGCAGTTATGATGTGTACGCCTACTATCCCTACCACTCTCCCATTCTATCGACAGACGAAATGGAATTCCGCGTGGCAGCTGACCAAAGCACAGCAGGCACAGCTGACGCAGTGGGAGGATATGAAGCCAGCGACTTCCTGTGGGCATCGGCAAAGAAACAGACTGCCGGCAATGATGCCGTGGCACTGAAATTCAAGCATTGCATGAGCAAACTTACCATACGGCTTATCAAAGGCGAAGACTACGAAGGCGACGAACTTCCGCAGGATGCCGAAGTGTTTATCCACAACACTGTACCCAATGCTACCATTGACCTTGCTGCAGGGATAGCCACCAAAACACTCTACGGTACGGAAGCCACACTAAAAGCAAAGGCAGCAGGAAACAACAGATACACCGCTATTGTCGTTCCACAACGAATCACCAACCGTCGTCCACTGGTGGAGGTAGTGATGAGAGGAGTGTCATACCTGATGGAAAGCACATTCGTCTTCAAGCCGGGAATGCACCATATTATTTCACTGACCATCACGAAAAACCCTGAACAAGTGAAAATTGAGATTGGCGGTGAAATTGAGAATTGGGAAACAACCGAGGAATAATAATTCTGGTTTCACCACAGATTACACGGGTTTCCACAGATTACAATATTTTTCTATAGATTTGATATCACACATTCACCCACATGGGTTCCCTTCTTTTCGGAAGGAAAAGAGTTGAAGTTACTATTGGCTTTGCCCTCCAATCATGTAGAATATAGATAATCTGTGGAAATCCGTGTAATCTGTGGTGAATTTTCTTGTAATATGTTTATATTTGCAACGGGGGTTCTTAAAAGTTAACTATCAATGAACGACAAACTGAAGTATATCGTCTCTTCTACTATTCTTTCAAGCCTGTTTGCGCTGTTATATACCGGATGCAAACCGGGCAATTTAGAAATCAATGCACTGCCCTTTCAGGAAAATGAAGGAGACCACTGGGGACTTATCTCTACCAGTGGAAAGATTGAAATCCCTTCCGGAAGCTTCAGTCGCCAACCGTCGGCAGTAGTCAATGGAATGTTCAGTCTCCCGGACGAAAAAGGATATTACCAACTCTATGAATTGCAACATCCGGAACAGCCCACCAGTGCAAGGCGATTTGCACAAGTCGGGCATTTCTTTGAGGACGTCACACTGGCACAGGAATTTCCTGACTCTCCAATCCTTATTATCGACCGGAAAGGACAAAGTATCAATAACATCGGGATAAGCCTGCACTACGACATCGTCTTAGCACACAACTTTGCCGAAGGCAGAGCCTTGTTCTGTACCCGAAAAGGGAAATACGGCTACATGGACACCCGAGGAAACATCCTCATCCCTCCTATATACGACCAAGCATATGACTTCCACGAAGGCTTGGCACTGACCGGTAACACAAACGACAAAGGAGAAACCTGTTACCAGCTTATCGACTTGTCAGGTAACGTACGTATACAAATTCAAGACACACCTGCTCTCCTTGACCCACAACCCTCATGCGGACTGATGAAATATAATAACTGCCAAAGCGGACAATGTTGTTATCTAAGCACTACGGGAAAAGAAGGACTCTTCCTGCCGGACAGTATCCGTGAAGCCTTCCGCTTCCGCCATAACGCTGCTATTATCCACACCGACCACGGCGCAGGACTTATCGACCGCCAAGGAAAATTACTGATTGCCCCCACATACGAAGAAGGATTCATCGCCGGCAATGACCGTGTGTGCCTGCGCATCGGCAACGAATGGCGGCTCACCGACTTCGAAGGAAACATATTAGGAGAAACAGGCAAAAGTTACGAACGAATATCCACTTTCTATCCTTCGGGACTTGCCATCGCCAGTTCCGGAACTCAATGCCAATGGATAGACCGACAAGGAAAGTCCACCGATAGCCGGACCTACCACTGCATCGCAGAAGACCTTTCCGCATTGCAACTTGCTCCGCAAGTCTTCGTCCGAAAAAACACTAAGACAGAAAACGAAAAAAGGATTTCAAAGAATATACCTGAAAAGACGGAAAAAGTTTCCTCTTCAACATCAGAAGAAAAAGCTAAAAGTACCCTGCCATCCGCAGGAAACTCCCACACCACCTGCATCGTTAACAATGATGAATGGAAAAACATCGGAAAACAAAACCCGTTCTATGCCGAAGCAAGTAAAATATTGTCCGGCAAACTAACCGAAACGGATGCAGAAAACAGACAAGTGATACTCAACTATGTGGAACACCTGCGCACATCGTATACCACCAAAGACATCGACTTCCTGACGCAACTATTCAGCGAAGAAGCACTGATTATTGTCGGCAAAGTCATCCGCAGTACTCCCCAAACAGACGGGAAATACCTGCCACAACACCAAGTGGAATATAACATCAAGAGTAAACGCACCTATCTGGAACGCCTCAAAATACTGTTCAGGCAAAATAAAGAAATCAACCTGCAATTCAGTGACTTCAAAATAATGCGGCATCCCACACAAGAGGGATTATACGGAGTGACATTACGCCAAAAATACAGTTCTGATCTTTATTCGGACGACGGTTATCTGTTCCTACTGTGGGATTTCAGAGATGAAGCCACCCCGTTGATTCATGTACGCACGTGGCAACCCCGCATGCTGGACGACCGGACACTACTGCCGGAAGAAGAGATATTCAATATACGTAATTTCAATTTGCAATGAACGTTTCTATATCAACTCCCAACGTGGAAACTAACTTGTTGAACGCGAAAAGATTCGTGTTGACAACTGCCATACTTCTTGTCTTTTCCGCTATGCACGCACAACGTTTTTCCGTGCAAAGTTTCCGGCAACTGCCCAATGACATCAGTGCCTACATCCAGCCTGTGAAAGACCTGAACGACGAAGCCTGTGCACTCATCAAGATAGTGGGTAGCCGTGATTTCGTATTCTCTACCCCCTTGGGAGTGGTGAAAAGGAAAAACGATGTTGGAGAAACATGGATATACGTCCCACGCGGTACTACACAAATCACCATCAAACACCCGCAATGGGGCGTACTTCGCGATTATCGCTTCCCTTCTCCCTTAGAATCACGCCTGACCTACGAGCTGGTATTGAACGCTCCCGTCACCATGCCCCGGAAAAGAATTCCCCCGATCGAGAATACTGTCGTCAGTTATCTGCGTACATACGAACTGCCTTTGCAACAACTTCCCACACCTGAATGGCAACGTCCCCGACGACCGAAAGAGAAAGCTGCATGGCTGATTATACCAAGCATCGGATTTCATCGCCAGGAGGTAGCAGGTGGTATACGCCTTGCCTGGATGCGGCGACACGGAATATACCTACATGTATTGAGTGATTTCCGCACCACCCCCGACACCAACGGACAAGAATGTGACAAGAACGGGTTACTACCAGGTAGCGATCTACCGCCCTACTACACCGGAAAGACTGAAAAGTCATACTACGCTTTCACCGCAGGAGGGATACATCGTATCATCGGTAACTTCTGCCTTTACGAAGGCATCGGCTACGGAACACGCACGGTTGTCTGGCAAACGGACGAAGGGACTTACCTGCGCAACAGCGATTATTCATCCCAAGGACTCGCCGCTGAAGCGGGTGCCATGCTGCGATTACGAAAGCTTGCTTTTTCCGTCGGTGCCATCACCACAGACGGAAAATACTGGATGGTAAACCTCGGGCTGGGTATTCGTTTATGACCGCCTTCTTTATTAAGAATGTAGAATTGCACAAAAGACATACAGATTGACATATGTACACAAGAATCATTTGTTTCCTGACTCTCTTCGCTTGTTGCCTGCTCCCGACAGGATGCAGTGACGAGAACCGCCCTAATAATCCGACGCCGGAAATCATCCTGCACGAAGCACAGGACATCACCCGTACGAGTGCCCGTCTCACTGGTACAGTGAATGTCCCGCCCCATAGCCATACCGACCGTTACCGTTTCCGCTACGGGACTTCACCGGATATGGTGAAAAGTGAAGAATACCTCCAGCCAAATGGTCTTGTCACTACCGAACTACAAAACCTGACACCGGGAACCACCTACTATTACTGTCTGGAAGCAGGAAACGAAATGTATATGCGGCAAAGTCCCACCTATCATTTCACCACCTTTCCCAACGAACGGCCCCGAATAGACCCCATCACTTTTCTGGGACAAGGCCCTATCAGTATCATCCTGTTATGTGCTGTCACGGACGATGGCGGTGACCCTGTGACAGCCTGCGGCTTCCGTTATACCTCTGCCGATGGACAAGAGCTGGAAGCAAGCGCATTCCTGACAAACGACAATCAATGGCGACTTCATATCAACCACTTGGAAAAGTACACTGAATATACCGTAAAGGCTTTTGCCGAAAACAGAAACGGAAGAACTTACAGCGAACCATACCGCTTTTGCACCAGTGATGCAGTAACCCTCATTGATGCAGGCACGCTGCCCGAAATTATCGGAGAAGACGGAAAAGACGACTATACACAACTGAGTATCACAGGTCCGCTGAACGGAACGGATATCCGGTTCATCCGGGAAATGTGCGGAAAAGACGTACGTGGCAACCGGACACAGGGGCAGTTGCAGAAGTTGGATTTGACGGACGCACTCATCGTTGCAGGCGGATTGTCTTACGATGAATCGCGATATACAACAGAGTATACAATCGGCAACGGAATGTTCGGCGAACTGGATATACCGACGGAAATCAAACTTCCGGAAAACACGTTGGTGATTGAACAGAATGCCTTCCGCAACTGCACGTCACTGACGGCACTTTCCATTCCTGGAAGTACAAAGGAACTGACTCCTTCCAGCGGATGCTGCCATCTCGAACACCTGTCCGTGACTACGGGAAATTCCGAATATAGCAGCATAGACGGAGTGGTATACAGCAAAAACGGTGAAGCACTTGTATGGTTTCCCGAAGGAATGGAGAAAGAGGAGCTTCGTCTCTCTCCCACTCTGAAGAGTATCGGAGAATACGCATTACAAAAATGCAAAATCCGTTCTATCGTATTGCCCGGTTCAGTCATAAGTATCGGAAAGTTGGCTTTCTATGCTTCCGAAATAGAATCGATCGTACTACCGGACAGATTACGGAGTATGCCGCTCGGAATATTCCAGCAATGCCAGAATCTCACGAGTGTCACACTAGGTAGTGACTGTGAAGCGCTCTCGGATTATTGTTTCGACGGATGCCCGCTCCAGCACCTATACGTAAATGCAGTCATTCCTCCTGTCTGCCAATCGAACACGTTCAGCGGAGCAAGAAATATTTTTGCCGACTGTATCCTACATGTCCCTGGGGAGAGCTTGCCTATATATAGAAACCACTCTACATGGAAACTGTTTCAACACATTAAAATTATCGAAGCTACAAGTATATGATTGTCACATCTTGATGTCACAGCTGTGCCACCGCATTGGCACAACAGTGACATCATTGTGGCACGGTTGTGCCAATGCGGTGGCACAGTTATTTATTACACATAAATGTATGAGGGGATCTTAATGTTGTCGCACCAGCGACTTAATCTGCTTTAACTGGCGTTCCGCCTCTTGTTGCAACCCTTCCCACCGGCACTTATAAGCTGCAGACTCTCGCAACTCGGGCAATGGATATTCAGCATCCAGCGCAGCTTTCAATTGCTGCATCAATTGCAGGCTATCTGCTTTCCAATTACGTTCGTCCGCTAATGAATCGACAGCATGTATCATTCGCATCCGTTCAGATGCAAGCAGGCGAAAGCAATTCTCGCTACAGACCTGATTTCCGTAGACTGGATAAAAAGAAGAAGAAGAGAAAGACGGCAACAAGTCACCTGCAACAGCATAAACACCCACACAGACTGCTCCTGCCAACACTGCAGCAGCCATCCCCACATAAAACCTTTTCCTGCGAGGCGCAGTGACGGCGTTTGCCACCTCCGCAACAGACGCATAACGCTTCTCCCGCTTCCTACGGGTACACTTGCGCGAAACTGCTGCCAGCTGTTTGTCTTTCAATGCTGTAGCCATCTCACCGATAATTACCCCAAGCGAATAAATATCAGCACGCAAATCCAACGACACATCCGGTTGCAACATCTCGGGGGCAAGATAATAACGTGTGCCGGCAGGAAGCTTCAGCACATCGTAATCATCACAATCGGAAAGGCTGAAATCAATCAGTTTCACATTGTTACCGTTGTGCGTAATCAGAATATTGTCCGGCTTCAAATCACGGTGGACAATCTGCTTGCTATGGATATATTGCAGAGCACTACATAGTTCGTTGATAATCTTGACCGCCACCGGACGAGTCAGCTTGCCATGCTGCATAAACTCTTTCAAAGTGACTCCGTCGACATATTCCAACAGGATACAGCACCCTATAGACGGTACACTCTCCCATCCCAATGTACGGCAAATATGAGGATGTTCCAATTGATAGCCGATATTGAATTCTTTTTTAAGAGCCTGCTCGTAGAAAACCGTTCCTTCATACATCGGCTGCAAAGCTTTCAACACATGCAATTTACCATGCCGATGGCAACGAAACAAGCGGTTCCACCCCGAACGGGAAGTATATATTTCCTGAATATCAGTAAAAGCCACGTCAACAGGAGGCGTTGTTTCCCCTATAAAACCGGAAGTAAAAGTATCGTCATTCATTGCCAATACAGTTCAATAAAGTAAGACCTCCGTTACGTCCCGCAATAAATGGAGAAGTACGAACTCCGTTACGTAAAATGTATGGCAAAAACAAAGGCTGTCCTTTCAAAAAAGCGGAAGTCTCAAAACAATCTCCTTTTTGCAATTTAGACTGCCGCGCCTCACACACTTCAAACAAAGCCTTACCTCTATAAAGCAGACGCAGATAGCGATTGGGCGACCAGCCAATTTCGACTTCCGCCCCGGGAGCAAGCTCACTTGCCATCACCTGACAAGCAGAGAAAAATGAAGAATTGTATGCACTACTACTCTTCAGGTAGCTACAGAAAGAACTGAAAAAATCAAAACCGATAAAACGGGATAATAAATCAAGCGTCTGCATACGTGGCATATGCATATCATTTACATATCCCCACAAACGCTTCAATGTAGAAGTCGAAATCCTCCCTAATGAGTGCTTCTGCAAATAAAAAGAAAACTCCTCAAAATCGGTAGTCGTCCGCAAAGCCCTTCCATATTTCTTTTCGACCAGCAATAAAAGTTCCGCTATCTCCGGTTTATATACATTCATGATTCAATACTGGATATTTTATAATGAACAAAGATAAGTAAAATCGTTTTATTATCGTATATTTGTCCGGTTATTCTAACAAAAATCTACTAAACAATCATTTAAAATATGAGACAAGCTAATTTATTTATGATGTCGGCAGCAATGTTATTAGCTGCCTGCGGAGGAACCAAAGACGCAGGCAAGACAGATCAGGTGCTTATCGAGAAATCGGACATAAAGATCGAAGGGAAGCGCATGACTCCCGAAGCACTTTGGGCTATGGGACGTATCGGCGGATTCGCCGTATCGCCCGACGGAAAGAAAATTGCGTATACGGTAGCGTATTACAGCGTACCGGAAAACAAGAGTAACCGCGAAGTTTTCGTGATGAACGCAGACGGAAGCGAAAACCAGCAAATCACTCGTACCCCGTATCAGGAAAATGAGGTGACTTGGATTAAGGGAGGCACCAAACTTGCATTCTTAAGCAATGACAACGGAAGCAGCCAGCTTTATGAAATGAATCCGGATGGTAGCGGACGCAAGCAGCTGACCAGCTACGACGGAGATATCGAAGGATATTCCATCTCACCGGATGGCAAAAAACTGCTATTTATTTCACAAGTAAAGACGAAAGAAAGCACCGCTGATAAGTATCCGGACCTGCCGAAAGCCACCGGTATCATCGTTACCGACCTGATGTACAAGCATTGGGATGAATGGGTGACGACCGCTCCGCATCCTTTCATTGCTGACTTTGATGGTAACGGTATTTCCAATATCGTGGATATCCTGAACGGCGAACCGTATGAAAGTCCGATGAAGCCTTGGGGTGGCATCGAACAACTTGCCTGGAATACAACCTCGGACAAAGTGGCTTATACTTGCCGCAAAAAGACGGGACTGGAATATGCGATTTCTACCAACTCGGATATTTATATATATGACCTGAACACCAAGAAAACGGAAAATATTACTGAAGAGAATAAAGGATATGATACCAATCCGCAATACTCACCGGACGGCAAGTATATTGCCTGGCAAAGCATGGAACGGGATGGATACGAAGCGGATCTGAACCGTCTGTTCATCATGAACCTGGAAACCGGCGAGAAGCGTTTTGTGAGCAAGGCATTCGAATCGAATGTAGATGCTTTTGTCTGGGGAGCAGATGCAAAAGTGATCTATTTCACAGGTGTATGGCATGGAGAGTCGCAGATTTATGCGCTTGACCTGACAAATGATTCGGTAAAGGCTATTACTTCAGGAATGTACGATTACGAAGGGGTAGCTCTTTTCGGAGATAAGCTGATCGCGAAACGTCATTCAATGAGTATGGGTGATGAGATTTACTCTGTGGCACTGGATGGTTCTACCACTCAACTGACACAGGAGAATAAACAAATCTATGACCAGCTGGAAATGGGTAAAGTGGAAGGTCGCTGGATGAAAACAACAGATGGCAAACAGATGTTGACATGGGTGATTTATCCTCCACAGTTTGATCCGAACAAGAAATATCCGACTTTGCTGTTCTGTGAAGGAGGTCCGCAGAGTCCGGTAAGCCAGTTCTGGTCTTATCGCTGGAACTTCCAGATTATGGCAGCTAATGATTATATCATCGTTGCTCCGAACCGTCGCGGTTTGCCGGGATTTGGCGTGGAATGGAACGAACAGATCAGCGGCGATTACGGTGGCCAGTGTATGAAGGATTACTTCACTGCTATTGATGAAATGGCAAAAGAGCCGTATGTGGACAAAGATCGTCTGGGATGCGTAGGTGCCAGTTTCGGAGGATTCTCCGTATATTGGTTGGCCGGACATCACGACAAACGGTTCAAAGCGTTCATTGCTCATGATGGTATCTTCAACATGGAAATGCAGTATCTGGAAACTGAAGAAAAATGGTTCGCCAACTGGGATATGGGAGGCGCATACTGGGAAAAACAGAATCCGGTGGCACAGCGTACATTCGCCAACTCTCCTCACCTATTCGTAGAGAAATGGGATACTCCTATTCTCTGTATTCATGGAGAAAAAGACTACCGTATTCTGGCTAATCAGGCAATGGCTGCTTTTGATGCTGCCGTGATGCGTGGTGTTCCCGCAGAGTTGCTGATTTATCCGGATGAAAACCACTGGGTATTGAAGCCACAGAATGGAGTTTTATGGCAACGCACATTCTTTGAATGGTTGGATAAATGGGTAAAGAAAGCTCCGTCCAAATAAAAACGGTACATATTCCTATAAAGTAAAAAGAAGGCTCTGTTCTCAATCTACTTGAGTTCAGAGCCTTCTCCATTACATTCAACCAAAATCCGCTAAATTTTACCTTGAGTAAATATTTTCAATTTCTACAATATACATCTTATGGAAACCTCCATGAGCACCACCATACCACTTTTCTATTGATTCTTTATCCAGAAAACATTCCGGTTTGATAGCGTCAGCATAAAGTTTCTTACATTCCAGGCTCAAACGTGCCTGTTCGAACAGGACATTACCTTTTTCTGTAAATACAGGTTTCAATCCGGTTTCTTTTACTTTATCTATATTACGTCCCGACTTGGAACCACAAACCGCATGAATCTTCTTATTTTCTTCTCCTAAGAAAGAAAGTGTCAGGTGATCGTTCTCCTCTACAAACTCGTATGTATACCGTTCGGGACGGATAAAAACGAAAGCAACCGGTTTATTCCACAACCAGCCGATGCCACCCCAACTTGCTGTCATGGTGTTAAACTTCTCATTTGTTCCCGCCGTTACGAGCATCCACTCTTTTCCGATTGCTTCGAAAAAGTTTTCTTTCAGATCTTTTACTTCTAATTTCTTCATCTCTTTATTCGTATCTAAATATTCTTATTTCTGTTTTCTCAATTTCACGATCTCTCCCAAATAAGGAATTTCCACAGAGATCTTCCGTTTCTTTGCCTCTGTTGCAAAGACTTTCGGGGGATCATGCAAAGGCTCGTCAGACAAATCGAATGTGCCATAATGCATGGGGATAGTAAGTCCTGCATGCATTTCTTCGGCAGCAGTCAAAGACTCGTGAGGCGATATATGATTGGGACGCATAAACCAGCGAGGTTTATATGCCCCGATACCCAACAAAGCGTAATCCGGTGCTCCGAACAGATCGGGAATCTCACGAAAGTGGCTGGAATAACCTGTGTCACCACTATAATAAAGGGAGATTCCATCTCCTTGCAGCATGAAGGCTCCCCACAGTCGCTGGCCGCCATCGCGTACGGAACGTTTGCTCCAGTGTTGTGCCGGTAGAAAAGTAATCTTCAATCCCTCATCTTCCATTTGTTGATACCATCCGGCTTCAATCACCCTCATTTCAGGAAACCATCCCTGAATCAGTTCACCGGTTCCCAATCCACAAAAGAGTTTCATTTGCGGGTTATTCCTCAATAGGCGGGCTATACTCTGCTTGTCCAGATGATCGAAATGGTCATGGCTGACAAGTAGATAATCAATCCCTGTAAATATGTCAGGATTAGCGGGAAACTCGCTCTGCCTCTTCACAAAAGGAATACTTCCGAACACAGGATCGAACATGATTCGTTTACCTGCTAATTGCAGAAAGAAAGAATTATGTCCGAGCCATATCAGGGAATCTCCTACCACCGCATCCAATGAACGGAGATAACAAACTTTCGGATCCCATTTCACCGTTTTCTTCTCCTTGCGTTGGGGGTTGGGCGAAAGACGCCATTTCAGTACACTCCCCATCCCCGGACGGAAGCGATGCTGCCGATTAAAAAAACGCCCGCGCACCATCGGATTTCCTCTCCAATAAGGGTTGACTGTCGCTAAACGTTCGTTTCTCCTAAAACATATATGTTCACCCATTTTTATTTCCTGAATACGTATTTACAAACTTACTAATAATTTCTCGATTTACGATGAATTAGAGTAAACAAAAAATGTACCCCGGACACACTATCGGGGTACATTTACTTATAAAAGAATAAATATTATCCTTTTTTATATAGAATGAGACTTCGTTAAGAGCAGTGCAAGCCATACAAAGGCAGTTGCCAGCCAAGAGCTGAAAGATTAATAATCATTATGACTGCACCCAATATCCATAGAATCAATAGCGACCATTTCAAGCCTGCTCCCATCGGCGACCAATGGAATAACTGCCGCAAGATAGTATACAAGAAAGCTCCTAATGGAATACCGATGAGGGCAACTCCGGCAATCGTACCCAGTAGTGTCATCATTGGCGATAAAGAAGTAACCGGCATCCAGTCAATGGCAGGCAGCATCTGGTAAAGTAATGCTCCTCCGCTAACTGCCACGGCAATTGCTGCAAACACCAGCGCTACCAGTACAACGGCCAATACAAACAAGACAGGACAGCAGAGAATGACAAGAGCTACCAGAAATATTTTAAAGAGAACGGCAGCAATGGAAACAAATACATCACCTATCTTTTGAAGAAAGGTACGAGGTTTGCCGGAATTCATATAGTTATTGACTCCGTCCGCTACGCGTTCGAAACCGTCTGTCACTGTTTTGCCAATATTCTCAATGGTCACCGCTTCTCCACGCATACTCAATTTTTCTGCAGCAGTGCGGGCTTCCGGAATAACAAGCCATCCGATAATATAAAGTATAATCATCGGGCAATAAGGTACAAACACCAAAATAATCATCAGTATACGTACCAATGTAATGTCCCAACCGAAGTAAGCTGCCAATCCTGCCGCTACACCTCCCAACAATTTATTATCCGGATCACGGAACCAACGGCGTTGAGCAGAGGTTTGTGTACCGCCTTGATTAGCAGACGATGTTTGTTCCGTTCTTTTCTGTGAGTCCATATCCTCATCAGCAATTCCAAAGTCTTCCGGTTTGCCGACGCGGGCGATGATTTCTTCCACATCCGAAACTGTGATGACCTGTTTCCCTTCATTTACTTTTTCGGCAAACAGTTCGGCAATACGCATTTCAATATCGTTTACGATTTCTTCCGCACCCTCCTGTTTACGAAAGTAATGTTTGAGGTTAGACAGATAATTGTCTAACAATCGGTAGGCGTCATCATCTATATGATAGACAATTCCTCCTAAATTTATGGTCAATGTCTTTTTCATTTTTATTTCTTCTTTTTCGGATTATCTATTGGCAATATGATTCACTGTTTCATTGAGTTCCTTCCAGGAAATTTCAAGTTCTCCCAAAAAGACTTCTCCCTGTTCGGTCAATTTATAGTATTTGCGGGGAGGTCCTTGGGTGGATTCTACCCATTCATAACTTAACAAATCGTCATTTTTCAGACGGGTAAGCAATGGATACAAGGTGCCTTCCACTACAATCAGTTGGGCTTCTTTCAACTTTTGAATGATATCAGAAGCATAAGAGGGTTCCTTGTGTAGCAAAAGCATGATGCAATATTCAAGCATGCCTTTCCTCATCTGTGATTTTACATTGTCTACTTTCATTATTCACTTCTTTTAGATGGCACAAATATATGCATTACTTTAGTACCTTGCATTACAAAGTACTATAAATTAATAATAATTAAAACATTAGAGAGTGTACTCCTTATTATAAAAAGAAATAATGGCTATATTTGTGCCTATTAAACCAAGAATAGATAATAGATATGTTTACAATTCGAAAAGCAACAGTAGCCGATTGCGAGCTTATTCATAAGATGGCAAAGGAGGTATTCCCCGCCACCTACAAGGAAATTTTATCTCCCGAACAACTGGATTATATGATGGACTGGATGTATGCTCCTTCCAATGTGCGCAAACAAATGGAGGAAGAGGGACATGTGTACTCCATTGCTTATAAGGAGAATGAACCATGCGGATATGTTTCCATTCAACCACAGGAAAAAGATGTATTCCATCTTCAGAAGATATATGTTCTCCCCCGTTTTCAAGGCACGCATTGCGGCAGTTTTTTATTTAGGGAAGCCATCAAGTGTATCAAAGAGATACACCCGGAACCTTGTTTGATGGAGCTCAACGTAAATCGTAATAATAAGGCTTTGCAGTTTTACGAACACATGGGAATGAGAAAGTTACGGGAGGGTGATTTCCCGATTGGTAACGGATATTACATGAATGATTATATTATGGGATTGGATATTTAAAAATTAGGGTAATAAACGGTTTTTATACAAACCGTTTATTACCCTAATTTATTATTAGATCTCAGGCAAATACCTGCCTTATTTTAAGCTACTTTTTCAAGCTTCTTCATGATAGAGAATATGAATAGAGCTGATAACAGACAACAAGCAATCAATACGCTCCATACCATCCACAGTTGCATATCACCCCACAAATAACCAATAATAGCAACCAGATAATTTCCAATAGCTGTAGCTACAAACCAGCCTCCCATCATCATACCTTTATACTTGGGTGGCGCTACTTTTGATACAAAAGAAATACCCATTGGTGAAAGCAACAACTCTGCAAAAGTCAATACCAGATAAGTAGAAATCAACCAGTTGGGAGAAACAAGAACATCCGGATTAATACCAGCCGTTTCTACTGCTTTCGGAGTAGGAAGGCCCATGGAACCAATGGCTAAAATCAAGAAGCCACACGCTGCAATCACCATACCAATACCGATTTTGCGCGGTGCGGAAGGTTCTTTTTTCTTTTTAGCCAAATAACCAAAGACAGCCAAAGACACCGGAGTCAGAGCCACTACAAAAAATGGATTAAACTGCTGGAATATTTGAGGAAGAATTTCTACGGTTGAATCCATAGAGCAATAGCTCCACACTAATATAGCAAGAGAAGCCAATACGACAACACCGGCAATGGCTTTTCCACGACCAGTTTTTGACTGGAATAGAGAGAATGCGCCATAAACAGCAATGATAACAAGAACCAGATTCCAAACATCGAATCCAATACGATCAATTCCTGTCACAGATTGAGTAGTGTAGTCACGTGCAAAGAATGTCATAGTCAAACCGTTCTGGTGGAACGCCATCCAGAAAAAGATAACCACAGCAAACACAAGCAACAAAGCAACAATACGTTCTTTTGTTTGTGCCGGAGTCAATTCCGGCTCATTATAGTTATTTACAGCCTTAGCTTGTTTTGAGTTATAGTCTGCATGCTTAAACATGGAACGGCAACAAATATAAATTGCCATTGAAATAATCAAAGAAATACAAGCTACGGCAAAGCCATAGTTATATGCCTCTGACAGTTTCTCGATATAAGTACTACAGAATGCAGCTGTATCACCGGCAAAGCCTTGCGCTGCCTGTAATCCACTAAGGGTAACATTACCTTCCGGAGTAATAGTCCCACCAAGAAATTGATGCGCCAATGAAGGTATTTGAGCATTATAGGTAAATCCTGCGCCACTTAAGATATAATTAGTCACTTTGGTAGCAGCTGTCGGAGCAAATAAAGCACCCACATTGATTGCCATATAAAACAAACTGAAAGCAGTATCACGCTTTGAGCTATATTCCGGAGAATCATAAAGATTACCTACCATTACTTGCAGGTTTCCTTTAAATAAGCCGGTCCCGCAAGCGATCAGAAACAGTGAACCAAACATCATCATCTTGCCTGTAAGATTCGCTGCTGTAGGAATAGCCAAAAGCAAATAACCAATAAACATAACAACGATACCCGTTGTTACCATCTTACCATAACCACATTTATCAGCCAAAATACCACCTATAAGAGGCATAAAATAAACTGCTGCCAGAAATGAGCCAAAAATAGTAGAAGTTTCTGCTGCCGTGTAACCAAACTTCGCTTGTAAGAAAAGTGTAAAAATAGCAAGCATCGTGTAGTAGCCAAAACGCTCGCCCGTGTTAGCCAAGGCTAAAGCGTATAGCCCTTTCGGTTGTCCTTCAAACATATAAACAAGAATATTAGATTAATAAAATTGATATTTTCTGCAAATATATACTTTTTTTAATTCAGTCAAAGAATATGTAGTCATATTTACTCTACAAATAATAAGACTTACTCCTCAAATAAACGACAAATTTCCGCTCTGGATTCACGAATCAAATCTTCCGGTGCTATTTTTATCTGAAGTCCCCGTACACCGGCACTTACATAAATATACGGAAATTGTTGACTGGTTTCATGAATATAAGTCGGAAAATGCTTTTTCATACCAATCGGCGAACAACCTCCGCGGATATATCCGGTAAGTGGCAGAAGTTCTTTTACGGGAATCAGCTCACACTTCTTGTTACCCGAAGCTTTAGCCGCCAGTTTCAAGTCAACTTCATGTTCTCCCGGAATGACACAGACAAAATATCCGCTTTTATCGCCATGCAGAACAAGCGTTTTAAATACCTGCTCGATGTTCTCTCCTAAACTTGCTGCCACATGAACAGCACTCAAGTCGTTTTCATCTACTTCGTAGGGAATTAACTCATAGGCTATCTTAGCCTTATCTAACAGCCGTGCGGCATTTGTTTTATTGATTTTCATTTTCGTTGTATTTATAAGTTCTGTATCTGATAAATAAAGAATATGATATGATAAGTGCCAACTCATCGAAGATTGTCCGATAAATTGGCACTCTATGATTTAAATTAGAGCCCCAGCTCTTCGCGAAGAAACTTAGGTGTATATCCTTTAGGGCTCTTCGCAACTTCTTCCGGTGTTCCGTGACTAAGGAGTTCTCCCCCGCCCTTACCACCTTCAGGGCCCATATCGATAATATAATCCGCCATTTTAATCACATCCAGATTGTGCTCGATGACGATAACAGTATTACCTTTATCTACAAGCTTATTCAATACTCCCATCAATACACGGATATCTTCAAAATGAAGTCCGGTAGTCGGTTCGTCAAGGATATAAAGAGTTTTGCCCGTATCTCTTTTTGATAGCTCCGTTGCCAGTTTCACACGCTGGCTTTCTCCACCGGAAAGAGTGGTAGAAGATTGTCCCAGTTTTATATATCCGAGTCCGACATCCTGCAAGACTTTAATCTTATTCAAGATTTGCGGCACATTTTCAAAGAATTCCACAGCACGGTTGATCGTCATGTCAAGTACATCGGCAATTGATTTTCCCTTGAAACGTACTTCCAGTGTTTCCCGGTTATAACGTTTACCGTGACAAACCTCACAAGGCACATATACATCAGGAAGGAAATTCATTTCAATCGTCTTATAACCATTTCCCGTACATGCTTCACAACGCCCACCTGCAACATTAAAGGAGAAACGTCCCGGTTTATAACCGCGAATTTTAGCTTCCGGCAGACCTACAAACAGGTTACGGATATCAGAAAACACACCGGTATAAGTCGCAGGATTGGAGCGTGGCGTACGTCCCAAAGGTGATTGATCCACATCTACTACCTTATCTATATTTTCCAGCCCTTCAATCGAATCGTATTCCAAAGGATCTTGTAAGGAACGATAGAACTTCTGTGAAAGAATCGGCTGCAAAGTTTCATTAATCAAGGTGGATTTTCCACTTCCTGATACACCAGTTACGCAAATCAGTTTACCTAACGGAAATTCAACATCTACATTCTTCAGGTTATTCCCCTTCGCTCCTTTCAGCCAGATAGATTTCCCGTTTCCTTTTCTACGCTTGGCAGGGATTTCTATCTTCATCTTCCCATTCAGATATTGCGAAGTCATCGTATCTGTATTCAGCATTTCCTGCGGGGTTCCGGCGAAAACGACTTCGCCTCCGAGACGTCCGGCTTTCGGACCCATATCGATGACATAATCGGCAGCCAGCATCATATCCTTATCATGTTCCACTACAATCACGGAGTTCCCCATGTCGCGGAGTTCTTTCAATGAGTTGATAAGACGCAGATTATCACGTTGATGCAGACCGATACTCGGCTCGTCGAGAATATAAAGTACATTCACTAATTGCGAACCAATCTGTGTAGCCAAACGGATACGCTGACTCTCACCACCGGAAAGACTAACAGAGCTACGATTCAATGCCAGATAATCCAACCCCACGTCCAGCAAGAACTTCAAACGGGTGCGAATCTCTTTCAGAATCTCCACCGATATTTTCTTCTGCTTATCGGACAGGAACTCATCCACCTTCATCAACCAGTCGTACAACTCGTTGATGTCCATATTCGCCAACTCATTGATATTCTTATCATGGATACGGAAATGCAAAGCTTCCTTATTCAAACGAGCCCCTTTACATTCGGGACAAACCGTTGTTTTGGCAAATTGTTCCGCCCATTTCTGTGCTGTTGCAGAAGCATCCTTTTCCTGTAACATCTGAATATACTTCACCACTCCTTCGTAAGTAACAAAGTAATCGGAGGAAGTACCGATCAACGAACTCTTGATTTTAATCCGTTCATCAGAACCGTACAAGACTTCATCAATCGCATCGTCCGGCAACTCCTTTATCGGAGTTTTCAGTGTTGCGTCGTACTTTTCGAGCAAAGCACCGATTTGCCAGAAAATCATCGCATTCTTATATTTTCCCAAAGGTGCTATCGCTCCTTCATAAATGGAAAGTTCACGATCGGGAATCACTTTGTCCACATCAATCTGATTGACTACTCCCAATCCCTTACACTTCGGACATGCTCCTTGCGGTGAATTGAATGAGAAGTTATGCGGAGCCGGTTCACGATAAGACAATCCGGTGACGGGACACATGAGCCGTTTACTATAATGACGGATGCTTTCAGACTGGGCATCCAGAATCATCATCAACCCGTCTCCCTGACGCATAGCGGTTGCCACACTCTGTTTCAAGCGCCGGTCATCTTTCTCCGCTACCACTAATTTATCAATAACCACTTCTACATCGTGATTCTTATAACGGTCGAGTTTCATGCCATGCGTTATTTCACGCACTTCACCATCCACCCGTACATACAGGTATCCTTTTTTACGTATTTGTTCGAAAAGTTCCCTGTAATGTCCCTTACGTGAACGAACTAGCGGAGCCAGCAGATATATTTTCTTTCCTTTATAATCTTTCAGAATCAAGTCCAGAATCTGCTCTTCGGTATATTTCACCATCTCCTCACCCGACAGATACGAATAAGCCACTCCCGCACGGGCATACAGCAAACGGAGATAATCATATATCTCCGTAGTCGTTCCTACAGTAGAACGAGGATTTTTATTCGTTGTTTTCTGCTCAATGGAGATAACCGGACTCAAACCAGTTATCTTATCGACATCCGGACGCTCCAGATTGCCCAAGAAGTTACGGGCATACGCTGAAAAAGTTTCGATATAGCGACGCTGTCCTTCGGCAAAAATCGTATCGAAGGCTAAAGAAGATTTTCCACTACCACTCAATCCGGTGATAACAGTCAAACTGTTACGGGGAATTTCGGCATCAATATCCTTTAAATTGTGCACGCGCGCACCGTACACATTAATATATTCTGTTTCCTGCATATTCATATCCTTCCATAAATGTTGCAAAATTAATGTTTCCGCCCGAAATATGCTCCTAAAAAAGCACAATATTATTTTCTTAACTCAAATCTTATGAAGATATAGGGCATTATTTGTACCTTTGTTCCTTGATTTCAAGAACCAATAGTTATAATTTGATGAAACCGATAAACCGTATATTCTTATTTTTGCTTTTTATAAGCGTTTCATATGCTATCAGTTATGCACAAGAAAACCAATCCTATTTCTTGCATACCATCGAAAAAGGACAAAGTTTATACTCCATCTCCAAGATGTATAATGTCACTACATCAGACATCATACGTCTGAATCCGGGCTGTGACGAAAAGATCTATGCCGGACAGACAATCAAAATTCCTACGGGAAAAGAGAGTCAGAAGGGAGAAACATTCCATACGATTCAAGCCGGAGAAACACTATACAAACTGACAACCATGTATAATGTATCCGCCAAAGATATTTGTGAAGCAAACCCCGGTTTGAGTGCCGAAAATTTCCGCATCGGACAGGTTATCCTGATTCCGCAGAAAAAAGAAGAGCAAACTGCCACTCCAACGCCTACTGAACAGACCACCATTCAAGGCCCTGTTGTTCCGAGATGCAAGGATATGCATAAGGTAAAGCGCAAAGAGACTATTTTTAGCGTGAGCCGTGAATATGGAATCAGCGAACAGGAGTTAATTGCGGCTAACCCGGAACTGAAAAAAGGCATGAAAAAGGGACAATTCCTTTGCATCCCTTACCCGGCAGCAACGACCGTGCAACCTACACAGAAGGAAGATCCTTACGCTATTCCTCCCAGCAATAGCGAGCTTTTCCGCAAAAGTAAAGAGACTCCCCAAAAGCTGTCTACCATTAAGGCCGCTTTATTGTTGCCTTTCCAGGAAGACAGACGCATGGTGGAATATTACGAAGGTTTCCTGATGGCAGTAGACAGTCTGAAGCGTACAGGTATTTCTCTTGATCTATATGTATATGATTGCGGAAAAGACCTTTCTACATTAAATACGATTCTTGCCAAGAACGAGATGAAAAGTATGAATATCATCTTCGGTCCGATGCATCAGAATCAAATAAAGCCATTGTCCGACTTCGCAGAGAAGAACGACATACGCCTGGTGATTCCTTTCTCTCAAAAAGGAGAAGAGGTATTCAACAATCCGGCAGTTTATCAGATCAACACACCTCAATCTTACTTATATTCAGAGGTTTATGAACACTTCACCCGTCAATTCCCCAATGCAAACGTTATCTTCATAGAACCGGTGAGCGTTGACAAGGAGAAAGCGGAATTTATCAGCGGCTTGAAACAAGAGTTGAAAAGCAAAGGCATCTCTATGAAAACTGTCAGCGAAAGCGCAACGAAAGAAACGCTGAAAGCAGCGCTCCGCAGTGATAAAGAAAACATCTTTATTCCGACATCAGGCAACAACGTCTTACTGATTAAGATACTTCCTCAACTGACGCTGTTAGTCAGAGAGAATCCTGCAGAGAATATTCATCTGTTTGGCTATCCGGAATGGCAGACCTATACCAGAGATCATCTGGAAAATTTCTTTGAGTTGGATGTATATTTCTATTCTTCATTCTATACAAATACGTTGTTCCCGGCAGCTGTGCAGTTTACCAACGCTTACCATAAATGGTATAGCAAAGACTTGGCAAGCAAATACCCTAATTACGCAATGCTGGGTTTTGACACCGGTTTCTTCTTTCTGAAAGGATTATCACTTTACGGCTCGGAACTGGAAAACAATCTGCCTAAAATGAACCTGACTCCTATCCAGACGGGATTCAAATTCCAACGTGTGAATAACTGGGGAGGATTTATTAATAAAAAGGTGTTCTTCATACGTTTCACTAAGAATTTTGAATTAGTAAAACTTGACTTCGAATAATACGAAAATGATAAAGATAAAACCATTTTTGATCGCAACACTCCTACTTACAGGATTTACCCTTCCTGCCGCTGCCCAAATCGGGGAAGCACGAAGCAATTTATCGGTAGGTATCAATGGAGGTGTCAATTTAAACAGTGTTTCTTTTACCCCCACCATCAAACAAAATAGCTTGATGGGAATTACCGGAGGTTTGACCGCACGCTATATATCCGAGAAGTATTTTGCCATGATTTGTGGTGCACAAGTCGAGTTGAATGTTTCGCAACGAGGTTGGGACCAATTATTTGAAACAATATCACTGGACGCCAACGGATATGAAGTCACTTCGAAGGACCCTACTAAAACTTACACCCGCAAAATGACTTATATAGATATTCCTTTCCTCGCTCACCTCGCTTTCGGACGAGACAGAGGATTGCAATTCTTTGTCCATGCAGGTCCTCAAATCAGCTTTCTAATCAGTGAATCGGAAACAATAAAAGGTATTGACATGAATAGCTTATCTGATACACAGAAAGCCCTATACGGAGTTAAGATTCAAAATAAATTTGACTATGGTATTGCCGGTGGCGGTGGTGTAGAACTGAGAACAAAGAAAGCCGGTAGCTTCATCGTTGAAGGCCGCTATTACTTTGCCCTGTCTGATTTTTACAGCACTACTAAGAAAGATTATTTCGCCCGTGCAGCACATGGTACAATTACCATAAAGCTCACATACTTATTTGACTTGAAGAAATAAAATCCTCCCCCTCTTCCCCTTCTGGGGGAACATCTACAAAGCATCGTTTTATAGCTACTAAAGCATCGCTTTAACCCTTGTAAAGCGATGCTTTTCATTTATCTTATAACGAATTGTCCGAAAGGGAGAAATGTCATCTCAACCTATCCGCAGCCTTTACCATCACCTCATCCCGTCCGATAGCACGGATAGCCAGTATATTCAGGATGATAGAAACAAGCGGCAAACACAATGCCCAGCCTATACGGAACATATTTTCATCATTCTTCAATGCAAAATAAAAAGCAAGGGCAGCAACGTAATAACCTACCAATAATAAGCTATTGAAAATTGTCATGCGAATCTGCAACATACGGTTCTTGTACAAAAAGATAGTAGCCACAGCTACGATGGTGCTAACCATCAGAATTCCGAATAAGCCCCATGTAGACTGAATAGCACCGTTTACTTCCAATCCTAATGCCTTAAAAGGATGTTCTCCCATTGCATCAATGAAGTAGCCCATCGGCAAACACATGGCTGTAATCAGCAATCCTGCAACAATCAATAAATAAACAGTTTGAATTCGTTGAATCATAAGTATTCTAAATAGTAGTTGAGTTAAACAATAATAGCCAAGCAATAAGGAGTAGGGATCATCATCCCACTTACTACTTGACTATCAAATTCTTCGTCAGAAAATAAATTACTGAAGTTTTTCTTTCTCCTTAGCCGGATTTCTATAATATATTTTCCCTTCGATGTATTCTTGCGTAGCAATCAAGTCCGGTTTCGGCAATTTCTCATAATAACGAGAAATTTCGATTTGCTCTCTATTTTCAAACACTTCTTCCAAATTGTCATTGTAAGAAGCAAACTCTGCCAGTTTCTTAGAAAGATCGTTTTTGATTTCTACACTGATCTGATTAGCACGCTTACCAATAATGGCAACTGTTTCATAAACATTACCTGTATCAGCACAGAGTTCCATCATGTCACGGGTTACTGTTGTAGCAGGAGCATTCGTTTTTTTGTAGTCCATAAATCTATTTAAATTTAGTCTTTAATTACTTTTTGTGATTCATTGAATATCTTCTCGGCTTCTTTCAAATATTTACTTTCAGGAAATTCATTCTTAAAAGCGTAATATTCATCAATCGTTTCGCGGTAACGATCCATCTTCTTGTCCTCAACGCTATAGATAGCCATTTCGTGTCTTGCACGCAGAACCAAAATGGAAAGTTCTTCACGATAATCAGTATAAGGATAATCCTTCAATGCATTTTGAGCTGTGATTACACAAGACTCATAGTTATTGCCCAAATAATTACCCAGATTATAATATAGCCTTGCTGAATAAAGCTCTTTCAAAACCAGTTTATCCTGTAAAGCAAAAATCATATCCTGTGCTTCCTGCTTCTTTGTGCTGTTCGGGAAATACTCCATGAACATCTGCAGCTGCTGGATAGCCTGATAAGTGCTTGACTGATCCAAACGTGGTTCCGGAGTATCCAGGAATAAAGCCTTACCTGCATGGAAACGTGCCAGTTCGGTAAAAGTACCACGAGGATATGTATTGAAATAGGTGATAAATGTCTGGGCAGCTGTCTGATAATCTTTCTGATTATAGTAGCTCATTCCCAACATATACAAAGATTCTTCCGCTTTATCAGTTCCTTTCAGAATGGTTATCAACTCATTCAACAACGTGGCTGAACGATTATACTGTCCCTTCGCAAAATAGTTTTTGGCGGCTTCGTACTTGTATTCGTAATCGGTGCTTTTCAGCAATTTATTATACTCTCCACATGATGTAAGAGTAGCCGCCGCAAGCAAAGTTATAATGATATTTTTCTTCATCCTATTTTAAAATAATGCGCAAAGTTACTTATTCGCTGGGAATTTAGCAATTAATCTGTGTTTTTTAATACATAAAAGGCGTTAAACATCGACAAAAGGAGAGAAAATGACGTCGAATTGCAAACGACAAACTATAAACAGCAGATTATAAACGACTCGCAATAGTGACGGTATGTGTTCGGGATAGTGACGGTATCGTTAGCATATACCGTCGCTATCTTCACTGGATAGCGTCACTATATTTATAGTAAAAACGGTAAGCAGTTGCGTTGTCCTTGAGTTGGATAACACAACTGTTTACCGTTCATTATTTATTGCTCACTGTTATATTTACAGTTTATACAAGTCACTTGCAGCCAATAGATCGACTTTCTTATCTTTCAGTACCTCGATACATTTATCCAGGTTGCTGGGGCGGATCACTACATTTGCAATATGGTTATTGGCAAACGAATACATATATTCAATAAATACGCCCTCTTCTGATAAATATCCCAGCACTTTTGCCAAAGCACCCGGCACATTGGGACAGCTTATACCTACTACATCAGTCACATTCACTGCAAAATGATTATCTTTTAAAGCTTTGTATGCTCTATCCGGATCAGATACAATTCCACGCAAAATACCAAAATCAGCATTTTCGGCAATGCACAAGGCAGAAAGATTGATATTTTCTTTCGCCAGCACTTCAGTCACTTCCGTCAAACGGCCTGACTTATTTTCCAAAAAAATAGAAAGTTGTTTTGCTACCATCATTGTTAAGTATTAAGTATTAAGTATTAAGTTTTAAGTATTGGCATCAAGTATCAAGTTTTAAGTTTTAAGTATTAGCTATGCAGACATATGCCAATGGCTGCGATAATACTTGATACTTAATACTTGTTTCCCAATACTTATTTACATTTTTCTGTTATCAATTACACGTTTCGCTTTACCTACGCTGCGTTCAATGCTGCGAGGCTCTACCAGTTTCACGTTGACTCCCAGTCCGAGTACGCTTTGCAAACGTCCTCCCAGTTTCTTCTTCAAAGCCAGCATTTTGTTGATCTCATCCGAATAGAATTCCGGACGTACTTCAACCTGGAGTTCCATTGTATCGGTATTGTTTTCACGACCCACTATCAACAAATAATGCGGTTCAAACTCTTCCATTTCAAGAATGACTGATTCAATCTGCGTCGGGAATACATTCACACCGCGGATAATCAACATATCATCACTACGTCCCAAAATACGATCCATACGTACCAATGTACGGCCACAGGAGCATTTATCATGATGCAAAGCCGTCAAATCACGCGTACGGTAACGAAGCAACGGCATACCCTCTTTGGTTAAATGAGTGAATACCAGTTCGCCCGTTTGACCGGATTCCACCGGTTGCAATGTATTCGGGTCGATGATTTCCGGGAAGTAATGGTCTTCATTCAAGTGAGTCCCGTGCTGACATTCGCACTCGTACCCGACACCCGGTCCGGCAATCTCACTCAATCCATAAATATCGTATGCTTTGATTCCCAACTTTTCTTCTATCTCATGACGCATATTTTCCGTCCAGGGTTCTGCACCGAAAGCACCGACTTTCAGTTTGAATTCTTCACGTGGTAAACCGGAATCTTTGATAGCATCTGCCAGATAAAGCGCATAGGAAGGAGTACAACAAAGCACTGTCGATCCGAAATCGTGCATCAAGGTTATCTGTTTTTCCGTGTTGCCACTGGACATCGGAATAACAGAAGCACCGATATTTTCGGCTCCTGCATGTGCTCCCAATCCTCCCGTAAACAGTCCGTATCCATAAGATACCTGAAAAATATCAGAACGTCCCGCTCCATAAGCGGTAAAAGCACGCGATATACATTCCGCCCATGAAGCCAAGTCCTTACGGGTATATCCGACAACCGTGGGTTTTCCAGTTGTTCCGGAAGAAGCATGAATACGTACAATCTGGCTCATCGGCACGGCACAAAGTCCGAACGGATAATTATCTCTTAAATCATGTTTCGTGGTAAACGGCAGTTTTACAATATCATCAATCGTATTGATGTCATCGGGAGTAATCCCCATTTCCTGCATCTTCTTTCGATAGAAAGGTGTATTGTGATAGACGTAATCTACAATTTTCTTGAGTCGTATGCTTTGAATCTTGCGAAGACTTTCGCGGTCCATACACTCAATGCTCTCATTCCAAATCATGTGTTTCCGGTATTACTAGTTGTATGAATCTGTTTTTTGATATTAATATGTTGCAAAGTAAAGGATTTATTTGGAAAAATGATTTGTTATCTCGATTATTTTACCGAATATTGCTCCACTTTTTAGGATTTAACTATGAATTATGAACTAACATCAGCTTACAAACCTACCGGAGATCAGCCGGAAGCTATAACACAACTTACTGAAGGGGTACTTCAGGGAGTTCCCGCACAGACTTTATTGGGAGTGACCGGGTCGGGAAAAACATTTACCATTGCCAATGTAATCGCCAATATCAATAAACCCACCTTGATTTTGAGCCATAACAAAACACTGGCTGCCCAGCTATATAGTGAGTTTAAAGGATTTTTCCCCAATAATGCGGTAGAATATTACGTTTCTTACTATGATTATTACCAGCCGGAAGCTTATCTGCCGAGCAGTGATACATATATAGAAAAGGACCTCGCCATCAATGACGAAATCGACAAGCTCCGACTCGCTACCACTTCCGCCCTACTCTCCGGGCGAAAAGACGTGGTAGTGGTTTCTTCGGTATCTTGTATCTACGGTATGGGAAATCCTTCGGACTTCTACAAAAATGTCATCGAAATAGAACGGGGACGGATGATGGACCGCAATGTGTTTCTACGTCGTTTGGTAGACAGCTTGTATGTCCGCAATGATATTGACTTGAACCGTGGAAATTTCCGGGTCAAGGGCGACACGGTGGATATTTATCTGGCTTATACCGACAACCTGCTCCGTATCACCTTCTGGGGAGATGAGATTGACGGTATCGAAGAGGTAGACCCCATCACAGGAGTCACTATCGCGCCATTTGACGCCTATAAGATTTATCCGGCCAACCTGTTCATGACTACCAAAGAGGCTACTCTCCGCGCTATTCATGAAATAGAGGATGATTTGACCAAGCAAGTAGCTTTCTTCGAATCTATCGGCAAAGAATACGAGGCCAAGCGATTGTATGAGCGAGTAACTTACGATATGGAGATGATCCGGGAATTGGGACATTGTTCCGGAATTGAGAATTACTCCCGTTATTTCGACGGCCGTGCTGCCGGTACCCGCCCCTATTGTTTGCTCGATTTCTTTCCGGATGATTTCCTGATCGTTATCGACGAAAGCCACGTGAGCGTACCCCAAATCCGTGCAATGTATGGAGGAGACCGTGCGCGAAAAATCAATCTTGTGGAATATGGTTTCCGATTGCCTGCCGCTATGGACAACCGCCCGTTGAAATTTGAAGAGTTTCAGGAGATGGCAAAACAAGTAATCTACGTCAGTGCTACACCGGCGGATTATGAATTGATTCAATCGGAAGGAATCGTCGTGGAACAGGTGATTCGTCCTACCGGTCTGCTTGATCCTGTCATCGAAGTGCGTCCGAGTCTCAATCAGATTGACGATTTAATGGAAGAAATCCAGCTCCGTATTGAAAAGGAAGAACGCGTACTCGTCACTACACTAACCAAACGAATGGCAGAAGAACTGGCAGAATATCTTCTCAATAATAATGTGAGATGTACCTATATCCATAGTGATGTCGACACACTGGAACGTGTGAAGATTATGGATGATCTCCGGCAAGGAGTTTATGACGTACTTATCGGGGTGAACCTGCTTCGTGAGGGTCTCGACCTTCCGGAAGTGTCTCTCGTCGCTATTCTCGATGCAGACAAAGAAGGGTTCCTCCGCTCCCACCGTTCGTTGACACAAACTGCGGGACGTGCCGCGCGTAATGTGAACGGTAAGGTAATCATGTATGCTGATAAGATGACGGATAGCATGAAACTGACGATTGATGAAACGAACCGTCGCCGCGAAAAGCAGTTGGCATATAATGAGGCAAACGGAATTACCCCGCAACAGATTAAAAAGGCCAGAAACTTGTCTGTATTCGGCAATGCAAAAGAGGCAGATGAACTGTTAAAAGAAAGACATGCTTATATAGAACCTTCTACTCCGAATATCGCCGCAGATCCGGTAGTGCAGTATATGAGTAAAGCGCAAATGGAAAAGAGTATCGAGCGTACCCGCAAACTGATGCAGGAAGCAGCCAAGAAACTCGAATTTATCGAAGCCGCACAATATCGTGACGAATTATTGAAACTGGAGGACTTGATGAAAGAGAAATGGGGATAAAATTCCCCCATTGTTCACCTATCATAGCCTGATTGTTAAGGGTTGAAACTCTTAACAAACCTGTAACTTCGTATTTAGTCTATTAATTAGTGTTATAAAAACACCTGTTAAGGGCTGATAATTTGCAAAGTTACCGGAATCCCGTATCTTTGCACTGTGTTTTTCATAGTATTAGATTTAAGGTTAACAAAGGTTGGAGCAAGGCGTTGCTCCTTTTTTTATGTCTATACGCCTCAGCTGGAAAGATATAACGGAAACTCTCTAAAGAATAAATAAGGAGGATTGCAGATATAGACTGATCGTTCATTACGACTGAATCTATTCCTGCAATCCTCCCCATTTTTTATAGTTGGATTTCCTACTTCAAGTGATGATAAATCAAAGCGCCTTCTCTATGGCATTTTTAATCAACGGTTCCATAATATCATATCCCTCGCTCGTCGGATGAACTCCATCTTTAGTATATTGAGGATTCAAGGCCTGGTTTTCGTCAACCACCATTGCTTTGTAATAATTAACAAACGGAATTTTATTTGCTTTTGCATAAGCCTCTATCCGGTCATTTAAAGATTTAATTTTCTGCGGAGCATCTTTTATTTCCATTCTCCACTTAAATGCTGCAGCAGGCAATACGGAAGTCAAAATTACTTTTATTTTATTCGCTTTCGCCAGTTCCGCCATAGAAACGATGTTTCCGAATGTATAATCTTCATTATAAGCTTGTGTATTTTCAGCGACATCATTTGTTCCGGCATTAATCACCACTAAAGCAGGAGAAAGATTAATCACATCTTCCCGAAAACGTAACAAGAATTGATAGGAAGTCTGCCCACTGATTCCACGGCCAATGTAACCATTTGATTTGAAAAAATCCGGATGAGTCCTTACCCATCCTTCCGTAATGGAATTTCCCATAAAAATAACCCGTTTGTCTTTCTTTGTCGCTTGTGGAAGTGCAGCATTTTCTTTTGAATAACGACGTAGATTAGCAAAATCATTTTTCTGTGCATAGCTTTCTCCTATCGAGAAACTCAAGCAAACAACAGCCAATAATATCCATTGGCCCCATCTTCTTTTATCCATGTTTATATTAAGTATTAGTAATATAATATTTTATGCAAAGATAAAAAAAACTCCATATATAGGCATCCAAAACAACAAATAACCGTTAAGTCGAAGGAGTTTTTTCTTAATCTATGTTATATAACATGCGTTTTTTCTTGGATTATTTGCTAATTCCATAGCAGTCCGTATCTTTGCACTGTGTTTTTCATAGTATTAGATTTAAGGTTAACAAAGGTTGGAGCAAGGCGTTGCTCCTTTTTTTATGTCTATATGCTTGATTTCCTAAAAAAGAATGGTATTTTTGTAAAGTCACAATTATTATCCGAAACATGAAACGCAAACTACTTTATACCACTCTAATAATAGCTATCCTGTGTGTAATCAGCATAATTGTATGTAACAGGACAATCAAGAAACACACAGTCTCCAAACTATATACGGAAGTAAATACTATCCCCTCCAACAATGTAGGATTACTTCTCGGAACTTCTCCCAAGTTGAAAAATGGAAATAACAATTTATATTTCGATTATCGGATTCTTGCAACAGTAGAGTTATATAAAGCCGGGAAAATTAAATATATCCTCATCAGCGGCGATAACCGTAAAGAGGATTACAATGAACCGGAAGAAATGAAGAAAGCACTCATGCAAAAAGGTATTCCTGAAAAATCCATTTATTTAGATTATGCCGGATTCCGGACTCTCGACTCTGTTGTACGTGCCAAAGAGGTGTTTGGACAAAATCGTCTGACCATCATCTCCCAACGATTCCATAACGAACGAGCAATCTATCTTGCAGAGAAAAATGGAATAGACGCCATCGGGTACAACGCCCAAAATGTAAATGCTTATGCCGGACTGAAAACTAACATCCGGGAATTACTCGCAAGAGTCAAAATGTTCATAGATTTAGGAACAGATAAACAACCTCATTTCTTGGGAGAGAAAATCATTATTGAAAACAATAAATGACTAAATATAAAATGCCATGAATAAACACAAAAGATAAAACCTATGAGACATCAACAAAATAAGAAAAAAACAGCCTGGAAGAAAAGTCGCACCTTTGGTGACATTAAAGGAGGAAGAATGCGAATCAAATTAAAGGACAATATAGTGAAAAGAGAACACTCTTTATTAAAACCAACAGAATTTGATAAATGCCCCATTTATATAATGGAAAATCCGTCCAGAGATTTCTATTTTCCAATAACAATAGACCATATTGAAAGTGTATTGAATCAATTACCCGAAAAAGATGTATCATGTATAACACACATATGGCTACGCAAACCTAATTCTAAAGTAAATTGCCAAGGTTATTTTACTACGGGTAGTGGAGTATATGCCATTATATTATATCCATTTCCTAAAAACAACAAAATCTCCATAGGAAAAAGCAAACCCAGTCACAAACTACTGACATGGTATAAAGGCTATGCGTCTGAACCTGTAAAAGAACGAGGTAACTGGTATATTGAATTCACAGAAGAAAGTGCAAGAAGATATTATCTTGAACGTTTATTAATGCATGAAATCGGACATTGTGTCAATACATGGTCAGTTTATAATAAAACAGTAAACTACAAATCAGAAAATAGTGCAGATAATTATGCTTTGAATAATAAACTTGAAATAACTTATTAAATTATGCAACAGCAAATTCAGCTCAACGATCACAACAAGCAGGAATACCCTCCTATGCATACAGCAGAGCATTTACTCAATGCAACCATGGTGAAAACCTTTGGCTGCCCACGTTCTCGCAATGCACACATCGAAAGGAAAAAGAGCAAATGTGACTATATACTTTCGTCATGTCCGACAGCGGAACAAATCCAGTCTATTGAAGATAGAGTGAACGAGGTAATCAGTCAGAACCTACCTGTGACTGTTGAGTTTATGACTCATGAACAGGCCAAAGACATCGTAGATTTAAGTAAACTACCTGCCGATGCAAGCGAAACTCTTCGCATTGTCCGCATTGGAGATTATGATACCTGCGCCTGCATCGGATTGCATGTATCCAATACTTCTGAAGTGGGTACCTTCAAAATCATTAGTCATGATTATGACGAAGAAAGGCAAACACTAAGAATAAGATTCAAACTGATCGAGAAGAAGTAAACAGGTTATCAAATTAATATCTATCTTATATAAAATAAATAAAAACAGAATACATTTTGTCACCTGTATTGCAAATTTGGCACTATTACAATGACAAATAGACAATTTTAGTCTCCAAAATCTCTTGGCATAAGGTTTGCATTTATAGAAGCGAACAACGGTTCGAGAGCGGACGATGGAAGGCGGGATAACCGATACCATCGGAAGTGAAAACGCCGAAGTTCAAGATTTATTAATTGAATGTTTAACTTAAAGATAGGAGACTAAAATTATGATGCCTGTTAGAAGAACTCAAGGTTGGTTACCAAGTATCTTTAATGATTTCTTTGATAACGATTGGATGGTAAAAGCAAATGCTACTGCACCTGCAATTAATGTTTTGGAAACAGAAAAAGAATACAAAGTGGAATTGGCTGCTCCTGGTATGACGAAGGATGATTTCAATGTTCGCATTGATGAAGACAACAACCTCGTTATCAGCATGGAGAAGAAGACTGAAAACAAGGAGGAAAAGAAAGACGGTCGCTATCTGCGTCGCGAATTCTCATACTCTAAGTTCCAGCAAACAATGATTCTACCGGACAATGTGGACAAAGAAAAAATTGCTGCATCCGTAGAACATGGCGTTTTAAACATCGAACTTCCTAAACTCTCTGAAGAAGAAGTGAAGAAGCCAAATCGGCAAATCGAAATAAAGTAATACGGTAACCACTTGCTGTTCACCGGAAACGGTGATGAGAAGTAATAAAACAGCTCTTTCCCTGAAAGGGAAACGAGCTGTTTTTATATTATTATTGCAGACAACGCCTCCTTATCGCCCTTAGTTATTCTTCCGATAACTAATCACTGCCCAACTATTAAACACTACTGCAAAAAACAACAATACTCCAAACTGCGGCAGTAAATCAAAGAAACCACTCCCCTTCAAATACACCATTCGCATCACTTCCATAAAATACCTCAAAGGATTGAGCCTGGTAATTATTTGAGCCCATTCCGGCATACTGCTAATAGGAGTAAACAAACCACTCATCAAAATTACAACCAACAAACAGAACCACATAACAAACATAGATTGTTGCATCGTTGCCGAGTAGTTGGAAATAACAAGTCCGAAACCGGACATTACCAAAACGAAAAGAACTGCGAAAAAGTAAATCAATAGAAAATGACCGACTGGCACTATGCCATAAATTAACCAAGCTAATATGAAACATACAGTCAGCACGACAAAACCAATCAACCAGTAAGGCAAGAGCTTTGCCAAAATAAAGACAAATTTCGAAACCGGAGTCACATTAATCTGCTCGATTGTTCCTACTTCCTTCTCACTAACTATATTCAATGCAGGCAAGAAGCCACAAATCAAAGTCAATAACATGACCATCAATGCCGGAATCATATAGAGTTTATAATTCAGATTCGGATTAAACACCCCTTGCGTATCAATGCCTATCGAAGGGAAAGCACCGGAGACTGTAGCAGTTGCAGGATATTCAGAACGCAGTTCGGCTGCATAATCATTAACAATAGAAGATAGATACGAACTCCCCAGCCCTCCTTTTGTTCCATTCACGGCATTGGCTGCTATCAGTATGTGGGCATCTTCTCCATTCATCCAATCCCGTTCCAGATGCCTCGGAATTTCCATCACAATATCCGCCGTTCCAATTTCAATATTCCGTAGGCCTTCTTCATACGAAGCCGGCACTTCCACCAGACGGAAATAGGTAGAGGCGGCAATCTTATTGACTAAACGTTGTGAAACAGCCGAATGGTCATTATCCACAATATTCAGCTGTATATTCTTGATTTCCAGATTTACCGCCCAAGGCATCAGCAGCATAATCATGCATGGAAATACAAGAATCAATTTCGGAAGAAACGAATTGCGAAGCAATTGTTTAAACTCTTTTTCTATCAGGAACTTTATCATAAATAATTCTTCCATTTATCAATCTGCCCATTAGCACACTTGTATAATATTCATACAATCAATTGGCATATCGACATATTATTCCAATCTATACTTAAATTTCTTGATACTGATCGTAATAAGTACCGCCGCCATCAATAACAAGATACCAATCTCTTTATACACCAATGCAACTGGTACTCCTTCAATCATCAGTTTACGCACAGCCTGTATATACCAACGTGCTGGAAGTATATCCGAAATCCATTGAAGTATCACCGGCATACTCTCTATAGGGAAAATCATACCCGATAGAAGCATCGTGGGCATCATCAGCATCAATCCGGAAACCAGCATGGCGGCAACCTGTGTACGTGTGACTGATGAAATCAATAAGCCCAATGCCAAGGATACGAAGATAAACAGCAAAGATACCGTGATTAACCAGAACAAACTTCCTACCACCGGAACATCCAACACAAAGACCGAAAGCAAAAGGATCGTTATCAGATTGACGAACGACAGCACAAAATAAGGTACAGCCTTTGCCAAAATAATAAATAGCGGCTTCACAGGTGAAACCAATAATACTTCCATCGTGCCTGTTTCTTTCTCACGAACAATGGAAATCGAGGTCATCATGGCGCAAATCAGCATCAGAATCAAGCCCATCACTCCCGGAACAAAGTTATAAGCACTCTTCATCTGCGGGTTGTAGAGCAATTTGATATCAGGAGTCAGGCGGGCAGCCGACATATTCGGAGGAATCATCTCCTGGCCTACCATAGAAACGATTCCTGTCGCATAATTAACTTGCGAAGTCGACATATTAGGATCTGTTGCATCTACTATCAGCTGTACACGAGCATCACCCGTATAGAGATCATCCGCAAACCGTTCGCTAAAGACAATCGCCATATCAATTTCATTCTTCAAGAAAGCAGCTTCCATTTCCCGGGGCGAATGAAAACGTGCAGTAACGGTGAAGTATTCACTGGCATCCAAACGATCAATTATTTTTCGCGTTACCACATCATTAGAAGGATCGAGTACCGCCAACCGAACATTTTTCACTTCCGTAGTGATAGCAAAACCGAATAGAATAATTTGCACGACCGGCATCCCCAACAAAATCAGCATCGTTCGCCGGTCACGGAAAATATGATAAAACTCTTTCTTTATAAAAGCTATAAACTGTCTCATAATCAATCTGCTTTGCGCACCGCACCGCGGGCTAATTTCTGAAAAACGTCATCCATCGTTTCCGCACCGAATTGTTGTTTCAGACGGGCAGGTGTATCAAGTGCTTTTATCTGACCGTCTACCATGATAGATATCCGGTTGCAATATTCCGCTTCATCCATATAATGGGTAGTGACAAATACGGTAATACCCTGATCGGCTGCCTGATAGATCAATTCCCAGAACTGCCTTCTCGTAGCAGGGTCTACTCCGCCGGTCGGCTCATCCAGAAAAACGATTCTCGGTTCATGGAATATTGATACTGAAAAAGCCAATTTCTGTTTCCATCCCACCGGAAGGCTCTTCACCAGAGTATCCCGTTCGGCTGTAAGCTCCAAACGATCCAACAATTCTTCTGTCTTCCGTTCTATCTCCTGTTCCTTCATGCCATAAATTCCGGCAAACAGACGGATATTCTCCCACACTTTCAGATCTTCATATAGCGAAAACTTTTGGCTCATATAGCCGATATTTTTCTTTACTTGTTCGGCCTCCCGGTAAATGTCATATCCTGCCACCTTTCCGATGCCTGATGTCGGTTTACTTAATCCGCAAAGCATACGCATAGCTGTCGTCTTTCCTGCTCCATTAGCACCCAGAAAGCCAAATATCTCGCCCCGGTTCACCTGAAAGGAGATATGATCTACTGCGGTAAAATCTCCAAAACACTTTGTCAACTGCTTCACTTCAATGACCGGAGCTACTTCATGCTTCACTTCCTCCCGCTCCAAGGAAGGAGGGCAAAGGATAGACGCAAATTGATGAAGAATACGTTCGGGAGTATCAATGCCATGAATCTGTCCATGATTGATGAAAGCAATCCGGTCACATTGCCGAGCCTCATCCATAATGGGAGTAGAAACGACAATGGTAATACCCTGTTCACGCAAATTTCGGAGCATTTGCCAAAATTCCTTACGTGACACAGGATCCACTCCGGTAGTGGGTTCATCCAGAAATAAAATATCCGGTTTATGAATCAAAGCGCAGCTCAATGCCAGTTTCTGCTTCATACCACCTGACAAAGCTCCTGCCCTTCTTTTCCTGAACGGTTCTATCTGCTGATAGATATCTTTAATTAAATCATAATTCTCCTGAACTGTCGTATGGAACACGGTAGCAAAAAACTCCAGATTCTCTTCTACAGAAAGATCCTGGTAAAGTGAAAAACGACCGGGCATATATCCCACTTTCGTACGAATCTGTTTATAATCCGCTACCACATCCAGCCCGGTAACCATGGCCGTTCCTTTATCCGCCAGCAACAAAGTAGTCAGAATACGGAATAAGGTACTCTTACCGGCACCGTCAGGCCCTATCAGGCCAAAGATTTCTCCCCGTTCCACAACGAAAGAAACTTCTTTCAGCGCCTCCACCTTTCCATAGTTCTTGCCGACTTCTTTCACAACCACTATGGGTTCTCCCTTTTCCATCTCCTTGCGTTTAATTTTTAATCATTAATTTTTCAATGTCACTCCTCCGTACATACCAATCTTCAATGCTCCGTCATTCTTCACGGCAATTTTCACTGCATATACCAGATTAGCACGTTCATTTTTCGTCAAAATCGTTTTGGGAGTGAACTCCGAACGGTCGGAAATCCATGTCACTACCCCCGGATAAGCTTTCTGCTCCGAGTTTCCATAATCAGCATACACAGTTACCTCATCTCCCAATTTCACTTGCGACAACTGTTCGGAGGTAATGTAAGCCCTCAAATACATGCGATCCACTTCAGCCACTTTAAACAAAGGTTTGCCTATCGCCGCCAATTCACCGGCTTCTGCATATTTTGCCAATACTGTACCTTCGATAGGCGACTGGACATGACATTTAGCTAACTGATCCTCCATCTGTGCAACCTGTATGGCAACCGAATTTCCTTGTTCTATCAGGCTATTTGTACTATTCTGCAATGATGATTCCTGTGCGACAAGCTGCCTTTCAAGCAATTTGACTTGTGCATCCCAGTCGTCCAACTGTTTCTGATTCGCCGCTCCAGCAGCAAGCAGGTTTTCCACGCGTTTCTTTTCACGTTCAGCTGTTACTATTTGCTGTTTGGTAGCAGCTATCTGTTTAGCAAGATCCGGACGTTGGCTTTCCACAGATTTCATACTGGCCTCCAGTTGTAATTTCTTCAAATACAATTGCACCGTATCCACCAGTCCAATCTCCTCACCTGCTTTCAGCCTTGTCCCCTCTTCTACCTCCAGTCGCAACAACTTTCCGGCAGCTTCGGCAGAGACTATCACTTCCGTGGCTTCAAACGTACCGGTTGCATCATAGCTGGGTATTCCCTTACCACAAGCAGCCAACATTATCAATGCCACTCCAACCATTCCTATTTTTGTCATTCGTTCCATATCTAAAGAAGTTATATTAATCATTCGTAGTATATTTCAATTGATAAATTCCCATTAACCGTTGAATTTCATGCAACGCTTTCGACTGACGTGCCAAACTCTCATTGGTCAATTCCCGAAGCATCTCGGTCACCGTCAATGTTCCATTCGCCACTTTGGCTTCTGCCGATTTGCGAATATTGGTACGCAAACGGATAATCTCATCATCATCCTGCATTTGCTTTTCCAATGATTGGATAGCCTGATCCTGTTGTGTCATCTCCAATCTTGTATTAAAAAGAAATACATCCCGGTTATTATCCAATTGCCGGCGTTTATTTTCAATTACCTTCCGGTCATTCTTCAAGGTGTACAAACTACCGAAATTCCATGAAAGGCGAACACCCGCAATATAGTAAGGAGAAAATTCATTTTTCAGCATATTCAATCCGGGGTTTCCATAAGCTCCCTGCACAAACAATCCGAACTGTGGAAGATGACGCACATTCAAAGCTTTCTCCTGTACTTGTAATCCGACTCCTTGCGCATTAAACAAAGACAATTCCGGGCGACGAATCTCACTGACAGCCGAAACCTCATCTTGAGGAACAGGTTTCTCCAAAACCGTTTCCTGTGGCAACTTCTCTCCTACCAGAAGTGAAAGCATCTTCAAATATGCCATACGCGATGAAACCAGTTCTACTCTTTTCTGCTTTGTGTTCAGCTGTTCCACTTTCACAGCATCCAAATCGGCCTGATTGGCAATGCCATTTTCTACGTAGGCAGCAATCTGGCGATAATTTCTCTCCAGTTCATCTTGCAACAATGCATTCTGTATCAACTGCTCATCCAACAAAAGAATTCCAAAATAAAGGTCATTTACACGACTATTCAGCGCATACATATCCACATTCAGCTTTTCTTTCTCTATCTCCGCTTCCGCAGTCGTTTGTTTCTTCTGCATCCGGATTCCTCCGCCATCCCAGATTTTCTGTTGTAACTCCAACATCACCTGATACTGATCTTTCGGCAGTCCTTTCAAATCCACTCCGGGGAGCTTCACCGGAATTTCTGTTACCTCACTCTGATAAGAAGCTTTAGCCGAAAGGGCAAACTGTGGCAAATATCCTTTTGCCGCATTCTCAAGATTATATTCCTTTGTTTTCTCCACCAGACCATACTGATGTACCAACGGATAATTTTCCTGCGTCTTCCGTTGACATTCTTCCAACGTTATCTGCGCATTTATTCCCGATACAAACAATAAAAAGGAGAAACTGAAAAACATTCTTTTCATACACATCATTTCTTTAATTTCTTCAAAAGACAAAGATAGAGATTTCAAAGATACATTCACATTCCGATAGTTAGTAAAAATATCCCAATAGTTCGATAAAGAGAAAGAATAAAAGGCTATTTGCTGATTTTTATTATCTTTGACGGAAAAAACAGATAGAGATGGAAAAGAAAATACCATTGAATATAGGTCTCGAAATCTTAGAAAATCCGGATGTCGTCCGACATAACGAATTCCGTTACATATCTCCGCATTTTGGATTCGTAAATAGCTTCGCCCAATTAGAATCCAATCTTATCATACTGGGCCAGCCTTATCGTATCAAAGAAGGACGCATCGCAGTCATCAAACAGGGATATGCACGCGTATTAATCAACCTGATAGAAGAAACCTTTCAGCGGGACAAGCTACTATTAATTGTTCCGAATTCCATTCTTCAGATTATAGAAGTCTCTCCGGATTTTGATATGCAGATGGTAGCCATGGACGCAGAATTTCTTTCTATAGCCGGAAAAGACAATTTCTTCACTCATCTTTCACAGTTACAGAAAAACCTCATATTATCTCTGACCTCACATGAGTACGACTTGTTTAAGAGTTACTTTGCTTTAATATGGAATATATTACAAGAACCGACATTCCGACGGGAAGCTATTCAATATCTACTGATCAGTATTCTGTGCAATATAGAATATCTTGTCAAAAACAGCAATCAAAAAGAACAGAGCTGCCAGACACATCAGGAAGAGATTTTCCAGCGTTTCATTTCTTTAGTCAATGCTTATAGCAAGAGAGAACGTAATGTTAGTTTTTATGCGGATAAGCTATGTCTCACTCCCCGCTATCTTAACACTATCATCCGCCAAACCAGTCAACAAACAGTAATGGACTGGATAAACCAGTCCATTATATTAGAAGCTAAAGTATTGCTAAAACATAGCAATCTGCTTGTTTATCAAATTTCTGATGAATTGAACTTCCCTAATCCTTCTTTTTTCTCGAAGTTCTTTAAGCGAATGACAGGAATGACACCACATGAATATCAATTCTCGAAATAAATTTTATTTCGAGAATTCCTTAATTCTTTGCTCTTCTTCCAGCTTGCAGATCAATAATGTGTTATCTTTCTCTGCAATGATATATCCATCCAAGCCTTGAATGACTACTCGTTTTTCTTCGCTGGCATGCACAATACAATTTTTACTTTCATACAAACGGATATCGGTTCCTACGGTTGCATTTCCAGACTTATCCTGTGGAAGCAAACCGCGAAGTGCTCCCCATGTACCCAGATCTGACCAGCCAAAAGAAGCGGGAAGTACATAAATCTCCTGTGCTTTCTCCATCACTGCATAGTCGATAGAAATGCTTTCGCAAGTAGGGAATAACTTCTTGATCGTTTCATTTTCTTTCTCTGTATAGAAATCGGGGAAAATGCGATCGAAAATTTGTGCGATGCCCGGAGCATATACACGCAGCACGGAAGTAATAGTACGCACGTTCCACACAAAGATTCCCGCATTCCAGAAGAAATTGCCTTCTGCCAGATACTTTTCGGCAGTCTCTTTATCCGGTTTTTCCTTAAATGCATCTACAGTGTAAATCTCTTTATCTGTCTGGAGCTGATCAGCAGCAGCAATATATCCGTATCCGGTTTCCGGACGAGTTGGCCGGATACCTATCGTTACAATGGCGCTGCCATCATCTGTGAAACGAAGGGCTTTCTCCATCACTCTACGGAATTCTCCCGTATCAATGACTAATGCATCCGAAGGAGTTACTACAATGTTAGCATTCGGATGTTTTTTCTTGATCTTCCAACAAGCAAAAGCAATGCAGGGTGCAGTATTGCGCGCACAAGGCTCCGCCAAAATATTACTTTCCGGAATTTCCGGCAACTGCTCCCGAACAATATCAATGTATTTTTCAGAAGTTACGACCCACATATTTTCTTTAGGGCAAACACCGTCGAAACGATCTGCCGTCAACTGAATCAGCGACCGGCCACATCCCATTACATCAATAAATTGTTTAGGACATTCCGGAGTGCTCATCGGCCAGAAGCGGCTCCCTATGCCACCAGCCATTATTACAACATGATTATCCATACCTGTTATTCTCCTGTTAAAAAAATATTCTTTAAAATAGGTGTGCAAGGTACGCTAAAATGTCCAAAACAGCAAATAAAGATAAGAGTATTTGTAAGCTCCCAATAAAGTACCAATATTTATTATGAAGAAGTATTCAATATAAAAACGGAAGACAACAAAAGTGCTATCTCCCGTTTTGAGTTGTATATTATCTAGTGATAATATCATTTCAAATATCAACGATCTTCACAGACAGTTGATATAATAGAAATCACATCGGATTTACACCGACATGAGGGCGTTGATCAGGAATACACCGCCGTATATTTCCTGACCACAAAATGTAGGGACTTCATGTGTGTAGCATGAAGTTAGGGACCTACATATTTCATCTCACTTTGTGTAAAGTATTAAAAGCACTTTATTTTTTATTGGCTCGTATACATCAGAGAAATATAATGGCTATTTTGTTCAACGATTATTCTTTATCACCATGATTTTCTCCATAACCATAGCCATAACCGTAACGTTTACCATAGCCATAATATTTGCCATATTTACCATAGCCGTAATAATAGCCATATTTTCTCCTATTCAAATCCAAACCATTAATAGCGATACAGAGATTAGGCAATTTATTATTTTCAGCAAGTTCATTAATTAGAGTAAACTCAGCCTTACGGGTGTAATCAGCACGACATACATATACAGACAAATCAGCAACACGTCCTATAAGCAAAGTATCTGTCACCATACCCACCGGTGCTGTATCCAATATTACATAATCAAAATTCTTCCTCAACGTTTCGATAGCCTTTTCCAACCCGTCACGAGCCAATAACTCTGTTGGATTAGGCGGAACGGTTCCACCGGGAAGTATAAACAGATTCTTGTTTATGTCAGAAGGTTGTACCAAGTCCATCAGATTCGTAGTGGGATTAGTCAAGAACTGAGTAATACCATGATCCTTTTTAGAAATATTGAATACTTTATTCAACCCCGGTTTACGAATATCAAGACCGACTATTACTACTTTTTTGCCTAGTAAAGATAGACTAATAGCCAAATTAGCGGATATAAAGGATTTTCCTTCACCACTAATGGTAGAAGTTACCAAAATTACATTCTTACCATTCTCAAGCATAAACTGAAGATTGGTACGAACGTTTCGGAAAGTCTCGCTCATGAGATTGTTCTTATTCTCAAATACTGCAATTGAACCTGTCTTTTCATCCGCCAATGGAATATCACCGACAACAGGAAGCAAAGTCAATTTTTCAACATCAGCACGCCCTTCAATCTTGAACTTGGTTAATCCAATCAGATAGATAATACCTACCGGAAGCCCCATTCCCAAAACAAAAGCAGCCAAATAAATCATCATCTTTTTAGGAGAAACCGGGTTATCATCTGCTAACGCTTCATCGATAATCTTCGCGTTATTAGCAGTAGCAGCCAAGGTTATGGCATTTTCTTCACGCTTTTGAAGTAACATCAAGTAGAGTCCTGCCTTGATTTCTTGTTGACGGGCAATGCTCACAAACTGACGTTCCTGAGTAGGAGCATCATTAATACGACGAGAATAACGATTCGCTTCACGAGCTAAATCATCTTTTGTAATTTGTAATCCTTTCAATGTAGCATCCAATGTAGCTTGCACATTGCTGCGCATTGCTCGAATACTAGTATCCAAATTCACGATGGTCGGATTATTCTCTGTCGATGTACGAAGTAAGCGTTTTCTCTCAACCAACATTTGATTATATCGGTCAATCGCACCAGCCGATGCTGCATCTTGGAGTCCAATATTACTAGGCAAAACCTCATATTCATTACCTTTCATATAGCGTTGCAAGTCCATCACCAAATTAATTTGAGTCTGATTCTCTACACGTTTCTTTTCATATTCTGCATTCCCCGTTAATGCAATCTGAGCTTCACTTGTCAAGTCAGTAATACCAGCAGTACGCTTGAAGTTTTCCAAATCTTGTTCTGTACTTCCTAACTCCTTAGAAATAATGCCGATACGTTCATCAATAAATTCAGCAGTCTTTTGCGCCACTTCATTCTTATCATTGTTGGTATTGATATTGTACATCTCAAGCAACTTATTGATAAAGTCTTTTCCACGTTGTGTATTTGAGTTCTTTAGCGAAAGTACAGCAACTGAAGTAGTCTTTGAAGTAGGAGCTATTGACAAAGCTTCACTATATCTTTTTGCTACGGACATTGGACGACTTATAAAAGCTTTAATATGTCGTTCCCCCTCCTCTCCTTTCTGAAAATTCACTGCCAACGTATCTTTATTTTCAAAAAAAGCAATTGTGCCTTCATCTGTTGGGAATATAGCTGGTAACTTATCAAATCGCTTCTGATACTCTTTGTCTCCTACTGTTATCAAGACATCCATCATTCCATTTGTCAATAAGGTCATTCCCACCTCCATCGTTTCTGGAAGTTTTTCAGCCTCCTGTGGAGTCAGACTTACTAGCACGGGAGAAGTACGATAAAGTTCTTTTCCAGGAAATGCATCTTCATCCTTATAAGTTACAAATAAACTCAACTGATTCACAACTTCACGAGCTAATAATTTAGACCGTAATACTTCTATTTCATTATCTATATTTTTGGATGATGACATAAAACCGTCAAGCCCCATTCTTTCAAGTTCGGAACTCATACTTTTTCCACCACCTTTTTCTTCATCTTTTATCAGAACAGTAGCAGAAATATTATAAATAGGAGTTGTTATATGCAAATATATCCATGCAAAAATTATGCAAGCTACTACTGAAACAACAAACCAAGGCCAATGAATCAGATAACGAAAAAGAATCTCTTGAATATTAATATACTCTTCATCCACTTCGTTGCGCTTTTCCTTTCTTTCTTCCAACATAATAGATTTTATTATTTAAAGATTGTTATTAACAAACTTGCCAACGACACTAATATAGAAGTTGCAGAAAACCAAAGACTTGTACTATTACCAATATCAGAATTTTTCGCTTTTACTTTATTGGGGGTCACGTAGACAATATCATTCTGCTGTAACCAGTAATAAGGTGACAAAATTGTTTCTGCTTTATTAAGATCTAAGGTTATAATTTGCTGCTTCCCATTGTCATCTTCACGAATCAATTTCACATTGTCACGAAGTCCATACACTGTCATATCTCCTGCCATAGCTAAAGCTTCCAGCAAATTTACTTTTTCATTGTTAATAGTAAATGTACCAGGATGAGAAACTTCGCCAATAACTGAGATTTTATAATTCACCATGCGAATGGTAACTATCGGTCTTTCCTTAATGTATGGCTTCATCTTTTCCACAATCATCGCTTCTGCTTGCTTCTTTGTCAAACCACCGACTTTTAATTCACCCAAAACCGGAAAGTTAATTTTCCCCTCATTATCTACAAGATATTGTTGTAACACGGGCTGCGTGGTCGTAATCATATTACTAGTAGAGATACTTGCAGGGCTCGCTACTGTCAAATTAAATGGTACAGCCAATTCCGGGCTAGTACAGGATACCACAATGGTTAACAAATCCTTCGGCATGATTTTAGCATCATACATTTCTTTCTGTTGATTTTCCTTATTAATAACTTCCACATCTTGCAAATATGGTACTTTCTTATAAGATTGACATGCAACCAACAAAAAAGGCAACATCAACCAAAATAATAGTTTCTCACATAAATTGTTCATAAAATTCATTCATTAATATTTCATTTTTGCATATTACATATACTTAAAAGTAGTGCATAAAGCGGTTCCTAAAGCACAATATATCAAAAACATTCATTTTCAATAACAAGCTTCATATTGTCGTGCAATTTTACACCAAACATATTCCCTTTCAGCAATCTCCTTCATTGCTTTGGCATTCATAGACAATAATTCCTTTTTCTTGTTAAATAAAAGAATCAATTCCTCTACATTTTTAAAATAGAATGCTTTATTTTGAGTCGTTTCCCGGTTATACACCACATCAAAGGCTATAATGGGAACTCCTAAAGACATAGCCTCTACCAATGAAGGATTTGTTCCACCAGCACTATGGCCATGAATGTATTGTCCGGCATTTACTCGTAAAGAATACAGTATCTCCAAATCATAAATCGGATCAAGTATAGTAATATTTGTATAATCCCCATACTTATCTTTCAACCCTTTTCCATATTCACTCCTCTGCCAGTTTCCTATAAAAATCAAACGTTTATCTGTCTTACAAAAAGCTTCCAACACTACATGACAATTATTCTCTGGTTCTATACGACACACCGATATAGCATATTCTCTTGGAGTGAGACTATAGTGATTCAATACATCATTTATCCTTTCCTCTGAAATCTCTTGGAAAACATGATCTCCCCCATAAGTAATCAGTTCAACTGTCCTATGGTACTTTTCAATTACATAATCCTGAATAGCTTTGTTATCAGCTATAATTATATCAGCATTACGAATAGCCATCATCTCGCTAGTTCGCAAAAACCACTTAGCAAACCTCCCCCATTTTGCTCGCTTATACTCCAAGCCATCAATATTCACGATCAGTCGTTTGTGATATAATAATCTGAATACAGGCAAAAAAATACATCCTGACACCCCCAATATGACTACAGCATCATACCCCCGTAAGCATTTCACCATTGACAATATATCATAAAGAGTACTCTGCACTCCATTGGCACGAAATAACGAGACATACTTCAACTTCACGCCTTTATATGTTTCCGTACGTGTGGCACAGTCCTTGCCACTACAAAAAACGGTATAATGGACTTCAGGCGAACAATTATCACCGATAATATTCTCAACCAAAGTTTCAAAACCACCATACCTTGCAGGTACGCCTTGAATGCCTACAATAGCAACTTGTTTCATAAAAATATAACAGATAAATATTAAAAAAGCTAAGCCAATCTTTTTTCACTATCAAACTATAAAGGAAATATCAATCTTTCTATTTCTGTTAGCATTTGTATTGTGGAAAATTTTTGCGATTCTTTTTTCGCATTGTTAGACAAGTGTACGTATATGTCTTTGTCTAATAGAATATATTTGATACGGTTTTCTATTTTGTCTAATTCCTGTACATCTATCTTATATCCGTTCACTCCATCTTTTACCATTTCTGCAATCCCCCCCTTCGTTGGAACAATCACAGGTAAACCGGCACTCATAGCTTCCAGAGCCGTCAGGCCGAACGTTTCTATTGCTTGTTTTTTATTCGTCAAATTCAACACTAAACTTGCACGGTTATAAAATGATGTTACATCATTCTGCCTAGGATAGATAGTCAGATTCTTACCCATATTTATCTTGTATTCTTTCACAAAACAGTTGATGTTTTCTTGCGTATCATTCACTACCAATTCAAAATCAAATTGTGGCAAACGCCGGGCTAATTCCACAAACTCCAATGGACTTTTATAAAGTTTCAGTGACCCGAGCATTAATACCCGCTTCCTCATAAAAGCGGCTTTCGGTATAAATCTCAGTCTATCCACAAATTCCTGTGGCAACGCATTAGGTACCACAGACAGATTACTTTTTTGTTTCAAAAAGGAAGCCTGATAACAGGAAACGCAGATTATCTCATGTGCCAGCTTCTGCATAGCAATAGCTAGTATTTTATAACTTCCTCCTTTTACAAAAGCATTCTCATGATAATGATACACCACCCGTTTTCCCATAATTCTTCCTGCCAAAGCTGGACCCACTGGTAATAAAGTATTTATATAAAACACTATATCCCTACAAAAAAGCCACCTGAATGCAAATACAAACATATAAAGTTGCACTGCACAATAATATAACATCATCACTATTGGATTCTTAAAAAAACGATAAGGATAAGAATGTTTACGTAAGTTTTCATAACACAACAATTCATCCAACACTCCATGTTTAGAAGAAACTAAATCTACAATGTAATGCTGCTTCAGAAAATTTTCCAGTACCATCTTTAGTATCTTGGGACTGCCACTATAATCATTAAAGAGGTGAAAACAAATGAGATGTTTCATTTTCTTTTCTTGTCTAATTTCATTACCAATTCATCATACAATTCATTCCAAAACTTTCGCCTTATTTCCCATGTATATTTCTTTGCACGAATTAGCGTAGCTTCTGCTAATCGTTCCAAACGTTCAGGCGCTGCCAACACAACGTCTATAGCATTGGTAATTCCCTGCACATTAGCTTCATAAGTCGACTCTATCGGTACAAGTATTCCTGCTCCGTCACACAAAGTATCATGCATACCACAATGATCAAAACTCAAAGTAGGTACACCAAAGCTCATTGCTTCCCATATTGTAGTCGGATTACCTTCACTAATACTAGTTATAACATGAAGATGAGCAGAATCAAATACCTGTACGGCCTTATCTCTCGGTAATTTTCCATGCCATGTTATAAGAGAATTTAGACCATTCTTTATTGCATACTGTTGTAATTTATCTTTCAAAGATCCATCACCAACTATATCAACATGTACCATTTCTTTAAACTTCAACCTGGCAACTGCCTCCAGCAGTATACCAACAGATTTTCTAGCATCCAAACTTCCAATCACCACAAGGTTATATTTACAAGGGTTAACAAATTTTCCTTTATTCAAATGAATATGCCCTATAATACAATTCTCTGGAATACAGATACTGTCTTTTCCATGAATATTCTTAAATAGTCTCTGATTCTCAGAAGTAGCAGTAAGCAGAATATCTGTTGCATTCAATGCTTTTTTTAATCTCCGACTATAATGCAATTGAAAAATATTGGCTATTGTTCTAAACCGATGTTTCAATTTACCTAATAATGGCATATTTTTCATTAAAACAACAGATGAATTATTGGCTCCACAAATAGGTCCCCAAATATATGGTAAACCTAAATTCCACAAATAACCTGGTTCACGATAGCCTATCATTCCTACATAATGTATTAAATCGAATGCTCCATCAGCCACTAACTCCTTAGCTTTTCGATATGCTAATTTTTGCCAAACATTATATGCATAATAAAATGAATAAACCAATAAATGATGGCGATTAGGCCAATTCAGTAAATTCGCCAACTTGTTTGGGTAAACAGGAATAAATGTAATTTGCGAGTTCGGATGTTGATTAACATAATTCTCCATCTCCTCACAATCCCCCATGTAATCGCCTGATGCCCCATAAAGCACTGTTAGTTTGTTATCTTTTGACATCTCTACTACATAGTTCCATGCCACAGAGTACTCAGAACCACGTGTAGGGGAAATAGCATAAGCTAACACTAGAATTTTCTTATTTTTCATAAATTTCCACTATTACTATATACTTTTCTCTAATTTCTGAATGCACTTCACCATATAAAGTAACACTATTGTAGCCCATGTTAATTGAGAATTTACTCCTACAAGAAAAACTGAAAAAAACCAAAATAGTATAGAAGGAGTCTTATTATTCCTGTCATAACACAGTTTAAACGTAATACGTATGATAACAAGAAAAGATAAAAAACCATATTCCACTGCATATAAAAGTAAACCTCCCCCTGTATATCCTTTCTCTACGCCTGGCAAATAATCAGACATTATTCTCGACATATAGTCTATGCCACGTCCAAACCAACCATCTACTGTAAGCAAATCAATTTGTTGTAAACAAATCAAAGAAGGGACAATTCTCAGTGCCGCACTTTGATCAGCAGAATATATTTTATGTATATCAAATGTAAATATGGCAACGCAAAATTTAGTAAAACGATTGAAGGCCGAAATATCAAATAAAGACAACATTATATATAAAGCAACAATAGCTCCTACAATTTTAAAGGAGGTACCTTTAGTATAAAATTTCGATAGAACGACCAACATAAACAGATATGCACCTGCACTTAAAGACGTAAGCATACACCATAAAAAAGCAATCCATACCAGTTTGTCTTTTCTCCACGAACTAACAAAAGAAATTTCAGTTTTTTCATTCGAAGTTATAGATAAATATGCATACATCAACAATGCAATCATCCTGCCACTATGCTCTGGCTCTGACATTAAAGAATTCAATTTCCATGGTTCCCTTAAATCATAATTACCCAAATTAAAAATAGGAAATCCTGTCAACACACAAATCTGTTGAATCAACAAAACTATTGCATAAGCTAATAAAAGAAATTTCAACAATCTAGCGATATCCTGTTTTGACAAATCCGAAAATTCAAATAAATGAAAAAGAGCCATAAAGTAAAATCCGAACATGCATCCATATAAAGCTGTACTCCATCGCATTGTTTCCGGATGATTCAATAAAGGACAAAATAACGTCAAGGTCATAAAAAGAAAAATCCCTATATCTGTTTTTCGGTTTATAACTGGTATTAATACAAAAACCAATGGAGATATTGTCATAACTCCAATCAATAATGCATTACGATTTTCATCCCCTAGAGCAAATGCCAAAGATGTAACAAGAAAGCAAATTCCGATGCAAAACAGATATTTGGAAAGTTTCCTTGAAATAAAAATATCCATATTATTTATATTCCATTAATGCATCCTTTACTGATTGAAGCAATGCATATCCATTTCTTTCATCCGGTTCCAAATAGCCTCCCTCCGCCCATTCATTCCATGCAAAAATAAAAACCATATCTGTTGGGTATTCTTTTTGGGCTTTCAGTAATAGTTTTCTAAAATAATATTGAAATTTTTCTACACTCACTCCATCATATAAGTACCCATTCATTCTATGTCGCGGTGTGTTATCCCAATCAGTAAAAGCACATGGAATCATTTTGTCAGTTACAGGCTTATGACTTATTATATTCCCCCAACAGACATCATAATCCAATCTTCTGACATTCTTATGTTTATACATGAATGGAGCAATACTCCTTTTTATATGAAACATTCTTTTTACAAATCTGACTGTTTTTATCACAGAGAAAGGTATTCTTTGAGGTTCATTACTTTTACATAGCAAATTTATATATTGTGGATTCATCTCTATACCATAATCAAAACCTGATTTATCCCAAGAATCATCATAAGCCGCAGCTGCACTCTGATAAATATAAGTCAAACCGTCAAATCCGACCGCTTTTGACATTTTAGTCCATAAATCCAACATCTTATCAATTTTTCTAATCAGATTAGGTACATAAATAATCATCAGCGGTTTATTATTTTCACTTATATAGCGTGAATCTTTAAAGAATGGGAGCATATAATTAAAATGATTAACCCAATCCTGCTCATCATCAAAATCATGCGCTATGAGTGTTTTAGGAGCCCCATCTTGTGCTTTCCAAGCATCATTCCAATCATGATTTGCCCAACTAATACAATAATTTATATCAATCTCCGGATGAGCCAAGAGCATTTCCATCGGTTTTTCCAAGAGTAGATGCCCATTAAACCAATAATGATACATGCAAAAGCCATATATACCATATTTTCTTGCTATATTACATTGCCATTTTAAAGTTTCCACATCACTCAAATCATAATAATTTCTATTAAACGGAACTCTTGGCTGATTATGTCCATCAAACAAAGGCTTGGCATTCTTTACATTTACCCATTCTGTAAAGCCTTTACCCCACCATTTATCATTTTCCGGAATTGTATGAAATTGCGGAAGGTAGAACGGAATAATTTTCATCGTATACTTAGTTTACTTTTTAATTGTATAAATAGTGACTTATATATATCATTCCGTACAACATACAGAAGACAAAAATGACAATATAAAACAGTAAAAACAAGAGAAATTATTAAAGAGAAGTATTCACTTATGGGCAATGTTTTTATCATGTAACACAATAATAAGAGAGGCAAATACATTATAATGTATATTACCAATTTTTTAACTGATATTATATTTCCAATTTTTTTTCTCACGAATATATTTGCTGAAATCAACACAGAAACCTCCGCTGAAAACCAGACAATAATAGAACCTATACTTTGCAGTTCTTTAACTAACAAAATATTTAGAATAATTGCAACAATCGCTCCTACCAAAGCATTTATAAATACAGCCTTATCCTCTCCAAGAGGCATAAGCAACTGAATAATCAGTATTTGCTCAATTCCCACTACTAGAATTAATGGCATTGATATTTGTAAAACAGGAACAGTTTGCTCATATCCAGATCCTGCTATAATATATACTATTTGAGATGCAAAAACTACAGATAGAACTATAACAGGAAAAACAAAGGCATAAAGCAAGTTCAATGATTTCGCAATAGCACTTTTTATTCCATCCATATCTTTTTTAGCTAACATAGAGCTGACTCGTGGCATCATAACTAAGGTAAAAGATGTATAAAGTGCAAGAATTATATTCTGTATTTTTGTCGCAGTAGTATAGTAACCAACTTGGTCATCATTAGACACAAATCCCAAATACATTATATTAAAGCTTAAATACATATTAGTTAAAATGGCATAAATTCCTAAGACTAGCATTGGTTTTATAAAATGTAATATAGAACGAAGAGGCTGCCAAGAAAATGAAATCCATTTATAGCTATAAGACAAATTAATTACACCATTAACAATATATACGCTAACTGTTATTACAAAATATAAAAGATAGTCTTGCTGATCTTGAATAAAAATAAATACTGCTACTACATAGAATACTTTTGTCCAGAAAGTACGTATTGTGATATATTTAAAATCTTCTAATCCCCGGAAAAGCCATTCAATTGTCAATGTATTAAATATGAGCTGAAATACTCCAATATATAACAGACTCCGATATTCTGCCAATTTTGGAACTGTTTCTATCAAACACAGATAAATTAATACAATGATAAAAGTAGTAATTGCAGTTAATTCAAATAAAGAAGAAAAAACAATATTCTGTCTACCCCTATCTCCATTACATTTTGCTATTTCTCTCGTACCCAATGTCATTACTCCCAACGTTGAAAATAATATAAAATATTGAATGAGGCTTTGAGCAAAATTACAAACTCCAATACCTGTTACACCTAGAACTCTAGCAACATAAGGATAAGTAATAAATTGAAATAGATAATTTGATGTTGTCAAGAAACTACTATATAAAATATTCTTCTTTAATCCCATATTCTATATACACTGAAGGATATGACATATTTTATCAAAGTTTTTATCCTCTCCTACTTTTCTACAATTACGCATAATCATCATTTTTATACATATCCTCATAATATCGTTCATAGGTACCAGTAGTAATATTATCCATCCACACCTGATTATCAAGATACCAACGAACTGTTTTTTCAATGCCTTCTTCAAACTGCAAACTTGGTTCCCAACCAAGTTCATTTTTCAACTTAGTACTATCAATAGCATAGCGCATATCATGTCCTTTGCGATCAGTAACATAAGTAATCAGATCCAAAGAATAACCTTCGGGATTACCTAACAGCCTGTCTACAGTTTTAATAATTACTTTAATAATATCAATATTTTTCCATTCATTAAAACCGCCAATATTATAAGTATCAGCTACTTTTCCTTTATGAAAAATAAGTTCAATAGCACTGGCATGATCTACAACATAAAGCCAGTCACGAACATTTTCTCCGTTACCATATACAGGAAGTGGCTTACAATGACAGATATTATTAATGAAGAGTGGTATTAATTTTTCGGGAAACTGGTAGGGACCATAGTTATTACTACAATTAGTGACAATAGTAGGCATTCCATATGTATCATGATAAGCACGTACAAAATGATCACTACTCGCTTTACTAGCTGAATAAGGGCTATGAGGATTATACTTAGTATCCTCATAAAAAAAATCTTTACCATAGGCAAGATGATGTTCCAGAGAAGACGCTGTAGTAATGAACGGTGGTTCTATGCCTTCAGGATGGGTCAATCTCAATGCTCCATAAACTTCATCTGTAGATATATGATAAAAGCGTTTGCCTTCATACCTTTCGGGCAGTGTTTCCCAATATAACTTAGCTGCTTGTAAAAGGCTTAATGTACCCATTACATTAGTACGAGCAAAAGTAAACGGATCTTTGATACTACGGTCTACGTGACTTTCGGCAGCAAGATGAATTATACCATCTATACGATATTGTGCCATAAGTTCCTGCATCTTATCGAAATCACAAATGTCAGCCTTTACAAAGGTATAGTTGGGAGTATCTTCAATATCTCTGAGGTTTTCCAAATTTCCAGCATAGGTTAATTTGTCAAGATTGACAATATGATAGTTAGGATATTTGTTGACAAACAAACGTACTACATGGCTACCTATAAATCCAGCTCCTCCAGTAATAAGGATATTACGTTCAAATTTCATATTTTTTCACTTTTAGTTGATTAATACATCTTTCCAAAGATTCCATCCAATACGGAATCTGATAGCCAAAAATTTCTCTGAACTTCACTTTATCCAATACAGAATAATGCGGACGTTTTACTTTGCTAGAATATTCATTAGAGTGGACAGGACGGATATTACACATATTTTCACTCAACTTACCAATAGCCACGGCAAAGTCATACCAAGAGCATACACCTTCGTTAGTGAAATGATAAATATCTTTTTGATCTATCATTCTATGATCTATAATCCAACCAATAGCATCGGCCAAATCACCTGCATAAGTTGGTGTACCTATTTGGTCGAAAACAACATTTAAGCTCTCTCTTTCCTTCGTTAGCTTCAACATCGTTTTTAAAAAATTTTTTCCCCATACAGAATAAAGCCATGCAGTACGCAGAATGATATAGTTGCAACCAGAAGCAACAATTGCCTTTTCTCCAGCAAGTTTCGTTTCACCATATATCCCTATCGGTTCAGTCATATCATGTTCTGTATATGGAACATTATTTTTACCACTGAATACATAATCAGTAGAAACATGAATAAGTGTCGCCCCTACAGATTTAGCACCCTCAGCCAAATAGCCGACTGCTACATTATTAACTAGGTTGGCCGTTCTTTCATCTTCCTCTGCCTTATCCACATTAGTATAAGCAGCACAATTAACAATGATATCTATCTGCTCCTTATTTACAAATGTATGGAGAACATCCCTATTTGTAATATCTAATTCATTGATGTCTGTAAACACATAATGATCTTTACTTTTATCAGAAACCCGCACCATTTCATTGCCCAATTGTCCATGAGCACCAGTAACCAATATATTCATCTCAATACAATTTTTCATTATAGTCAAACAACCAGTCTGCATCTTTTAAGCACATATGATGTTTGTCTTTCTCAGAAAGTAACACCGCATCAACAGGAATACGCCAATCAATAGCTAGATACGGATCATCCCAGGCAATAGCTCCTTCGCTCTGTGGAGTATAGAAATTGTCACATTTATATTGAAAAATTACTTCATCAGTCAATACACTAAAACCATGAGCAAAACCACGAGGAATGAAAAACTGATGATGATTATCTTCTGTTAATTTTACAGCAACATGATGACCAAAAGTTGGAGAACCTTTACGGATATCTACTGCAACATCTAAGACCGCCCCTTTAATAACACGTACTAATTTGCTCTGTGCATAAGGCGGCTTTTGGAAATGAAGGCCACGAAGAACACCATAAGAAGATTTACTCTCATTGTCTTGTACAAAACTCACCTTTTGTACTTTCTCTTCAAACTCTTTTTGCGAAAAAGACTCAAAAAAATAACCACGTTCATCTTTAAAAAGAAGAGGTTCAAGGATTACAACCCCTTCTATTGCAGTCTGAATTACATTCATTTTAATAATTATAAGTTCCGAATAAACAATTATGTGAAACTAAGTTCGTCAATGACCCTTAGAAGATATTGACCATATTGATTTTTCAACATAGGATAAGCTAGTTTACGCATCTTATCCGCTGTAATCCAACCCTGACGGAGAGCTATACCTTCCAAACAAGCAACTTTCAGGCCTTGGCGTTTCTCAATTACTTCAATAAAAGTAGAAGCTTCAGAAAGAGAATCATGTGTACCAGTATCAAGCCATGCAAAGCCACGTCCCAATGTCTGCACTTTCAGTTCTTTGTCTCTAAGAAACTCTTGATTAACAGTTGTAATTTCCAACTCTCCACGAGGAGAAGGCTTGATATTCTTCGACACTTCCACAACTCTATTCGGATAGAAATATAAGCCCACTACAGCATAATTGGATTTTGGACGACTTGGTTTTTCTTGAATACTTAAACAATTGCCTTCCTTATCAAATTCCGCCACTCCGTAACGTTCCGGATCATTCACCCAATATCCGAATACAGTTGCCTTATTTTCTTCTTCCGCTGTATAAACTGCTTCTTTCAGCATTCGAGTAAAACCTTGACCATAGAAAATATTATCCCCTAAAACCAAACATACAGAGTCACCTCCTATAAAGTCCTCCCCAATTATAAAAGCCTGTGCTAATCCGTCCGGTGAAGGTTGCTCAGCATATTCAAAGCGAACGCCAAAATCGGAACCATCACCAAGCAAACGTTTGAAACCCGGCAAATCATACGGTGTAGAAATAATTAATATCTCACGAATACCTGCCAACATCAATACAGAAATTGGATAATAAATCATTGGTTTATCAAAAATAGGTAGCAGTTGTTTACTAACCCCTTTAGTAATAGGATATAAACGAGTACCAGAGCCGCCCGCTAAAACAATACCTTTCATTCTTTTGTTATTACTAATTTATAATACAATTTTTCCGAATAACTTCTCCTAAAACGAATTCTAAGAAGATATATTCTTTTTATATCTTCGACTATCTTTCTCCATACTCTAAATCTCATTCAATATTAATAATATATCATCTACATTATGAAACATGTATGTAAGTTTTATACCATTTCTTTCCTGTTAACTTTTCGTGCTTTACAATAGCACGATTAATAACCATGTGCAGAACACCCCAAAATATCAAATCGAAAAGAAGCATGAAAGTAGCATTTATATAGTAAGACAATATAAAATTGGTAGCTACCAAGAGTAAAGACAATAATAATAATGTAATCATTACTGTACGTACTTTCATTCCTGTACGCAACAGTTTATGATGAATATGATTCTTATCCGGCAAAAATGGATTACGACCATCTCTAATACGGGAACAGAATACACGTACAACATCAAGCAGTGGAATAAGTAATGTAGAGATAGTTACCATATTCAGATTTAATTCAAACGGATCCCAAGACTCTTGCCGTGTCCAAAAATGAAGAATCAAAAAACTAAGGATATAACCAAGAGTAAGACTTCCGGCATCTCCCATAAAGAGTTTTCGACCTGATACGCTAAATACATTATAATAATAGAAAGTAGCAACCACTCCCAAAGTAGCAGAAGCTAAAAGAGCATGAGTCCACTGACCGACAAATGCACAGACTATGATTAATAATCCCAATGCAATACAAGTAAGCCCCGAAGCCAAACCATCAATCCCATCTATCAAATTAATAGCATTTGTTATATAGACTACAAGAAAAACCGTCAGAGGCATACCAATAAATGCAGGAATGGCATGAAGCCCTAATAGTCCTCCCAAATCGTTAATCCAAAGACCGGAAAGTGGTAGAAAAGAAGCAGAAAGAATCTGCACTACAAATTTATACCGATACCCTACTCCCACCAAGTCATCCGCTACTCCAACAAGATAAAGCAATGTTGTGCCAGCAACGAGGAACAAATAACGCATGAATAAACAGGATGACCAAACAGAAGCAACTGGTTCATTCATGTAATAACGGATTCCTGTGATAATACACAAAGATATTAATATAACAGGTAGAAAAGCCAGACCACCCAAACGAGGAATGGGAGTCTTATGTACTTTACGGGCATCAGGAACGTCAAAGAGACGCTTCTTATAAGATATAAATATTATTCTTGGAATAACAATCGTAGCTAATAGAACTGAAAGTAAAAAAGTACCTCCAATATAAATATGCATCATAATAATCTATCGTATTTTAGGCTTAATTCTTTTCTCCAATCGGTTCTACATATCCCGCCGGCATATCCGCACAAGCACACCCCAGCATATTCAACCGGACAGCAATCTTACT